>BNJV01002713.1_pt1 | contig 297888 bp, 343 predicted proteins | sample 8540591 | NCBI WGS metagenome assembly BNJV01 (sample SAMD00202457, study PRJDB9452) | human saliva metagenome | host: Homo sapiens | reverse complement strand
GAGGAGAACGCAGTCCCGTGGGAGAAGCAAGTCCGATCAGAACGGGCGCGACACCCGGCCCGGTGGCCCTGATCCCGAGCGGGCCGGTCCTGAGGACTGGCTCGACGGGCTCGCTCGGCACCGGGCGTGGTGTCGCGCCGTGAGACCTGCCCGAGCCGGCCCGCGCCCGCTGGGCGTCCCAGTGCCAGCCTGCGAAGCGGCGAGCTCAACGAGCGTCCGGGCCCAGGCCGCGGCTCGCCCGCGCTCGGGGCCTCACGCGCCAGATAGTGGCGCAGCAGGCCGGCAGCGGCCAGGGCGTCGTCGAGCGCGTTGTGGTGGCGGCCGATCTCACCCCGCCACTCGCAGCAGGTGGTCAGCCGGCGCGATCGGCGTCGTCATGAAATGGCGCGCCCACTCCATCGTGCACACCCGCGGCGCTCGTGCGCCGCGGTCAGAGCAGCCCCCGCGTCCCCAGCGCCTGGGTGAGAGGCGACGTCGAAGCGCGCATTGTGGGCCACCACAGCCCTTCCGGCCAGGTCGGCCACGAGCAGGTCGGCGACGTCGTCGAGGCCGGGCGCCCCGATGAGCTCCTCGGCGACGAGACCGTGGATAAGGCCCACGTCCACGCCGGTGCGGGATCGACGAGCGTGGACCAGCTGCGCTCGACGTGCCCGGCGGCGTCGGTGACAATGAGAGCGTGACCTCCGTGATCGAGCTCCGTCACGGGCGACAGGCCGGTGGTCTCCAGGTCGACGACTGGCGACGCCGACACCGGCGGCCTCGGAGGACAGCTCAGCGGCCGTGCCGGGCGCGCCTGACCGGGAAAGCCGCCGGGGAGCGAGGGCGCAGCGCCCGCGGTCGGCGGGCGGCGCGTGGTAGAAAGGCACGTCAGCCCGATCCTCTCCGTGAGCGGGAGGGTTTCGCAGACTCACGGCGCGCCAGCTCCTCGGACGGCCGGGACCAGCTCCCGAAAGTCCTGCATGCCGCCGCCGTGCCATACGGCTCATGCGACGAGTGAGCTCGACCCTCGAGGCGTAAGGGTGGGGCATGGTCGCGAGGGCGCTCTCGGCCCGCCACGTCGAGAGCCGATCCAGGTGGAGGAGAGGAGCGATGACCACTTTCGGACACCCCTCGGGCGCCGGCCTGCCCCTGCCGGCGCTGGCCGCCTGCCCGACCGCCCTCGTCGTGACCGGTGAGCTCGGCCGCGGGCAGACGGCGCGCTCCTCGAGTGCCAGGGACGTCGACGGGATCTCCCCCTCGCCTCGGTCGCGGCCGCTCGTCGCCCGCCCGCGGGCCCCTGGTCGCCGCCGTGACCGCACCGCTGGACCCAGGACGCCGGGCGCGCGCGCGCCTGAGGGTGCGACCGTCGGAGAACCTGCCGTCCCACTCCTCGAGATCGCGGCCGACCCGACGAGCCCTGGCAGCCCCGAGCGCGCCGCATCTCGCCAGCCGCGGTATCGAGAGATCACGGGGATGCGCCTCGAGAGCTAGTTTTCACCGGCACGCTGCAGGACTCTGGGTGGAGACCCGCGTGCTGCTCGAGCCTCTGGGATGGCCAGCGTTCTCATCCCGGCTCGCCCGCACACCTCCGGGAGGGCGGTGCTGCCCGCGAGCCGTCCCTTGTTCGCCCGGAGCTGGTCATCGCGCCGCCTGCGACTGCTCGCGCCCGCGCTCGCGCAGCCTGCTCGCACACGCAGTCCTGCCCGTGTCTCGGGCGGCCTTCATGCCCGGCTACAGGCGCCGCAAACCTTCTGTCTGTGTGGAGGTGCGTGGGCCAAAGTCCCCGCACTGGACCAGGGCCGGCAACAGCGAGCAGACCTTCAGGCGACTTCGGCCAGTTCTTGGGATCCTTTCATCCGGTTGGATCCGGTCGCCCGAGCGCCAGGCCGTCTTCCGCCGGCCCTTTCCAGCGGCGTTCACCGTGGCGGACTGATGGTCCGAGCTCGCGCGGCATCAGATCCGGCCCGACGCGATGTGGACGGGCAGTGCGTCTGCGCTGCTGCGGTGTCTGCTCAGGGCTCAGTCGACTCGACGATGGCGGACGTGGTCGGAGGCGCCCGTCCCTTGCGCTCGTCGCGGTCGATGGCGGCGCTGGTGACACGACCCGCCAGAGCCGGTGAGGCGTAGACGAAGTCGATGCGCATGCCCTCGTTCCTCGGGAAGCGCAGCTTCTGTAGTCCCAGCACGTGTAGTTGGTGACCGCTCGCGCGTGACCTCGCATGCCCGCCTCGGCGAAGGCGGCGAAGGCCTCCTGCCCGGCGAGGAGACGTGGGTGGCGCCCTCGAAGACGCTCATGCTCCCACACGTCCTCATCCTCGGTGCCACGTTCCAGTCGCCCACCAGCGCCAGCGGCAGGTCGGGCTCTTCCTCCAGCCAGGCGGCGACGTCGTCGCGCAGGACCCGCAGCCAGTCGAGCTTGTACGTGTAGTGCGGGTGAGTGAGCCTCGCGGCCGTTGGGCACGACAGGCTCCAGGCGCACCGGCTTCGCGTCCGACGCCTGCTACCCACCGTCGCCCCTCAGCGCCCGGGCCTCCGACGACCGGCTCGGCCTCAGGGCTTGACGCCCAGGCGGGCTGCTCCGGGAAGGAGGTGGCGACGTCGCCGAGCCCCACGCGCGAGGGCGATCGCCACCCCGTTCCACTGGTTGAGGCCGTGGATGGCGAGCTCATAGCCGGCGGCCTCGAAGGGCTCGACCGGGAACTGGTCAGGGCGGCACTTGATCTCCTGCATCGCCAGGGCGTCGATGTCTCGCGCTCCAGGAAGGCCAGGACGCGGTCGACGCGGGTGCGGATGGAGTTGACGTTCCAGGTGGCCAGGCGCATGGCAGCAGACCAGCTGGTACCCGAGCTCTCCATCAGCACTCACCAATCGCTCCTAGTCTGACGCCATGGGAACAGCACTTGTCACCGGGGCCACGAGCGGTCTCGGCCTGGAGATCGCCCTGGCAGCTCGCCCAGGCCGTCATGACCTCGTCCTCGTGGCGCGCACCCCTGAGCGGCTTCGGGAGGTGGCCGAGGAGATGCGGCAGTTCGCAGGCGTCCAGGTGGAGATCCTGCAGGCCGACCTGTCCCGAGCGCGACGAGCTCGAGCTCGTCGCCGAGCGTCTGCGTGAGAAGAGCACACCCGTGGGGCTCCTGGTCAACAATGCCGGCTTCGGTCTGGGGCAGCGGTCATCGGGGGACCGGCCCGGCGAGGAGGATGCCCTCGACGTCATGGTCCGGGCGGTCATGGTGGCCTCGCATGCGCGGCCGGAGCCATGGTGGAGCGCGGCCGCGGCGCCATTCTCAACGTCTCCTCCATGACCGCGCACACCGCCGTGGGCACCTATGCCGCGCACAAGGCCTGGGTACTGCGGTTCACCGAGGGGACTGGCCGCCGAGCCTCGCCGGCACCGGAGTGACCGCCACCGCACTGTGCCCGGGCTGGTCCACACGGCTTCCACGTCGCGGCCGGCATCGATGAGACTCCAGTGGAAGCGAGCTGCTGGCTGGACGCCGAGCGAGTGGCCATTGACGGCCTGACGGCGGTGCGCCGCGGCCAGGTCATCTGCACCCCGAGCCTGCGCTACCGCAGCGCCAACGCCGTCCTGCGGCTGGCTCCCCGCTGGTTCGTGCGCCGGGTGGTCGGGCCGGAGCGTTCCGCCCTGGGGCTGAGTGCCCCGCTGGCGGGGAGCCGCGACCTGCAACGATCATCCCATGGCTTCCATTACCTTCCACGGAGACCCTGTCAGCACTGTCGGCGAGCTGCCCGCTGTGGGCTCGGCCGCGCCCGCCTTCGACCTCGTGGGCGCCGACTCGCCCCGGTCACCAGCCAGTCCCCTGGCCGGCCGCCGCGTGGTCCTCAACATCTTCCCCTCGGTGGACACTGGGTGTGCGCCGCCTCCGTGCGCCAGTTCAACAAGCTGGCCTCCGAGCTGGACAACACGACCGTGGTCTGCGTCTCCGCCGACCTGCCCTTCGCCGGCGCCCGCTTCTGCGGCGCCGAGGGCCTCACCAACGTGGTCACCGGCTCGACCTTCCGCTCCACCTTCGGTGCCGACTACGGCGTCACCCCTGGCCGACGGCCCGCTGGCGGCCTGCTGTCGCGCGCCGTTGTCGGTCCTCGACGAGTCCGGCAAGGTCATCTACACCGAGCAGGTCCCCGAGGTCGGTCAGGAACCCGACTCACGACGCCGCCGTGGCCGCACTGTCCTGACTCCTCCTTCCGCTCCCGAGCCGCTAGAGCCCGCCCCTCCGCACTACGCGGACGAGGGCGGGCTCTGCCCTCAGCGGGTGTCCACCCGGCGCGCAGCCCCCGAATCCCACTACCATCGGCGTCGTGAGCACCAACGACTCCCCAGACCACCCTGCCTGGCCGAGCTCGTCAACGAGCTGTCCGTCGTCCGAGGCAAGGTCACCCTCGCCTCCGGCCTCGAGTCCGACTTCTACGTGGACATGCGCCGCGCCACCTCCATCACGAGGCCGCCCCTCATCGGCCACGTCATGCTCGGACATGCTCGAGGAGGCGGGCCTGGGCACCGATGAGGTCGACGCCGTCGGCGGCCTGACCATGGGGGCCGACCCTGTGGCCGCCGCGATGCTGCACGCGCCGCGGCCTCGCGCGGCCTGGACCTGGACGCCTTCGTCGTGCGCAAGGCCGCCAGGACCACGGCATGCGCCGGCGCATCGAGGGCCCTGACGTCGCGGGCGCTCCGTCGTCGTCCTGGAGGACACCTCCACCACCGGCGGCTCGCCACTGGAGGCCGTCGAGGCCTTGCGTGAGGCGGGTGCCGACGTGCGGGCCGTCGCCGTCATCGTCGACCGGGCCACCGGCGCGCGAGCGCATCGAGGCCGCCGGCCTGCCCTACTACGCGGCGCTCGCCTGGTCTGGCTGACCTCGGCCTGGAGTGAGTGCCCGACGACGCGCCGGCATCGGGCGTGCCGGGGCGAGGCCTGATCGATCGATCAGCCGCCGACCTGCCTGAGGGGAGCACCGCCCTGTGGTCCCTGCGTGCCGTCCCGTCGAGGCCAGCTCTCGGGGCCCCGCTGAGCCCGAGGACCGGCCGGCCGATGTCCGCCAGGTCGGCGTCGGCCCTGGCCCGGTGGCCCCGAGGCCTGGCCCACCGACCCCCGCTACGACCGCGAGCTGCTGGCGGATGGCGACCGGCGCAACGTCGTCGACCGCTACCGCTACTGGACCATCGCGGCGATCCGCGCCGACCTCGGGCCGCCCGCGCCCACCGGCTGCGACATCGCCATCGAGAACGTCAGCCAGGACCCCAACATCGGCTCCATCGTGCGAGCGCAACGCCTTCAACGTGGCCGGCGTCCACATCATCGGCCGACGTCGCTGGAACAAGCGCGGCGCCATGGTCACCAACCGCTACCTGGAGTGCGCCACCACCCCGAGCCCGGCGCGAGCTGCCTCGCCTGGGCGGCGGCCGAGGGCTACGAGGTCATCGGCATCGACAACGGCCCCGGGGGCCCAGCCCTCGAGAGCGCCGATCTGCCCGAGCGCTGCCTCATGGTCTTCGGCTCCGAGGGCGAGGGCATCAGCGCCGAGCTGAGCGCCGGCTGCCCCGTCTGCCGCGCATCGGCCAGTACGGCTCCACCCGCTCCATCAACGTGGCGGCCGCAGCGGCCGTCGCCATGCCACACCTGGATCCTCCAGCACGCGGGGCCGGCGCCCGACTGATTCCGGGCGCTCGAGCCGCTGTAGTCGCCCCGCCTCAGCGGGCGACGGAACCAAACCGCCCCTGAACAGGCTCATGGAGCCCGACCTGGGACCATGATCCGGTTCACGTCGGGTCTCGACCGTGGAACAATCGGCCCCGCACCACTGACTCATACAGATAATCAGAGGCACCCAGTGGCCATTGCAACCCCGGAGTCCTACGCTCGACATGCTTGACCGCGCGAAGGCCTGGCAGTACGCCATCTCCCGCGATCAACGTCACTCGTCCCAGACTCTGTCCGCCGCCCTCGCGGGCTTCGCTGACGCCGAGTCCGACGGCATCGTCCAGATCTCCAACGGTGGTGCCGCCTACTGGTCCGGGCTCTCGCGCCTCGACCGCGTCAAGGGGCTCGATCGCCTTCGCCGCCTACGCCCGCGCCGTGGTGACCTCTACCCCGTCACCATTGGTCTGCACACCGACCACCGCCCCAAGAAGCTCCTGGCCGACTGGATCCACCCTGCTCCCTGGAGATCGAGGCCGAGCAGGTCAAGAACGGCGAGCTGCCGATGTTCAACTCCCCTCACAGTGGACGGCTCCGCCGAGGCCCCTCGACGACAACATCGAGATCGCCGTCGACATGCCTGCGCGCTGCGCAAGGCCGCCAACGTCGTCCTCGAGATCGAGATCGGCGCCGTGGGTGGCGAGGAAGACGGCATCAAGGGTGAGGAGAACGCCAACCTCTACACCACCGCCGACGACGCCTGAAAGGCCGTCGAGGCCCTCGGTCTGGGAGAGAACGGTGCCACATCACCGCCCTGACCTTCTGGCAACGTGCACGGCCCTACAAGCCCGGCCACGTCAAGCTCCGCCCGGAGATCCTCGGCGAGATCCAGGACGACGTCGCCAGCGCCTCGGCGACCGCCTGTCCTCCAAGGTCGGCGACAGAGCTCGCCCTTCGACCTGGTCATGCACGGCGGCTCCGGCTCCACCGACGAGGAGATCGCCACCGCGGTGCGCAACGGCGTCATCAAGATGAACGTCGACACCGACACCCAGTACGCCTTCACCCGCCCGGTCGCCGGCTGGATGTACACCAACCACGAGGGCGTCTCGAGATCGACGGCGAGGTCGGCAACAAGAAGCAGTACGACCCGCGCGCCTGGGGCAAGGCTGCCGAGGAGGGCATGGCCGCTCGCGTCGTCGAGGCCTGCGAGCGCCTCGGCTCCGTCGGCTCCGCCCGCAGTGAGCCCCTCACCCCGCACAGGGGTGAGAGCGGCGACTGATCGCCGCACGTGGCCCCGGCACCATCATGCGTGCGGAGCCACGTCGTGTCTCGTCACCGAGGTCGACGGAGGGGGACTCGCCGGCGAACTCAACCGATCGAGTGTACATTCTTGCAAAAGGGTCGCGCGACGGTGGTGCTGTGAGAGGAGGCGGGAATCCGCTGACCGTGCGAGTAAACGCGACGCCGACCGAACGGTTTCGTGCTGAGGTCAGGGTCACGGACTGCAAATGCCTTGCAGCAATGTGGGCGAAAATGCTGCCATGATTGGTCGTCGCCGTAGAGCCGACGGGTCCGCCGCCGGTGACACGGCAGTCGCACTCCGGACGCCTCTGTCCGCGCCCGTCCCATGCGTCCAAAGGAGGACCCCAATGCGACTCATCTCCCGCCGCTCCATGCCTGGGCTGGAACTGCCGCGATCGCCGTCGCCGCGACCCCGGCGGCCTGCCTCGAAGGGCCTCGGCCGGATCCGGCGTGACGGAGGTGTCTACTTCCTCAACTTCAAGCCCGAGGCGGAGCAGGCCTTCAAGACGACATCGCGGAGGCCTACACCAAGAAGACCGGTGTCGCCGTCAAGGTCGTCACCGCTGCCCTCCGGCACCTACGAGCAGACCCTGAAGTCCGAGGTCGCTAAGTCCAACCCGCCCACGCTGTTCAACCTCAATGGCCCCGTGGGCTACAGCAACTGGAAGGACTACGCCTCGACCCGTCCGACGCCGACTTCACCAAGCAGATGACGGACGAGTCCCTGGCCCTCAAGGGGTGACGAGGGACAGGTCGTGGGCGTGCCGCTGGCCATCGAGGGCTACGGCATCATCTACAACGCCGCCATCCTCAAGAAGTACTTCGCCATGGAGGGCGCCAAGGCCACCGCCGTCGACCAGATCAAGGGCTTCGACAAGCTCCAGGAGGCGTCGTCGAGGACATGCAGGCGAGAAGGCCGACCTCGGTATCGAGGGAGTCTTCGCCGCGACCTCGCTGTCCCCGGTGAGGACTGGCGCTGGCAGACCCACCTGGCCAACCACCCCGTCTACTACGAGTACCGCGACGCCAAGGTCGACGACCTCGACGAGATCAAGCTCGACCCTACTCGGACAACTACAAGAAGATCTTCGACCTCTACCTCAACAACTCCACGATCAAGCTCCCCACCGAGGCCAGCGCCAAGACGGTCACTGACCCATGGCCGACTTCCCCCCTGGGCAAGGCCGCCATGGTCCAGAACGGCAACTGGGGCTGGTCGCAGATCTCCGAGGTCTCCGGCAACACGGTCAAGGCCGAGGACGTCCACTTCCTGCCGATCTACGTCGGCGTCTCCGGCGAGGACAAGACCAACATCGCCATCGGCACCGAGAACTACCTGACGATCAACTCCCAGGCATCTGAAGGAGGCTCAGAAGGCCACCAAGGACTTCCTCACCTGGCTGTTCACCGGACGCCGAGGGCTCCAAGCTCGCCGCCGAGAAGCTCAGCATCATCGCGCTCTGCAAGGCTTCCACGCCGAGCTGGCCCCTCCGACCCGCTGCGCGAGGTCGCCGCGCCATCACCACCAAGGACCTCACGCCCGTCAAGTGTCTCTCCTGACCTTCCCTGAGCCAGGACTTCAAGGACCAGCCTGGCCAGCACCTGGCGCAGTACGCCTCGGCAGCGAGGACTGGGCGAAGGTCAAGGACTTCTTCGTCACCACCTGGGCCTCTGAGAAGAAGGTCGGCTAAGGAGAGCTGACACCATCGAGTCGCCCCGAGCCCGACCGCCGAGGGCCCTGCGTCCGTCGACGGCAGCGTGACGGCGACTCATCTCCCCATCCTCTTCCGGCGTGCGCGCCCGAGCCGATCGGTCTGCACGTTGCTGCCCCGCGGGAGCCTCTGGACCCGGCCGGCCCGGCGGTGCCGGTCGCACCTGAGGCAGATATGACCAAGGCACTGAAAAAGTTCTTCCCAGATTTTGCAGGGGCCAACCCTGTTGGCCTTCATGATCGCGCGTTCATCGTCCCCTTCTTCATGGGGCTCTCATCTCCTTCACCAAGTTCAGCACCCTGACCAATGCTCGGTTCGTGGGCACGACAACCACGCCAGGGCGCTGGGGAGCGCAGCGACTTCCCGCAGGCGCTCCTCTTCACCGCCGTCGTCTCGGTCATCTCGATCGTCACGGTGAACCTGGGCGCCTTCGCCCTGGCCTACTTCCCTGACCCGCAAGCTGCGCGGCACCAACTTCTTCCGCGCTGTCTTCTTCATGCCCAACCTCATCGGCGGCATCGTCCTGGGCTACACCTGGCAGGTCATGCTCAATGCGATCCTCCAGCGCTGGGGCCAGACGATCGTCAACGACTGGCGACTGAGGGCTCGCCGGCCTGGTCATGCTCGTCAACTGGCAGCTCTGCGGGCTACATGATGGTCATCCACATCGCCGGTCTGCAGAACGTGCCGCCCGAGCTCATCGAGGCCTCCCAGATCGACGGCGCCAGTCGCTGGCAGACGCTGCGCAAACGTGACGCTGCCGATGATCATGCCCTCGATCACCATCTGCCTGTTCCTCACCCCTGGCCAACACCTTCTGAGATGTACGACCAGAACCTCGCCCTGACCAACGGGGCACCGGCCAAAGCAGACTCAGATGGCCGCGCTCAGCATCGTCAACACGATGTACAAGAAGATCGGCCAGGAGGGCGTCGCCCAGGCCGAGGCCGTCGTCTTCTTCCTCATCGTCGCCGCCATCGCGCTCATCCAGCTGCGCGCCACTCGTTCCGCGGAGGTCGACGCGTGAGCACCGCCGTCCAGACCTCACGTCCCCGGATCCGCCGCCCCAGTCCGTCAAGCCGAGTCGGAAGAGCCGCTCGCACGACACCCGGGACAGAACGCTCTCGTCGGGCTGCTGGGCGTCCTGGCCTCGTGTGGGTCATCCCCCTGGCCTTCATCCTCATCAACTCCTTCAAGGGCAAGTTCTACATCTCCGACAGTCCCCTTCGCCCCTGCCGACCCCAAGACCTTCGCCGGCCTGGACAACTACGCCACCGGCCTGGCCCTCTCGGGCTTCGCCAGCGCCATGGGCTGGTCGCTGTTCATCACCGTGGGCTCCGTCGTCGTCATCGTGTTCCTGACGGCGATGACCGCCTACCATCACCCGCATCAAGACCTGGTGGACCTCGACGATCTACTACGCCTTCGCCTTCTCCATGATCGCTCCCGTTCCAGATGGTCATGTTCCCCACCGTCAAGGTCGCCGACATGCTCGGCTCTGGCCACGCCCTGGGGCATGATCGTCCTCTCACTCGGATTCGGCGGCGGGCTGTCCGTCTTCCTGTTCGCCGGCTTTCATCAAGTCGATCCCCATGGAGATCGAGGAGCCGCCTACATGGACGGCTGCTCGCCGCTGCAGACCTACTTCAAAGGTGGTCATGCCGCTGCTCAAGCCGACGGCGGTCACCGTGGCGATCCTCAACGCCATGTGGGTGTGGAACGACTTCCTCCTGCCCAACCTCGTCATCGGTCAGGACGAGTCGTTACAAGACGATCCCGATCGTCATCAGTCGCTCGTCGGCTCCAACGGCAAACCGAGACATGGGTGCCCAGATGGCGCATGCTCGTCTCGCCATCGTCCCGATCGTGGCCTTCTACCTCTTCGGTCAGAAGCACATCATCGAGGGCGTTGCCGCGAGGAGCGGTCAAGGGGCTGATGCCCGCGCACGAGTCCTGAATCGGGCGGTTCCTGCAGGGTCCCCACCGCCGGCCTTGAGAACCGCCCGTATCATCTCCCCTGCTACTGCTCGAGTCCGCATGAAGGAGCTCCCGTGGCGCTGTTCCCGCCCCGACAGTCCGGCCTACCGGGCCTGGTCCGCAGCGGCGGACGTCGTCATCCTCAACGTCCTCACCCTGGCCGGCTGCCTGCCGGTGGTGACGGCAGGCGCCTCACTGACGGCCTGCGCCCGCGTCGCCGGTGAGATGGCGGCCGACGGCGACCCGGCGGTCGTCACCAGCTCGTGGTGGCGTTCCTTCCGCCTCAACCTGAGCCAGTCCCTGACCTGGTGGCTGCCGGTGCTCGTCCTGGTGACCCTCGGCGGCTGGGAGTACCTGGTCCTGTCCGGCTCCTCCCGGGGAGCGGAACGGCGCCATGAGTGGTGCGCTGTCCGGGCTGGTAGCTGGCTGGGGAGTGCTCCCTGGCTGCGGTCCTCATCTGGCTGGCTGGCGCTGGCGGCCTTCTTCGACGCGCCCGGTCCTGCGGCACCTGTCCAACGCGGCTCGGCTCGCGGTGGGGCGTCTCGGGATCACGGCGCTCGCTCTGGCGATCACGGTTGCGCCGATGGTCGTCTTCTGGGGGCTGCGTCGCGCGGGCCGCGGTTGTGTGGTTCATGGTCCTCATCGGACCGGCCTTCCAGGTCTACCCTCATCGCCCTGCTCCAGCGCCCACGATGACGGCGCTCAGCAGTGCTTCGATGCCGGCGTCCCCGATGCGGGTGACTCGGTTCGGGGTGAGCGACCTGCTTGCCGCGTCTAGCATGATGGTCCCGGAATCAGAGATTCCGGGGACCATCACATATCTAGCAGTCTTAGACCCTGGTCGGACTGCCAGCCCTGCTGGCTGTTGTAGGGCTGCTGGTAGGGCTGGGTGCTCGGCCTGCGTCACCCGGCTGGTAGGGCTGCTGCATCCGGTTGGATTGGCTGGCCCGTGCTGGTAGGGCTGGGCGTTGGCTGACCCGGTGGACTGGCCAGCCCGGCTGCTGGTAGGGCTGGGTGGTGGGCCATGTAACCCGAGCTGGTAAGACTGCTGAACCGGCTGGCTGGGCTGACGAAAAAGAGCCTGGTTGGGGTCGTAGCCCTGAGCGGGAGCTGCATAGGAACGAACTGGGAGTGGTTTCTTCTTCCGCTGGTTCATGGCGACTGCGGTGACAGTGCTGCCACACGATGGCCACGGCGAGCATCCCTCGATCAGCAGCCCAGACCCACATGGGAGTGGAGCTGCCGTCTTCCTCTGCTGCAGTGCCCTGTAGAGCTGCCTGCTGCTGCGCTCTTGGTGGGCTTGTCCTTCCCTTGACCTGGTGAGAGTCCCCGTCGTTGAGAGGAGACCTTGGTGCCGTCGACCGTGCCTTCGTCGGCTTCGGTGACCTTGCCGGGGAAGGTGACCGACTGGAGTGATGTTGACGGTGGTGCTGGAGGACTGATCGTTGAAGTCGGGGGTTGTGACGGTGAACTCGTCCCCGTTGTGCGAGATGCTGCTCGAGGAGTCTGAGACCGAACCGGATTCCTGCAGGATGCAGCGGCGAGTGTCGCCCTCGTCCTTGAACTCGACCGTGACGTCCTTGGCGTCCGACTCGTCGGCGTCGAACGTTTCCTTGTTGCAGATGCTCTTGCTCAGCGTCGGGGTGGAGCCCGCTGTCCGACATCGTGAACTTCGCGGTATAGGTCTCGTCTTCCTTGACCACGATCTCGCTGGACACCGTCATGCTGACGTCGTCGTCAGCCATGGGAAGGGCGTGCCCAGGTGCGCCGGCCAGGACCAGGGCGGCGACTACGGTCAGGATGAGGAGGACCGCCGGCGCAGGGCGTGGTGTGGAGATGCGATGGACGGTGGCGTGAGGCATGTACTCCCACCGTATCGTCTCTTCGCCGAGTCGGTAGAGGAACAGATCGGGGCTCGTCGCTCGGCTTCGGTAGGATGGAGGGCGGTGTGTCCACCGGCACGCCGTCACTGAAGTCAGGGAGCAGCCATGCCAGCCGTTGTCGTCGTCGGGATCCAGTGGGGGGACGAGGGAAAGGGCAGGCGACTGACCAGCTCGGTCAGGACGTCGACTACGTCGTGAAGTTCAACGGTGGTAACAACGCTGGCCACACGGTGGTCATCGACGACGAGAAATTCGCCTTTCACCTTCTGCCGGCCGGTGTGCTCACTGCCGGGGTCACCCCCATCATCGGTAACGGCGTCGTCGTCGACCTGGAGGTCCTCTTCAGCGAGATCGCTGAGATCACCTCCCGTGGCAAGGATGCCTCTAGCCTCCTCATCAGTGCCAACGCCCACATCATCCCTCCTACAACCGGGTTCTGGACCGCACCACCGAGCGCTTTCTGGGCGCGCGTCAGCTGGGTACCACCGGCCGTGGATCGGCCCTACCTACGCGGACAAGATGAACCGCGTGGGCATCCGTGTCCAGGACCTCTTCGACGAGTCGATCCTGCGTCAGAAGGTCCGCTCCGCCCTGGACCAGAAGAACAGCCTCTTCCTCAAGGTCTTCAACCGGGCGGCTATCGATGCCGACGCCGTCGCCGATGAGCTGCTGTCCTACGCCGAGCGGGTCCGCCCCATGGTCGTGGACTGCTCCCTGGTGCTCAACAACGCCCTCGATGAGGGCAAGACGGTCCTGTTCGAGGCCGGCCAGGCCACGATGCTCGACATCGACCACGGCACCTACCCCTTCGTCACCTCTTCGAACCCCACCGCCGGTGGTGCCTGCACGGCACCGGCGTGGGGCCCACCCGGATCGACTCGGTCGTCGGCGTGGTCAAGGCCTACACGACCCGTGTGGGGAGGGCCCTTCCCGACCGAGCTGCATCGACGACATGGGGGAGCGCCTTCGCACCGAGGGGCGGCGAGTCACGCGTCACCACCGGCAGGCCGCGCCGCTGCGGCTGGCACGACGCCGTCGTGACCCGGTCACGCGGCACGCGTTAACGGGCTCACTGACCTGGTGATGACCAAGCTCGACGTCCTCACCGGGCACGAGACCATTCCGGTGTGCGTCGCCTACGACATCGACGGCACCGTCACCCAGGAGATGCCGCTGACCCAGTCCGACTTCCACCACGCCGTCCCCGTCTACGAGGAGCTGCCCGGCTGGAGCGAGGACATCAGCGAGGTCCGCCGCTTCGCCGACCTGCCCGCAGGCGGCCCAGGACTACGTGCTGCGCATCGAGGAGCTGGCCCGCTGCCGCATCTCCGCGATCGGTGTCGGGCCGGGTCGTGAGGCCACGATCTCACGCCACGCGCTCTATGGGCTGACGACCTCGAGGGGCCCGTATGACCGGCTGTGTTGTTCCTTCGCCGAAGGCGGTGGGCAAGTCCCGAGGCTTCGACGCCGGGCGCGCTGATCGTCGACGGCTCTTCAAGGGATACGCCCTCTGCGGCGCTCGGCATCCTGGCCGTGTGCACTGGTCTGCATGGGCTTGCTCGCTCGGATCTGCCACTGGGGCTGTTGTCTCATCTCGGCGGTGCAGGTCTGCGCTGTACGCCGTGGGGCGGTTCGTGCTCTACCGGCGGCTCCGGAAGGCCGGCGACCTGTGGCGGCAGGTCGACGGAGGGTCGAGTTCGGGCCGGCTTCCTATCCCATCTGGGACTACCCTGTCCGTCGCTGTGACGACGATCGGCACTGGCCCCCATGGCGGTGATCCTTCTTGCTGGATCGTCCTACCCTCGCGCCTTCGGGTATTCCTGGTGCCGCCGAGCTGTTGCTTCTGTGCATTTGCGATGGGAGCCCCTGCTGCTTCCTGTTGGCGAGACATCCGTGACCCTGAGTGCGCCGCCTCTGCTCTACACGGATCTCCAACGGATTGTGGAGTTCTACGCCAACCGCCCGGAGGCGAGCAGTGAGCTGGCCACCGAGCGGGCCTGGCAAGAGTGCGCGCGCTGAGCAGTCGCCTCGAGGCCGGTGTCACTGTGGTCGCGTCGGTATCTCGGATGCGCGCAGCAGGCTCGAGGGCGTCGTCATCGCGGGCCTGACTGACCTGTGCCCGTGAGATCAGCTAGCTGCTGTAACCGTTCTGGTTCGGTGGCAGGTGCAGCCCACCGGTTCCCGGACGGCGCGGGATTGTGACTCTGTTGATGACCCTGCTGGTAAGTCTGCTGGGTACAGCTGCGGAGCAGGTGAGTAGCCGAGCTGCGACCGGTACTGTGGACCCGAACGCCTGCTCGGAGGGCTGCTGCTCCAGCGCCGCCAGGCACCTCTGCTCTCGCTCTTCTTGTTCGCGTTGCCGATCAGAGCGATGACTCCGCCGACCACCGCGATCACAACGAGCGCCACGGTGATGATCATCAGTCCGGTTCTTGAGTCCGACTGAGGAGGTCGACTGAGGCTGAGAGGCGGCCTGGACAGCGTCCTGACCACGGGGTCTTGGTGATCGTAGAAGGTGTCGAATGAGACCTTGTTCCGCTCATCTCCGTCAACCTTCCCTCCGTCGGCATCCGTCACCTTGCCGGGGAAGATGACCGAGAGGGCCACCGAGCTGTTCTTATCCGCCTCGGATGCGGAGTCCACGTGGGTGTCGACGACGTACTCATCCCCGTCATGAGAGACGTAGTTGTTCCAGATATAGATGTGGTGAACGTGGCCCTGCAGGTGGGTGTCCCGTTCTCGTTGGAGAAGGTCACCTTAGGCTTTGAGTTAGCTTTTGAGAAGCTCTTCTCGACGCAGAACTCTTTGAGGGCCTCTTCTCTGGAGGCTGGTGCAGTGGTCAGGAAGGTGGTCGTCACCTTGTCGTCCGACTTGATGGCGATCTCAATGCTGGCCTTATCCTCGCTCGAGTCCTCTGTCGGAGTTGCGGCATTCGTGGGGGCTGCCACCACCGCCAGGGGGAGTGAGGCGGCAAGACAGAGCATGCCGACGAGACTCGTGGCTGGAGTGTGCCTCGGGCGGGGTAGCGCATGGACGGGCTTTCACGTTGAGAGGGTGGGACAATTGGAGAACGCGGCGTAGGGCGTCGCTGGTTGCGAAGATCCTTGCGTCGTTGCAGAGGCTCAGCCCCAGGTGGAGGGCGGGGGCCTGCCTGGTAGCCGGGACCGGGAGGAGGCGGAACCGGTCCCGGGAGGCATCACGCCGCTCGGTCCGGGCTGAACGTAGCCCTGAGCGGCGAAGTCCGAGGAGGGCGGAGGGACTGCGCCGGGAACCTGCATCTGGCCGGGAGCATAGGGGCTGCTGCGGCGCGTATCCCATCGCGCCGAACGCGTGGGCCTGCTGCTGGGCCTTCTTCTTGCGGCTGCTGAGGAACCAGAACACACCACCGCCGATTGCTCCGACCAGCACAACCCCACGATCACCCAGACCCAGGGGAATGCAGGAGCGTCCTTGCCGGTGACCCGGTACTCGTCAGGCTTGGTGAAGGTCACTGTGTTGCCTCGACCTTGCCGCCGTCGGCGTCTGTGACCTCACCGGGGAAGGTGATGGAGAGCGTTAAGCATCCTCAACGTCCGTTGGAGGAGGCGGGTAGAGTCCGGCATCGGTGTCGAGAACGTACTCGTCACCTTTGTGCTTGATGAGTCCATGGCTTTTTGAATATTCTTCGACTTGCTGGTGAATGTGCAAGTCAGGGAAACCATCGCGTTCGGAATAGGAGGCTTTCATGCCTTCAAGGATCCCGGAGACCTCGATTCGTCACACGCGTCCTGCATGGCCTCCTTGACGGAAGAGGATCTACTCTTGCGCTGACCCACGATGGTCATGTCGTAGGTGTCGCCCTTGTTGATGACGACCTTGATGGACGTTGTCATCTCATATCGCTGCTCGCAGCGGGGACGGCGGCGTGGCTCTGAGGAGTCAGAAGCATCAGGGGAATGAGAAAGGAGAGAAAGACGAGTGTTTCAGGGAAGCGGCGTCGGGGATAGTCACTGCCATGGTCCTCATCCCTAGAAGAAGGTCGGTGATGATGGGGCTCCCGCATAGGGAGGATAACGCAAGGAACGGTGTTGTGGCCCCGGATCGTCAGATCGTGGGGCCACAACACCGGGAGGAGGGAAGGAATCAGTAGGCACTCTGGCCGGGCTGACCGTTGTCGTATGGAGGCTGACCGGGCTGCTGGGCCTGGGGAGCACCGTAACCCGTCTGCTGGCCTGGCTGCTGGGCCTGGGGAGCACCGTAACCCGTCTGCTGGCCTGGCTGCTGGGCCTGGGGGGCTCCGTAGCCCGTCTGCTCGGGCTGGGCCTGCGGGGTGCTGTAACCCGTCGGCTGGCCGGGCTGGGCCGGGAACGCCTGGTTCGGGTCGTATCCCTGGGCGGGAGCCCCGTGAGGGCGCCTGGGTCTTGTTCTTCTTGCCGCGGATGATGAAGAAGGCGACCAGGCCACCGATCAGCACCAGGGCGCCGACGCCGACGAGGATCCAGACCCACATGGGGATGGAGCCGTCCTTACCCTTGACAGTGTGGCCCTCGAGATCGGTGAAGGTGACCTTGTTGCCCTCTACCTTGCCGCCGTCGGCCTCCGTAACCTTTCCAGGAAGGTCACCGACTGAGTGATCTCAACGTGGTCGGAGTCGGCTCCACTTCGAAATCCGGGAGGTTGACGATGTACTCGCCGTTCTTGTGAGTCACCTCGTTAGTTTTGTTGGAAACCTTCGAGGTTCCCTCCATCGTGCAGGTGCGGGTGTCCCCGTCCTCCTTGAAGGTGGCTTTCACGTTGTCGAGATTGCTGGTGGAACTGCCAGCCATGAAACTGTCTTTAGTGCAGGTGCTCTCCTTGAGGGACCGGGTACTCCCCATTTTCAGACATCACGAACTTGGCGGAGTACGTGTCATCCGATTTAACGACGATGTCCATCGACAGTGTGAAAATGGCGGAGTCGTCGTCTGCGGCGTGTGCTGGGGCGCCGATCAGTGCGAGGGGCGCGGACAGGACGAGCGCCGCAAGAGCCGTCAAGACGGACAGAGGTCTAGGGATGCGGTGAGTGATGGCAGATGTCATGCCCTTACAGTAGCGGTTTCGATGTCAGGTTGTAACCGGATCATCATGGGGAACGTTCCCCGCCTCCGGTGGACGTTACCGGGGCTGCTGCGGCGGGCGCTGAAAGTCCGCGGGGCTATGCCCTTCCTGATAGGGCACCTGTGTACCCCGGTCCGGGCGACTGATATCCCCCCTGCTGGGCCCCGTAGGTACTGAAGACGCCCGCGCTTCCAGAGGCCTGAGGTGGCGCGAAGACGCTGGTGTCCTGGCTCGGGTCGGCGTAGGGGCAGCCGTCACGGAGGTTGGTGACGGGTAGGGGTGGGTCGATCCCACCATCGGCTGCAGTGGGCCGGGGGAGACTGATACGGGCCGCCGACGTAGGCCCCCCAGAGGCACGGGGCTGGTCGCCGCGGCCCCTGAAAAGCATCGCCGTAGGGCAGTGCCGGAGCCAGCTGCTGAGCGCGGCGGGTCCTCAGGAGGTACACCACGACGCCGACAACGACTAGGAGGGCGACGGCGCTCGCCGCCGCAATCATCCACCACTGCAGGTGGAACTTCCCGTCCCGCCCTCGGCGTGGGGAGCCTCAGGGGCTCTCCAGCACGTTGTCCCAGGTGACCTTGTTGTCGTCATTCCTCCCGTTGGACTTCGTCACCTCTCCGGGGAAGGTCACGGCTATCGAGACCTTCATTCCTCCCGCAGCGCCCTGGGAGGAGGAGCGGGAGTCGTCCTCACCGAGCTGGCTCAGCGCGTCGGGGACAGGTCGAAGACGTACTTCCCGTCCTGGTGCTTTGATCGTCCAGACGTCGGTCTGCAGGTCGTTGAGTGGAACCGACTTGGCAGTGACCTGACACGCCGGATGCCCGTTGTGGGACGTGTAGGTGTAGTTCGCCTCGACGTTCTTGGGCAGGGGAGTGGACTTCTCGAGCTTCTTCTCGGTGCAGCTCTCCCTGGTGATGAGCGGCAGCCCCGACGAATCCCACATGATGTAGGTCAAGTCGGCGGTCTCGTTGTCATGGATGACGAAGTCATAGTGAGCCCCGCAGCCGGTCAGCAGCAGCGCGAGGCCGGCCAGTACCGTCACGACCACGGGTCGCCTGACAGCGCGGGAGTCATGAAGCATGCGTCGAGTCTAGAACGGTGTGGGGACTACTCGGACGGCTCAGGGTCGCCCTTGCGCTGCTTCCGTGGTGCGTGGCCGGTGCTGCGCCGTCGCAGGACGGCCACAGTCAGGCCGCCGCCGAGCAGGATCAGGCCCGCGGTCAGCCAGACGCGGTAACGGCTCCACCACGACACGCCCTGGCCGTCCCGAGCGTAGCCCGAGGCGCTCACGCCCTTGGCCACCGTGTCCGGGTCGTTCCAGGTGACCGTGGTGCCCGAGACCTTCCCCCCACCGGACTGCGTCACCGCGCCGGGAAAGGTGACTGAGACCCTGGTGTCGACGATGCCCTTGAAGGACGTGCTGCTCGGCTGGGGCGCACCCGGGCCGCCCGACGGTGCGGCGGACGCCTCCGGGGCGCCTCCCTCTGCGCCGCCGGCTCCATTGGCGTCCTGGGAAGGATCGGACGGGAAGGGCTGGATCGTCACCTGTAGACGTCGCCGTCGCGCACGACGATCGTGTTCGGCCTCGGCCTGCGAGGCCTGGGGGACCTTGACCCGCTGATGGTGACCTGGCAGCCGAGTCCGTCGTCGCCGGTGATCGGCTCGGCCTTGACCGTGGTGCCCGCGGGCACGCCCAGGGCAGTGGGGTCGGAGTACTTCGAGCAGTCGGGGGCCTTGCCCCGGGGGAAGACGGTTCCGGTTGTATCGCGCATCTCCAGGACGACGTCGTAGCTGCCCTGGGAGCTGATGGTCATGTCCATGCGCGCGGTGCAGGCGGCCAGCGCCATACACGATGCGGCCACCACCACGGCCGTTCGAAGGGCCCGGCATGCCCTGCTGGCGGAGCCGGGTGTGCGGGAAGGGTGCGTAGGACGGGACGCGGAGGACGGCGCAGAGGACGGCACAACGGACATGCGGGCACGCTACACGCTCGTACTGGACCTTCACTGAGGGCGGAACGACGCCGTTTCAAAGGCGGCAAAAGCCGCCATCCTCCCGAATGTGGCCGATCACATGCCGGTATGGCCGGAGGGAGAGGCCGAGTTGGGACCTTCGGCAATGTGACCTGAGGCGCCGGGTGGGGGAGTATTGCCCTCGACCGAGCGAGTCGGCAACGGCGCGCTCAACCGGATCAACATACCCAAGGAAGGGACTCGCATGACTGTGTCTGAGAAGGACGTCCGCGCCGCCGCGCCGGCTAACGCCCCTGAGGATGTCATCGAATTCGTCACGCGTATCGCCGAGCTGGCCAAGCCCGAGAACGTCTACTTTCGCGGACGGTTGCAGGAGGAGGGACCGCCTGACCACCGAGATGGTGGAGTCGGGCATGTTCACCCGCCTCAACCCCGACAAGCGCCCCAACTCCTTCCTCGCGCGATCCCCTGCCCAGCGATGTCGCCCGTGTGGAGTCCAGGACCTTCATCTGCTCCGAGAAGGAGGAGGACGCCGGCCCGACCAACAACTGGTACGACCCGGCCGAGATGAAGAAGATCCTCAACGAGAAGTTCGACGGCGCCATGCGCGGCCGGACCCTCTACGTGATCCCCTTCTCCATGGGGTCCCCTGGGCGGCCCCATCTCCCAGCTCGGTATCGAGCTGACCGACTCCCCCTACGTGGTGGTCAACATGCGGATCATGACCCGCATGGGCGCGGCCGCCATGGACCTCATCGCCGAGGGCCGCCCCTGGGTCCCGGCCGTCCACTCCGTCGGCGCCCCCCTGGCCGAGCACGAGAAGGACACCGCCTGGGCCCTGCAACGACGAGAAGTACATCACCCACTTCCCGGAGACCAACGAGATCTGGTCCTTCGGCTCCGGCTACGGCGGCAACGCCCTGCTGGGCAAGAAGTGCTACGCGCTGCGCATCGCCTCGACCATGGCCCGCCGCGACGGCTGGATGGCCGAGCACATGCTCATCCTGCGCCTGACCGACGAGAAGAGCGGCAAGCAGTACCACGTCACCGCCGCCTTCCCTGAGCGCCTGCGGCAAGACCAACCTCGCCATGCTCCAGCCCACCATCCCGGGCTACAAGGTCGAGACCGTCGGTGACGACATCGCCTGGATGCGCCCCTGGCCCCTGACGGCCGCCTGCGCGCCATCAACCCCGAGGCCGGCTTCTTCGGCGTCGCCCCCGGCACCTCCTACGACACCAACCCCATGGCCATGGACACCATGAAGGCCAACACCATCTTCACCAACGTCGCCCTGACCGACGACGGTGACGTGTGTGGGAGGGGCATCGACGCCCCCGATGCCGGAGCACCTCATCGACTGGCAGGGCAACGACTTCACCCCGGCTGACGCCGCCGAGGGGCAAGAAGGCCGCCCACCCCAACAGCCGCTTCACCACCCCGGCCTCGCAGTGCCCGATCATCTGCCCCGACTGGGAGGCCCCCGAGGGCGTGGCCATCGACGCCATCCTCTCGGCGGTCGCCGCGCCACCAACGTGCCGCTGGTCGCCGAGCAGTACGAGAACGCCCACGGCGTGTCTCATCGGCTCCGCCGTGGCCTCCGAGGTCACCGCCGCCGCCCTGGACGCCAAGGTCGGCTCCCTGCGCCACGACCCCATGGCCATGCTGCCCCTTCTGCGGCTACCACATGGCCGACTACTGGTCGCACTGGCTGGAGATGCAGGAGAAGCTGGGCGACAAGTTCCCCAAAGGTCTACCAGGTCAACTGGTTCCGCAAGGACGAGAACGGCAAGTTCATCTGGCCCGGCTACGGCGACAACTCCCGCGTGCTCGACTGGATCGTGCGCCGCGCCTCCGGCGAGGTCGAGGCCGTCGACGGTGTCACCGGCTGCTACCCCAAGTTCGAGGACTTCAACCTCGAGGGCCTCGACCTGGGCGAGGAGGAGTGGGCCAAGATGTACGACATCGACCCCGAGGCCTGGGCCGCCGAGATGGACGACACCGAGGAGTACTACAAGCAGTTCGGTGACAAGCTCCCCGAGGCCATCAAGGAGCAGCTCGCCAAGTTCCGTGCGCGCATCGACGAGGCCAAGAAGGCCTGATCGCTGCTGAGGTCCTTCCCCGCGAGGAATCTGAGACGGGGGCTCCGACCGGTTCGCCGGTCGGAGCCCCCGTTCGTTCATCCGGGGCGACGTCGGAGACGGGATGGTGAACGGTGCCCATCGGAGAACACGAATTGGCACCGTGCTCGCCACTACAGTGACGAAGGGCCGATGGCGAGGGCTTAGGTCGCTTTCCCATCGTGCCGGCGACGTGCAGCAGCGTGGAAGGTGCCGAGCATGGAATGGCAGGACAACGGCCTCAGCGACGGTCGTGGGGACCTGTTCGACGAGACGCTGGGTCAGTCGATGCGGTGGTGGGGCGACGGAGACGAGCGGATGGGCGCCTGCTCCTGCGACGCTCGGTGGTGATCCGCTGCTGCGCACTGGTGGCGCTCGTGGTGGGGGTGCCCGGCATGATCTACAACGCTCTGCCGCTGATGAGCCCCTACATCACCGAGCATGAAGTCAAGGACACCATGGCCGTGGTGATCATGCGTTCGGCATCCCAGTGGTCTGGGCGATCAATGTCCTGCGGCGTCAGACGGTGCTGAGTGAGGACGGCATCGCTATGCGACGCCTGCTGTTCACCGAACGGCGCCCTGGGAGTCGGTGGCATCGAGGGCTCACGCTGTCGACGCTCGATCTGACTGAGGGGCCGTCGTCGCCCAGCGGATTCATTGAGCGGACTCGGATCGCGATCGAGAATGGTGACGGTGATGACGCCATCAGGCTTCCCGGATGCGTCATCGGGATGACCTGGGGAAAGTCCCGGGACCGCGCTCTGCGGCTGTGAGGGACCCTGCAGTACTACATCTATGCGCGGGGTGGGGTGTCTCGGAGGATGCCGCTGTCAGTGAGGCCCCCTCATCTCGTGGAGGCCTGAGGCCGGCACGCGGGCGGAGAAGATGATGCAGCGCAGCCGCCTGGTGCCTGCACCCCGGTCTGGCGCAGAATCAGGGCGAGCACCCTGTGCAACGGCGGGCCTTCCTCATCGGGCATGGGGGTGCTGTTCGCGGTGATCGGTGGTCAGCAGCTGTTCTTCGAGACAAAGCTCGCTCAGTGGATCGGATATCGCCTTCGCGGTGTTCTGCCTTCTGCCCGGGCCGGTCACCACGGCATATCCGCCCACAAGATCTACGCGAGTGCTTCCAACGAGTCGTCGGACGAACGTGGATTTCGCGCCGAAGACGCTCGCGTTCTGGCCGGAGTCCCGTTTCGACTGTTCGTCGCCGGGGACCGGACTCGTCGTCCACGGCAACGGGAGGCACCTGGCCCTGGATGGTGCCGGATGTCACGTGGGGGAGCTTTTCAGCGACGGCAGGAGTAGCTGGTCGCCAGATGCGAGGCGATCTGGCTCTCGGGGGTCGCCCATGGCGCCACCCGGGAAACCGGTCGTCATGTCTCCCTGGGAATGCCGCACGCAGGAGAGCGGGAGATCTCGAACGCGGGATCGGATTAGCGGTTCCTCATCGAGGTCAGCCCGCTTGATTCTGTGCGGCCAGGGCCTGGTGGCGTCGGACGAGGAGGATGATGGCGATGATCCAGCAGGCCGAGCCAACTCTAGACTGGCTACATGAGTGGCCAGCGTGAACATGCCGAGGGTGTTCTGGGATCATCGCGAATCGGGTCGTCGTCGCCCAGGCCATCACATGAGACCCGGTACTCTCCTGACGTCGTCGCTGTGAACTCATGACGGAGTGATATGCAGAACCCTCGGTTAGCGATGCGTGTTCCGGACTGCGGGTAGCGATGTCCTTACCCTCAGAGGTGGTGATGGAGCAGATGTCGACGAACTCACCGTCCTCCACGTACAGGGTGCGCTCGTCACCTGCGCTTAGCGATTCTGCTGGCCGTTGAGATGACATTCCGCCGGTGGCGGTGCACCGGCGACGACTGCAAAACCGATTCCTACGACGCTGAGACCCAGGATTGGGCCGGCCACGAACAGAAGGATCGCCCGACCAGCTTCCCGGTGTGTGTCGGGCGGGGGCGCGGATACTCCGTGCTGGAGGCGCAGCCTGATACTGAGGCTGGTAGGGAGGCTGGTACGGCTGCTGCGTGGAGGGTCGACATCGGTCCGTTTTCTGCGTGCTTCAGTTGTTGTCGTAGCGTAGCAAGTCAGGCTTGTGAAGCGGGCCTTTTCAGGTGCCTCAGCCGCCGTCTCCCCTCGACGAGCGAGACCCGTGCCTCGTCGGCAGCGCGGAGCAATCGCTGTCGCGTGTCCACAGGCTGGCGCCAGGGACCAGCATGACGGAGCCGAGCAGGTGCGCATCGACGGGCTGAGGCCCCGGCCCACAGCGCATGCGTTGGCGACCAGAGCCAGCAGCTCGTCGCGAGAGGGTCGGGAACCGGTGGAGGTGCGACAAGTGCTTGAGGACGTCGTCTCTGGCTTTGAGTGAACCCATCGCCAGCTCCTCCACCACGAGTGGATGGGCCTCGATCTCGTCCTCGTGCAGCAGGCTGACGAGTACCGGGTCCGAGTGGTGGAAGCGATCGATCCATACCGATGTGTCGACTGAGGATCACTGGGCTGGCGCCCGACGTCGTGGAGCGGCGCTCGCCTTTCCGATCAGAGCCGCCGAGGGCTGCGAGGCGACGTGCGCCTCCACCCCTGACCAGGGGTCTCCAGGCCGGTCGCAGCAGCTCAGTGCGTCTCGGTGATGCCTGTGAGCTCCTGAGCGTTGGCAATGAGCTTCGTCACGAGTGTCACAGTGGTTCGCACGATACCTCCTGCATCAGTTCTGTCATCAGATGATGCAGATTCTAGTGCATCTGCCCTGTGATGGCCAGTGGTCCGTCATGAGCACTGAGAGCGCGTAAACCTTGTGTGAGTCGAGACGAGGAGTCGCCCCTCTCCAGGGGCTGGAGGAGGCGACCGATAGCGGCGTCTATGAATAGAATGGGTGCCGCGAGGGCGGCGAGTCACGCGACGGCCGCCTTCCTCTCCACGGCCGTCCGCTCGCGGCGACGCCGTCAGTGCGCGCCTGACCGACCTCTCTCGACGGGGCCGGGCAGCCACTGCGGGGCCGGTGGTGATGCCGGACAGTGGGATGGGGGATGCATATGAAGAGATGGGCCCTCGTCCTGGAGGTCACCGCTGTGTAACGTGCCGTCATGCACGAGTACTCACCTGACGGGCTCATGTCGTCCGACTCCGCTCAGGCTGTTCCGGGCGCTGACGGCGCGCAGACGGGTCAGCCGCTTGACGAGACCTCCGCCGACCCTGGCGCTGCGAGCCACCCGGTACCTGCGCACCCGTTTTTCCGCGAACGTGTCACCATCGGGGACCTCTCGGCGCACCTCGCCTACAGCCCCTCCCACCTCACCCGGGTCTTCACGGCCGCCGTCGGCACCTCGCCCATGGACTACCTGGCCGCCTGGAGACTGCATGAGGCCAAGCACCTCCTCATCACCCACCGGTTGGGCGTGGCCGAGACCTGCCACGAGGTCGGCTACACCTCGGTGGGCACCTTCAGCCGCCGCTTCCTGCGCGACGTCGGAACCCGCCCGGCGCTCTGCGCCGCATCGCCGACCGGGTCGCCGAGCGAACCCAACCACCCGTGAGCCTCCTGGTACCGGCGGCGGGCAGGATCCGCATCCGCCCGGAAGTCCCTGGAGGAGATGCGCCGTGCGCTCGGACCCGCCCCTATCAGTGGGATCGGGCACCTTTCCCGCCCCGTCCCCAGCGGGCTGCCGGCCACCGGGACGCTGCGTCGCGGTATTGACGAGGTGGAGCTGCCCGTGGTCCCAGGCTCCCCTGGATCCTCGCCACCATCTTTCCCCTGACGGCGCCGACGTCCACGAGCAACTGCCCCCACACGCCCCCTCGTCGCGCGGCTGCGTGTCCCTCGAGGAGCCTGTCGTCGGCCCCGTCACCCTGCCGGTGCGCGCAGCCCTCCCTGGGATCCGGCGGTCCTCGTGGCCCTGGCGGCGATGGTGGTGTGACGGTCGTCCTCGGCCCCGTCGGTCAGGACAGCAGGATCGGAGTCGTTCGCGGCGTACCGGTCGGTCTACCGTCGTGGAGCGTCAGGACGTCCCCTCGACATGCAGCCGGACACGTAAGGAGCCACTGATGACCGACACCACCGCCAACGCCCAGCCCGCCGAGCGCCTTGCCGGCTTTCCCTGCTGGATCGAGCTGTACTCCCCGGACATCGACGCCTCGGCCGCGTTCTACCGAGACCTTCTCGGCTGGGAGATCACCCGTGCAGAACCGGGCGGCCGCTGACCACCGAGGTGCATCACGACGGTCGGCTCATCGGCTCCTTCTGAACCCGCCGAAGCGGCGCCCGGGGACCCCTGGCTGGCAGGGTGAGCTTCATGGTCGACGACGTCCGCGCCGCCGCCGGAGCCGCTGAGACGGCCGGTGGGAGCGTCGTTGTGGAGCCCACTGACGTCACTGGAGACCATGGCCTACGCCCTCGCCTCCGACCCCGACGGCAACGTCGTCGGGCTCCTGGAGGACGAGGACTGCGAGGGGCCCTACCCCTACCAGGCCGGGATGCCGGTGTGGTTCGACGTCCTGGCCAGTGACCTGGAGCCGGCCGAGCGCTTCTACCGGGAGGTCGCCGGGTGGCCCACCCGCCGGCTGACCATCGCCGACCAGGAGCAGGACTTCTACACGAGCGTCGTCGGGGGCAGATCCGTGAGCGGCGTCGGTCGGGCCGGCTACTTCGGTGAGGAGGTCCCCTCGCGCTGGCGCATCTACTTCGGGGTTGAGGGCGCCGACGCCGCAGCCCGGCGTGTGCGTGAGCTCGGGGGAGCCGTCATCGTCGAGCCCATCGACTTCACGTTCGGGCGCATGGTGGAGGTCGCTGACCCGCACGGTGCGCGCTTCCTGCTCACCACCTTCTGATCCTCACGCATAGCCGGGCGGGGCCACTGGTGGTCCCGCCCGGCTGCGTCCGGGAAGCGAAGGCGCTGAGAGAAAAGTGAAGGGAGAAGGAAGCACCCTCATGGCCGGACACGGCCCAGGTTACTCCACCTCTCTGCCCTCGACGCCTCCATCCACGTCGCGGTTCCCCTCCGCCGCGGCCTCCGCGGGGCCCAGCAGCGCCAGGATCCGCTCGGTCTGCCACGGCAGGATCCCGCCCTCACCGAAGACCAGCTGGGCCTCATCCGGGTCCTCGACGACGTCGTCGGCCAGGAGCCCCAGCAGGTGCGCCAGCGGCATGCGCCGCCCTCCAGCAGGTCGAGCAGGTGCGCCAGGACCCGGTTACTGCTGCGATCCAGGTTCGCCACCTGGTGCTCGCCCACCCCCACGGGCAGGTCCCACCAGATGAGGCGGCGCTCAGCGAGGTCGATGACGAACGGGGTCGCGTTGAACGTGGGTGAGATCAGGTCGAGGCGCTGCATGACGGTGGATGCCTCGAAGACCTCACCGCGCTGCGGGTCCGCGCCGCGGGCCATCGCTCCCCGCCCAGCACTCGGGCACCCTCACTGAGCCGGTGGTGGAGAAGGAGTGGACCGTCACGACGACGTAGCGCCACCCCTGCCGCAGCGCCTCGGCCAGGGTGACGTCGATGAACTCGGCCGCCCCGTCGGGCGCCGAGGTGAGGTCGCCGGAGTGGACGGCCGCCGTCGAGCGCAGGTTGTAGTAGGCGATCTGCTCGGTGCGCGTGAAGTCCTCGGAGACGAAGAAGGCCGACAGATCCAGGTCCACGCGTCTCCCCGTCCGTGGCGGCTGGAGGACCAGAGGGCCCCGGGGCCTCCGGCAGGTCACGCCAGTGCAGGAAGAAGCGGATCGTCTCGCCCTCGGGCAGGGGCAGCCGGGTGCCGCGCCCCGCCGTGCGCAGGCCCGGCGAGGCCGAGCGCAGTCCCACCGGAGCCGTGTAGCCCTCGTAAAGCCCCTGGTCGACGGCGATCCGCCCCAGGTACGCCCTGCTGACGCAGGGCCTCCTCGACGGTGGAACCACCGCCGCGTCGGCGGGGCCGGGGCGGCGGGGTGGAGGGGATGAGCGTCGTCTTGGTGCCCGTGGCCGCCTTGATGGCGACGACCCGCCAGCAGCGTGTCCGGTCCGGGGAGGAGAAGTACTCCCACAGGCGCACCAGGACGGGCAGGGAGACCTCGGGCGCGACTCGGGCGAATCTCGGCGACCACGCGCTCGCGGGCGGCGTCATCGGCGCACAGTCGCAGCAGGTGGTTGAGCCGGCGGGCGAAGACCCCGGGCGGGTGGCAGCAGACGAAGGGCGCCCTCGACGTCGCGGCTCGCCAGCACCTCCTCCAGGTGGGAGGTGAAACCCGCTCGGCGCCCCCGGAGGCGACCTGGTGCAGCAGCTCGGCGGCGCGCGGGAAACGACGCGCGTAGTCGCCGGGGCGCAGGTGACGGGCCAGCCGCTTCCACCGCTCGGAGCGCCGAGCCATCTCCTCGGCGGAGTCCCGGCTGTCCTGACCCGCCCGACGGCGTCGAGCAGTCCCAGCAGCCGGCGCCGCTGGGCGCGGGAGAAGGAGGGGAACCGGCACGGCTCGGCCAGGAGGTATCACCGCCCGCCATGGCGACCGCCAGGCGCAGCACGTCGGTGACGGTGCGGTAGGAGGCGGAGAAGTCCAGGTCCGGGAAGGTGACAGTGAGGACGGCGAGGTTCTCCTTGACCGTCACGTGTGGTGCCCACTTGGGGCCGAAGTCGCGCAGGGCCGTCAGGTCCGCGCGGTCCTCGGGCGCTGAAGGGTGTTGCCTGGGCGACGAGGTCGGCCACGATCCGCTCCAGGTCCTGCCCTGGTGGCCAGGCCCAGCTCGGTGAGGGGCGCTGTCGTCTCCCGGCAGGGGCTCGCGGGGCTGGGCCGGTAGCCCGGCAGGATCCGGGCCCCCGACGACGTCGCCCAGGTAGTGCAGGGCGGCGTTGACCAGCAGCGTGGCCTCGGAGGCGGTGCGGACCTGGACGGGGAAGTCGGGGTAGAAGGGCCGGTACTCGGCGGCCGGGGAGCCGGAGGTGAGGCGGGCGGCGGCATTGACCAGCGCCCAGGCCTGCTCTGGGGTGGTGAGCCCTCCCGGGCCGGGGTGGAGAGCCGGTAGCCCAGGGCCCGCAGCGTGGTCAGGGCCGTGTCGATACCCGCGTCGCTGCCCCGCTGCGGCGCGGGTGCTCCTCCCGCGGCGAGGCGGAGCGACGATGCGCTGGCCCGTCCGGCGACGGGCGGGACATAGACGGCCCCGAGACGGCGGATCGTCACCGCGTTGAGCTCCGCGGCGGCCTCAGTGCCAGGGTCAGGGGCGGCCGCCGTGCCGGCTCCTGCATCGAGCGACCTCCTGACAGGGGACTGATCGACTTCCACCCGGGCCTCCTGATGCCTTGCTGTCCGAGGGCACTCGACGCCCCGGAGCCGACGCGAGCCTAGTTGTACTTCCCTCAGGTGGTGGGGGAGAGGCGGCTGGGCTGCCTCAGAAACGTCCGTAGGAGTTCTCCAGGAGCGTTTTGAGGGAGTCGATCTCCACCTCCACCGAGCTGAAGCCGCCCGACACCATGACGCCCTGGTCCCCGACCTGGAACAGACGCATGAAGAACCCGTCGTTCGTGGCGCGCAACCCGTAGGGGAAGCCGTAACGCTGCTCCAGTGCCTGGGCGATCCGCCAGGCGTAGTCGGCGACGTGGCGCCGGTCGAAGCACAGACGATCCTCCGCTTCCTGCTCGGAGCGAGTGACCACCTCGATGCACCAGGTGCCGGAGAATCGCGACCGCTCCGCGACCCAGCCGTCTCCGCGCAGGATGGGCTCGTCCCACCGGGTATCGGGGCGTCCGCCGAGTCCCCTGAGCACGCTCTCGACGGCTGCTCCACTGAGGACCTGCTCGACGACGGAGAGGACCTGGGGATGAACAGTCCGATCCGCATCGGGATGACCCGCCAGTTCACCGGAGGCCGGTCGGGACCGGTGGGAGCGGGTGTGGAGGCGGCCAGCCTGCGAAGCTCGTCCATCGTCATCGCGGGTCCGGGCGAGTCCATTCCCCGGTCCTCCAGAAGGAACTCGATATCGTCCCTTTCCCCCTCATTCTCGTTCCCGCCGGGGCTGGCGGCGAAGACGCCGTAGTCGCCGAAGCCCTCGGAGCCGGCGAAGCGAATGTCGATGAGAGGGCGCCCTCCGGCCAGGCCGGCGACGACGTCGCGCATACTGATCTGACCACCCCTCGCTCCTGAGGAGGTCGCGGGGATGAGGACCTGGTCCCCGGTGGTCTCGGCGGTGACCATGAGGCCGTCGACCGTGCCGGTGAAGGAGACCAGGCCCAGTCCGGAGTCCCCCATGTCCCACCGGAAGGTGAAGGGGCGGCGCCACTGCGGAGGCATGAGGGCCATGTCGTTGGGCAGGGCGCCGAGGGTCTTCGCCGTGGTCTCCTCGAACAGGTCCCAGTTGACGACGTAGGCCTCGCCGGGTCCCCACCAGTCGGTCACCTCGCTGCCGAGGTCCACCCTCCACAGGTAGGGGTACAGCTCGGCATCGCCGTACTTGTAGATCAGGCGCTCCTGGGTGTCGATGGGGAACCCGCGGTTGTAGGAGTCCACGGTCAAGGAGTACTCCTCGCCCCACGGGTGGTAGCGCGGCTCGACCTCGATGACTCGTTGCCCGAGCCGCCAGCGGAAGAAGACATTGGGGCCGTACATGGACAAGGAGCCCTCACCCAGGAACTCCGCCGTCTCGAGCAGGAACCGGTGGACGTCCGCCTCGGTCAGGGTGGTGCCCATGAGCGCGGCCACACGGTTGAACATCTCCACCTCGGGGTTCACGTCGTTGTTCACCAGGTTCTCCGTCCGCCTCAGCCTCCAGTCGTCGTCCCCCAGAGTAATTCGCCGTTGTGCGGATTTTCGCTTACTCGGCCTGCTCACTGGGGCGGTCGCCCGGGACCGGTGAACCGCGGCTCTCCCATCAATCAGGGATATGTGCCCGCCCCAGGGCGCGCGGTGCCCGCGATTCCGGGCCTCATGCGGCCTTCATCATCTAGGCTGTCGCCGTGAAGATCCTGCTCCTCGGCTCCGGCGCGCGCGAGCACGCCCTGGCCCGTGCCCTCGCCCGTGATCCGCAGACCACCGAGCTCATCGTCGCCCCTGGAAACCCCGGCACCTCGGCCATCGCCACGAACCTCAACATCGACCCCAGCGTCCCGGAGGAGGTCGTGGCCCTGGCTACGCAGATGAAGGCCGACCTCGTCGTCGTCGGCCCCGAGGCGCCCCTGGTCGCCGGTGTCGCCGACGCCGTGCGCGACGCCGGGATCCCCTGCTTCGGCCCCCGGCGCCGAGGCCGCCCGCCTGAGGGCCTCGAAGGCCTTCGCCAAGGAGATCATGACCGCCGCGGGCGTCCCCACCGCCGAGGCCGCCGTGTGCACCACTGAGGCCGAGCTGGCCGCCGCCCTGGACCGCTTCGGGGCGCCCTACGTCGTCAAGGGAGGACGGCCTGGCCGCAGGCAAGGGCGTCGTCGTCACCGACGAGCTCCCCGTCGCCCTGGCCCACGGCCGCGCCTGCCTGACCCGCGGCAGCGGTCGCGTCGTCGTCGAGGACTCACCTCGACGGCCCCTGAGGCCTCCGTGTTCTGCGTGTGCGACGGCGCCACTCGTCCGCCCCTGGCCCCCCGCCCAGGACTTCAAGCGCCTCCTCAACGGCGATGCCGGCCCCAACACCGGCGGCATGGGCGCTCACTCCCCCACTGCCCTGGGCCCCGGCCGACCTGGCCGAGCAGGTGGTGCACGAGGTCGCCCAACCCGTCGTCGACGAGATGGCCCGCCGTGGCAGCAGCTTCATCGGCCTGCTCTACTGCGGCCTGGCCCTGACCGGACGCGGCCTGCGCGTCGTCGAGTTCAACGTCCGATTCGGCGACCCTGAGACCCAGGCCGTCCTGGCCCGCCTGACCTCCTCCCTGCCCGAGCTCCTCCACGCCGCCGCCACCGGCCGCCTCGCCGAGGCCCCCGAGCCCACCTGGTCCGAGCAGTGCGCCGTCGACGTCGTCATCGCGGCCCCCGGCTACCCCGGAACCGTCACCACCGGCGGCACCATCACCGGGATCGAGGCCGCCGAGGAGCTCGACGACGTCCACGTGCTGCACGCCGGCACCGGCACCACCGAGGGCGGGGAGCTGGTCGCCATCGGAGGTCGCGTCCTGTCCGTCGTCGCCCTGGGGCCAACTCGTCGAGGCGGCGCGGGAACGCGCCTACGAGGCCGTCGAGCGCATCGAGCTCGAGGGCGCCCAGTACCGCACCGACATCGCTCACGCGGCCAGCGCCGACAGTGCTGGCAGCGCTGGCAGTGCTGGCAGTGGTGGCAGCGCCGATGGGGCCGACAGGGGTGACGGGTCGAGTAGAGCTCCTCGCCGTCGCGACCACGGCCCACGGCTCGCCTTCTGCCGAACCCCGAAACCGCGCCGTCAGGCACGCCTACGAGGAACGGGAGCACTGACGCGCGCACTTCTTCCGAGACTAAACGCACACCGGTCTCCGCTTTCCTGAGGGAGATCTGCGGCCCTCGGCGGTTGGGAGGGTGCGCGGCTCCGGTGCTGACCCACGTCAGCGTTTCTGTCCGGTCGGTCGGAGAGGCGGGAGGTGAGATCGTTCCCATCCCGTCGGTGGGATTTGCTCCGGTCGCAGCCCGACTCCCCTGACGATCCGACCCGGATGAATGGGCGAGATGGCGCGGTAAGCGGGCGGACGTCCAGTGGTGACTCCCGCAGGCGACGCCGCGGCTCGGAAACGGACACAGGGTGCCCGCCGATGGCAGGATGGGGGGCATGACTCAGTCCGCGAGCTCCGCCTCAGTCGGTCCCGGAGCCTCAGCATCCGGCTCCCGGCCCCCCGCCGTCCCAGGGTGGGAGCACCGCTCCAGCGGCAAGGTTCGGGACGTCTACGCCCCCAGCTCCGACGGCCCGTGGGTCGGGCAGGACGTGCTCCTCGTGGTCGCCTCGGACCGTATCAGCGCCTACGACCACATCCTGGCCACCCCGATCCCGGACAAGGGCAAGGTCCTCACCGCCCTGAGCGCCTGGTGGTTCGAGCGGCTCGCCGACGTCGTCCCGGGTCATCTCGTCTCCCTCGACGTTCCCGCCCAGGTCGCCGGGCGTGCCATGATCTGCCGACGACTGGAGATGTACCCGTGGAGTGCGTGGCCCGCGGCTACCTCACCGGCTCCGGTCTGGCCGAGTACCGGGGAGAGTCGCTCCGTGTGCGACGTGGCCCTGCCCGAGGGACTGACCGAGGCGTCCCGACTGCCCGAGCCGATCTTCACCCCCGCCGCCAAGGCCGAGCTCGGCGAGCACGACGAGAACGTCTCCTTCGAGCGTGTCATCCAGATGGTGGGGAGAGCGCCGCCACCGCCCTGCGCGAGACCACGTTGGCCCTCTACTCCCGGGCCGCCGAGATCGCCCGGGACCGCGGCATCATCCTGGCCGACACCAAGTTCGAGCTCGGCACCGACGCCGGCGGCAACCTGGTCCTGGGCGACGAGGTCCTCACCCCCGACTCCTCCCGCTTCTGGCCGGCCGACGCCTGGGAACCCGGCCGGATCACCCCCTCCTTCGACAAGCAGTACGTGCGCGACTGGCTCACCTCCCCGGCCTCCGGCTGGGACCGGGACGGAGGTCAGGAGCCCCCGCCCCTGCCCGACGACGTCGTCGAACGGACCCGGGCCCGCTACCTCGAGGCCTACGAGCGGCTGACCGGTCACCCCTGGAGCTGTCATGACCACGACCTCATCCACGTCGGACGTTCCTGATACCGGGAGCGCCGCACGCGCCTTCAAACCGGGACCGGGCTTCTACATCCTCATCGGCCTCATCGTCCTGACTGTCGTGCTGGCGCTGTCGGCCGCCATCACCTCCGCCCTCGGGGCGGCCGGGACATCCCGTGTCCTGGGCGGCATCGCCCTCGTCCTCGTGGGGCTGGGCATGCTCGCCTCCCTGAGGCTCTCCGCCCGCTCCCTGGTGGTCAACGCCCCCCGTCTGCGCCTGGAGCGCAACCGGGTCCGGGTCGCCCGGGCCCGGCAGCTCAGCGAGTCCTCCAAGAACAAGAAGGGGGCCAGTGGCAAGGGGGCCAAGGGTTCTCAGTCCTCACAGCGGGGCTCAGGGTCCGACGGCGCGCCCCTGCCCGGCACCGATCTGGCGACGCTGACCGTGCCGGGAACCAAGGTGCTCGTCCCCGAGTCGACCGGTCGGCGAGAGCTGACCACCCTCGACGTGGTATCCGGACCCGTCACCACCGCGCTGGCCGCGACGTCATTCGGACGTGCGGCCGATGAGCGCCTGGCCGGGACCTCCACCGGCGAGACCATCATCCGTGTCGGCCAGCTCCTGCTCGGTGCCACCGGTTTCGTGCTCGTGGCCCTGGGGCTCGCCTCCATCCTGGGACAGGTGATCTCATGACTCCTCGTGACCGACGTCCCGACAATGAGCAGGGGCCCGTCAACTGGGGCATCATGCCCAAGAGGACTCCACGTCCGAAGAGCGCCTCCGCCCGGCCCGGCGGCAGCGGACTGCTTGAGGTCGTCCGCTCCGGCAACAACCCGGCCCCCGCCGGCTCAGCCGCCTCGGGCACCTCCGGAGTCTCCGCGGCCTCCGCCGCCGGCTCGGCCGACGGCGCCACCGGTGCCCGTGAGGCGGGTGGCGCAGCGGTCATGACGGAGGAGGATCTGCGCTCAGCCGCGGCCCAGGCCATCGCCTCAGGAACCGCTGACGCCGTCGACGCCGCCATCGCCATCGACCTGGCTGACGTGTCTGGTGACGACACCGGCTGGGCCGACTCCGCCCTGTCCGCCGGGTCGCCCGCCTCTCCAGTCGCTCTGCGCGCCGTTGACGGCCCCACCGATACCCCCGGTGACCACGGTGAGCCCGACCCGGTGGACGATTCGGTCTCCCCCACCGGCAGTGACGGCAGCGCCGCCAGTGCCCCCGGCTCCCCGGCACCCCAGCAGGAGCGGGCCGCGGCCGCCGTCAGCGCCGACAGCCGCTCGCCACGGCCCGTCGTGCGCCCCACCGCCGTCGAGGGACCGGGTAGCGCGCCCCAGACGGGAGCCACCACCACCCGCGTCTTCACCATCTCCCAGGGCAGGCCCGAGGCCGTGCCCAGCGGTGCCCCCGCGGCCTCCACACCACCACCGCCGGCGACTGCGGCATCGGCCGTACCAGCTGCACCGGCCGCACCGACCGCACCGGCCGCACCGACCGCACCGGCCGCACCGACCGCCTCGGCCCCCGATGCCGGAGCCCCTCCGCCCGCGGCTACCAGGCGCGTCCCAGTGCCGCCCCACCGCGCCTATGAGCGCAGCGGCCCAGCCCTGACTCCGAGGAGGACGCCGGCATGCTGGCCGAGTCCAGTGCCTGGGAGGCTGCCACCAATGCCCTCGACACAGAGGAGATCAAGGCCCAGGGAGGCACTGACTGGGGTGTGGGGCGAGGTCCCGCCAAAGGACGCGGCCCCCGCCGTCCCTCCTCAGGACCTGACTGGGGTGTGGGGCGAGAAGCGCCAAGAGCTCCAGCGCCAGGACCCGCTCCCCATGGCCCTGCAGCCGTGCGCCGCCAGCGCCTGGTCGGCGTGATCTTCGCCCTGCTGGGGCTGGTCCTGGCCACTGCCTCGGCCATGAATCTGGCCCGCAACGCCGAGGCCGGCCACCCGTGGATCCCACCGTGGCTCGTTGCGGTCCTCGGCGGGGCCGGGCTGGTGGCCGCCGCCGGCTACCTGGCCTGGGCCGGAGGCACCCCCGTGCGCCGGGAGGCCGAGCGCTGGAAGCCCGGCGTGCTCGACGCCGCCGCTGGCCTGACCACCGGGTCCGTCAAGGTCCACGACCCCGCCCGGCTGGTGGCCCGCGCTCGCGGACCGCTTCTCCTGGGCACCTCCGAGCGCGGCGACGAGACGGCCCCCACCGTGGACTCCGGTCCTACGCCGGTCATGGGTACCTCCACCGTCGACCAGTCCATCCACGCCCCCGCAGGTGTTGCCGGCGCCGTGGGTGGGTTCATGCTCGCCAGCGCCGTGGTCTGTGCCGTCGTCGCCCTCATCCTGGGCTCCAGCTGGCTCATTGCCACTGCCGCTCTCACCCTGGGTGGAGTCATCGCCATCCGGCTGGCCGGCGAGTGGCTCGGCCAGGTCTGAGCCGGCTCGAGCCCGCCGGGTCAATGCCCTGGGCCGCATGCGGGTAGTCTTGGGCTGCGCACTCATCCCGCCTTATCCGAGGAGCACCCATGGGACGCATTGTCGTCGAGGTCATGCCCAAGCCCGAGATCCTTGACCCCCAGGGCAAGGCGGTGGTCGGAAGTCTTCCCCGCCTCGGGTTCGATCAGTTCACCGGTGTGCGGCAGGGTCGCCGCTTCGAGCTGACCGTGGATGGTCCCGTCACCGAGGAGCATCTGGCCGCCGCCCGCGAGGCCGCCGACACCCTCCTGTCCAACCCGATCATTGAGGACGTCGTCTCCGTCGCCGCTGACGAGGAGGCCTGAGCCGTGAGTGAGTCTCCCAGCAGCCCTTCCGCTGCCCGTATCGGCGTCATCACCTTCCCCGGGACCCTTGACGACGTCGATGCCGCCCGTGCCGTGCGCCTGGCCGGGGCCGAGCCGGTGAGCCTGTGGCACAAGGACGCCGACCTGCACGGGGTCGATGCCGTCGTCGTGCCCGGCGGCTTCTCATACGGCGACTACCTGCGCTGCGGCGCCATCGCCCGCTTCGCCCCCGTCATGGAGGAGGTCGTGGCCGCCGCCGAGCGCGGCATGCCGGTGCTCGGCATCTGCAACGGCTTCCAGATCCTCGCCGAGGCCCACCTCCTGCCCGGCGCCCTCCTGCGCAATGCGAACCAGCGCTTCATCTGCGTCGAGCAACGCCTGCGCATTGAGAACTCGCAGACCGCCTGGACCAACCGGTTCACGGCCGGGGAGGAGATCGTCGTTCCCATGAAGAACGGCGAGGGCAACTTCATCGCCTCTCCCGAGGAGCTCGACCGCCTCGAGGGGGAGGGGCTCGTCGTCTTCCGTTACGTGGGCAACCCCAATGGATCTGCCCGAGACATCGCCGGCGTGCGCAATGAGCGCGGAAACGTCGTCGGACTCATGCCCCACCCCGAGCACGCCGTCGAGCCCGGTTTCGGTCCCGGCTCGCAGGCGGGCCCGCGTACCGGGACCGATGGCCTGAGGATCTTCCGCTCGGCCATCGACTCACTGCTGTCCGTCTGATGACTGTCAGGTGACACCATCGCCTGACAGTCATCAGAGGTGGAAGCCGAATCGCCTCGTGCCAGGTTATCCACAGATCCGCCTCGGGCCTGTGCAGAACTTTGGAGAGGGCGGCGCGACTCCTCGTTCGGACGGCCTGACAGTGACCGCGCTCAGGTTGCACGATGATGAAGAATATGCTGTCCCGACCGTCGGGGCGCCGCCGCCGAGCTCCCTCGGGCCGAACGCGACTGATCGGATGATTTTCCCCGATTTTCAGCCAAAACTCTGTCTATAGCGATGATGCCCTCAAGGCTCGCCGCCGGGTTTGTGGGAAGCCTCCAGCGGGATCGCTCACTCGGGTTGGAAGTCTCGAACAGGTCTTGTGCACAGGGCCAGTGGCGACATTCCACGAATCCACACACCCCTGCACAAGCTTGTGGATACGACCTGTGGATAACTCCGCTCATGGTGTGGTGAGGTCCCCCGGACCGACTCTCCAGCGCGCGTCTGTCAGCTGCCCGCCGGTCAGTGGTTGCGCGGCGAGACGTGCTCGTTGAGCCATGCCCTGAGAGGCTCGACGGCGGCCCAGGTGTCTCGAATCCTGTCGTGCACCTGGGGAGTGTGCATCCAAGTGTCGGTGGGCCAGTCCTGAACGACTGCCGCCCCTTTCCATCTGAGAAAGTTGATGCGGGGGTGGTCGGTCGACCAGCCGCGCGGTGCGTTCTTCAATGGTTGGTCGGCGCCGGGCGAGACGGGCAGTCCCTGTGTGGCGAGCTGTTGGGTGATCTCCTCGAAGCGGATTCCGCTGGCGTCGGCATCGATGGCGCCCCGGAAGCGGCGGAGCTGGTCGGTGGTCATCCGCATGGCTCCGTAACCTGTGGTGATACCGGTAGCCGACACACTGAGGTAGTAACCGATTCCGCCGGTGGCCTGAGGAGTGCTGGTAGCTCCTGTCCAGAGCTTGTAAGGGGATTTGTCCTGGGTGAAACGCAGGTCACGGTTGGGGCGGAACATGCGCAAAGGACCGAACTCTCCGGAAAGCTCGTTAACCAGCGCACTCATGGGGGCTTTCACGTCCCGCTGCCAACGCTGCCGGTTGGCGCTCCAGAAGTCCTTCGAGTTGTCCTGCGCCAGATCGGCGAAGAACTCGAACAAGGCTGTCGGCAGTCCTTGGAAGGTGCTCATGATTTGTCGCTTCCCGATTGCCCGCCGGTGACGGCCCGGTTGTGGCGCATGGCGGTGTCAACCCAGAAGGTGAGGCGGTCGTCGTCGGCGATGGCCTCGGGTGCGACGGTGATCCATCCGGCTCCCCATCTCTCGCCCGGCGCCCATTTGGGCCTGCTCGGCGCCCGGTTCGCCCAGGAGCGTTTCGTGGCGGTCCGCGGCGACACGCACCAGCAGGTCGCCGCTCCTTCCGGCGCTGACGATCATCTTGTCGTTGACCATGATCGCGCGGCCTCCGAACATGGAGACCTCGCGCACATCCGGTTCGTTATCGACCAGCGCGCGGACGCGCTGAACGAGGTGGTGCTGCTCGGGTGTCATGGATGCCATCGCTTCGTCTCCCGTTGGTGGTCAGTCGGTCAAGGGCTGCCAGTGGTCCGGGCCGGCGTCCCCTCCCGCACCGGCGACCTTAAGGCGGGGCATGAAGTGGGCCCAGCCGTGCGCGTGCCCGCGGACCTCGGACTCCGGCAGGTCGAGGTGGCGCAGGTCCACACGTGTGCCGCCAGTGATCGGCGTCAGGATGAACTCGACCTTGGAGGCGCCGGTGGGCAGCTCGTCACTGCCGGCGAATCCCCACGAGACCGCCACGCGCTGGAAGGGTTCAACCACGAGGTACTCGCCCCGCACGGGGTAGCCGGCAATGTCGACCGCGAACCGGCCGCCCGGCGTCGGATCGAGATCGGCGTACTGCCCCATCCACGCCGTCATGCCCTTGTTGGTGGTGAGGTACTCGAAGACCGCCTGCGGGGGTGCCTCGATCTCGATGGAGTCCTGAAACTCAGCCATGCTGTTTCTCCTCCCGCTGCTCGACGGCGGACTTGAGGGCCGCCAGCCTCTCGGGCCAGAAGTCGTCGAGGTAGGAGCGCACCGCCGCGAGCCCGTCCGTGTTGAGTGCGTACAGGCGGCGCGTGTGATCGGTGGTGACGGTCGCCAGCCCCGCCTTCTGAAGAGTCCGGAGATGATGCGAGGCAGTCTGCTGTGACAGTCCAACTGCCTGTGCGACGGCGCCGACGGGCTGCGGTTCTGAACGGATGACGCGCAGGATCGCCCGACGGTTCTCGTCAGCCAACGCCCGCAGCGTCATATCGACGTCGATCGCCTCTGGTACTCCCACGCGCTCCTCCTCGGTTGACGTCCCCACAGTAACACAAATGAATGTTTGTACTCATGGGTGCTTGTATGTTGGAGGTGGCGTCGAAGCATGACCTCCGGCGCCCAGTGCGGGAGCTGGAAGAGTTTAGGCAGGGGAAGTCGCTGCCAGTGCCGGGGTGAGGGCGCCTGACTGTCTCGCCCGCGCCCCGCGGAGTCGCTCAGGCTCGCGGCTTGGTGTCCACAGCGCTGACATTAACGAGCTCGCCGTCGAAGCGACCAGTGGAGATCGTTGGAATTCTGAGGTTGTTCCGCGGCGTGCGGTGTCTGGGCGGAGTTAATGTCAGCGCCATGGACACTGACACCCCCGCCAGGCCTCTTTCGTCGGCTCGTCAGCCCACCTGATCGGCCACGATCTGCAAGAGGTCCTGCAGGTGGCGGTTGGACAGGAACTCCCGGCGCACGGCCTCGTGGGCGGCCAGTCCCATCTCCTGAGCCCGCTCGGGGAAGAGCAGTAGGTCGCGCACGGCCTCGGCCCAGGCGACGCCGTCGGTCGGGTCGACCAGGACACCGTCGACGCCGTCGTCGATCTGGTCGCGGATGCCGCCCACCGCGGAGGCGACCACTGGGGCCTTCTTCCACATCGCCTCGGCAACCGTCAGACCGAAGGCCCTCGATGAGGGAGCGCTGGGTGACCACCGAGCTGACCCGCTGGACGGCGTTGACGACGGTGGCGTTGACCTCCCGGTCCTCCATGCTCACCGCTGCCACGTGGATCCGTGAGGCGACAGAGTCCGGCAGCACCGAGCAGCGCTCCACGATCTGCGTCAGGGTCGCCTGCGACTCGGGCCCGTCCGGGGTCGGGCCGACCAGCAGCAGGTGGGCGTCCTCGGGCAGCACGGCGATGTTCTCGGCGAAGGCCTCCACCAGCTCCAGGCCGCCCTTGAGGCGGTCCCACCTGTTGACCTGGGTGACGACTCGGGCACCCAGCGGCACCGGGGCCGCCGGCCAGGACCGGGTCGTCGGCCAGGCCGCGGAAGGCGTCGGCGCGTCCGTCGTGACGCATGAAGGGCACGGCCTCGAAGGGCGGCTCGCCGGTGAAGATCCCGGACAGGCGCGCCACTGACCAGGCCTCGTCCAGGTCCAGGACCCGGTTCTTGGGGAGTCGGCGTCGATGGAGGGGGCCAGGACCGCGCAGCGCTCGGCCTCGATGTAGGGCGGGCGGTACCGGGTCGGGAGACGATGACGAGATCCACGTCCTCCAGGTAGCGATCCAGGAAGGCCCAGGGCGTAGTCGGCGGCCTCGCCCGCGCCCTCGGCTCCGGCGTGGCAGCGCCAGATGACGGTGGCGCCCACGGCCTTGAGGGCCTTGGCCAGGCCCGCCGTGGGCGGGTCGTGGAGGATGACGATGTCCTCGGGGCGGACCTCATCGACGATGTTCTCCGCGTTGGAGGCCAGGACGTGCTCGTAGATGTCACGCTGCTTGTCCCCGAGCTTGCCGCCGTCGCCGCGGTCCCCGTGGATGCCGGCATGAAGGCGGGTCGCGATCCGGGTGAACTCCTCAGGGGCGTCCAGAGCCAGCCAGCGCACATTGAGGCCGGCGCCCAGGGAGTAGCCCACGAGGGGCGCGACCGTTTCTGCCGGCCCCGAGCCGGCGGCGGCCGACGGTGTGACCGTCCACACGGTGCGTCCCTCCAACAGGGCCTCGGCCCCCGTCAGGCTCGTGTGCAGTCGTTTGAGGGCCACCTCGTCCAAGTGGCTCTCCAGGTGCGACAGGGGCAGCGGGGCGACGTCGATGTCTCTCATGCCACGATCTTCCCCCGAAATCGTGTGAGGCGCAGCACTTTGGGTCTGGGCGTGGCGCCTTGTTGCTGTTTCGGCATTCTTCTGGTCGGCATCCGAAGCGCTCTGGTTGAGGTGCGTAGGGTGTGTGGCGCGCTACCCCGCGCGGGTGGTGGTGTGAGGTGCGACGGAGCGTGGGTAGGCTTGGCCCGGCCGCACTCCCTCTTCAACCAGGGAGCCCCCATGGCGTCCGGAGCCCGCGATCCCAGCCGCCCACCCCGACACCGTCGCCGCCGCCGCCGCGACGCCCGAGAGGGAGATGCCCTGGAAGGAGCTGGGCCTCAAGGCCGACGAGTACGAGTCCATCCGCGAGCTGCTGGGGCGCCGTCCCACCAACGCCGAGCTGGCCATGTACTCGGTCATGTGGTCCGAGCACTGCTCCTACAAGTCCTCCAAGATCCACCTGCGCCAGTTCGGCGCCAAGACCACCCCCGAGATGCGCGAGCACCTCCTGGTCGGGATGGGGGAGAACGCCGGTGTCGTCGATATCGGTGACGGCTGGGCGGTGACCTACAAGGTCGAGTCCCACAACCACCCCAGCTACGTCGAGCCCTACCAGGGGGCCGCCACCGGCGTGGGCGGCATCGTGCGCGACATCATCTCCATGGGGGCGCGGCCTGTGGCCGTCATGGACCAGCTGCGCTTCGGGGCCGTCGACCACCCCGACATCGCGCGCGTCGTCCACGGCGTGGTGGCCGGCGTGGGCACCTACGGCAACTCCCTGGGCCTGCCCAACATCGGCGGCGAGACCGAGTTCGACTCCTCCTACCAGGAGAACCCGCTGGTCAACGCCCTGTGCGTGGGCGTGCTGCGCCACGAGGACATCCACCTGGCCAACGCCACCGGCGCCGGCAACAAGGTGGTGCTCTTCGGGGCCCGCACCGGCGGGGACGGCATCGGCGGGGCCTCCATCCTGGCCTCGGAGTCCTTCGAGGACGGTATGCCCGCCAAGCGCCCCAGCGTCCAGGTGGGCGACCCCTTCATGGAGAAGGTCCTCATCGAGTGCTGCCTCGACCTGTTCGGAGCCGGGCTCGTGCTCGGCATCCAGGACCTGGGTGCCGCCGGCATCTCCTGCGCCACCTCCGAGCTGGCCTCCAACGGAGACGGCGGCATGCACGTCGACCTGGAGAAGGTGCTCCTGCGCGACCCCACCCTGACCGCCGGGGAGATCCTCATGAGCGAGTCCCAGGAGCGCATGATGGCCGTCGTCGCACCCGACAAGCTCGAGGGAGTTCATGGCCGTCATCGACAAGTGGGACGTCGAGGCCGCTGTCATCGGGGAGGTCAATGGCTCGGGCCGCCTGACCATCGACCACTTCGGGGAGCGGATCGTCGACGTCGACCCGCGCACCGTGGCCCACGAGGGCCCCACCTACGAGCGCCCCTATGCCCGCCCCGCCTGGCAGGACGCGCTCAACGCCGACACCACCGAGCGTCTGGCCCGCCCGAGTCCGCAACCGAGCTCGCCGAGCAGGTACGCGCCGTCGTCACCAGCCCCAATCAGGCCTCCACCGCCTGGGTGACCGACCAGTACGACCGCTTCGTGCGCGGCGACACCGCCCTGTGCCAGCCCGACGACGCCGGCGTCATCCGTGTCGACGAGGCCACCGGCCGCGGCGTGGCCATCTCCACCGACGCCAACGGCCGCTTCACCAAGCTCGACCCCGCCACCGGCGCCGCCCAGGCCCTGGCCGAGTCCTACCGCAACGTGTGCACCGTGGGCGCCCGGCCCCTGGCCGTCACCGACTGCCTCAACTTCGGATCGCCGGAGGACCCCGACGCCATGTGGCAGCTCGTCGAGGCCATCACCGGCCTGGCCGACGCCTGCGCCATCACGGGCGTGCCGGTCACCGGCGGCAACGTCTCCTCTACAACTCCCACGGCAGGTCAAGGGGCAGATCGACTCCTCGATCAACCCCACGCCCGTCGTCGGCGTCCTGGGCGTCATGGACGACGTGCGCCGGGCCAACCCCTCGGGCTGGCACGAGGAGGGCCTGGCCATCATGGCCCTGGGCGCTACCGTCGACGAGCTCGACGGCTCGGCCTGGTCCCGCGTGGTCCACGACCACCTCGGCGGGCTGCCCCCGCGCGTCGACCTCGAGGCGGAGATGGCGCTCGGGCGGGTGCTGCTGGCCCTGAGCGAGGCGGAGGGCCCCGGCGGCGAGCCGCTGGTGCGCGCCACCCACGACTGCTCGACCGGCGGCCTCATCCAGACCCTCGTGGACTCCTGCCTGCGTTGCGGCGTCGGCGCCAGCGTGGACCTGACCGCCATCCAGGGCGAGGGCGTGGACGACTTCACCGCCCTGTTCTCCGAGTCCGGGGCCCGGGCGATCGTTGCCGTGCGCGAGGAGCTCGTGCCCGCGGTCACCGCGGCCGCGGAGGCCGAGGACGTCGCCGTGGCGCGTCTGGGGACCACCGGTGGCGACCTACTCGTCGTGGCCGGCAGCGACCTGCTCTCCGACGGCGGCGTCGGCCGGCCCCTCGTCCTGGACCTGGGCGAGCTCGGGGGCGACGTCGAGGCCGTCCTGCCGGCGCTGTTCTGAGACGCGTTCACCGCCGGGGACTTTTCCTCGCCGTCGGGGACGGAAATCCTGTCCCCGCACGCGCAGGATGCCCCCGCCCGGAAGGAGTCGCACCCGGCCGTGCGGAATGCCCCCGTCGGTCCGCCCTGCTGAGTAGGCGTCGTGCCTCCCTACCGCGCCATCTCAGGTGTCGACGTGTGATGGTGGAGTGTCGCTGCGGAAACGAGCAGTACCACTGCCGGCAGGACGTTCACTAGGTAGATCCAGGCGCTCGGGTTGGACACCTCTGCCGTGACGAGGCAACCGATGGTCAGTGAGACGGACGAGAGATGCCGGCCAGTGCCACGCTGAGGACTGCCCTGCCCATCTTGTTGTCGGCTGCGACGACACAGAACGCGGTGATGATGCCGATAACGGGCCAGAATCAGGATGACGCTGTTCATCGCCCGCACGAGACTCACGAGGTTGAGGCCAACGTGGGGTGACGAGCTGTCCGTGGAACTCTGCGGCACGAGCGGGGAGGCGTCGAGGAGGCGGTTGGACACGATGACGCTCGCCACCCTGGGCGCCCCAGGCGACGATGGTGATGATGGACCTCGATGTCGGCTGATCGTGTGGGGCGTGAGGAGGGGGCTGCGGAAGATGTCATGGCTGGAGCCTGTCAATGTGCTCGCCGTGTATCAACCAGTGGTTAGCCTGGAGGCATGATCGATCATGCCTCTGTGAGTGTCAGTGATCCGGTGGCCTCGAAGGCCTTCTACGAGGCGGCGCTCGCGCCGCTGGGCTACCGCGTGGTCATGGAGTTCGGGCCCGTCACCGGACTGGGAGGGCCGACGCCCTGGTGCACCGGAGGACGCCCCGGTCCACACGGACCTGTGGCTGGCCCCGGCGGAGCACCCGACGCCCTGCCATATCGCGCTGGCGGCGTCGTCGACGGCGCAGGTGGACGCCTTCCATGAGGCGGCCCTGGCGGCGGGCGGCACCGACAACGGCGGTCCAGGCGAGCGCCCGCACTACCACCCCGGCTACTACGGGGCCTTCGTCCTCGACCCCGACGGCAACAACCTCGAGGCCGTCTTCCACGGCGCCGGCGACTGACCGCCGACTGCGCGCCTCACCTCCGCCTGAGCCCGCCGTCGTCGGGGTATACTCTTCGTGGTCGGGGATGCTCGACGTCGCCTCGGCGACAGCGGGCGAGAAATCTCCGGGAGTCTCGGGAAGATATCGACGCGGTGGGCGAGTCGGGTGCCGCAGGCAGCGCAACGCCCTCCTGCGCCCGTCCGAATGGGGCGCGGTGGCGCCGAAGGCGGCGCTCAGCGTGTCGCGCGCCCGGCGTGGCGCCCTTCAGCCCTGGATTTGCCAGATATCACTCAGGTAACTGCTCGCAATCGGCTCAAGATGCCGCAGATACCTTGCAGAGATCTCTAGACTTCAACCATGACTGTGCCTTCAGAGACCTCGGCGACGATCGACCCTCGTGAGGTGTCACTGTATGCCGGCCACTTCGACGCGCTGTGGGGTGTGGCCTGGAGCCCGGATGGCACGCGGCTCCTGTCCGGATCGCACGACGGCACGGCCCGGGTCTGGGACGCGAACCGCGGTACCGAGCTGTTCGCGCTGGCCGGCCCCAGCCTGTCCATCAGCGCAGTGGCCTGGAGCCCGGATGGCACGCGGCTCCTCACTGCGGCGGAGGACCACAGCGTCCGCGTCTGGGACGCGACCACCGGCGCCGACCTGCTGACCCTGGGGGTCGGCGGCTCCGGCGTGGGAGGGGCGGTGGCCTGGAGCCCCGACTCCACCCGCATCCTCACCAGCTTCGACGACGCCTCGGCCCGCATCTGGGACGCCTCCAGCGGTCAGGTGGTGCGCACGCTGTCGGGGCACACGGAGCACCTCACCGCGGTGTCGTGGAGCCCGGACGGGACCCGCGTGGCCACCGCCTCCGACGACGGCACCGCCCGGATCTGGGACGTCACCACCGGTACCGAGCTGCTGCGCGTGGGCCCCATGGCCTTCGTGGGACGCGGCGCCACCATGGGACCCGACGGCAGGCCGACCCACGTCGGCCCGATCGAGCCGATGACCAGCCTGTCATGGAGCCCGGACTCGCGCCGCATCATCACCGCCTTCGACTCGGCCGAGCCCCGGGTCTGGGACGCCGCCACCGGCGAGGAGGTCCTCAGCCTCCACGGTCGCGAACGCCGCTGGGTCAGCGTCGTCTCCTGGAGCCCCGACGGCAGTCGCATCATCACCGACGACATCTCCGGCACCACTGCCCACATCTGGGACGCCGCCACCGGCGAGCTGCTCAGTCTGCGCGGCCACACCCAGTGGGCCTGCGCCCTGGCCTGGAGCCCGGACGGAACCCGCGTGGCCACCGGCTCGCACGACGACACCGTGCGCGTCTGGGACGCCGCTACCGGCCAGACCCAGCTCGTCCTGGGGGCCGGCAACCTGTTGAGACCGTCTCCTGGAGCCCTGACGGCACCAGGCTCACCATCGGCGCCAAGACCGGCGGCAACCGCGTCTGGGACGCCACCACCGGCGAGCCGCGGCTCACGGTGGACAACGGCGCCCGGGAGCTGAGCGAGGTCGTCTGGAGTCCGGACGGCACCCGCCTGGCCACCTCCTCCTACCTCTCACCGCGCGTCCTCATCCTCGACGCCTCCACCGGTGAAGTCGTCCAGGCCCCTGACCGCAGGGGAGGACGACGTCAACGACATCGCCTGGAGCCCGGACAGCGAGCGCATCCTCACCGGCCTGGGGGACGACCGTGCCGCGATCTGGGATGCAGCCCGCGGCGAGCGCCTCCTCACCCTTGAGGGGCACAGCGACATGATCACCTCGGTCGCCTGGAGCCCCAACGGTCAGCGCGTCCTGACCGGTTCCCAGGACGGGACGGCCCGCATCTGGGACGCCACCACCGGCGAGGTCATCCACACCTACACCGGCAACTGGGTGCGCGACGTCGTGTGGACGCAAGGAGGCCCTCGCGTCGTCACCGGCAGCGCCGACGGCGCCGCCCACGTCTGGGACGTCATCACCTCCGGCGAGCTCGTGACATTGCGCGACGATGCCGCCATGGTCCGCTCCTACGCCTGGAGCCCCGACGGCACCCGGGTGCTGGCCGGCTTCGACGACGGCGTCGTGCGCGTGTGGGACGAGGTCTCCGGCAAGATCGTCCTGTCCCTGGCCGGCCACCGCTTCGGCGTCACCGACGCGCAGTGGAGCCCCGACGGCATGCGGATCCTCACCGGCTCCGAGGACGGCACCGTGCGCCTGTGGGACGCCACCACCGGTGAGATGACCGGGCTGTTCCTGTGCTTCATGCCCGACGGAGGGGTCGCCATCCTCGACGCCCCCTCTCTGAGCCTGCGCTCGGGCCCCGGGGAGGTCTGGGACTACCTCGGCCGCCCCGAGATCCTCGCCGGCCAGCTCACCCGCGTGGGCGTGGAACGGCGCCAGTACCTCAACTCCGCCTCGCTGCCCGGGGTCGTCGCGGAGCCGGCTCCGGCTGAGTTGGCCGACGAGGAGTCGACGACGCAGGAGCCGGTCGAGGCGCCCCAGGTACCTGAGACCACCGAGCCCTCCGAGGCGCCGGAGGCCGTCGCACTCGGTGATTCCGCTGATGCTTCCTCTGCACCCACGGAGCAGGCGGCTGAGCCCGCACCGGCCGAGTCCGGTGCAGCTACGGAGCAGCCCGTCGGCTCCCAGCCCGCTGAGGACGCCCCGGCTGAGGCGGAGGAGCCGCCGGTGCTTGCCGGCGAGCCTCTCATCGAGGACGCCTCCCTTGAGACACAGGCCCCGCAGGTCGAGGAGCCCGCCTCCGTCGAGACCGAGAAGACTGTGCGCCCCGCACCAGTCGCCGCCCCCGAGGCGGAGGACCCGGCCACTGCTCACCAGGCCCGGCACGCGGCGGCGACCGCCCACACGCCGGCTGAGGCCGCTGCGGTCCCCGACGCCGTCGGGCAGCCGGTCGCGCAGGCTGAGACCGAGCCGGTCGCCGCTCCGACGGGGAGACCCTTCTCGTCCAGCCCTTCCCTGTGGACCAGGGCCTCGTGGATGGCGAGGTGAGTGCGCCGGCCGTGACGCCGTCTCCGATGGTTGAGATGCCGCAGTCCGTGCCAAGCCCCGCAGAGACCAACGAGGAGGCCGGCGCTCCGGCGCCCGCCATCCCGGTGCCTGAGACGAGCTCGGCCGACATCGCGCGCCGAGCCCGGCACGCCGCCGCCACCGCTCAGACCCCGGCAGAGTCTGCCCCGGAGCAGGTCGTCGAGGACGGTGCCGACGCGGCCGCGCACGCCGAGTCGGAGCCGGCCCCGCCGACCCAGGTGGTGCAGTCCTCCGGGACGGCCGAGTCCGCCTACGAGCCGGTGGCGATCCCCGCCGTCGAGCATGCCGGTGGTGAGCCCGTGGCCGCCCCCACCGGTGAGACCGTCGCCCCCGACCAGGACGAGCTCGCCCCGACCCCGGCCGACGCCACCGACCACGAGGGCGATGAGACCGCCCTCGACCTCTCCAAGGAAACCCGGCAGACGCAGAAGGAGGCCCCGAGGCCGCGGCATCCGTCGAGGCGACGGTACCGTCCGTCGCGGAAACCGCTGATGCCGCGGACGCTGCGGGCCAGGCCGAGGCGACCGACGCCGCCGATGCGGTGGTACCTGAGGCATTGGTGACCTCCGGTGCTGAGGCCGCCCCGCGCCGACCTCCTCAACGCCCGAGGGCCACGCGGTCCAGGAGGCCCCGAGCGAGCAGTCTCCCGTCGAGCGCCCGGACAGCCAGGAGACCCCGGAGAGGTCTCAGACGCACGCGGAGGCTGAGGAGGTCGCCGAGGCCCCGCAGACCGCCAAGGAGGCGCCGGTTGAGCCGATCGGGTCCGCTGAGCCGGCTGAGCCGACCCCCGAGCCCTGGGGGAGTGAGGAGCTGCGCCAGCGGATCTACACCGAGGTCCAGGAGTTCGTCGCCGCCATCGCACGCCGTGACGTCAACGAGCTGGCGAGCCGCTACGGCATCGCCGGCAACGACCTGGCCGGCCTTGATGAGCAGCTGGCGGGCCTGTCCTCTTGTGCTTCGGACCTGACCCTCTACCCCGTGGAGCAGGCCGACGACTACGTTGACGGCCACCACCGTCTGGACCTCAGCGAGCTGGAGGGCGGCGGCGTCGTCATCAGCAGCGAGCTGTGGGCCCACGAAGCGACCACAGGTGCGCGCCTCGTCGCCCACTGGAACCCCATGGGGATCTATCCCTTCGACTTCCGCAACGTGAGTATGTGAGTCGTCTCCCTGCGCGCCCACCCTGGCGCCCGGGAAGCTCGAAGTGCGTCCCCGTCCAGCAGGTTCGGGGACGCACTCAGTTCTTCGAGCGGGCCAAGAGGGAGACGGGGATCGCTTACGAGCGGAGCCGGCGGACATGTGCCGGGGCTGTGAACCGCATAGACTGCCCGCCGTCAGTGTTATCCACCGAGAGGGGACGTCTGTGTCGACGGCGCAGTACCCGGCACGGGCCCGTGTCGCCGCCTGGGCAGTGCACATCTTGACCATGTCGGGACTGGTGTGGGCCAGCCTGGCCATGCTCGCCACCATCAACCCCAACCGGAAGATCACGTGGATGTGGGTCTGGCTGCTCGTCGCCCTCGTCGTCGACGGCGTTGACGGCACCCTGGCCCGGCGCGCCAGGGTCTCCGAGATCATCCCCTGGTTCGACGGCGGCATCGTGGACATCGTCGTCGACTACCTCACCTGGACCTTCATCCCGGCGGTCTTCATGTACGTGGCCCTGCCGATGGGGGGCAAACCGGTGGCCGGCCTGCTCATGGCCCTCATCCTGAGCTCGTCGATGTTCTGCTACGCCAACAAGCAGTGGAAGTCCACTGACTACTACTTCGTGGGCTTCCCGGCCGCCTGGAACATCGTGGCCCTCATGTTCTACGTGCTGCAGACCCCGGCGGTCATCAACATCATCGTCACCCTCGTCTTCGTGGTGCTGACCCTGGTGCCCACCCACTACGCGCACCCGGCACGCGTCAAGCGCTTCCGCGCCCTCAACATCGGCGCGGTGGTGGTGTGGTTCCTGGCCACCTGCTGGCTGGTGGCGATCTACCCTCAGCGGCCGCTCAGCCTGGTCGCCGTCATCGTGGTCTCCGGCGGGTGGTTCCTGCTCGCCGGGGTGCTGCGCTCGCTGCGCGGGGCCGAGTCGGAGGCACAGCCCTCCGGTACCCCCTAACCCGCTCCTAGCTACTCGATAGCGACCGTACCGCCTGCAGGTCGCAGAAGCGCCGCCCCCCGGTGGAGACGACTCCGACTCAGCCGACCCGTGTCGCGCGCAGGCCTCGGGCCACAGCCACGTCACGCAGCCAGCGACCGCCCTCGAGCAGGAAGGTGGCGAGCACCAGGCCGATGACCACCATGACAACCCAGCCGGGGTAGTGGTTGCCGTGCCCGTCGTCGCCGGCCAGGAAGAAGTACACGTAGGGCGCTACGAAGGTGATGAGGGTGACGAGGAAGCCGGCGAAGCGGATGCGACGCCGTCGACCCGCCACCATGGCGATGATCCCCCACGTGTAGGGCGCAGCGGTGACGATATCGATAGTCCACAGCACCCAGGGGCTGCCGCGGAAGCCGGGGGCGTAGACGGCCGGAAGCGCCCGCAGCGAGGAGTAGATGAATACCGTCGCGTAGGCGAGGAAGCGGGGGTTGTGCAGCAGCCGGACGATACCGGCGCGCGGCACCAGGTCCACCTTCGCCTCCTGCAGGGCCGCCAGGGTGTGCCGGGAGACCCGCAGAGGGTCCGTCCCCTCCAGGACGGTGCGCAGGTAGCTGATCTGCTCAGGCGTCCCGGTGGCCCACTCGTCCAGGAGATGGCGAGGGCTCACGGCGACGACGACGGTGCCCTCACCCTCATCGGCCCCGTCGGCCTGAGGGGCCTCGATGTCCTCGGGCGCCTCCGGGGAGGCGATGTGGACGAGGTGCTCGCCCAGGACCGTCCGCAGCAGCTCCAGGCGCTCCCTGGGAACCTCGCTCAGCCACAGGCGCTGCCCGTGCTCAACGGCCAGGGACAGCGCGTGCCCCCAGAGCCCAGCCGTGCTCGTCGGGCGCCAGAAGCTTCGGGGTTGGAGATCTGTGCCAGCTCGGGCACCTCGGCGACGTTGAAGCGCGTCAGGTCGCCGACACGAGTCGACGGCCGCCACCGTCCGCAGGACCTCGGGGTCCAGGACGTGGCGCCGGGTGACGGGCAGCTCGGTGACGGAGCGCAGAGCCATGACATCCATCACGGAGGAGGGAGGTAGGGGTGTGTTCGGGCATTGGGATGAGCCTAGAGGAGCGGGGTGCCCGTTGTGTGCATCCTGTGAGTCGATACGGCTCACTCTTCACTCAGGAGGAGGGACCTTCATCCTGCCCCGGTCCTGGCGCCAGCGGCGTAGTCGGGACTGGGTGGGCACAAGGGTCGGCCGAGGGCCCTAGGGGTGGGGTCATGGGCACTCACGGAATCCTCTGGCACCGCCCGGCCGGCGCAGCGGCCCGGGGCTGCTTGTCGTGGCTGGAGCGGGCCTCATCGGATCCCGCCTGGCGGATATGGCTCGGGACAGTGGCTGGAGGATCCGGATCCTCCACCGCAGCGGACCGGGCAAGGCGCCGCGGGAGGGCATTGAGGTCGATGCCTCCGGTAGGGAGCACGCCTGGTGGGCTCCCGCCGAGCGTCTCCTGGCACCCGGTGCCCTGGAGGGAGCCGGGGCCGTGGTGTGCCTGTCGGGCGCCCCGATCGCGCCGCGCCCCTGGACGCCGGCGCGCCGTCGCGCGCTGGCGGCCTCGCGCCTTTCCACCACCGCCCTCATCGCCCGGGTCGCCGCGGGCCTGCCCCCGGCGGGGCGGCCCGAGGTCCTGCTGAGCGGATCGGCCACCGGCTTCTACGGGGATCGGGGCGATGAGATCCTCACCGAGACCTGCGGCCCGGGTGAGGGATTCCTGTCTGAGCTGTGCCGGCGTTGGGAGGCCGCTGCCGGGTCCGGCGGCGCGGGCCGGGCTGCGCACGGTCCAGTCCCGCACGGGCCTGGTGGTCAGCTCCTCGGGCGGACTGGGCAGGATCCTCGGCGCCGCCTACCGGGTCGGGGCAGGGGCCCGGCTCGGCCGCGGCGACCAGTGGCAGCCGTGGATCGGGCTGGAGGATGCCGCGGCCGGGCTCCTGTGGGCCATCGAGCACGACGACGTCCACGGGCCGGTCAACCTGACCGCGCCCGAGCCCCTGCGCAACCGCGACCTCCACCGGCTGCTGTCCCGAGCCTGCGGCCCGCCCTCGCCGGCGGTGGTGCCCCAGGTCCTGCTGGACCGGGTGGGAGGCCGGGGCGACCGGCGGTACCGGAGGCATCGGAGGCATGCTCGCCGAGCTGCTCGGTGCCTCTCAGCGCGCGGTTCCCCAGGCGCTGCTCGCCTCCGGATTCCGCTTCACTGCGCCGGATGCGGCCTCGATCTGGGGACTCGGCGCCTGACGCCCGCCCCGGTGCCGGTCGGTCTCGTGCCCCGCTGTCAGGCGCGGGCGATGACCTCGCCGTGCACGACGACGAACCAGGCGTCCTCGCTGCCACCCCACTGCCGCCACGCCTCGGCCATCGTCTCCAGGTCGGCGCTGTCCGCCAGCCCCAGCTCGACGGCCTGCGGCCCGAAGGAGGTCAGGCACCGCTGCGCCCAGGTCTCCGACTGCCAGGCCCGGTCGGCGGGCGTGGCGTAGCACCAGGTGGCGGCCGAGGCCGTCACGTCGGTGAAGCCCGCAGCCCGGGCCCAGGACAGCAGTCGGCTCCCGGCGTCGGGCTCGCCGCCGTTGGCCCGGGCGGTGGCCATGTAGACCGAGCGCCACTGCTCCAGGCCCGCAGGCTCGGGGAACCAGGTCATGGCGGAGTAGACGGCGTCGCGCACGGCCACGATCCCGCCGGGGCGGGTGAGGCGGCGCATCTCGGCCAGGGCGCCCACCGGGTCCGTGAGGTGCTGGAGCACCTGGTGGGCGTGGACGATATCGAAGGAACCGTCCTCGAAGGGCAGGGGCCATGACGTCCCCGCAGGCCAGCTCCACCTGCTCGGACAGGCCCCGTTCGCTCAGCGTCGCCCGAGCAGCCTCCAGGGCGCCGGCCGCGGCATCCAGGGCGATGACCCGTCCCGGGGCGACGTGCTCAGCGAGGTCCGCGGTGATGGACGCCGGTCCGCAGCCGACATCGAGCAGATCCATTCCCGCCTTGAGGTGAGGAAGCAGGTAGGCGGCCGAGTCCGTGGCTCTGCGCCGCGAGTGCGCGCTGAGCACCGGCGCGCTGTGGCCGTGGGTGTAACGCGCCATCCCGGCTGAATCGTCCGAAAGCTGTTCACTGTTCATATCCCGATCATCCGGGAATGTGATCTCAGTGCTGCGTGAACGTCCGGAATGTGGCCTCCGCTACGGCATATTCCCTCCGGATCGCGAGATGTTTCGTCTCAGTGAACGTCTCGGTGGAAGTCTTCTCGCGGCGCCGCGGCGACCGGCCAGGTGCCGAGCTTATTCCGCTAGGCGAAGGAGTCCCCCATGCAGGACGTTGTCGAGAAGGTCTATGAGCAGGTTGTGGCCCGCAACCGTGGAGAGGTCGAGTTCCACCAGGCCGTCCACGAGGTGCTGGACTCCCTCGGTCCCGTGATCGCCAAGCACCCCCACTACGCCGAGGGCGCCCTCCTGGAGCGCATCGTCGAGCCCGAGCGTCAGATCATGTTCCGGGTTCCGTGGGTCGACGACGCCGGCCAGGTCCACGTCAACCGCGGCTTCCGCATCGAGTTCAACTCCGCCCTGGGCCCCTACAAGGGCGGTCTGCGCTTCCACCCCTCGGTCAACGCCGGCATCATCAAGTTCCTCGGCTTCGAGCAGATCTTCAAGAACGCCCTGACCGCCCAGGGCATCGGCGGCGGCAAGGGCGGCTCCGACTTCGACCCGCACGGCCGCTCCGACGCCGAGGTCATGCGCTTCTGCCAGTCCTTCATGACCGAGCTGTCCCGCCACATCGGCCCGTCCACCGACGTGCCCGCCGGCGACATCGGCGTGGGCGGTCGCGAGATCGGCCACATGTTCGGCCAGTACAAGCGCCTGCGGAACTCCTACGACGCCGGTGTCCTCACCGGTAAGGGGCTGGCCTGGGGAGGCTCCCTCGTGCGCACCGAGGCCACCGGCTACGGCGCCGTGCTCTTCGCCCAGTCCATGCTCGCCACCAGGGGCGAGTCCCTCGAGGGCAAGAAGGTCATCGTCTCCGGTGGCGGGAACGTGGCGATCTACGCCATCGAGAAGGCCCAGCAGCTCGGCGCCATCCCCATCACCTTCTCCGACTCCTCCGGCTACGTCGTCGACGAGGCCGGTGTGGACCTCGAGCTGCTCAAGCAGATCAAGGAGGTCGAGCGCGGTCGCGTGGCCGACTACGTCGAGCGCCGCCCCGGCGCCCGCCTCGTGACCGGCGGCTCCGTGTGGGACGTCCCCGGCGACGTCGCCCTGCCCTGCGCCACCCAGAACGAGCTCGACGGCGACGCCGCGAACACCCTGCTGCGGGGCGGCTGCGGCGTGGTCTCCGAGGGGGCCAACATGCCCTCCACCCCGGAGGCCGTCGAGGCCTTCCAGAAGGCCGGCATCCTCTTCGGCCCCGGTAAGGCCGCCAACGCCGGTGGTGTGGCGACCTCCGCCCTCGAGATGGAGCAGAACGCCGGCCGCACCCGCTGGGACTTCGCCACCGCCGAGGCCAAGCTGACCGGCATCATGGCCGACATCCACGACTCCTGCGTCGCCGCGGCCGAGGAGTACGGCCGCCCCGGCGACTACGTGCTCGGCGCCAACGCGGCCGGTTTCACCCGCGTTGCCGACGTCATGATCGCCCACGGCATCGTCTGATACCTGGCTGATCCGGGCTCGCGCTCCCTAGCGACGGCGTCCGCCACCTCCTCTCCGAGGTGGCGGACGCCGTCGTTGTGCCGTGGGAAGGGGCGGGGATCGGCGCTCGTGACAACCATCCGCGTGGCTCGCTCCTCACCGCGCCGCTGCTGTGGAGAAACCTCCCGACGGCGCTGACGGGCACCGGGGGTTGCGGGCACGAGTGCTGGGTGATGAACGTCAGTGATTTCCGTGAAAAAATGCCCCGTGTCGCGCGGTCACATACGGTTGGACATGTTCCTCTCCTCATCTTTTCCCGGGTCACCATCCCTCCGCCTGACAAGGAACGACATGCGACTGCACCCCACGTGGGCCGTCAAGGTCGGCGCCGTCATGTGCGCGCTCACTCTGACAGCCCTCAGTCCTTTCCCGCTCACCCCGACCGCCGGTGCCGACGAACCGGCCACGCCGGCCGACGCTCCGGCCGCCGGTACCACCACCATTGACCTGCTGGGCATCACCGATCTGCACGGCCACATCTCCCGTACCACTCAGACGGACCGCAACACCGGGCAGACTTCCGTCGAGGACCCCGGCGCCGTCACGCTGGCCTGCGAGGTCTCCGCCGCCCGCGCCGCCAACCCCAACACTGTGTTCGTCTCCGCCGGCGACTCCGTGGGTGGATCGGCCTATGTCTCCTCCATCCTTCAGGACCGCCCCACCATGGAGACGCTCAACGCGATGTCCCTGGACGCCTCCGCCCTGGGCAACCACGAGCTCGACCAGGGCCTGACCGACCTGGAGACACGCATCCTGCCCGCCTCCAACTTCCCGATCCTGGCCGCCAACGTCTCCGGCTCGGCTCCCTTGAGCGCCGAGGGTGGCGGCAAGGGAGTCTTCATCAAGGAGGTCGGCGGCGTGCGCGTCGGCTTCGTCGGCGTCGTCACCGATGAGCTTCCCACCCTCGTGTCACCCTCAGCGCTGTCCACCCTCACCCTGAGCCCAGCGGTCGCCTCCGCCAACGCCCGAGCCGCCGAGCTCAAGGACGGCGATCCCGCCAATGGTGAGGCCGACGTCGTCGTCGTGCTCAGCCACGAGGACGCCGCCGCCACCGCCACCAGCTTCGGCGGGAGCGTTGACGCCGTCTTCTCCGGACACACCCACGTGCCCTTCGCCCAGACCGTCACCGGTGCCGAGGGCAACCAGATCGCCGTCGTCCAGGCCGACCACTACGGCTGGGCGCTGGGCCGCATCCGTCTCAGCTACGACCCCGCCAGCCGGAAGACCTCGGTGGTCAGTGCTGACAACAAGGACCTGCGCAGCTCGAGCTGCACCACCGACGCCTACGGCGTCGCCGGGATCGTGTCCCAGGCGGAGAAGGACTCCGCCACCGAGGGCGGCAAGCCGCTGGCCCGGATCGGATCGGACTTCCTGCGCGGCTCGGACGGCTCCGGACCCGGCGCCAACCGAGGCACCGAGTCCACCGCCTCCAACCTCATCGCCGAGTCCTTCCGCAGCTGGCTCGCCACCGACATCCAGCCGGCCGGCTCCACCCGCTACGTGGGCATCATGAACGCCGGCGGCGTGCGCGCCGACCTGCTCTACGCCGCCTCCGGCTCCGAGGGTGATGGCGTCCTGACCTCGGGGGAGGCCTACACCGTCCAGCCCTTCGGCAACGAGATGGCCTACACGACCCTCACCGGCGCCGAGCTGAAGGCTCTGCTGTCCCAGCAGTGGCAGCCCGGCTCCAGCCGGCCCGTCCTCACCCTGGGGCTGTCCAGCAACGTCGACGTCCTCACCGAGGCCAGCACCGATGCCGCTCACGGGACTGAAGCCGGAGCCGCCCCCGCGATCCGTGAGATCCTCGTCGACGGCAAGCCGCTGGCCGACGGCGACAGTGTCGTCGTCGCCTCCAACTCCTTCCTGCTGACCGGCGGCGACGGCTACACCGTCCTGAAGGGCAAGCCCGTGACCAACACCGGCGTCCTCGACCGCGACGTCACCTCCGCCTACCTGGCCTCCTTCGGCGACCAGCCCGTCAAGGCCGACTACTCCAAGCGGCAGACCGGGATGACCGTGGGGCCCGTGTACATCAGCTCAGGCGGCGCGCGCAGCACCGACATGGTCTCGGTGACCCTGGAGTCCCTGGCCTACACCAACGCCTCCGAGCAGGCTGCCGGCGCCTGGCGCGTACGCGCGAGCGCGGGGAGCAAGGAGATCCTGACCAGGGACCTCGACCTCACCGTCGACCCCACCGGCCCGACCACCGGGCGGGTCGACTTCAACCTCACGTTCCCGGACGACGCACCCACGCGTGCCTGCCGCACGGTCCAGGCCACCACCTGCCGCTGGGCCACCGTCGAGACCCTCGATGCCGCAGGCACGGTTCTCAATCGCTTCTCGGTCGAGATCGAGGGTGAGGCTGCGGACGACCCCGGTGCTGACGCCGGTGCCAGCACGGCAGGGGAGCGCAGACACGGCGGCGGACGAGGCTGGCGGCGAGGCGACGTCCACCCCGCAGGCCGGTCGTGATGCTGATGAGGCGTCCGTGGGTGGCGGCACCGAGCCATCCGCCGGGAGCGGCGCGCCGCCCGCAGCCGCTGCTCCTGAGGCCCGTGGTGGCAACGGCGCTCAGCCGGTCGGTGGCTCGGGTGGTTGGCCGCTGGCCCGCACAGGTGCGTCCCTGGGTGCAGGCGTCGTCGCCCTGATCCTCATCGTCGGCGGCTACCTCATCCTGCGCCGCAGACGGCAGGTCGACTGACGTGGATTGACGCGCGCCGAGGTGGTCTCACACCGAGCTGCTGCAGCGACGCGCGAATCGACGCTCGTGCCCGTCGCCCTCACCAGGGGTGGCGGGCGCGAGTGCTGGGTGGCGGGTGTCGGCGGCGCCCGTGGGGCGGACCCTGTTCTCAAAAACAACCTATAGATTGTATTGTGAATCACAAAGGGGTGGACATGAATGTCTGAACGGACATATTCTTATGTCTGTTCAAACATGAAAAAGTCGAAGAGGTGTCCGAACGGGCGCCTCTGTCGATGGCACCGACCTCAGGGGTGAACATGCGCATCGAGGACAGGCACCGCCAGATCGTGGAGCAGGTGCGCGGTGCGGGGCGGGTTCTCGTCACCGAGCTCGCCGAGCACCACGACGTCACCCCTGAGACGATCCGTCGTGACCTGACCGCCCTGGACCGCAGCGGCGCCCTGCGCAAGGTCCACGGTGGCGCCATCCCCGCCCCCGCCCTGCCGGAGACCGGCGTGACCCAGCGCGAGCAGGTCAACCCCGATGCCAAGCAGGCCATCGCCCGCGCCGCCCTGGCGCGGCTCGCACCGAAACCCGGCACCACCCTCCTCATCGACGCTGGAACCACCACCGATGTCGCTCGCCCGCCTCCTGCCGGGCGACAGCGACCTGACCGTCATCACCAACTCCGTCCTGACCGCCGCCTCCCTGGCCGCCGCCGGACGTACCCGGGTGCGGATCCTGGGCGGCCAGCTGCGCGGACTCACCCAGGCCGCCGTCGGCCCCGAGGCCGTCGAGGCCCTGTCCACCCTGAGGGTCGACGTCGCCGTCCTGGGCGCCAACGGCCTGAGCGCAGCCCACGGGCTGTCCACGCCCGACCCCGACGAGGCCACCGTCAAACGCGCCATGGTGCGCAGCGCCCGCCAGGTGGTGGCCCTGGTCGACTCCACCAAGATCGGCCAGGAGCACCTGGTCTCCTTCGCCTCCCTCGACGACATCGACCTCCTGGTCACCGACGTCGAGCTCCCGCCCGCACTCATCGACCAGCTCACCGCAGCCGAAACCGAGGTACTTGTCGCATGATCCTGACTCTCACGCCCAACCCGTCCCTCGACCGCACCGTCTCCCTACCCGCTCCCCTCCAGCGCGGCGCCGTCCAGCGCCTGACCGACGTCGTCATGGAACCGGGAGGCAAGGGCGTCAACGTCGCCCGCGTCCTGTCCACCTCCGGGCGCGCCGCCACCGCCGTCCTGCCCGCCGCCGAGCACGACCCCATCCTCACCGCCCTGGACGGCCTCGAGCTGCCCGGCCTCACCGTGCGATCCGTGCCCGTGGCCGGCCCCGCCCGCATCAACACCGCCGTCACCGAGCCCGACGGCACCACCACCAAGCTCAATGAGCTGGGAGCGGGCCTGAGCGCTGAGGAGATCGACGCCGTCGAGCAGGCCCTCCTGGAGACCCTGACGCTCACGGGGGTGTCGGCCGGAGCCGACCCCCACCACTGGGCCGTCCTGTCCGGCTCCCTGCCGCCGGGCGCACCGGCCAGGTGGTACGCCCGCCTGGTCGGGCTCCTGCGCGAGGCCGCCCCGGGGCTGCGCATCGCCGTCGACACCTCCGACGAGCCCCTGGCGGCCCTGGCCGCCGAGCTGCCCGGATCGGCCCCCTGACCCTCATCAAGCCCAACGGTGAGGAGCTCGGCCAGCTCACCGGCCTGCCCGCCGAGCGCGCCATGGCCCTCGAGGAGGGCGCCGTTCAGGGGGACTACGACCCCGTTGTCGACGCCGCCCGCCTCCTGGTGGACCTGGGCATCGGCGCCGTCCTGGTTACCCTCGGCCCCGCCGGCGCCGTCCTGGTGACCGCCGACGGCGCCTGGCACGCCACCGCCCCCGAGGTCCCGGTGGTCTCCACCGTCGGCGCCGGGGACTCCTCGGTGGCTGGCTACATCCTGGCCGACGTCAACGGCGGTGACGAGACCGAGCGCCTGCGCACCGCCATGGCCTACGGCTCGGCCGCCGCCTCCCTGCCCGGAACCACCCTGCCCACGCTCGCCGACCTGCCCGATCAGCCGGCCGTCGTCACCCGGCTCTCCTGAGTCGGGCGCCCTGCGGGCGCCGGGGTCGCAGACCCGCGAGCCCCGCACATGTCAGCGGCTGCCGGCCGGTCACCGCCCAGCCGGCCCCGCCACCGACCGCCCCTCGACCGTCCATCACCCGTCCACCGACCCGCCACATGACCACCACTGACCGCATGACCGCCGCCCACCACCCTTGACCACCTGTGACCCGCCGCAGCCCACCGGGCGGCGGCACCTCGGACACCAAGGAAGACCATGACCGAGAACAAGCCCCTCATCATCCCCGAGCTGGTCGCGCTCGACGCCGATGCCGGCCCGGGCAAGGAAGACGTCATCGAGTTCCTGGCCACCACCGTGGCCGGTGCGGGCTGGGCCTCCAGCCCCGACGGCCTGGCCGCCGACGCCAAGAAGCGCGAGTCCACCGCCCCCACCGGGATCCCCGGTGGCATCGCCATCCCGCACTGCCGCAGCTCTCACGTCCTGGCCCCCAGCCTCGGCTTCGCCCGCCTGTCGCAGCCGGTCGACTTCGGGGCCGCTGACGGACAGGCTGCCGACCTCATCTTCATGATCGCCGCCCCCGACGGCGCCGACGACTTCCACCTCCAGCTCCTGGCCAAGCTCGCCCGCGGACTCATGCAGTCCGATTTCACTGACGCCCTGCGCCAGGCCGCCGACGCCGAGGAGATCGCCCGCATCGTCACCAGGCAGGTCCAGCCCGAGCTGCTCGACGACGGGGCGCAGGCCGCGGACGGCGCAGCCGGTGAGACCAGTGAGGCCGCAAGCGCCGCGGACTCGGCCCAAGGGGCCGGCGTCGTGGAGACCAAGGAGGCCTCGGCGTCGTCGGCTCCGGCGGAGGGCGAGACCGTCATCGTGGGCGTCTCCTCCTGCCCCACCGGCATCGCCCACACCTTCATGGCCGCCGAGGCCCTGGAGCAGGCCGGCAAGGACCGCGGCATCACCGTGGCCATCGAGGGCCAAGGCTCGGGCAAGATCGACGCCCTGACCCCGACCTCATCAAGCGGGCCAGCGCCGTCATCTTCGCCCACGACCTGCCCGTCAAGGGGCCGCGAGCGCTTCGCCGGCAAGCCCGTCATCGACGTCGGCGTCAAGGCCGCCGTCAACGACGCCGGCTCCCTGGTGGACAAGGCCCTGGCCGTGGTCGACGACCCGAGCGCCACCCGCGTGCCGGCCGGCGGCGAGTCCGCCGAGGAGAGCGAGGAGGGCTCCGAGCACTGGGCCCGGCGCCTCCAGCGCTCGGTCATGACCGGCGTGTCCTACATGATCCCCTTCGCTCTCCTCGGCGGACTGGCCGCCGGCGGTCTGCTCATCGCCCTGGGCTTCCTCCTGGCCGGGTACGACGTGGCCAACCTCTACGAGAAGATCTCCATCAGCGACTACTCCCTGTGGAACCTGCCCGGCAACGAGTTCGTGCACGAGATCAAGAACTCGGCCGGCGACGTCGTCGGCACCGAGACGATCACCGTCTCCCAGTCCGGGCTGCTGCTGTACATCGGGTGGACGCTGTTCCTGCTGGGGCAGGCGGCCATGAGCTTCCTCGTCCCGGCGCTGGCCGGCTACATCTCCTTCGGGCTGGCCGGCAGGCCCGGGATCGCGCCCGGATTCGTCATGGGGGTCGTCGCGGTCGAGGTCGGTGCCGGGTTCATCGGCGGCCTGGTCGGCGGCATCCTCGCGGGCTACTTCGCGGCCTGGCTCGCCGGGCTCGGCGTGCCGTCCTGGCTGCGGGGGCTCATGCCGGTGGTCATCATCCCGCTGGGCACCACGCTGGTGGTCGGCGCCGTCATGTACCTGGTTCTCGGGCTGCCCCTGGCCTCCCTCATGACCGCGCTGCAGAACGGGCTGACCTCCATGTCCGGGGGCGGGTCGGCCGTGCTGCTCGGCGTCATCCTCGGGCTCATGATGTGCTTCGACCTGGGCGGACCGGTCAACAAGGCCGCCTACCTGTTCGGCACCGCGGGCCTGTCCGCGGCCAGCGCCAGCAACGCCGCCCCCTACGAGATCATGGCCACCGTCATGGCCGCCGGCATGGTGCCGCCGCTGGCGATGTCCGTCGCGACCTTCCTGCGCTCGCGGCTGTTCACCAAGGCCGAGGTGGAGAACGGACGCAGCGCCTGGCTGCTGGGGCTGTCCTTCATCTCCGAAGGTGCCATCCCTTCGCCGCCGCCGACCCGCTGCGCGTCATCCCGGCCACTATGGCCGGCGGCGCAGTCACCGGCGCGATGACCATGGCCATGCACGTCGGCTCCCGAGCGCCCCACGGCGGCGTGTTCGTCGCCTTCGCCATCACCAACTTCGGTGGCTTCCTCCTGGCGATCCTGGCCGGGACGGCGGTGACCACCGCCCTGGTCATCGTCCTCACGGGTCTGGGGGCGCAACACCGACGGCAAGAAGACCGCTGAGGCGCAGGCGGCAGATGCCGCTTGATCCGGCGATCCTCATCACCGCGTCGTGCGGGTCCCACCAGGTGCGGGGGCCCCGCACGACGCGTGTGAGGAACGACGAGGCCGAGTCCGAGAGTTTCGGTGTCCCCGTTGACGCAGGACGCTCCCCGGGGCGGTCCGGCATAGGCTTCACGACATGGCTGCAAGACGACGCATCGACCCCGCCGCCGGCGCCCAGGCCCTGCGCCAGTGGGCCCAGGAGCATGACAGGCCCGGGGACGGGCCGGTCAACGGGACCGGAGGACCGACCGGCGCTGAGCGTGCCGCCGGTGGCCCCTGACTCGGCCAGTCCCGCCGACCGGGCCGCCCGACGCCGGGTGACCGCCACCGCCGTGCGCTACACCCTTGAGGAGCTCGCCGCCTGCGCGCCCGGGCGCTCGGTCGAGGTGCGGGTCCCGCCCTTCGGAGTCACCCAGGCTGTCGCCGGCACCGTCCACCGCCGGGGCACCCCGCCCAGCGTCGTCGAGACCGACGCCGCCACCTGGCTGGCCCTGGCCACCGGCCGACTCACCTGGCAGGACGCCCTGGCCGGCGGCGCCCTGCACGCCTCCGGCGAGCGCTGCGACCTGTCCGCCTACCTGCCTCTGGTCAAGCTCTGAAAGCCTGTCCGGTCTGGGCCGACCGGCGTTGGCATGGTCGCCGCCGTGCCGCCGTAGCGCCGCCGCTCTGATTCTGACTGTCGCTTTGCGAGCCGGGGCTGCTCCGCGGACTCGTAGGGGCCGGTCACTCCCACGTCCTGAGGCGTCTCGGACTGTTGTGGCAACCGCGCAGAGGACGAAAGTGTCACAAATGGCGACTTTTCAACGCACCCTGTCGGGGCAGACGTCAGGGCGTAAGGTCCTGACCAGCGTCAACGCGTTCTGACTGGTCGTCTGCGGAGCCCACTCGGTCCTAAAAGTCGCCGCCCGTGACAGATCGGGCTGATTCCGCTCCATCCGTCTGTTGGTTGCTGCGCCGAGGGCCCGCGCCGGTAGGTTCATCCCATGAGTCGCACGCGCCTGAGCACCTACACCGCCCCGCCCGCCGAGGTCACCCGGACCTTGGACGCGTTGCGCGCGCACTACGAGGTCCCCACCGCCTTCCCGCCCGAGGCCCTCGCCGAGGCGGAGGCCGCCGCCGGCGCCTGGGCCCAGGACGGCCCCGCCCGTCTCCTGGCCGACGGCGCCCGCGACGCCCGCGACCTGGACCTGGTCACCATCGACCCGCCCGGCTCCATGGACCTCGACCAGGCGGTTCTCCTGGAGCACCTGCCCGCGCAGGCCGATCAGGCCGGTGCGACCGCTGGGGGCGCTCCGGAGTCGGAAGCCGCCTACCGAGTCCACTACGCCATCGCCTCCTGGCCACCTTCGTGACCCCGGCGGCCCCCTGACACCGAGCTGCGCCGTCGCGGCGAGACCGTCTACGCCCCCTGACGCCGCCACGCCCCTGCACCCCGAGGTCCTCTCCCACGGCGCCGCCTCCTCCTTCAGGACGCCGAGCGCCCGGCCTGCCTGTGGACCATCGACCTCGACGACCGTGGCGAGGTCGTCTCCGCCCGCGTCGAGCGGGCCCTCGTGCGCTCGCGGGCCCGCCTCACCCACACCCAGGTCCAGGCCGCCATCGACGGGAGGGCACCCCTGCCTCAGGAGGCGCCGGCCGACCTGCCCGAGCTCCTGGCCGAGATCGGCCGCCTGCGCCTGAACGCGAGGGCCGCCCGCGGCGGCATCAGCATGACCACGCCCGAGCAGGTCGTCGAGGTGACCGAGGCGGCACAGGTGGCAGAGGCAGCAGAGGTGACAGAGCCGGCAGGGGACTCCGAGTCCGCCGAGTCCGCCGAGGCGCCCGGCCCCGCCGGCTACCGGCTCGCCTACCGCGTGCCCGTGCCCGCCGAGCAGTACAACGCCCAGATCTCCCTGCTCACCGGCATGTGCGCCGCCCGGGTCATGGTCGAGTGCGGCGTCGGCATCCTGCGGACCCTGCCGCCGGCGCGCCCCGAGGACTACGCCCGTCTGCGGCGCGTCGCCACGGCCCTGGGCATCGACTGGCCGGCCGCCCAGCCCTACCCCGAGCTCGTGCGCGGCCTGACCACGCCGTGCCCGCTCACGCTGCCTTCATGGAGCAGGCCATGTCCCTCTTCCGTGGATCGGGCTACCTCGCCTTCGGAGTGGGCGGCGTCGGGGTACCGGCCGAGGACGAGGCCTCCGACACCGAGGAGGCCGTCCACTCCGCGATCGCCGCCCGCTACGCCCACGTCACCGCACCGCTGCGCCGCCTCGTGGACCGCTACGGCGAGGGAGGTCTGCATCGCCGCCTGCGCCCAGGCGCCCTGTGCCCCAGTGGGTCCTTGAGGCCCTCCCCGACCTGCCCGACGTCATGGAGCAGACCGGCAAGCGCGCCAGAGCCATCGGCCGCGGAGCCCTGACCGCTCTGGAGGCCCTGGTCCTGCGCGGACACGAGGGCGAGGTCTTCGACGGCGTCATCACCTCCGAGCGCGACGGCCGCGGCGAGCTCGTCCTGGCCGAGCCCGCCGTCGTCACCGAGATCCGCGCCGGCACGAAGGCTCCCTGACGATGGCCTCCCGGTGGGTGAGCGCGTGCGGGTCCGCCTCCTGTCCGCCGACCCCGCCTCCGGCACCCGCTTCCAGCTCCTGCGGAACCGACCCTGAGGCGCCAGGTGCGTCAGGCCTGCGGGAGCAGCTGTTCCAGCAGCTCCTCAGCGTCACTCCCCACCAGGTCCAGCGCACCCCGTGAGGCGAGTGAGGCGACGCCGTGGACGGCCGCCCAGGCTGCGGTCGCGGCGGCCTCGGGCGCATCCGGGCGTTCCTTGGCGAAGCGGGCGCGCCATTCTTCAAGGAGTGGCAGTGACCTGGCTCGAAGCTCCCGGCCGCTGCCGGCCAGCACGTCGTGACGGGTGATGAGGTCGAAGGCGTGGGGGTGCTCGACGGCGTAGGCGACGTAGGCCCTCGCGGTCTCCTTGAGGCCTGCCGCGGCATCGGTGAGGCGAGTGCGGAGCTCATCGAGGCACACCTCGGCGATGGCGGACAGTAGCAGCGCGAGGGTGGGGAAGTGGCGTCTCGGTGCTCCGTGGGAGACGCCGCAGCGCCGGGCCACCTCTCGTACGGTCACCGCGCTGACGCCGTCGTCCTCGAGCAGCTGCCGCCCAGCCTGGATCAGACGGTCCTCCGTTGTCGGGCTCATGGCCCTAGCTAGCCTCTTGTAGACGGCGTCTACAACATGGTAGACATCGTCTACATGATGGCTTTCGGATACTCTCTCGCCCTGGTCTCGGTCGGGTCCGCCCTGCACGCCCTGTGGAACGTGCTGGTGAAGCGCTCCGGTACCTCCGACGTCGCCTTCGTGTGGGTCTACAGCGCCATCGCCGCGCCGCTGTGGCTCGTGGTACCGACAGTGGGGGCGGTATGGGGAGGTCTGGGGCCGGCCTGGTGGGCGGCCCTCGTCAGCACGGCGCTGCACACGGCCTACGCCGCGGTCCTTCAACGCGCCTACTCGTCAGCGGACCTGTCAGTGGTCTATCCGGTCTCACGCGGGCTGGCGCCGGTTCTGGTGATGGCAGCGGTGGCGCCGTGGACCGGGGCCCCGAGTGCCATCCAGGCGCTCGCGCTTCTGGCGGTCCTCATCGGCGTCCCCTCGCCTCGGGGGCCACCTGGCGGGATCTGACCCGGGCCCGGGGCCTCCGGGCGGGCAGCGCCGTCGCATCCTGCACCGCCGCCTACACTCTGTGGGACGCCTTCGCCGTCGCGGAGCTGCACGTCGCCGTTGTGCCCTCACATGGCGCTGTCCAGTCTGGCTCAGCTCGTGCTGCTCACCATCGTGCTGGGCCGGCGTCGTCGCGAGCTGCCCGCTGCGCTGGCTGCCGGCTGGGCCCGGGCCCTCCCCATCGCGGTGCTGGTGCCGGCGAGCTATGCGCTGGTGCTTGTCGCCATGCGCTTCGGGCCTCCGTCCGTCGTCGCCACGTCCCGGAGCCTCAACGTCGTCTTCGGTGTCATCGCCGGGGTGTGGCTCCTGCGTGAGCCCTTCACCAGGCGATCAATACTCGGGGTCTCGATGATCGTCGTCGGGGTCCTGGTGGGGGCGAGCTGATTCCGGAGCCGCCCGCGGACCGGCTCCGGCGGCCGCAATGGTCAGACGGTGCCGGACCATGACAGACTGTGCGTGTGCGCACCGGTGAGAAACCCTCGCAGATCACCTTCGACCATCCCGACGGCGCCCGCTCCACCCCGCGGGCCGGCTCCACCGAGCCTCCGAGCCGATCCGCCCGGTTGAGCCCGCCCGATCCGACGGCTCCCGCAGTGCCCGTCATCGTCCCCGGCCTGACCGCTCTGCCCGACGACCACTCCGACGAGCTCGAGCCCTCGCCGCGCGAGGAGTGCGGCGTCTTCGGAGTGTGGGCCCCCGGCGAGGACGTCTCCCGCCTGAGCTATTTCGGGCTGTACGCCCTCCAGCACCGCGGCCAGGAGTCGGCGGGCATCGCCACCTCCAACGGCTCCCCAGATCCTCGTCTACAAGCGACCTCGGCCTGGTCTCCCAGGGTCTTCGACGACCAGGCCCCTGTCCAACCTCACCGGCCACGTGGCCGTCGGCCACGTCCGCTACGCCACCCAGGGGGCCACCACCTGGGAGAACGCCCAGCCGATGCTCGGCCCGGCGGCCGGCTCCACCCTCGCTCTGGCCCACAACGGCAACCTCACCAACACCCGCGAGCTCATGGACGCCGTACGCGTCACCTCCGGGAGGACCTCAGCGGTGAGGCTCGGCCGCGGCTCCTCCACCGACACCGCCGTCCTGGCCGCCCTGCTCAACCTCGTCTCCGAGCACGGAGCCCTGGAGGGCTGGGACTCGGCCGCCGACATCCTCACCTCCGGCATCACCGACGACGCCGAGCTCGACGCCGCCTACTCCGCACCGCCCCTTTGAGCATCCACCAGGCCGCACGGCGGGTCCCTGCCCATGCTCCGCGGCGCCTTCTCCTGGTCTTCATGGATGAGCGCACCCTCTACGCCGCCCGCGACCCCCACGGGTGCGCCCCTGGTGCTGGGGCGCCTGGGCAACGGTGGGCCGTGGCCTCCGAGACCGCCGCCCTCGACATCGTCGGCGCCGCCTTCGTGCGCGAGATCGAGCCCGGCGAGCTCATCGAGATCGACGAGGACGGCGTGCGCTCTCGCGCTTCGCCACCGCCCGCCGGGCCGGCTGTGTCTTCGAGTACGTCTACCTGGCCCGCCCCGACACCCGCATCGCCGGACGTAGCGTCATCACCTCGCGCAACGAGATGGGGGCCGCCCTGGCCCGCGAGCACCCGGTGGAGGCCGACCTCGTCATCGCCACGCCCGAGTCGGGCACCCCGGCCGCCATCGGCTACGCCCAGGCCTCCGGCATCCCCTACGGGCAGGGTCTGGTGAAGAACGCCTACGTGGGGCGCACCTTCATCCAGCCCACCCAGACCCCTGCGCCAGCTCGGCATCCGACTCAAGCTCAACCCCCTGCGCGAGGTCATCGAGGGCAAGCGCCTCGTCGTCGTCGACGACCCATCGTGCGCGGCAACACCCAGCGGGCCCTGGTGCGGATGCTGCGCGAGGCCGGCGCCGCCGAGGTCCACGTGCGCATCTCCTCCCGCCGGTCATGTGGCCCTGCTTCTACGGCATTGACTTCGCCACCCGCGCCGAGCTCATCGCCACCGGTATGAGCGTGGAGGAGATCGGCGAGTCCATCGGCGCCGACTCCCTGGGCTTCCTGTCCGTCGAGGGCATGGTGGCCGCCAGCGGCCAGAAGGCCGACGACCTGTGCCTGGCCTGCTTCACCGGCGACTACCCGATCCCGCCGCCCGTGCGCAGCCTGAAGTCGGCCGCCATCCCCGTGCGCCGCGTCCCGACCGCCTACCGCGGTCGGCGCAGCGAGAAGGCCGACGACGCCGAGCGCACCGTGCCGCCGGGCAGCATCACCCTGCCCGGACCTGGCCTCCGGCAGCCCCCTGGGCTCGACGACGTCGTAGCCCTGGGCGGCCGGCCGTGCGCTGACTGGCCGACCCCGGTCAGCCGCCGGCCACCTGCTCCGCCCTCGCCCCTTCCGCTCACCACCGCACCTTCGACCCGAGTCCACAAGGAGCCCCCACATGACACAGCAGCCCGAGCAGCCCACCTCCGCCATCACCTACGCCGACTCCGGCGTGGACACCGCCGCCGGGGACCGGGCCGTCGCGCTCATGAAGGACGCCGTGGCTTCCACCATGACCCCCGGCCGTCGTCGGCGGCGTCGGGGGCTTCGCCGGGCTCGTGGACGTCTCCGCCCTGCGTGACTACCGCCGCCCCCTGCTGGCCACCTCCACCGACGGCGTGGGCACCAAGGTCGCCATCGCCCAGGCCCTCGACATCCACGACACCATTGGTCAGGACCTGGTGGGCATGGTTGTCGACGACATCGTCGTGGTCGGGGCCCGCCCCCTGCTCGCGACCGACTACATCGCCTGCGGGCACGTCGTCCCCGAGCGGATCGCCGACATCGTGCGCGGCATCGCCCAGGCATGCGCCGCCATCGGCACCCCTGCTGCTGGGCGGTGAGACCGCCGAGCACCCCGGCCTCATGGCCCCCGACGAGTACGACGTCGCCGGGGCCGCCACCGGCGTCGTCGAGGCCGATCGCGTCCTCGGCGCCGAGAAGGTGCGTGCCGGCGACGTCCTGGTCGCCCTGGGCCTCCGGCCTGCACTCCAACGGCTACTCCCTGGTGCGCCGCGTCATCGAGCACGCCGGCTGGGGCCTGGAGCACGAGGTCCCCGAGTTCGGCCGCACCCTGGGCCAGGAGCTGCTCGAGCCCACGCGCCCTGTACACCCGCGTGTGCCTGGCCATGCTGGAGACCCTGTCCTCACCGGCCGCCCCTGGGGCCGGTCCACGCCCCTGTCCCACATCACCGGCGGGGGACTGGCCGCCAACGTCGCCCGGGTCCCTGCCGGCCGGGCTCATCGCCGACGCCGACCGCCCTCCTGGACGGTGCCGCCGGTCTTCCACCGTGCGCGAGCTCGGCTCGGTGCCGTGGGAGGACCTCGAGGGCACTCTCAACCTGGGCGTGGGATGGTCGCCGTCGTCGACCCGAGTGTGGTCGACGCCGTCCTGCGGGTCGCCGAGGGCTCCGACATCCCCGCCTGGGTGCTCGGCGAGGTGCATGAGGCCGCGAAGTACGAGGCTCAGGGCCGGGTGGTCTCCGGCACGAAGGGCGTCGACGGGGGATCGGTCGACATCCACGGCACCTACCGGACCGCCTGAGCGGCCGAGGCCGCCGCTGGTACGAACAGCGGGGGCCTCGCACCGTGAGATGTCACGTGTGGCGACTAATCAATCCCCGCCGGGCCGGTTCTGGAGCAACGGGCCAGGGCATCTCGCCCTGGCCTGGGTCGATGCGACACAGGCGGTTCGGTTCGGGAGTGAGAAGTCGCCGAGAGTGACACGGATGGCTGCCCGGATGGCCTCGACTCACGCGCTCGTAGGCGCGCGGAAGGGCCGGCAGGTGCTTTCCTCCGGCCCTCCTCGACTGGGGTGGGCTACTTGCCGCCCTCGTCCCAGTCATCATCGTCGACGGCATACTTGGCGGCCAGTTCTCGTAGTCGATCCGTCGTCAGGCTCAGATCCCGAGGACGCTGAGACGAGCTCCCGCTCCAGAGCCTTGTAATCAGTCTCCGGGCTGAAGTACTTTCGAGCTTACGGGCAACCTTGGTTGCCTTTGGCCTTCTGACGGCCGCGCCCCATAGGCTCGACCCTCCAACGTGTCACGGCGCGCACGTGGGCGCGCTCTTCCTGGTCAACATGTCGGGGCAACCGTACAACGTCAATGGTCACGAACACCATTCAGACACCGGGGAGGGCGTGGTGACGCACACCCCATATATGGGACGCGGGGTCCAAGAGCCCCATGGAGGGCGCCCAGGAGGCCTTCGGTGGGCCTTCAGTGAGCCTGCGGATGCTGCCCAACACGGCCCCGACGTTCCTCCAGGGGCTGGGAGTCTCAGAGGTGCGAGGCTGTCGACACGAGGACTCCTGAGAAGGGATGGAGGAGGGCTGCCTGGTGACTGGGGTCGGCACTTCGCCGGGGCGTACGCGGATAGCCGGACAGTGGAGGACCCTGACATGCGCGGGGGTGGCGGCCCCTGACGGACGCACGGGTGCGCGAGTGGTGGTCCTGATCGGCTGAACCACGAGGACGCACCAGACGCGAGGACGCATCCGAGGGGCTGAGATCCCAGGGGTGGAGCCCGTGAGCCCGATGATGCGTCCTCGACGGGCGGGCGGTGCGGCCGCAGGGTGGGCATGCGGGCGTTGGTCGCCGTTAACGCCGTACCTGTCGATGGCCATCGCGATAAGCCCTGTGAGCGAAGCTCTGGGTGTTGTAACACGGCGGATCTGCAAGGCCCTCACGCTCGGGTTTGGGGGATGTCAATGAGGCTGTGTGACTGGTGCTTGCATCTGGCCATCTGGGATGGCAAGGAATGAGGCCTGCTTGATGTGGATGCCATGCGTGCTGGCGTGGCCCTGGTCATTGATCTCGCGGATCGATGCCATGTGGGCTGGCATGGATTGAGCCTGGTCAACATTGCCGCCGTGTGGGGACTGCGTGGCCTAGATCGTTGTTCTCAGGTGGATTCCTGCTACCTGACCTCGCATGATTCCAGCAGCCATCACACAGCCGAAAAACACTATCCCTGAGGATTCGGGCGGTGATGCTGCACCGTAAGGATGCGCTAGACGTGAGAGTGAGTCATAGGGGTCGAGAGTAGATTTTGGGGTCCAGTTCTTGCTCCGCGACGTGTGTTTGAGGTGTGAACTGGCGGCATTGTTGGTGAACAAGTCGAGAATGATGGCGACAGGTGAGGTGGGCTGTATGTTGGGGGCGGGTCTCCTGTGCGAGGGAATGTACCTGAAAGATGCTCACCTCTGGGGGAGTTCCCTGTAGCGACGCTCGCACTCTGTGCATCGAGGTAGAGGGGCGGGGTCTGTTCGTGGTACGAAGAAGATGTCGCATAGGGCGCGTACTGCCTTACCCTCAACGGATGCGTCGGCGATGTGGTGGCGGTGTGTCACGTGTGCAACGCAGCCTGGAACTGAATTAACAAGGCATCCTTGTGATTTGGCCTCTTCAAGGATAGAGATTTGGCGAGCGCAATGACCTTCATCCTCCATTGCGGAATAGATATCGAAAGATTTGTCCCAACCTTGTTCTGGTGGGGCGATGCATGTCAGTAGACGGTATTCCAGTCTGTGTGCCAATCCGGAGTTGGGTTTGCTCTGTTCTATGAATGACAGGCATATATCTTCGATTCCGTCCTCGGTGGTGATACTGAGTTCCACTGTTGCCAGCGGTTCTCGTCTGTTGCTCTGTCGGTCTGTCTTTGAAGGGGGGAGTGGGTGCGGAATTGTGGCACGGGCAGTGCTGCTGTGTGATGCCTCCTGTAGGAGTCGACATACTTCGTCCTGAACGGAGAGTTCCCATTCGGATAGCAGTCGAGCGGCTGTCTCTCGTTTGAGAAGGTTCCAGTCTAGTTCCGTGGGAAGCAGGGCTTGTCGCCCCTCGGGTGTGCTGCACTGACGCTTCAGTGTCTCGTAGAGTCGTCGCGATCTTCATGCCCACCCTTTGCGAGGCCTGCTGCGAGGGTCCAGTAGGTACCGTCGTCCGCGGTCCATACTCCTGCTCGCCATTGGCTGGAGCGGATCTCGATGAGGTGAAGGTCCTGTGAGCAAGAAATAGTCCTGGTCGGGACAGAATTCTCGCCGGTGCAGTCCTGCACTTGGCGAGAATGGGGTGGTCGAGGTGGGAGAGGGGCTGTATGTCTTCCCAGCGTTCGTCCGAAATTGCTCGTGGTTGAAACGAATTAGACCATCCGTCGTTCAGTTCATGAAGTAGTCGGACGGTGGGGCGGGTGGTGCGATCGTGCTGCACGGCAGCATTCTTACATGTGGTGCCGACATCATTGGGGTCGGGCTCCGTAGGTGACCTCAGAGTTCGTTGGCGAGTTCGTTGACGGCACTACGACGAATCGACTCTGCAGCCGTAAAGCGTTCAGCAAGTCCGCGGCGCTCGGCCTGGCGACGATGTATGAATGCTACGACATCGCGGCCTGCGATCCGTCGGTCGCGACCTACTCGGTGCGACGGGATCAAGCCTTCATCGAGGAGCTTGTACAGGTGTGTGCGACTCATGCCAAGCCGTGTTGCTACTTGACTGGGTGTGAAGTGGGTGTCTGCACCCATGAGTGTGACGGGGTTGTCTCCTTCGAGGAAGGCGGTCAGGGCAAGAAGAAGGTCTTGTAGCTCGCCTTCGTTGAGGGTGTGGGCGAAATCTCTGAGGGCGGCGCGCTCGTGCTCATTCACGGACAACGGTGCGACGTCGATCAGGTCTGTCATGGGGGTCCTTTGCGCTGATCGGCAGGTGTCATAGATGACACCACACCCCAGGTGTCACAGATGTCAACTGGGACCCTAGGGTGTGAGGACGGTGATGAGGGGGCTGGCCTCGCCGCTCCAGGAGATGGCGAGCTGGTCCCGGGCGCGGGTCGCGGCCACGTACAGCAGTGAGCGCTCCCGCAGGAGGGCATCGTCGCGGTCCGCGTCGGAGTACTGCTGGTCCCGCAGTGGCCGAGGGATCGCGTTCCTCGAGACGTCGAAGAGCAGTACCTTGCGGAACTCCAGACCCTTGGCGCGGTGCATCGTCATAACCACGGGCCTGCCCCGACCGGCCGCCTCCCGGTCCACGGCGAGCACCTCTATCCCGTGCTGCGCCAGACCGTTGACGACGGCGTCGCGCTGGTAGCGGTCACGCACGAGGACGGCGATTGTCTCCGGAGCGCTGTCCTCACTGTCTCGGTCCTGTTCCAGCCACACCGTCAGCAGCTCAGCGGCCTTGCTCAGCTCATCGGCGCGGTCGGTAGCGTGCAGCAGCAGCGGCTCGGGTCCGGAGCGCGGTGAGACGTAGTGGTGCTCCTCGGCCTGCCCCTCCATGTCTTCGTAGGTGCCGGGATCGAGGATCCCGAAGGCGACATCGAGGTTCTGACGGGTGGTACGGTAGTTGCGCGTCAGCCGCCGCGACCTCCCGCGCACCTGGATCCCGTAGTGGCTCAGCGTGATCTTCTTGCCGTAGATGCGCTGGTGGGAGTCCTCAGCCAGGAACAGGTCATCCGGGCCAGGGCTCCACCAGCGCCCGCAGCAGCTGCAGGTGAGCGGGCGTGAGGTCCTGCGCCTCATCGACGAGCACGTGTCGGAAAGGTCGGGGTGTGCCGAGGTTTGCCTCCTGGTCGAGCCAGGCTGCGGCCAGGGCGAGCTGTTCGTCAAAGGAGGTCACGCCCAGGTCGGCGCTGCGGTCCCGGTAGCGCTCCATCGCCTTCCACACGGCGGCCCGCTTGGACCGGTCCAGGGCCACGCCCGCCCTGGTCGGCGCACGCGCAGGTACTGCTTTGAGAGTCGTGACGCGCTGGGGCAGCACGATCAGCTCGTACTCGGACTCCAGGAAGTCGGCGGGAACGCAGCCCCTCGGGCAGCTCATCGCCCATGAGGGTGAGGACCTCCTGCCACACATTCTCCCTGGGGTAGGTGAGTACTCGCCCGCGCGGCTGGCCGATGACCTCCTGGGCGATGGGGGAGATCCTGGCTCCCGGCCTGCTGGAGGATCATGCGCGCCACCCGGTCCAGGCCGCTGACCATGACTCCGGGCTCGCTCAGCTTCTCGGTGAAGGGCAGCCGTGGTTCGAGCTGGGCGATCTGGCGGCGCAGGTCGTCGGCGAGGTTGCGCGTGTAGGTCGTCAGCAGGATCCGCGGCTCCTGCCCGTCAGCCTTGTCCCGCTTGGCCAGCTCGACGGCGCGGTGCACGGCAATGACGGTCTTCCCGGTTCCGGCGCCGCCCGAGACACGCATGGGGACCGTTCGTGTGCCGCTCCACGAGGGCCCGCTGCTGAGGGTGCAGGAACAGCTGCCACTCGGCGAAGCTGAGCCCCTCGATGGCGCGGCGCAGGTCCTCGTCACTTTCCAACCAGGTGAAGGTCGAGCGCGCTGCGCGGGTGCGCAGACCTGCGATGAGGTCGGCGTCGGTGGGCTCTGCGGACACGTCACGTGAGGGCCGCAGCCCGAAGTCCTCACGGATCTCCTCGATCGTCGCCCCCGTAGCCAGGTTGAGCAGCGCCTCGCCCTGCCAGGACACCCGGGCGGTGGAAGCCAGGTCGAGGAGCTGGGACTCGCGCTGCGCCGCCAGTGCCGCTGCGCCGAGTCGGACGTCAATACCGAGCTCGTCGTGCAGCATCTCCACGGTGAGTCCGTCGGGCCACACCGGTGCCTGGTCCCGGCTGGGAACGACGACGGCGCCCGGCACGGCAGCGGCCCCCCGCCGTTCCGGCAACCGCTCCGCCTTCGCCCCGCTGGCTCCCCGCTGCGACCGGCTCGGTGTCAGGTGCCTGGATGAGCGCGGAATCGGCGTCGGCACCTTTGGCGACTTCTCGTTGCGACGGCGCGCCTCAGCGTTGGCGGCCTGGATGCGGGCCGTCTCGCGGGCGAGCTCATCGGCCTCGCGCTGGGCGGCGGCGAGCTCGGCCTGGCTGTGCGCCGCGCCTCCTCAACGGCACGGGGATCCAGGCCGATGAGGTCCCCGACGTTGACGACCTCGGTGATGCCGTTGCGGGGGTTGACGTGGACGGTGACGGATTCGGCGATCTTGATGGCCTCGTCATGCGGCCAGATACCGTGGATGACGTAGACGACCTCACCGTCGGCGGCGAGCTCGAACAGGACGGCCCGGTAGAAGTCGGTGACCCGCGCGGTGCGCACGCGCCGGTCCCGCGATCCACGAATGGGCTCCAGGTGCAGCCCCGAGCTCGTGGTCATGGTGGACAGCTTGCTGATGAACGGCCCGATCTTCGCCCTGAGGGAGGGGTCCTTGGCGGTGGCGTCTTTCGTCTTGCTGCTGGGCAACAGGATCGTGGCCATGTCAGTGTCCTTCCAGGAGCTCGGGGATGAGCGCGCAGATATCGGTGGCGGTGCGGGCCGGATCGTCGCCGGTGACGATGACGCGCCAGCCGGCCGCCGTCAGGGCTTCCTCGTCGCCGTCCTGCGGCTCGGCGAGGACAGCAACCTGGGTGCGGCCCAGGACAGGTCCGTCATGATGCCGCCGACCTCGACGCCGTCGCCCTCGTGGGGGATGCCGGCCGCAGCCAGGTGGGGCAGAAGGGCGAGGACAGGCTCGGGGGTGAGGTCCTGGTCGACGTCGTCCCAGCCGAGATCGCTCATGGCGGCCGGACTGCCGGCGACGTCGGCCACAGCGACCTCGGCCTGAGCGCGGGCGCGCAGCTCGGCCAGGGCCCGGCTGGTCGTAGTGATGTCCACGGGCACCTGAGCCAGGGCGAGCACGTTGCTGAGCCGTAGCCAGGCCAGCCAGGCCTCCGAGTGCTCGGGGAGTCCCCAGGCCCTCATCGAGGTCGTCAGCACGAGGGCCATCCCGTGGTGGAGGCACCGGTGAGCTGGACCGCCAGGGCAAGGCGGGGGATGGCGAAGACCGAACCGGAGTGCTTCGACGTCGCAGGAGCGCCTGCGGCATCAGCAGCACTAGCCGGCTCGGGCAGCTCGGCCTCAGGCCGCAGTACACGCAACGCTTCCCACAGCGGGTCCGCCCCGGCGCCCTGGGTGGAGGAGTACCGCAGGGACGCGTTCTGTCCCAGGGGCAGGTGGCTGGCGGCGCCGACGATGAGCGGTCCCCAGGCGGAGTCGGCCAGAGCCGCCAGGGCGGCGGTGGTCGGACTGGTCTCGGGGTCCTCGTTGTCATCGCTGAGCATCGTCTCCAGCAGCGCCATTGGCCCGCCGCGCCAGGCGTCGATGGCCTGGTCGGTGACGCCGCCGGCGCGCGATGCCCCCAGGGAACCGTTCTTGAGCTGGGCGACGGTGGCCTCATTCAGCCAGGCCGGGTTCCACGGCCCGTCCAGGTCTTCGAGGCTTACGGAGATGACCCGGTAGCCGGCTGCGCGCAGGCGTGCACGTTTGTCGGCGTCGTCGGTGAGACGGTTGTACTTGCGACTGGCGTGGAAGTTGCGGCCGTCGGTGAAGACGGCGATGGGACTGCGACCGCCGGGGCGCAGGCAGGTGAAGTCGGGGCGGGTGCCGCGGGCGTCAAGCTGGGGACGGATCCGCCAGCGGCCCCGTCGATCTCCAACGCGGGCGCGCCCGAGGGGTCGCTGGTGGTGCGCACGGCCATCTGCTTGCTCAGGAGCTCGGCGAGTGCGGCGCGGAAGCGCACCTCCAGGGGGCTCTCCCCGGTGCCGGCGCGCACGGCCTCGTCGGTGACCTCCCACAGGGGGACCTCTGGGTCGAGCTCGGCGAACACGCCCTCGGTGTCCTGGTTGCCGGTGGTCTCCAGTCCGAGGAGCTGGCCGATGGCGTGCAGGGCTGCGGCGCGGGTGACTTCTGCGGAGACGGCGTGGGGCCGCAGGCAGTCCGGGCACATGTCCTTGCCCTCGGCGCGGCACGGGCAGTTCTCCAGGTGCTGGCCGGTGTGGATGAGGAGGTTCCAGAGCCGGGAGGAGTCGTCATGGTCGGTGAGATAACCGGTGCCCCCGGGCACGGTGTCGTGCAGCAGGAGGGCGGGGCGGGTCTCACCGGGGCGCCGCCGGCCACGGGGTGGGGGACGGAGGCGATGCCCAGGTGGTCGGGTGAGCCGCCGGTGGTGATCTCCAGTCCCAGGAGGATCGCGGAGGCCAGCGAGTCCACCCCCACCCGGTCGGTGGCGAAACCCAGCGGCAGGACAAAGGCGAGTGCCTCAGTGCTCAGCTCGCGCATGAGGTCGACGGCGATCACGTGCTCGGCGGAGTCGCTGCGGTAGCGGCACCAGGGCCGGTGCTCGCGGGCGGAGGAGGCCCGCGTGTCCGTGTCGAGCTTGCCGCAGGCCTCGCACAGACGGAAGTCCCGCGAGGAGAGGGCGTTGCCGGAGACCCGGTCGACGCTCTGGCCGGCCAGGGGCCGCCCGGTGTTGAGCCAGCGCAGGTTCATGCCGCGGTAGCGGGTCACACCGAACCCGGAGGCCTCCACGTTCCACTGGCGCACTGCGCGGGTGGGGTCGAAGTCGGCCAGGGGCAGGACCTCGAAGTGGGTGCGGAGCCGCTCGTCGCTGGAGTCACCGATGCGGGCGTCGTCCTGGGAGACGTCGGCGAAGACCCGGCTCAGGCGCAGGACCCGCCGGGCGCGTCCGACCTCAGCAATGTCGGTGTCGCGGCACCGGGCACTCCGTGGGCGCGGCGGGCCGGGTCTCCTGCGGCTCACGCGCATCGATGTAGCCGCAGGCCTTGCAGCAGAACCACCACTGGGCCTGGTTGTTCAGGTCGGAGGCGTCAATACCCTCGATCTCCATCTCCAGGCCGCGGGTGTAGAAGGTGGCGCCGGGGGCGAACTCGTGCAGGGCGTGGACGGAGGCTCTCTCGACGTCGCAGGGCTCGGAGTGGAACTCGTCGTCGTCCGGGTCGCGCCAGGAGACTCGGGCGGACAGGCGCACGGAGTCGTCGATGAGGGTGTAGTTGGGCAGGATGCCGTGGCGCTCCAGGGTCGAGACCCAGTGCTCACGGTCCAGGTCGAAGATCCGGGACTCGGCCGCCTTTCGGGCTCCCTCGGCGGCGCGATGGGCTCGTAGATCCTCCTCGGTGGCGTTGGGGCGCTCGGCGGCGACCTTGAGCTCGGGCAGGGCCTCCCGAATCTGGCGCTCCTGGCGGTGGAGCTGTTCGGACTCGGCGCGGTGCTCGGCCGCAGCGCGCTGGAGCATCTCCCGAGGCCCGGCGCCGGAGTCCTGGGTCACCCAGGCGCTCAGGCGGTCGAGCGCCGGCGTGCGCTCCTGGAAGGCGGCGGTGAAGGCCTGCGCCAGCAGGGCGCCGTCGCGCTCGATCCGCTCGCACAGCGTGGTGATGAGCGAGCCCTCACCGGTAGCGCCCAGGGCGGTCTTCGCGGTGCCGCCGGAGGGGAGGGCCGGATGGTTCTCGCGGGCGAGGGTATCGATGACGGAGGCCAGGAACTGGCGGCGCAGGATCTCCTCGGCCCCCAGATAGGTCGACGGCGGCGCGACGGAGCCGTTGAGGAGCCGATCCGGGGCGTCAAGGATCGGGGAGCTGGCTGCGCCTGCCGGGCACGTAGGCCAGGGCGAGCGCCGAGCCGCTGCGACGGCCCGCGCGGCCCACCCGCTGCACGTAGGAGGCGACGGTGGCCGGCAGGGGAAACCGAGCATGACGGTGGACAGGTCCCCGATGTCGATACCCATCTCCAGGGTGGGGGTGGCCACGAGGACGTTGGGGTCGCCGGGCACCTGCGTGGGGCGCTTGAACCCGGTCTCGACGGCGGCGCGCTCCTTGGCGTCGAGCAGGGAGGTGTGCTCGTGGGAGTCGACCCGGCGCACATGGGCCCCGGCGTACATGCTGCGGTAGAAGCTCCGCCGGGTGCGGCTGGGCCCTCAAGGTGGCCGGGGCAGGTGGCGGCCAGGCAGGGGGCGGCGTCGAGCTGGTCGACGGTGGCGGTGGCGGCGGGCAGCTGGGTGCGGCAGGTGTCGCACACCAGGAGGAGGGCCTCGCGCGTGGTCTCGCGCAGCGGGGAGACGACGACGCGCCGGCCGGCAGCCCGTAGACGGTGCCGCCGGAGTCGGTGGTGGTGACGCTGAGGATCCCGGCCTCGGCCAGGTGGGGCCAGGAGCGCGCAGGCCAGGCGGGAGGCGTGGGTGGGCACGACCCCCAGGCACTTGCGGGCCCAGGTGGCGTACCAGGACTTCGAGGAGCCCACCGGCGCGAAGGCCGACTTGCGGGTGTCGAGGCGGCCGCCGACCTGGGGAAGGCTGGGGCGGCGCGCCCTGGTGGGAAGGCCGGCTGGCCCTGGTGACGGTTGCGCTTGTACCAGATCCACAGGCGCTTGCCGTCGTCGCTCTTGTAGCGCGAGAGCCACTCGTGGTCGATGGCGCCCTCGCGGCGCATGTGCTCCAGGGTGCCGCGCACCCAGGCGAGCAGGGCCGCGTCACCGGTGTCCTTGAAGCCGTCGAGGACGCCCTGCTGGTCGGTGCCGAGGGCCTGACGGGCCAGGGCCACCAGGGCGTTCGCGCGCCCGGCACTGACGTGGACGGTGACCGAGCCGGTGGCCTCCAGGGTGCGCCCGTAGGTGGACTGGAGCCCCACCTCCAGGGCGATGTCGAACAGGAGCCGACGGCGCACGTGCGGCTTGGCCTGGCTGCGCTTGGAGGCCGGGGCCTTCGGGTCCCAGTAGGGGCTTGAAGCGCTGGTGCTCGGACAGGGCCGCGGGGACCAGCCGGTAGCGGTCGAAGGCGCTGGCCTGGGCGTCGTCGAGGGCGGCCTCGGCCCACTCCTCGATGGGCATCTCTGCTCGCAGCGCCCCGCGCAGGGCCGAGCGCAGGCTCATCGTGTGGGAGCGCTGGTTGACGTAGCCGGCGCGGTGGGCGGCGTCCTGCACGGAGTCGGTGAAGATGAGGGCGCGTTTCTCGGTGTTGTCGAGGGCGTCGTCGCCGAACAGGGTGGTCAGCGACACCGACAGGAGGGTGGCGACGGCCGAGCCGAGGAAGCGGATGGAGTCCCTTGGCCCCGCAGGAGGGGCAGACGTCGTTGGTGGAGTCCTCGGTGATGCTGCGCTCGTCCCCGGTGAGCATGAGGACCGGCAGGACGAGGCCCTCCTTGGCCTCGGTGCTCTCCTGGGCCGGGCGGCGGGTGAGGATTTCGCGGCTGTTGATGGAGTACCAGCGCAGCCCGGGGTGGCGGGCCTCCAGGTTGATCTCGCCGGCCTCGGCGCGGGTGTGCGGTAGTCGGCGTCCTCCCCGGGGGCGTGCAGGAGGGCTCGGAAGCGGGGGTCGCCGGTCTTGCGGTCGCGGCGCACGTGGGTCTGGTCGTCCTTCTCCTTCTGGCCGGTGGGGGCCAGGACGATGCCCCAGCCGGAGCGCCCGCAGGAGCGGCAGTACAGGGCGGGACGCGCGGGCTCCTCGACCTGCGTCTGCTCGGAGGCGGCGTCGGCCCAGCGGAAGGAGGGCAGGGAGCTCAGAGCTCGTCGACGCGGGTGACCTCCCGGATCCACAGGGTGACTTCCACGTTGACTGCGCTGCGGTCGGGTTTGCCGTTGAGTCCGGCGCGTACGACGGACAGGGCCGCCAGGATCGCGGAGAGGACCCGCCGGGCCAGACCCGACTCGGGGATGGGGCCCAGGAGGCCCCGGGCGAGGTTGGCCAGCGACGTGGAGCGCTCGGCGGCGCGCACGAGGTCCAGGACGTCAGGGGTGGGCTTGGAGGGCGGAGGCGAGGCCGGCGGCGTCGAGGGTGTCCTCCACCTCCTCGGGCAGGTCGTAGAGGTGGGCGACGACGCCGTGGAGCAGCTCCTCGGGGCCTGGGGGAGCCGGCCTCGGCGAGGAGGGCCAGGGCCTGCAGGTTCTCACCGGGCAGGGAGCGCAGGCGCAGGGCGCGGCCGGCCAGGCTCTGGACTCGGCCACCTGGCGGTGCGTGGCGGCCCACTGGTCGAGGTCGGCGCGGGTCTCGGTGACGACGGCGCTGTCGGGCAGGTCGGTTCCAAAGACGTCACGGGCGAAGGCGAGCATCTGGGAGGGGTCGCCGCCGTCGCCGAGGGTGGCGGAGGTGGCCACCGGGCACACGGGGCCGAGCGGGGCGGAGGCGAAGGCCGCCTGGCGGGGGTGGTCGGCGGGCAGGTGGGCGCGCAGGGTCAGGCCCAGGCGCCGCAGCAGCATGGCGACGTCGGTGCCCTGGGCGCCGTCGTAGGTGTGGAACTCGTCGAGGACCAGGTAGGTGAGTGACCCGGCTGAGGCCCGCCACAGCTTGCGGTCCTCGGGGCGCAGGAGGAGTTGGTCGAGCATCTTGTAGTTGGTGAGCAGAATGTCCGGCGGGTTGTCGCGGATGACGTAGCGGTCGGTGATGAGAGTCGGCGGTGACGTGCTTGCGGGGGCTGGCCGAGGAGTCCCCGGTGTAGATGGCGGCGCGCACGCCGGCCAGGGCGGGGTCCTTGGTGATGAGGCTGGCGAGGCGGCTGGCCTGGTCGGAGGCCAGGGCGTTCATCGGGGTAGAGGATGAGGGCCTTGATGCCGGTGATTCCCTGGGCGCGGGCGCGCAGGACGTGGTCGAGGACGGGGTGAAGGAAGGACTCGGTCTTACCGGAGCCGGTGCCGGTGGTGACGATGGTCGGCTCGGGGCGGTGGCCGCCCTTAGTGGTCAGGCGCCGGTAGGCGTCCTCCTGGTGCTGGTAGGGGGTCAGGCCCGGGTCCCAGTCGAGGAGGCGGTCGGCGGGGTGTACCGGGTCGGTTGTGCCGGGGCGGGCGCTCGCGGCCAGGTAGGGCAGGCGCAGGCGGACGAAGGGGCCGACGAAGACTCCCTGCTCTCGTCCTCCAGGAAGTCGAGTGAGCACGCGCCGCGGCTCGGCGTCGGTGAGAGCGAAAGTCGTCAGAGGTAGTCGACGATGGAACGCCGGATGCGTTCGGCCTGGAGGCTAGGGGAGGAGGAGCGTCATAGCTGGAGCGTGGTGGTGATGGGCGGTGGGGTGGATGGTGGCGAATGGTGTACGGGAGTGGTGTCTGCCGGGGCCGGCGCCACATCGTGCGGATCGTCGTTGTTCCGGGAGTGATCCCGCAGATCAGAGGCTACCGCAGCGAGGGAAGGGGAGAGGAAACGGCATGAGTCGCTTCTTGATGTCAAGGCGTGAAAACTGCGACCTTCACTCATACTGGGAGTCATGCCCGACCTACCTGTCTCTGTTGCGTGTAGCCGGCTCGATGAGATCGTCGACGATGTCCCGCGCGAGACCATGAGCCCGTGTTCCTCACCCGCCGGGGTCGCCGCGTGGCGGCGGTGATCGATGCCGACAACCTGGGAACGGCTCACCCAGGCGGCGGAGGACCTGGCGGACCTTGAGGCCGCCGAGGCCGCCCGCGCTGAGATCGCAGAGCACGGCACCATCCCCTGGAACGAGGTCAAGGCCGACCTTGGGAGAGAGGGCGGGATGGTGCAACGTGAGGTTACGAGCCTCGTTTGCGGAGATCCTTAGTGAGTCTCGTCCCGCTGTGGACAGGGCTAAGCGGGGCCGGCCATAATGGTGGGGAGCCACCCGGGTGCCATCCGGGCGACTCCCCTAGCAAGGGGATGGTCTAGCCGATCCATTTGCTGAGGGCATCCACAGGGACACCGACGGCCCGGACAAGGCGAGCGATCGAGTTCAGTATGTCGCTCACCTTCCGGGCCGTTACCTTGCCCCTGCGGACGTGTGCGCGTCGGCCTTTCGGCTTGGACACGGCCCTTTGTGTTTTGGTAACAAAGGTTGACATTTGTGCTGTGAGGCAAATATAGTTGCCATCATGGGGTTCTTGAAGAGTGCATGGAAGCACGGCCTCGCACGAGAGGACATCGACCATGCTCTGAGCAATCCCGTGACAGTCCATTATTTTGACGGATATGTTATCGTCATTGGTCCCTCTCGGTCTGGTCACCTGATCGAAGTTGGTGTCAATGATGACGACTCGTCTTTTCATGCTATGTCCGCGCGCAGAAGTTCTTGAGGAGGAAGTGAATATGAAGACCACCGAAGAGATGCTCGACGAGATTGAGAACGCCAACAACGGAGACGGTCCGGATCCTGTGGCCACGGTCGACGATCCCGCTCTCGCAAAAATTGCGGTCGCGCAGATACGCCTCCGTGCCGCCGAGCGCGAGCTCGATGAGGCCGTGATGGCTGCGCGCGATGTCGGCCTGTCGTGGCAAACGATTGGGGATGTGCTGGGCATGACTCGTCAGGGTGCGAACAAGCGCTTCCACGCCGCCTGAGGAGTCGCGCATATCCCACCTGGCCCTAAGGCGTGTTGCGAAAGCACGATGAGGCGTCCACGTGTTCGTAGGGTAGGTCGCGCGTTCGTACCCTTTACCCCTCGACCGCACGACCTGAAACTCATTGGAGTGCTCGACGGCAGGGGGATATCTCTGACGAGACCGCACTGCACGCTGTTATCACCCTGGTAATGGAGCCACACGAGAACTCCGCGCTGTAGGGAGACATCAGCCATACTGAATGGCCTGGTCCGCATGGGGGTGCGCCCTTCACGCCCGATTAGATCTGTCCATACATGCGTCACATCAATCGTGGGAGGCTTTGCGCAAATTACGAGCCTGTCTTCATCAGCCGCTGGCGGCGACGTCGCGTAATTGAGATTATCCTCGTTGAGGACTGAAAGTCCTCGAATTACTTGCGTAGGAGAGCGCCGAGCAGCGGAGGGTGAGATGACCCTTGGAGAATATGGCGAATGGCGCATAAGCACTGCAGCCACCGCATCATATATGGGATCGATTACGGAATGCTGATAGTCCTCGTCCTCGCTGTCGACCATCGACGTGAGTTACTCCGCCGAAGTTGAACTTCGTTGTTCACCAGATGAGTGACACAGAGGAGAACTCAGAAAGAGCTTGTGCCGATGAGGAGTCGATTTCTTTGCCTAGCTAAGTCCATTAAACGGCATATGGCGTAGACTAGGCAAAAAGCCTCATGGACTGCGCTACAACTTATCGTCGAAGTCAATCGCAAATTACCTCAAGTGCAGCAGCCGAATAGACAATGATGAATCGCATGACACGCGCATACTGAGGGTATGTAGAGGGGACTATCGTAAGTCCTTGGATATGCTGTTGAGTAGAACTTGAAACTCTTGGGCTAAATCTGAACTGGATACTTTCCCGAGTCTCTGTTTGGTTGAATAATTCTTGGTGTATTGTTTGATGAGCTCGAGTAGCCGTTTCCCATAGATGTGCCGCATAGATCCGTCTTGGTTCCACTCATTCCACAAATCGTCGGAGATCGGTGAGCGCTCATCACGTGAATGGTATAGTGCTATTAGCCTCAGCTCTTTTGGAATCAAACTTTTCGCGAAGATCCTGCATATTATCTTGGATGCACTTGTCGATGATAGCTCGAGCTTCTTGTTCGGAAACTTTCAAGGCTGTAGCCAAGTACTCGGGCGTGCAATAATAGCTCTCCGTATCAGACATGCGAGGTACGAATGTCACCATTCCAGCATTCTCGTACGGTTCAGCCCATGTTGCCAGCTCCTCATCGGTCATACAGTCCCGATCGCGATGAATTATTATAGTGGCATCCTTATTCAAGATATGCATGAGTGAGTTAATTTGCTTCACCTTAGGGGCATTTTTAAACCATTATACGGAAGAAGTGAGATGTCCCGCGAAATCGGGATGCCATCAAGGCATTGCTTGAGAGAGGAATCTTTCTCGTCCTCGGTGTAAACGATGATTTTTGCATCACGATCAAAGGAGTCGAGGGCTTCAAGGGTCCAGAAGTACCTGCTTAGTTCTCTAGCGTCTGAATCTGCGACTCGCCCGTCTTTCATCCAAACCACGCGCGTACCTTCTGGGGCAGCCGTGATCATGTGTCGAGAGTGTAGTGATAACAATGGCATCCCAGCGACTGTACGATTTCATCAAAAGTGGCAGCCATTGTTTTTGCCATGATGGATGAAGGTGGCTGTCGGGCTCATCGATAAGTAGTACGGTGGGCTCGAAGAGCAATGCATAGGCTGCGATTTGGGTGACCTGAAGAACTCCAGTTCCCCAGAGGTCTACGGGAAGGGCTGCACCTCCGTTTAGTGACAGCGACACCTCAATAAATTGATCGTGAGCGTCATTGAATTTGACCTGGAACTCCACCTTGCTGGACAGTATTGCTGACGTAATGTCCTCCAGGCGTGCAATCTGGTCGCGTTCTTTAAGGTGCTAAACAATATTTCTGAAAACGAGATTAGCTTCGCCTCCTGCTGCCATTCTTAGAATAGATCCAAAACTCTTGTATTCCTCGCGGTGTGGAATTCCAGTTAGCCGGGAACGTAGACGCTGAATAGCCTGCTAGGGTCAGCAATTTGAGGGCGCAGTGGCGAGTTCTTCGTGTACTCCACGCCTGCGTTGTTGTGATTTCTGGCTTTATACATCTCAATACTGAAAATAATGGGGTCGTCACCCGAAATGGCCTCGAACGTAACAGTCCCTCTTGAGCGACCTTTATTATTCTCGTAGGGACGCTCGTGTCCAGTTGTTCGAAGTGTGCCGTCGGCGAGCAACGTAGGTCACTTTCTGGGACTACTTTCTGTCCTTGCTCGACGGAAATCTGCATGCAGCTTACCGCAGTGTGGATGGCCTGTAATACACTGCTTTTTCCAGAATTGTTTCCTCCCACCAAATATGTAATGATGTTGAGGGGAACTTTGGCTTCGAAATTCGCTTGAAATTTTTAACCTCGACAGAGTTGATCTGAAAGCGTTGTTGCAGCGTCGCTGTGGGGGAGTATTGTTATTTTTCGTGCTAGCTGTTTCCTGGGTGATTGGTTGGGATTTATTTTTCGAGGGCGGTCATTTGTTGCTCATCTATCGGTTTCTGAGGGCGGTGGATGCGGCGGAAGTCGGATTCGCGGTCGCGGATGCGGAAGGAAGGTCGTAGATGTAGGAGACGCCAGAGCCAGGGTGGGTGTGAGTGCGCTCTGATAGGGCATGTCCTCATTGGAGGTTGGGCGCTGGCGCTTCTCCCAGGCTTGGCGGACAGGAGTCGGCAGCTGGCGGCCATTCGCGTCATAGACGTAAGCTCCTGGCCACGGCCATGGTCATAGTCGTAGAGAACGGCGAACTGAGTGCGGTAAATCGTGCACAGATCCTCGATCGGCACGCCCAGCATCATCGCCACCACGACATCGATCTCCGCCTGAGCATTACGACGATCCTCCGCCCGACGCAAAGGTGTGTCCGCGGTCCACTCCGGACCAATCGGACGCTCATCATGACGCTCCAAGATCGGAGTGTCAGTCACAAACGACTCATGCCAACATTCGGCCCACAGGGGCTGCGTAGGCGTCGGTGAGACAGTTGAGGCGAAGTGCGCGCAGAGCAACGCTCGCCGTCAGTTCGTGCTCTGGGCTGAGGGTGAATAAGCGGTTGAAGTCGTTTGCGTGAATGTGGCCTCGGCCCGAGGTGCGGGTCATGAAGTCAGCCAGGAGGTGGATGCTAGCTGCGATACGATCAGCGATCGTACTGAATCAGGCGGTGCGGCCGACATCACCGTGTATCGTGAGCTGCGCCGGGCGGAACTATAGCGGCGGCAAGAGTTCGTTCTCCGGTGATGAGCGCCATGTTGCGCCAGGCGATGCGGTAGTGGTTGCGGGCGGGAGAATCGTCCCAGTGGGTGTAGAGGTGGTCGAGGTGACGCGGTCACCGGCAGGCTTGTACTGGGTGACAGGTTCAGCGCTTGCAGGAAGAGCTTCCAGGTCGGTTGAGGTCCAGTCGCGTTGGTTGGCTCATTGTCCGGTTTGGCTGTTTGTATAACGGCGTGGACACATAAAGGTGTGATCCTTGAATGATTGCGTCGTCCCAGGAGGAGGGGGCCCCAAGACTCGGATAAATCTCCCTTCTGGCGATCGATCGACTCGTCCCATCCTCTGGAGTAACGAAGGTCCAGTGAATTGATGCGTGGTCTGTGGGCAAGGGTTGCAAGCGTGCGTGATGTGGTGGAGTTGACGGTTGACACCAGTGAAAGTGTAATGCCAATCGCTGGATTCAGTGACGGCTTGCCAAGACTGAAGGTTAGAGTGTCAATAAGTTGTATGCGAGCCGAGTGTGGGCGGAGGTCCCAGAAGCCGGTGCGAGGATCCCTGAAGCCCGGTTCTTCTCCTGAACCATCGTGTTTGAGTGAGCGCATTACAGTCTCTGGGTGATAGAGAGATACTGCGTGTAGGAAGTGGGGTCCTGTTCAGTGGAGTAGACGTTAACACCGTATTGTTTTTGGTTCTGGATCTCAAAAAGGTGAAGTTCATTGATGAACTGCCAGTGTCGACGCAAATGACGGTAGATGCTGCTCGAAGATTTTGAGTCTTCGAGTCTGTGAAATGACTTTCTAGATGGATGAGCCCCGACGTTCCGCCCTGGCTTTGGTGCTGCCACACCTGGCACATGAACGCGCGATAGAGATCCGGCTGGCCGCTCAGCAACGGGTAGACGGTTGGGTCACTCAGGACCTCGGAGAGCACGATGACCTCTGCGGTTCCGTCGAGGACCGTGCGTAGGACTTCAGCGCGCGCCAGGGGTTCGCGGCATGCGCCTCGTTCTTTGCGGCGACGGACGGTTTATTGCTGAGTGACCACCAGGGGTCCCCTTCGGAGAGGAGGTCGTCCACATCGGTACGGGGCCTCACCCACGGCGGATTCCCCACCTGGAGGTCGAAGCCACCGCGGGCGAAGACGGTGGCAAAGTCCAGCTCCCAGTGGAAGAAGCCCTGGGCCTTCGCCACCTCCTGGACCACGGTGAGCCACTCGTGCTCGTCAATGACCGACTGCACCTTAGCGGGCACCAGCGAGCTCGACCTCGACTTCCTCCATGGTCTCCAGCTCCGCCCAGGAGGAGGCGTCCACCAGGGTCCCATCGGTGCCCTTGGCGTCCTTGATCTGCTTGCCCAGCAGTCCCTCCAAGGCACCCAGCCACTCATCGAGGTTCGGCGGCGTCACGTCCGTGGTCAGCGGCCAGAACCACAACGCGCACCACGCATCCATGACCAGCCGCAGCCGCCGATACGCCGAACCCGGTGCCGCTAGATACGCCTCGATGTCTTCGCGGGACACCGTTGAACCGGAGCCCTCCCAGCCTCGCGGCCCCACACGTCGATGCGGCGCGAAGCCTCCGCCTCGCCACCCGCAGGCGCCGCAGCGTCATCTCCCACAGGACCTCCACGCGCGGGCCAGGGCCGTCAGCCGCAAGGACTGGGTGGTGCTCAGTGCTTTCGTAATCTCCTTGCGCCAGGTCTTGAGGGCCTTGAGCCTGCCGGCATCGACCAGGTCCCGCACCTGCTTGGGGACCTCCACCGCACTGCCCCAGCCCTTGGCTGGCAGCAGGAAGTGATGGATGCTGCCCGAGACATCCAGCGCCCCGCCGATCCGGTGCCGGGAGGCGGCATCGGCGTCGTCGAGCACGGCCGCCACCTGGCTCAGCGGCTCGGCACCGGTGCGGGCCGACAGCCACGCCCGCTGCTTGAGCTGGGAGGTCGAGTACAGGGCCCGGCGCGCCCCCCACCAGCGAGTTACCGCGCCGCAGCCGCAGCCCGAACCACGGGGCCGCCAGCCCCTCCACCATCGTGTCCAGCCACAGGGACACCTCCGCCAGCTCCACCGCCGTCGCATTGAGGTCCACCCGTAGACCTGGTGCAGGGCGAGATACGCCTTACCTTCGCCAGCTCCCGGGGCGTTCCTCAGGATCCACGCGCCGACCCAGCTCACGCTCACGCCGCGAGAGATACTGCTCCGCCAGCTGGCGCAACGCCTCAATCGCGAAGGCCCCCGGACCCCAGCGCCGGCTCACACACCGTCAGGTGCAGGATCTCCGCGCTCGTCCTCCGCCCATCCTGATCCAGCAGCTCGGCCAGCGCCTGCTGCACCGTGAAACGCGTCAGCACCTCCGGGGTGTAGAAGGAAGCCGAGCGTTGCCGGTCCCGGCCGGAGAGCCGGTAGACGAACTGACCCTTCTCATAGGTGACGTTGCGGCGCTCGCCCGTCACCTCATCCTCCACCGTCACGAAGTCCTTCTCCTCCAGGCCCTTCATGACGTCCTCAGGGCACCACCGGAACCCTTCGAGGCGTCTCGCCCGGCGCCACCTCCCACAGGCGCTCGGTGGCGAAGGAACCCGAGTAGCTCATGAGCCCTCGTAGACGGCACCCAGCTGGTTGATGCCCAGCTCCACATAGGGAGATGAAGCCGCGGCCGCCCTTGCTGTTCTCCTTAGTCAGCAGCAGGTGGCGCAGCACCCGCAGCAGCGCCCCGTTGCCCAGACCCACCTCGTCAATGAGGGCGGTCGCCGCCGGGCGGAAGAGGTCGGCTCGCATCGGCCGGAAGACCAGACCATCGAAGCTGCCCTCCTGCGCGGCTGGCACCTGCTCATTGTGGCCCTCATCGACCAGGCGGAACAGCCGGTCCAAGGACTCATAGATATGCGTGCCCGCCAGGGACGACTCCTCATGCAGCTCCCTGAGGGCCAGCTCACGTAGTCGATCCAGGCCGTAGCCGGCGTCGTACTCGGCGGCGCCCACCGGCAGGACCCCCAGCTCAGGGCTCGCCTCCGCATACAGCAGGAAGATGATCCGGTAGATGTAGCGCAGCGACTGCAGGGCCAGATCCTGCGCCCGCTCCTGGGCCAGCGGCTTTAGCCCCCGCGCGGCGCGACGGCGCACCACCTCATTCGCGATGATCTCAATCGAGGAGCGCACGCCCTCACGCAGATCCTTCGAGACCCCCACCGTGTGGGCCGCCGAGTCCTCCAAGGTGGCCGCCCACCACGTCTCGCCCTCCGCCGTCGGCAGCAGTGAGCGGGCATCCAGGCAGGTCAGAGCCCGCTCCACCTCGCCGCCGCGCGTGGCCCTCATGACGCTCGACGACGAGCTGCACGTTCACCGCCAGCCAGCGGCCCTCCGGCCACCGCTCCCGCTCCGCCACCAGCGCCCACTGGCCCGCCAGGACCAGGGCGAAGGCCGGACCGTGACCATCCGTCATGAGCGTCGACAGTGCCCGAGACACCGACTCGATCGGCTCAGCTCCTCCAGCGCCGGGGCGTCCGGATCTCCCAGGTCCACGGGCTGCCACTCCTCAGCGAGCGTAGAGGCGTCCTTGACCAGCAGGTCCTCCACCGTGGTCACCGGGCGGGCGCGCAGCAGCGCCAGCGGCGCCGGGCCTTCATCGCCCACCGGCCTCACCAGGGTCACCGGGCCCCGATCGGTCAGCCGGTACCCGACGACGTGAAGCCCAGAATCTCGCGCAGGAGCGCATCGAGCTCGCCGGCCGCCTCCAGGGCGGCGCCGGTCAGGGAGCCTGCGTCGTCGGCGGGAAGGGCTGCCAGCAGCTCCTCCAAGCGGGAGCGCTCGGAACGGAACCGGGAGCGAGGCGTCGGCGTCGAGGCAGTACCGGGATCGGCCGGCTTCTCCAGGGCCTCCCACTCCTTGCGACGCTCCAGCACGCGCGCCAGGAAGGACTCCTTGGTGGCGTCGGTCGTGAAGTAGTGCTCGCTGATCCAGTCCTCGCCGACGACCAGCGCATCCGACACCGCCATCAGAGATCCCCTTCCATCCCGAAGTCCTGCGGCACCACCACCAGCAGCGGGCGCACCAGCGTGTGCGCGGGCAGGTGCTGTTTCCTGAGCTCGTGCTCCTGCGCCACCGTGATCCGCTGCTCGCGCAGGTGGCGGTTCTGGATGAGGCGACCGGCCTCGTCATCCCAGGTATTCGCACGTTCCGCCCAGGCTCAACCCGAGCCGTCGCCTGTTCCTCCCGCTGCGTCGAGGGTCAGTCTCATGGGTCCTAGCCGTATCCACCGCCGGAGGGATGAGCGCCTCCAGCAGGCTGGTCTGCGTCACCGGCCCGAGTTCCGCAGCTCCGGGAGATGCCCACCGCCCTCGAACATGGCGGCGGGGAGTCGTGCACCTGCCCGATCGGCACTGCGCCTCGACCGGCCGGCCCGCATCCAGCTCCGACTGCGCGGCCGCCAGGTCCAGCTAGGGGAAGGCGATACTGACACACACCATCGACACCGTCCGGCCCGCCTGGTTCGTCAGAGTCCCCAGCAGCAGGACGGTCGGTGAGTCGACGTCGCCGCGCACCGCAAACACTGAGGATCGGCTGAGCTTTGGCCAGACCCGGTCGCCGGCCCAGTCCAGCACCGGGTGCAGCGGCCCCAGGTAGTGAGGCCTCCGGCCAGGAGGGAGTCCGAAGAGTCACTCAGGGCCTCCGTGAGAAGACGCGCGCCCTTCGTCTGCGTCGTCGCTAGCTTGAGGTGCTCCTGGACGCGGCGCTCACGCAGGTAGGACTGCGGCAGCACCGACAGGCGATGGCGAAGCCGCCGGGGCACCATCTCCACGATGTGCTGTGTACCGTGCTCGCGCCACGAGACACCCCCGCCGCCGGTCTGGCGCTGCTCAGGCCCCTCAGGGCGCTCATAAAGCTCAGTGAGGGCCTGGCGCAGATAGTCCAGCTGAGTCCCGTACAGCGTCGACGTCGCCAGCGGGGCGGCGGGCTGGGGTGGCCGGACCGGCCGGGTCGCTGGGATTGCTTGGATCAGCAGGGGAGTCCTCGGCGCCGGTGGGTGCAGCGGCGCCGTTGCCCCTGGCCTCGGCCGTGCCCGTCAGCTTCGCGAACAGGGCCGCCATCGGATCCAGGGTGAGTGCGTCGTCGGCGTCGGGGACGACGTCGTCAATGTCCTGCCCGGCCGCCAGCGCCTCGCGGATCGCTCTCCTCCTTCTCGCCCGAGTACAGACCCATGAGGAGGCGGCGTCGCCCAGGGGCCCGATGCGCCTGATCCTCCTCTCCATCAGGCGCGTGAGCACTCGCACGTCGCCGGAGAAGCGCGGGTCCGACGGGCTCAGCAGCAGGGTCGTGATCTGCGGTGAGACGCTCTGGCCGTAGCGGTCGATGCGGCCGTTGCGCTGCTCGATGCGGATGAGCGACCAGGGGATGTCGTAGTGGATGAGCTCGCTGGCACTGGGCGTGCAGGGTTGACGCCCTCCCGAGGCGACGTCGCCAGTCACCAGGACGCGCACCGGCGTGTGGGCCTGGCGGAACTGCTCCACGATCTCCTGCTGCTCCACGTCAGACAGGGCTTCCCGTGCATGACCCGCACCGCGTCGGCGGGCAGGCGCAGGTCCTCACGCAGGTGCTCAGCCAGCCAGGTCAGCGTCGCGATGCGCTCAGCGAAGACGACGACGCGCTCGGTCGACCTGGGGCGATCCCGATGCGGCGCAGCTCGGTCAGCAGCGCCTGGTACTTGCCCGACGCCGTCGTGTTGGCCTCACGGCCAGCTCGCGCAGGCGGGCTCAGGGACCTGTGACTGCTCCGAGGGCTCTGGGCGGAGCCGGCTGCTGCCCGCTGCGGCGTCGGGCCAGGCGCTCGTCGATCGTCTGGATGAGGGCCGCCGGTGAGGACAGGAAGGACTTGGCCAGGGTCCAGGCGAACAGGGAATCGCCGCCGCGGGCGGCGGGCTGCGGGCCCCGGCGCCGAGGCGCCGTCGGAACGGTGCAGCCAGGTGCGCGACAGCTCGCCGGCCACCGCGTCCTCGGCCGGGAGGGCTCCACCAGCTTGTTGACCGGAGTCAGGCGCTCTTCCAGCGGGCCCCCACGACGTCGCGCACCTCGTCGGAGTGACGGTGACGGCGGATGACGAGGCGACGCACAGCCTCCTCATCGAGGGAGCCGTCCGCTCGCACCGCCGTCGGCTCCAGCAGACGGATGAGCTCGGCGAAGGACTTCGGGCTGCCGTTGTGGGGCGTGGCTGAGGCCAGGATGAGGGCGTCGGTCTGACGGGCCAGAATGTCCGCGAGCCGGTTGTTGAGCGTGCCCTGTTGGTGACGTTGTGTGACTCGTCGATGACGACCGCGTCCCAGCGCTGCTTTGCGCAGATGGTTGAGGTAGCGGTCCGACTTCAGCGTGTCGATGGAGATGATCGCGCGGTGGAACACCGAGAACGGGTTGCGTGAGGCCGGTACCGAACGGCGCACCCGCTGGATGCCCACCGAGTCCAGGCGCACGAAGGGCAGGGGCGAAGCGCGACCACATCCTGCTGCATCTGCTCGAGCACGTGACGGGGCGTGACGATGAGAATGCGGTCGCCCCGGCGCGGCGCACGAGCTCGGCCAGAATCATGCCGATCTCCAGGGTCTTGCCCAGGCCCACGGTGTCAGCCAGGAGGATACGCGGGCGCAGGTTCGCCGGGTCCAGGGCCTGGCGAACCGCCGTCAGCTGGTAGGCCAGCGGGTCGGCGAGACGTCACTGACCACGGCCAGGTCGGTGGAGGTCGCTGGGAGCGCCGTCTTGCGCAGCGTCGCCTCCAGCCACAGGCGCGAGAGCGGTGATGAGTGGAGGTGTCCGCGATGACCCGGGTGTGAGCGCGGATCCACCGGGACAATATGGTCAAGGCCGGCGGAGAACTGCGCCGTCGTGTCCCGAACCAGCTCGGACAGGCCCCTGCACCGTCACCAGCATGCCGTCAGACGTGGTGGAGACCTGCGGTGACCAGCCAGTCCTCGTCGCGTACCCGGACCACAGAGCCCGGAGCGACATCAAGAAGGGAGGAAGGAGCAGGATCCGTCACCGCATCCTGGGGAGTCGTGGGCGCCGTTGTCACGGAAGTGATTTTTAGGACGCCGGCGCAGGTGGTCGAGACCAACTGGGCGGTGACTGATCTGGTGACCTGCGGGCCGGCGTCGGGGCTCGCGTTCCAGCCCTCAGCGGCGGTCGAGATCTCAGGTGTAGTCGATGGGCCAGGCTGGGAAGAGAGTTCTGTCCATGTGGACTGTCCCAGTCGTTCTGATCTTACGATACCCGCCCTGACCAGTACCATATGCAAATGACGCTCGCAGGCATTGTCGCCAGTCCTCCGGACACCTTTGAGGATCATTCGTGGATCCGCACTCGATCTGTTCTCTGCAGCACATCGGACGTCGCCAACCCTCCGCCCCTATCGACAATCGCGTGACTCTTCGAGGCCCCCAGGAACTCTGGCTCGGACATGTCGCCGTGGCTACGCGACGGGTCTCGCATCTGGCCTCTGGGCTTGCGCTGGTTGGCCGAGGTTGACGCTGTCCCGGTCAGGTGTGTGATATCCGGATCGTTAACCAGCAATCCGTGCCATTTGACCTCGCAGCACGATCAGTAACCGTCACGCAGCCGAACACCAGTCCCGGAGGACGGCGGGACATCAGCAGGGGAGGCGCGAGATCGCACCTTAAGTGTTGAGACCGATCCCGGGGCGCAGTCATCTGAGGGAGGTGCGTCCCGGACGGACATCGCAGTTCTCGATGTGGCCGGCTGGCTGCAGGTGCTGGAGTACGGCGGGCGCGCCGGGATGCGCGAGGACGCACCATGGGACTGAGGACTGATCCTAGGGATGCAGTCCGCGGGCTGATGGTGCGTCCTCGGTGGTATTCTGTGTCAGCGGCGGGCGAGGCGGGTCAGGACGATGCCTGCGGTCACCACGCCTCCGGCGACGGCGGCCGCCTTGGCGAGTTTGAGGCCGCCTCGGAGTCGCCCTGCTTGGCGCGCTCCCAGGTCTCCTCCGCCTGCTCGGCCCAGCGGCGGGCCTCGCGCAGTCGGCCGGCGCCGGCCTCCGCCTGCTCACGCAAACGGTCGGCTCCAGCGGCCCTGCTCACGCAGCTGGTCGGCCCGGCGCTCGCCTGCTCGCGCAGATGCTCCCCGGCCTCCTTCGCCTGCGTGCGCGGGTCGACCCGGGAGGCGAACTCATCGACGCTCGCCGCCAGGGCCACGCGCTGCGCGCGCAGCCGCTCCTCGATCTGCTCGAGGGCTCAGCGACCCGGACTCGGTGGCCTCGGCACCGGACGCTCTGGCCTGCTGGCCGCTGGTCATGCCCTGACCGCCCGAGCGCGGAAGGCTCCTGACCGCGGCGACGGTCGCCGTCACGCTGAGGCCCGCCAGGGTGAGCCCCGCAACCGTGACGATCCCCAGGAGGCGGGGTCGCCGTCGCAGGGCGTCGTCGAACAGGCGGGGAGACGCGCTGACCGAGGGTCAGCGTGCCGGGCTCGGGTAGTCGACCCGCCACTCGGGGTCGGTGCCACCGCCGGCCAGGGAGGCCAGGCGGTTCTTGACCTGCCCGACCGTGTCCTCGGCCTTGCTGACGACCTGACTTCGCAGGGTCCTGGACCTCTCACGGGCCTTGAGCTGGCGACCTTGGCCAGGTTGTTCGGAGCCAGCGCGCGGCGAGCTCGTCGACGTCCGCGGCCAGCGCCAGGCGCCGGGCCGCCAGGTCGGACAGGACGTCGTCAGCCGACGGCACGGCCTGCGTGGCCGGTGCGGCCTCACGGCCGGCCTGGCCGGCACAGCGGGGACGGATGTGGGCGTGGGTACAGCATTGGTGCTCACCGGGCGTTCCCTCTCCAGGCCGGAGGCGACGGCCCTTGACGGCGTCGACGGACTCCTTCAGCCCCTCCTCGGCGTGGGCGTGTCGGCCTTGGCGACCTGAGCCGCTTGATGCCGATCAGGGCCATCGGCACGGCGATGAGGGTGAGGAGCAGCGCCACCACGAGGAAGGCGGCCCACAGCGGCATGATGTTGGACAGCCCGGACGTCATGGCTCCCAGCACCAGCCCGGAGATGAACAGGGACAGCACCCCGGCGGCGGCGAGCAGCCCGGCCCCAGCCCCATCTCCTTGACCATGCGCTGGCCCTTGGCCTTGGCCAGATCGATCTCGCCGCGCACCAGCGCGAGATGTTCTCCGAGATGCGGGCGATGAGCTCACCGAGCGTGGGCTGGGCGCTGCTGCCGGCCCTGCGAGGAGGCGTGGTGGAGGCCGACGGCGGCGGGGAGGTGGCTGGTTGTTGGGCATGAACGAACCTTCTCGTGCGAGGCACGGCGGTGGACGCAATCACGCAATCAGCTGACTGCGAGGCGGCGGGATCGCGACAGTGGGACGACCCGCCGGACTAAGAATCTCACAGCCGACGCCATCGTGAAACAACGCAGGGCCCGAACGGGTTTGTAGGTTTGGGAGATAGGGGCCGGCTTTCGCCACCGGCGATCTACGAAAGGCTGCCGTCGCCGCACTGACCGACTGGGCGGCCCGGACGGTCCCGACGGCGTGGATCGAGCCAGTGCGCGGTGTCGGCACAGGCGCCCGCCGGCCTCCTACTCCTGGTTCCAGGCCTGCCAGAGGCTCGCGTACTCCCCACCGAGGGCCACGAGCTCGTCGTGGGTGCCGAGCTCCACGATCCGCCCGTCCATGACGACGGCGACCCGGTCGGCGTCGGCGGCCGTGTGAGGCGGTGGGCCACCTCGATGACGGTGCGCCCGGCCAGTGCCGTGTGACAGGGGTCCGCTCCAGGGGTGCGGGCGGCGCGCGGGTCCAGCAGCGAGGTGGCCTCGTCCAGGATGAGCGTGTGCGGGTCCAGCAGCACAGCGGGCCAGCGCCACCTCCTGGGCCTGGGCGGGGCTGAGCTCGAGGTGTCCCGAGCCGACCATCGTGTTCATCCCTCGGCGCGCGTCCACCCAGGTGTCGGCCCCTGATGGCCTCAATGGCCTCGCGGATCGTGTCGTCGGAGGCGCCCGGGGCGGCCCAGGCGCACGTTGTCCGCCACGGTGCCGACGAACACGTGGTGCTCCTGGGTCACCAGGGCCACGTGGCGGCGCAGCTCGTCCTCGGTCAGGTCCGTCAGCGCCACCCCTCCCACCGTGACGCGCCCGGAGGTGGGCGGGTTGATGCCGGCCAGCATCGCCCCGCGTGGACTTGCCCGACCTCGAGGGCCCGACGACGGCCAGCTGCTCCCCGGGCACGAGCTCCAGGGTCGATCCCGTGGAGCACCTCGACGTCCTCCCGGTAGGAAGCGCACGTCGTCGAGCACGATCCGCGTGCCTCGGGCTCCCTCGCCGGTGGGGGCGCGGTCGTCGGGGACCTCCTCCACCCCAGGATGCGGGACAGGGAGGCCTGGGCGATCTGGACCTGGTCGATCCAGAACATGAGCTGGCCCACCGGCTTGCGCAGCTCCATCGGAGTGAGGGCGACGGTGGTGATCGCCCCCAGGGTCGCGTAGCCGCGGCCGGGCCAGGAACCCACCCCACAGGGAGGATGACGACGACGGGCGCCCGCCAGGCGACGTCGAGCACCATGAACAGGGCGCACCCGCAGCGCGGCCGTGTAGCGCCCAGGGGACCAGGCCTCCTGATGGAGGCCATGATGGCCTCGCTCGCGGCGCGCCCCGATACCCAGCGCGTCCACGGTCTCGGCGTGCTCGACCGTCTCGGAGACCGCGCCGTTGAGGCGGGCCTGGGCGGCTGACTCGGCCCGGTAGGCGGGGATGGAGTCGGGCAGGTACCAGCGCATCATCGACCACACGGGCGGGGCGATGACGAGCAGCCCGAGCGCCGGGAGGGGTCGGCGACGGCGGCGGCCAGGAGCGTGAAGACGATCGTCACCACGCACACGAGGATCTGGGGATCCCCACCCGCACCAGGAAGTCGATGCGGGAGACGTCGGTGGTGGTGCGCCCCACGAGGTCGCCGGTGCCGGCTGACTCCACGGCGCTCAGCGGCAGGTGCACCACCCGGTTCATCATGCGCTCGCGCAGGTCGGCGAAGACCGACCTCGCCCAGGGTCCGGGCGTGCTTCTGGGCGAAGCGGTTGATGAGCGCCCCCACGAGCGTGACCGCGATGATGGTCAGCACGATCCGGTCCACGTAACGGGCGTCGGCCCGCCCGGCCGAGACCCGCCCGACCAGCCGCCCCAGCAGCTGCGGGGCCACGAGCGTGGACAGGACCGCCGCGATCTGGAGGGGCCAGGACGACGGCGAAGCGCCACCGGTAGGAGGCCACGATCCGGAAGGTCTTGCGCAGGGCGACGGGCCCAGGAGCAACGGGAAGGGCCATCAGCAGCTCACCTCCGCGTCCTCGCCCATGGCCCCGTCGAGACGACGGCGCGGTAGTCGGCCGCCTGCGCGTCGCCGGCGCGGGCCATCGCCGCGAGCTCGCGGTGCGTGGAGCGCAGGGAGCTCGGTGCCGCTGGAGTCCAGGAGGACGACCTCATCGCAGGCCTCCAGGACCAGCGGCGAGGCGGTGACGACGACGGTCGTGCGCCCGGCGCGGGCCCGGTGCACCTGGGCGGCCACGCGGGCCTCGGTGTGGGAGTCCAGGGCGGAGGTCGGCTCGATGAGCACGAGCGTGGGCGCCTCGGTGAGCAGGGCCCGGGCCAGGGCCACGCGCTGGCGCTGCCCGCCGGACAGGGACCGGCCCTTCCTCGGTGATCATCCCGGCCAGGCCCTCGCTCAGGAGGAGGTCAGGACGTCGCCGGCGTCGGCGATCCCGATGGCCTCGATGAGCCGGTCGTCGCCGGGCATGTGACGCTCCTGGGCGCGGACCTGCTGGTCGACGTCGGCGGTGGTGCGCTCGGTCTCGGCGCGCACGAGGTCCTCAGGCCCGCCGGCTGCGGGTCGGGGCCGCCGCGCACGTCGAGGGCCTCGCGCAGGGTGCCCGGTGAACAGCTGGGCGGTGGCACCGGAGACGACGACGCTGGCGCGCACCTGCTCCAGGGCATGGTGGTCAGCAGCCGGCCCGCCAGGGTCACGGTGGGGCCGGCGTCGGTGAAGCGCCCCAGGCGCGTGGCCAGCTCGGCGGAGACCTGCGGGTCGGGCACACGAGGGCCAGTCATGGCGGCCTCCTCCAGGCGCAGGCCGCTTCGGGTCCACCAGGTCGCCGCTGACAGGGGTGGGCGGCGGGTCCAGGTCGGAGGCGCTCCACGAGGCTGCCGGCGTCGGGTGTCCTCCGAGCAGGCGGCTCAGGCGCCGGGCGCCGACGACGGCCCGGGTGTAGTCCTGCACGGAGCTGGTGAACACCCACAGCGGCCAGGACAGGTGAGGCGGTGTAGCCGTAGAAGGTGATGAGTCCCGCCGGGGGTGAGGCTGCCGGCCACGGCCATGCGCGCCGCCACCCACACGACGATGGCGGCGAAGAGGCCGGGCAGCAGGACCTGGAGGTCATGAGGTGGCCTGGGAGGAGGCCACCTCGACGCCGCGGCGCCGCAGCTCCTGGGAGGTGTCCCGGTAGCGGCGGGCGAAGACGTCCTCCCCGCCGATAGCCCCGCAGGATCCGCAGGCCCGCCACCGTGTCCGTGGTGACCGTGGTGACCGCTGACTGGGCCCTCGCGCTGGACGGCCCTGACGCTTCTGCAGGGGCCGGATGACCAGGGTGACGATCGCCGCGACCAGCAGCATGCCCAGGATGACGAGGTCCCAGGCTCACCGGGTGCGCAGCATGAGGAAGGACACGACGATGAAGCTGGCCGCCGCCAGCAGGGCCGGCAGGTGCTGGATGAGCTGCCCAGGTAGTCGGCGTCGGAGGCGATGATGGTGGCGACCTCGCCGGTGGAGACCTGCCGGGACAGGTCCTTGCCCGTGAGCGGGAGATCTGTCGGCCCACGAGCCGGTCGACGTCGAAGGCGGTGCATCAGGCCGTCACCCCAGTAGGACAGCATGTGTCCCCTCGACGGCGTGAACGACGAACAGCACCAGCAGCAGCGCGCCGATGCCCCAGACGCGGCCGTTGAGGCCGTTCTCGATCCCGCGTCGGGGCCTGGCCCAGGAAGGCCGGCACGATCGCCTGGATGATGCTGGAGTGCAGGCCGCCAGGGTCGCCAGGGTGACCGGGACGGCGGCGCGGCGCAGCAACCAGCGCAGAAGACGCCCGCCCCGAGGACGGGGGCTGGGGCAGTGGGGCGTCGGGGGTCATGGACGCATGGCCTGCATGGACTGACCAGATCAGGGCGGACAGCGCTGCCGGGCGGTCAGGAACGACCGGGAGGACGGATTTCGGGCATGATCGCATGAGGCTATCGGAGCTGAGCGCGGGGCGGCAGAGGGAGAACCGGTGACAAGGAAGATACCGGGGTGCGGGAATATCCGGGAGGTGCGGCTCAAGTCGGCTGTCGGGCGGGTCGTGCGAGATACGGCGCGTCCCCGGCCGCGATCGCGGGGGCGGCCGTAGCCACCTGCGAGGCTCAGCCTATGCGCGTGAGCTCGCCGATCGGTCACGCTCCGAGGCTCACTCGGCTCACTCCCACTCACTCGGCTCACTCGGCTCACTCGGTGGCGATGGCGTCCAGGACTGGAATCCGGGAGGCGCGCAGCGCCGGCCACAGGGCCGCGATGACGCCGACCACCACGGAGAGCACGAGCATGCCCACCATCTGGCCCCAGGGGATGCTCAGGGCCGTGAGCCCGCTCCTCCTCAGGACCTCCTGAGGGCCGCAGCCAGGACCACCCCGGTCGCTCCCGCCCAGCACAGTGCCGTACAGGGAGGTGAGGACCGACTCGGTGATGATCTCCCCGGACAGCTGGGCTTGCCCAGGCCGACGGCGCGCATGAGCCCGATCTCCCGAGTGCGCTCCGAGACCGGAGGCACCAGGGTGTTGACGATGCCCAGAATGGCGATGGCGATGCTCAGCCCCAGCAGGCCGTAGAGGATGGCGAGCATCTGGTTGATCTGCTGGCCTACCTGGTCGGAGATCTCGTCGGCGTCGCGCACCGAGTACTGGTAGGTGTCGGCCACGATGTCGCGGGCCTTGCCCGCGCACGGTATCGAGGTCGGTGCCCTCGTCCAGGGGTCAGGAGCATCGCCCAGCGGCGTCAGGACGTCGGGCCGGGTCCGTGCGGGTGCCCGGCTGAGCTCCAGGAGCCCACCGACGCCGCCGCGTCGAGTAGTAGTAGTGCCGCCGGTTCCTTCGGGGTCGACGATGGCGCCGACCGTGGCCTGAACCGACCCGTGGGGACCGGTGATGACGCTCTTGTCCCCCAGCTTGAGGCCCTCGTCCTTCTTCGCGGCCACGTGGGTGGCGTCCAGATCCTTCATCGACCCGGCGCTCGTGAGCGTCGTGGGCCTGTAGGTGTCGGGGCTCGACGACGATGACGGTGGCGGTGGGGTTCTGGCTGCCGTCGGGCTTTGACGTGACGGAGTCAGGCGTAGCATGGAGTAGGAGGGTCTCCTTGACGCCGTCGATGCGCCGATGTCCTCGAGCCTTGTCGGCTGAGGCGGGTGGGTCAGGCTGCCGATGGTGGTCGGGCTGGACCACGAGTCGGCCTTTGAGGGACTTGTCGACTCGTCGGCGGTCGAGGCCTGGGAAGGAGGCGTGGCGTGGCGCGGCGCACACCAGGGCCATGCCACCATGAGGGGCCGGAGGGTGTTGGCCGTGCGGCGCGGGTTGTGGACGATGTCGCACCGCCAGGCGCCCAGGCGGGCCGCAGCAGCCGGAAGGGCAGGCCCAGCACGGCGACCACCGGGCGGGCCAGGGTCGAGACGATGAGCAGTCCCAGAACCGCTCCCGCGCCCAGGCCCATGATGAGGCCGCGCTGCGCCAGGTCCGCGTCCCACCCGGCGGCGCGATCGCGGCCGCCAGCTGCCAGCAGCAGCCCTCCAGGATCGTGCGCAGCACCAGCGACTTCTCCGGGGCCCGAGCACGCCGCGCATCGCCTCGACCGGGTGGGTCAGGGCGGCCTCCGCGCCCGGCAGCAGGCGCCGATGACAGTGACGCCCCAGCCCCACCGCCAGCGAGATCGCGATGATCGCGCGCTCAGGCCCGTGCCCTCCAGCAGCGGCATGCCCGTGGCGTCGAGCATCGCCGGACAGCCCGGCCAGGAGCCCCGCGCCGCGGCACGCCCAGGGCGGGAGCCGACGACGCCGATGACGACCGCCTGAGGAACACGACGCCGAACACCGAGGCGGGCGGGGCCGACGGCCCGCAGGAGGGCGAACTCTGGCGCGCTGGCGCACGCTCATCGCGAAGGAGTTCATGATGATGAAGGACCCCACGAACATGGCGACGACGACGAAGACCAGCAGGAAGATCTGGATGAAGCCCAGCTGCTCCTCAATGGCCTTGTTCTGCTCCTTGATGACCTCGGCGCGGAGTCTGACCTGGAGCGCCATCAGGAAGGATCCGAGTGACCTCGGACGACCGTCTCCACCGAGGCCCTTAGCGACGTCGACCGAGATGGACGAGACCTTCCGTCCGGGGCGCCAGTGGAAGGGAGAGGTAGTCGGGGTCCATCCCGCGACCGTCGCAGCGGCCATGGAGGACTCGAAGTGGAACTCACCCACCACGCTTGACCCTCGGTGGGGTGACCCTGGAGGACGATGTGCGTCGTGTCCCGACCTTGAGGCCGAGTTCCTCAGGCTCCCGACTCCAGGGCGATCTCGCTCTCTGCCCTGGGAGCCGTGGCCTGGGCCCAGGTCAAGCCAGGTTCCTTCTCGTACAGCGGTAGGAAGAGGCGGGTGCTCCCACTGTTGTCGCGACCGGGGCGTCGTTGGCGCCCCGGGGACCCCATCGTCTGGACGCCGGGCAGCGGTCTCGACGCCGTCGATCTGCTTGATCTGATCGGCCAGGGAGCCGTCGATGGGCTGGGTCGGTGCGGACTGCGACGAGCTGGTGTCGCCGTCGTGGCGATCTTGGGGCCCCTGGACGTACGGGTCCGAGGTGACGGTGGAGGACAGCAGGTTGGAGAAAGGTTCCGGACATGGGCGCGGAGGGGCGTGTTCCCGACAGGAGGCCACCCCGAGCATGACCGCGTGGTGGGAAGAACTGCTTGGCGTGGGGCGCGTACGGAGCGCCAGGCGACTCGTCTCGGCTCAGGCAGGCGGCCGGGCGGCGCAGTGAGGCCGCTCGACTCGCCTCGCGCAGGGCGTCAGGACCCGGTCGCGGTTAGGCGTCGTCCAGCTGGGCGACGACGTGGCCGTCGCGCAGGAAGATGACGGTGTCGGCCCAGGCGGCCGCCTCCGGCTCGTGGGTCACCATGACCACCGACTGCAGGTCGTCGACACTGCGGCGCAGGATCTCAGGACCTGGTCGGTGGAGTGGGGAGCTCGAGGTTCCCGGTGGGTCGTCGGCGAGGGCAGCCGCCGGCTCGCCCACGAGCGCCCGGGCGCAGGCCACGCGCTGGACCTGACCGCCGGAGAGCTCGGCCGGCCGGTGGGACAGGCGGTCCCTGAGGCCGACGGCGTCGATCACCTGGTCGAAGCGCTGCGGGTTGACCTTCTTGCGGGCGATATCCAGGGGCGGGGTGATGTTCTCCGCCGCCGCTGAGGGTGGGGACCAGGTTGAAGGACTGGAAGATGAAAGCCGATGCGCTCTGCGGCGCAGGCGGGTGAGCGGCGCTGGCTCATGGAGACCATGTCGCCGTCGAGCATGATCTCCCGAGGTGATCGGAGTCCAGGCCGGCCAGGCACGTGAGCGACGGACCTGCCGGGCCGGACCGGCCCCATGATGGCCGTGGAGCGGGCTCGGGCGATGTCGACGTTGACGGGTCGAGCGCTCGACGGTCCCTGAACCACGCCGTAGACGGGTGAGACTGCGTGCGGAGACCACGGGTCATTCATCGGTCGGTGGGGCGTGGATGGAGGGGCGGCTGGCTGGAAACGGAGCTACTCATAGGGTGCAGTCTGACAGTGGTATGGGACAGGCGAATCCTCCTGACGGAGGACGGGTCCCTGGCTGCGCGGGCCGATCTGACCCGGGATCGAGGTAGGGACTCTGAGACGAGGGGGATGAGCAGGGGCCGCGCGGCGTGGGACGAAGATCTCCTCGACCGACCCCGTTTCTTGAACCTATCGTGGCCGATTCGTGACCATCAGGGGTTGATCAGAGCCTGGTGAGGGACCCGGGACGGGTTGGACGACCCGATCAGTCGAGGTCACTCATACGTTCTCCGGAAGGGCCCTGCATGGATCCGTCTCAGCTCATGATGGCGCGCATCGCCACCACCCCTCCCGCGACCCCCAGCGCGCAGATCCCCAGCGCGAGTCCTCTCCACCACGCCGACCCCCACATCCACCACCACGCACGGGGGTGCCCCCAGGTCAATGTGTGGATGAGACAGTCAAAGCGGTGACCAAGACGACCAACGACCTGGTCACCATCGCCTCGCAGGCAGGCTGGGGGCCGTCATCGGCCTCGTCATCGCCTTCGTGGTGGCGATCCTCAGGTTCATGGGCAGACGCCGCCTCCTGTATCGCGAGATCGTGGACTTCGGACGCCGGCCCGCCGCCGTCGGCGCTGAGCAGCGACCTTCTGGATCCGCAGCTCGCACTGACCGGACTGCGGCACTCCGGGCGACTCCACGACGATGGTCGTCATCGAGCGCGGGGTCACCATCGCCTCATCTTCGCGGTGACCTGGCTCGTCGCTCGCCTTCGCAGCCTATCGAGGTCCACCGTCGCAAAGGGCGCGGGCCGGTGGAGACCAGGGGGCGCCAGCCGCGACCACCCAGAGTCAGATCATCCGGCGCGTCGTCCAGGTCATCATCGTCATCGCCGGGCTCGTCAGCGCCATCGCGACCTTCCCCAGCGTGCCAGTTCGCCATGGGGCTCGCTGCTGGCCTCGGCCGGTCTGGCCTCCGTCATCGCCGGTATGGCCGCCCGCTCCATGCTCGGCAACGTCTTCGCCGGTCTCCAGCTGGCCACCGACTGCCATCCGTGTGGACGACATCGTCGTCGTCGGCGAGGAGCAGGCACCATCGAGGAGATCACCTGACCTACGTGGTCATGCGCACCTGGGACGACCGGCGCCTCATCCCTGCCTTTCGACCCACTTCACCGAGAACCCCTTCGCCAACTGGACACGCGGAGGCTCCCAGGCCACCGGCTCCTTCATCCTCGACCTGGACTGGCGCGTGCCCATCGCCTCGCTGCGCGCCGAGCTGGCTCGCCTCGTGGCCGCCTCGACCGTCTGGGACGGGCGCCAGGCCTCCTCGAGGTCTCGACGCCAGTCGGCGGCCAGGTCACTCGTGCGTATCGTCCTGACCGGGGACGACCCCGGCGATGTCGGCGCCCCTCAAGTCCCACGTGCGCAGGAGCTGGTCACCTGGCTCCAGCGGGGAGGCCCCCTACGCCCTGCCGCGCACGCGGGTGGAGGTCGAGCAGGTCGAGGTCATCCCAGGACCTCGCCCCTGAGGAGGTGGCCCGCAGCCGAGGAGATCGTCGCCGAGCAGAAGGACGAGGCCGCCGGCGTCGCCACGGACGGCTGTGCGCACGGGAGGCGATGCCGCCGTGATCACGGAGGCCGAGGGCGAGGCGCCGCCCACGGGCTGGGGGCCTCGGCGGGCCGTCACCCTGGGGCGGGCCATGGGTCGCCTCGCCGCACCGCGCCCGGCGCGGGACTGGGGACCTGCGAGCCGGGCAGCCGCTGCGTGGCCCGGCGCCCGAGCGGATGGGTGAGTTTTCGCTGCGTGAACGCAGGTCCCCGGCGTCGTCGGGCGGGTAACGATGGGTCCATGAGTACCGACAGAGGCGCGCCTCCGTGACGCCCGCCTCGCACCCTCCGACCCGGCCGTCGACCTGCAGGCCGCGCCGCACTGACGCCCAGTGGCGCGCCGCCCTGAGCCCCATGGAGTACCACGTGCTGCGTGAGGCCGGCACCGAGCGGCCCTTCACCGGGGCCCTGCTCGACGAGCACCGCGAGGGCGTCTACCGCTGCCGCGGCTGCGGCGCCAGAGCTGTTCCGCTCCACCACCAGTTCGACTCCCACTGCGGCTGGCCCTCCTCTCACGACCCTCCGAGTCCGGGGCGGTCACCCTGAGCACTCGACACCTCCCACGGCATGGTGCGCACTGAGGTCCGCTGCGCCACCTGCGCCAGCCACCTGGGTCACGTCTTCGACGACGCCCCCAGACTCCCACCGGCCAGCGCTACTGCATGAACTCCGTGAGCCCCTGACCTTCGAGGGGAATGAGCATGATCCGGGTCCTGAGCCTCAACCTCCAGCATCGGCCTGCCCGGCGCCGGGGCCGGGGACGAGCGCCTCCACGCGCTCGCTGGCCGGGGCCGACATCTCGACCCGGCCACCGCCCGCGCCGTCATGCGGGCCACGGCCGAGCAGATCGCCGAGCTGGCCTCGATGCTCGTCGCCCTCCAGGAGGTGGACCTGGGCCAGGCTCGTTCTGGGCGCCTTCACCAGGGCGGCCTTCCTGGCCGAGAGCTGGGCATGCAGCACTGCCGCTTCGCCGCCAGCTACGCCGGGCGGCGGTGGGGCTGCGCTGTCGGCCCCTGCGTAGCCGCACTGGAGCTCGCCGACCGACGACGTCCTCGGGCTGCTGCGCGCCGCCGTCGGGGCCGGGCCGATCGGCTCGGCAACGCCCTCCTCTCGCGCTTCCCGGTCTCCGGCTGGTACGTCAGCGCCTGGGGCGCGGGCCTCCAGCGTGGAGAAGCGCGGGCTGAGCGGGCCTGGGACCCGCGCTCCTACCACGTGTCCACCGCCTCCCAACGCATCATGGTGGCCGCCACCCTTCGAGGTGCCTGACGACGCTCGGCGGTCGGTCGCCAGCTGTCGGTCGCCTCCACCCACCTGGCGACCCCGCGAGTCCATGGCGGCGCGCCAGCTCGCCGCCGCCTGGGGGCGCTCGCCGGACTGCCCGGACCCCACCTGCTCGTGGGCGACTACAACCTCTCCGCCGAGCAGGGTCGACGTCCTGGGGCTGGGGCGGACCGTGGGGAGGGGCTCACCTTCCGGCAGCCGGTCCCAAGCGGCGCATCGATCCGTGCTGACCGATCTGTGGCCCACCGGCCCCTGACAGCGCCCGCCCCTCGACCGATGAGGCGGTCGCGGCCGGTGGGAGCCCGCTGCTGCGCGCCGTGGACTGGGGGCACCGCCTCGCTATCATCTCCGACCACGTCGGCACCTGGTGGACCTCGGAGCCGGTCGGCTAACGGCCGCTCGTCGTCCGCGAGGTCGTCCACCTGACGCGCTTGGCTCCGTCGCGGTCCCCGCCCTCGCGCAGTGGTACCTGATGCCGCGCGTTCGAGGGGGAGAGGGTACGACCGCGGGGGACTACCCTACGAACGCGAGACCGGGCCTGCGACCCGTCCGGTCGATGAGAGGGGGCGGTGATGGCCGATGTCGTGGCGGGGCTGGCCGTCTTCGGTGCCGTCATCGCTCGTCGGCTGGCTGCTGGTGCGCGTCCGGGCCGTGCGCGCTGACGCAGACGGGGTCCTCACCCGCGTTCTGCTTCTTCGCCGCCACCCGGCTGCTCGTCACCACCTGAGCCGAGCGGATCTGACGGCCGTCGTCTCCCGGTCCACCGCCGTGGCCGTGGCCGCCGAGCTCGCCGCCATCGTCTCCGCCTGGTGCCTGCACCGCCTCGTGCTGCGCCGCCCCACCGCCGAGGCCACGATCGCGCACTCGCCTCCGGCTACGTCAACGCCGCGAACCTGCGGGATCCCGGTGGCCGTCCTCGTCTGGGGACGCGGCCACCATCGCCCCGATCCTCCTGCTCCAGCTCCTGGTGCTCACGCCCGTCACCTTCACCGTGCTCGCACGCCGTCACCCGGCGCGGCAACCCGTCTCGTCTGGCGACCCTGACCGTCCCGCTGCGCAACCCGCTGCTGTGGGGAGTTGTGGCCGGGACCGCGGCGAACCTGGGTGGGGTGAACCTGGAGGAATGGTGCGGGGCTACCCGGCAGGGTCTGGGAGATGCTCGGGACGCGTCGCGTGCTGCCCATGATGCTGGCCCTGGGCATGAGCCTGGCTGGGGCACCCAGGCCCTGCGGAACACCGCGACGGACGAGCCACCCAGCGTCCCAGCCGAGCCGCTGACCCACCCGGTTCACGCTGTTCAGGAACCTCTCACCACCGGCTCGGACCAAGGCGTCCGTGCGGCTGAGCAGGCGGTGGATCAGCCTCTCGGGCAAGCGAACCGGCACACCCCGACGCGGCGCGTCGTCATCGCTTCAGGGGCGCCGGCCGGCGCAGTGGCCTGTGGCTGGCCGTGGGCTGGAAGCTCGCCGTCATGCCGGGGCTGGCCGTCGTCGTCGGGCTGGCGGCGGGACTCAGACGGAGCCAGCTGCTCGTCCCGAGTCGTCACCGCCGCCCTGCCCACGGCGCAGAACGTCTTCATGTACGCCTCGCGCTACGGGCGGCCAGAGGACCTGGCCCGCGACGCCGTCCTGCTGACCACCGCCGGATTCGTGCCCGTGGTCCTGCTCGCCGCCGCGATCCTGCGCTGATCGCGGCGGCAGCGGGATCATCAGCTCAGGGCGGCTCCTCGCGCGTGGGAGGGTTGGCTCGACCCGCGAGACCGTGATGTCGGCGATGGCCGCGGCGTGGCGCACGATCCGCTCCAGGGTCGCGGCGTCCACCGCGTGCAGCGCCTCGCGCCGGTCCGCGCCCCACGAGGTCCTCGCTCCACAGGGGCGTCCTCCAGGCCGCCGCATGAAGGAGTCGCCGGCGCCCACCGTGTCGCGACCACGACGCTCGGGGTCGGCGGGCACCTCAGGCGCACCCGGAGGCGGACAGGGCCAGGCGCCCTTCTTGCCGCGCGTGACGACGACGACGGCTGCGCCCTCTCCAGCCAGGAGCGCAGCACTCGTCTCCAGGTCCGCGTCCTGGCCGTAGAGCCAGGCGATGTCCTCATCGGAGCACTTGACCAGGTCGGACAGGGCCCCACCAGGCGCTCGACGACCCGGCGGGCGTCCTCGGGCTCACCCGCCATGAGCTGGGGGCGGGCATTGGGGTCGTAGGCGATGGTGGAGGTGGCGCAGGGTCTCGCGCAGCACCTGCTCCACGGTGGCGGCGCCGGGGAGCCAGGATCGCGGCGATCGAGCCGGTGTGCACCAGCAGCGGCGCCTGTCCGTCAGTCAGGAGCCGGGCGCGGCGGGTTCCAGTCCAGGTCGAAGACGTAGGTGGCGGCGCGGTCTCTCACCGATGGTGGCCTGCGCCGTGGAGGTGCGCGCCGCGCCGTCGGCGCCCGGGCCAGGCGGACCCCGGAGGCCTCCAGGTGGGAGCGCACGGCCCGGGCCGCGCTCGTCGGTGCCGATCCAGCAGTGCAGCTCGGCGTCGCGGCCCAGGCGCGCCAGGCCCCAGGGCGACGTTGGCGGGCGAGCCGCCGGGGATGTCCACGGGGCTCCTGCCCGGGGTGGATGACGACATCGACCAGGGCCTCGCCGATGATGAGGGCGGATCCTGGGCGGCCGGGTGCGGTCGCGGGTGACTCACTTCGTGCGGGACCGGGGTCCGGTGGCGGTGAGCGGGGAGCTGGGAGCGGACTGAGGGATGACGGCAGGCGGTGCGGCACTCGGCGCGGGAGCTGGCGCGGAGTGGCTGGCAGCGCTGGTCGATGCGCGCGGGCCGGAGGCGAATGCTCACAGACTACCGATCCGGCGTCGCCCACAGGGCCTCGTCTCGCCCAGAGATGTCCATATCTGCAGTAAAGGGGCAGCGATGTCGCATTTTGCTGCAGAAGAAACACCTTGATTCCTGCGGTTCTGCTACTCGCCACAGAGGACCTGAGCGCCCTTTGCTCGCAGATTTGGACATCCATGGCTCCTCCGGCTCCTGCTCCGGTTCAGTGACGCTCGATGAGTGCACCGCCAGCCGAGCCAGGCCAGTCAACTCGGTCAGTTTCGCTCGCGCGGGCGGGCCTCGCGCGGCCTGGACCTGCTGACCCGGGCGGGTCATGCCCTGTCGGCCCAGGTCCCATCGGTCCTCAGGGTCCTCCTGCGCGACCGCGGCCAGGCGGGCGCGGGCCTCATCGAGCCAGGTCTGGCAGCGCTGGGCCGAGGGCCTCGCCGCGCTCCCACAGGGCCAGGGAGTCCTCCAGGGGACGGAGCCCGGCCTCGAGGCGCTGCACGACGGCCACCAGCTCCTCACGGGCCCGCTCGTAGCTGAGCGAGGCCACGTCCTCGTTGGCGCCGGAGGCACCGCTGGCGGAGGGTGCCGACGACGCTGAAGACCCTGAGGGAGCGCTGAGGATGCGGGTAGGGGCTGTTCTGGGGTGAGTACTCGTCTGGGTACTGGTCGGAGTATGGGCCGGGGTTCATCTCGGAGCTCACTCCTCGATTCTCGCACGGGCCGGGCCCAGCAGAGCAGAGCGAGGCTGGACGGTCTGAGGGGTGCCCGCAGCAAAAAGTGTCAAGAGGACGACTTTGACGGTGCTTCGTCTTAGTGGCGTTCGCATCTGTGCTGGCCAGAGCGTTTTGGTGCGGTGTCGACTGGTTGTGAGGCTCAAAAGTCGTCCCATATGGACAAAAATCCGACCTGAGTCTCTCTGACTCCTGCTGGTTCCGGTCGAAGAGCACCGATGCGTCAGGCCTCTACTTCTACCCTGCTGCGTCGTTGGGGTCGTCTCATCAGATGCTGTCACTCCCTCAAACCTGCCTGCGCCAGTGCCTCGCGGCCGGCCTCCGTGAGCTTTCACCGCCCTGGGTCCGTTCGATGCGCGCAATCCGGGTCGCGGCGAAAGAGCGCCTCGGTCACTGCCGTCCCCAACCGGACCGCCGAGATGGGAACCGTCGTTCGGTGGAGTCCATGCACGCCTCCCCGGGAGCATGAGGCGGCTCCGACAGACCCCAGCCGATCAGGAGGGCTTTCCCGGGGCGGTCAGCTGCCACGAGGGAATCCAGGTAGCCCGCACTCCCGGGCTGCTCGGCCAGCCCCACACCGAGTCGCCCGGCCAGGTGCCGGTAGCAGGTACGGGCTGCCAGCGATCGCCTGTTCGCCGTCCACGCGTTGAGGCTGCGACGCCGTGGGCAGCGTCGAGGCCGCCATCACCCCCATGGCCTCGATGACCCGAGCCGCCTCGGGCCCTGAGAGCACGACGTAGCAGTGCCGCCCCTGCCGGACCCTCGTGACGAGGCCGCCCGCCGCCAGCACGTCGACATGCTCGCTGGCCGTCGACCGCGCGACCCCGGCGTATGAGCCGAGCTCGCCCACCGTCCACGCCCTGCCGTCGCATGAGCGCCGCGCACATAGCGGCCCTTGACGGGTCGGCCAGCGCCGCCGCCGTGCCGGCGACGTCGGGAACCGCCTCGGGGAAGAGACGATCGGGAAGCCGTGACATGCGGCCAGTATGCGCCCGCGCCGGTTCGGTCTGCGCCGAACGATTGCGGCTCTAGCCTGCCGGTGGCCGGCATCAACCGGCAGACGGGGCCGGAGGAGCAAGGAGACCACTCATGAACGCATACCGACGACGTGGCGCCCTCATCGCGGCGCTGCTCGGATTCTTCATCGTCATGCTCGACACGACGGTCGTCAACGTGGCACTGGCGCGGATCGGCGGGGACCTGGGCGTCCCGGTCACCTCCCTGCAGTGGGTCGTGACGCCTACGCCCTCACCTTCGCAGCCCTGCAGCTGTCGGCGAGGTGCGGCCTGTGACCGGATGGGCGCAAGAGGCGTCCACCTGCTCGGCCTGGCGGTCTTCGGCCTGCTCTCGGCGGCCTGTGCCCTGGCCCCTGCCGGCGGCGCGCTCATCGCCTTCCGCGCGTTGCAGGGTGTCGGCGCCGCCGCGATCGTCCCGGCCTCCTGGCGATGCTCTCCCTCATCCATGATCGCCCCGCCGACCGGGCCCGAGCCATCGGCCTGTGGGAGGTGCCGGTGGTATCGCCGCGGCCGTCGGCCCGGTGGCCGAGGACTGCTCGTGACCTTCACCGGCTGGAGGTTCGTGTTCTGGGTGAACCTTCCCTCGTCGCAGCCGCCCTGTGGCTCACCGCCCGCTGCCTGCCCGAGGCCGGAGACGCGGTCGCTGCGACGACGCGAGGCGGCGACCTGCCCGGGCGGGTCCTCTCCGTCGCAGGGCTCGCAGCCACCACCTACGGGATCATCGCCGCAGGCGAGCACGGGTGGAGTCCCGCACGTTGTCGCCTCGACCCTCGCCGGACTGAGCCTGTTGGCGGCCTTCGTCCTGGTTGAACGGACCGCTAGCAGGCCGATGCTGCCGACGGCGGTCTTCTCCCGACCGCGTTTCGCCCTGGCCGCCGCGGTTGGATTCGCGCTCAATACCGGATTCTTCGGCCAGCTATTCGTGCTGGCCCTGTTCCTCCAGTGCTATCTGGGCTACGAGCCGTGGCTCGCCGGCCTGGCCCTGGCGCCGCAGGCGTGCAGTGCTGTCGTCGCCTCCCCGATGGGAGGCAGGGATGACCGCCAGGGATCAGGGGCGTTCCCGCGATGCTGACGGGCCTGCTCACCGGTGCGGCCGGGTTCGCGGGGCTCGCGCTCGCCACGGCCTCGACGCCGTACCCGCTGGTGGCGGCCCTGACCTTTCTGGGCGGTTTCGGCACCGCACTGACCATGCCCGCCGCAACCTCGGCCGCCGTCGCCTCCGCACGGCGGGGTACACCGGAGTCTCCGGCAGTGTCGTCAACGCGGCCCGACAGACCGGCAGCGTCGTCGGTGTGGCCGTCGCGCAGCCTGATCGCTTCAGGCGACTTCCTGACTGGCTTTCACCGGGCAGTCGTCGGGGCGTCGGCCGTCTTCGCGGTGGCAGCGATCCCCGTCGCCGTCGTCATCCTCAGGGCTGCCGGTCGCCCGGGTGCGTGGACGCACCATGGGTCTCGACGACTGGCCCCTGCGGGTGCCGTCCCGCACGCCTACGGTGCGTCCTGGGATCTTGGCAGGGTCCTGGGATGCCACAGCGGGCGCGGTCACGCAAAGGCGTTGCCGGTGCCCAGCCGGCTGCTCAGTCGATGTTGGCGGGCCGGGGCCTGGTGGCGCCGACGACCTGGGCGACGAGTCGCCCCGCCAGGACCCCCTCGATGAGATCGCCCTTCTTGACGTCCTCGGCGCTGGTGATGACCTTGCCGCCCGGGGTGCGCAGAATCGTGTAGCCACGGTCCAGGGACTCCCTGCGGTGACAGGGGCCGTCAGCCGGGCGTGGTCGGCGCGCAGGTCCGCGGCCGCCAGCGACGAGGCGATGTTCCACGGCCCGGCGCATCCTGTCGCGGGCCTGGCCCAGCTCGATGACCCGGTCGCGCCACGATCGAGGTGGGGTCAGCCATGACCGGCCGGGCCCGCAGCTGGTCCAGGGCCGCCTGCTCGGCGTCCAGCCGCGAGGCGAGCACGCTGCGCAGGCGCTCGCGGGCCGACTCAGGCCCACGGTCTCCTGAGCGAGGGTCGGGGAACGATCCGGCGGGCCGCGTCGGTGAGGTGGAGGCCCGGTGAGTCGGCCACCAGGTCCAGCAGGGGACAGTCGGTCTCGTGACCGATCGCCGAGACCAGCGGCGTGCGGCAGGCGGCCGCGGCGCGCACGAGCCCCTCGTCGGAGAAGGGCAGCAGGGTCCTCGACGGCGCCGCCCGCAGGCCACGACGATGACGTCGATCTGCGCATCGGTGTCGAGGCTCCTGGATGGCCCGGGTGACCTCGCCGACGGCGCGCGCCCCTGGACGGCGACCTCCCGCACCTCGAAGGGCAGACCGGGCCAGCGCAGGCGGGCGTTGACCAGCACGTCGTCCTTGGCCTTGGCCTGGCGGCCGCACACGAGGCCCACCTTGCGCGGCAGGAAGGGCGGGGGCCGCTTGCGCTCGGCGTCGAACAGGCCCTCGGCGGCGGGATGCGGCGCAGCTGCTCGATGCGGGCCAGCAGGTCGCCGACGCCGACGGGCCGGATGTCGTCGGCCTGCAGCTGGAGCGAGCCCCGCGTTTGGTCCAGAAGGTGGGCTGGCGCGGATCACCACGCGGGCGCCCTCGCTCAGCTCGGCACCGGTGCGGGCCAGGACGGCGTCGAGGACCCGGGCGTAGATGGACACCGACATGGACACATCGGCGTCCGTGTCCCGCAGGGTGAGGAAGGCCATGCCTGCGCCGGGGCGGCGGTTGAGCTGGATGACCTGCCCCTCCACCCACACCTGGCTCATGCGGGCGACGTACTGGTCGATCTTGGAGGACAGCAGCCGCAGTGGCCACGGGTTCTCCGCAGTGGTGAGGTTCGCTCGCGGCGCCAGCTCCGGGGCCGTCGGGGTTGCCGGGGCTGCCGCCCGCGTCGGGGCCGGGACATCGGGCCGGCACCGGAGGAGGGCTGCGGGCTGGGCTGGGAGGAGCTCTGGCCTGTCACATGCACCACTGTGCCACGTCCACCACTGGGGGACTTGGGTCCCACTGTGGCACAGTGGTGACCGTGACGACCATCGAGCTCGCCAGCGAGCACACCGACGCCGCCCCGCCCTCTTCCAAGGGCGGCAGCGGATCCTCATGGCCGCCCCGCGCGGCTACTGCGCCGGCGTGGACCGCGCCGTCGACGCCGTTGAGCAGGCCCTGGCCCACTACGGGGCGCCGATCTACGTGCGCAAGGAGATCGTCCACAACAAGTACGTCGTGGAGGCCCTCTCGAAGCGCGGCGCCATCTTCGTCTCCGAGACCGACGAGGTGCCGGTGGGCGCCCGCGTCGTCTTCTCCGCCCACGGCGTCTCCCCGGCCGTCCACGCCGAGGCCGCCGAGCGCCGGCTGGACACGATCGACGCGACCTGCCCGCTGGTGACCAAGGTGCACAAGCAGGCGGTGCGTTTCGCGGACAAGGACTACGACATCATCCTCGTGGGCCACACCGGCCACGAGGAGGTCGAGGGCACTCAGGGCGAGGCCCCCGACCACATCCAGGTCGTCAACGGCCCCCACGAGGTGGACCAGGTCGAGGTGCGCGACCCCTCCAAGGTCGTGTGGATCAGCCAGACCACCCTGAGCGTCGACGAGACCATGGAGACGGTGCGCCTGCTGCGCGAGCGCTTCCCGGAGATGATCGACCCGCCCGGCGAGGACATCTGCTACGCCACCCAGAACCGTCAGGCCGCGGTCAAGCAGATCGCCCCGAAGGTGGACCTCATGATCGTGGTCGGCTCCGGCAACTCCTCGAACTCGGTGCGCCTCAAGGAGGTGGCCCTCGAGGCCGGTGCGAGCGCCGCCCACCGGGTGGACTTCGCCAGCGAGATCGACCCGTCCTGGTTCGACGGCGTCGAGACGGTCGGCCTGACCTCGGGCGCCTCGGTGCCGGAGATCCTGGTGCGTGAGGTGGTCGAGCGCCTGGCTGAGCTCGGGTTCGACGACGTCGAGAGGTGCGCACCACCACGGAGAAGATCTCCTTCTCCCTGCCCAAGAACCTGCGCGCCGACCTCATGGCGGCCCAGGGCGCCGCGTCCGGCCACAAGCGCCGCAAGCCGGCCGCCGACCACACCTGCTGAGGCCGCGCCGCCCCGACAGTACGGCCGACCGTGAGCGTCAGCACACACCCGGGTGCGCGAGACGGGCCGAACGTGAACACCGGGTTGCATGCTCGACGATTACCCTCGGTTGGGTGACACACTCCCATGACGAGTCGGCCCCCAGTGGCCCTGCCCCCGCCGCGTCGGGCGGACGGTCCGGTGACGACGGCGCCGACAGTGCTGCCCCCGTAACCTCCGCAGGCCCTGCCGGCGCGGCGGTCTCCGGCGCCTCCGGCCAGGTCTCCAACGAGACCCTGGAGGAGCACGGCGGGCTGCGCCGGAGCCTGACCAGCAGGCACATGCAGATGATCGCCATTGGCGGCGCCATCGGCACGGGGCTGTTCGTGGCCTCAGGCGCCACGGTCTCCACGGCCGGCCCGGGCGGCGCCCTCGTCGCCTATGCGGCCATCGGTCTCATGGTGCTGCTGCTCATGCAGTCCCTGGGAGAGATGACGGCGCACATGCCGGTGGCCGGCTCCTTCCAGACCTACGCCACCCGGTTCGTCAGCCCCTCCTTCGGCTTCGCCATGGGCTGGAACTACTGGTTCAACTGGGCGATCACCGTGGCGGCCGAGCTGGTGGCCGCCGGAATCGTCATGGGCTACTGGCTGCCGGGGGTGCCGTCGTGGATCTGGGCGGCACTGTTCCTGGCACTGTTGACGACGCTCAACGCCCTGTCCGCCCGCGCCTTCGGGGAGGGGGAGTTCTGGCTGTCGGCCATCAAGGTGGTGACGGTCATCGTCTTCCTCGCGGCGGGTCTGGCGATGATCCTCGGCATCATCGGCGGGAAGTCCCCGGGCTTCAGCAACTGGGTCGTCGAGGACGCGCCCTACCACGGCGGGATGCTGGCAATCGTGTCGGTATTCATGGTGGCCGGGTTCTCCTTCCAGGGCACCGAGCTGGTGGGCGTGGCGGCCGGTGAGGCACGCAACCCGCGCCGGGACGTGCCCAAGGCGATCCACACGGTGTTCTGGCGGATCATGATCTTCTACATCAGGGGCGATCACGGTCATCGGCTTCCTCATCGCCTTCAACGATAGCCGGCTGCTGCACACCGAGACCGAGGACGTGGCCTACTCGCCCTTCACCCTGGTCTTCGAGCGGGCGGGAATCAGGGATCGCGGCGGCCCTCATGAACGCCGTCATCCTCACCGCGGTGCTCAGTGCCGGCAACTCGGGCCTGTACGCCTCGACCCGCATGCTGCACTCGATGGCCCTGCAGGGCAGGCCCCGGCCTGGTTCTCCTACGTCAACCGCCACGGGGTCCCGGTGCGGGCCCTGGGGGCGACGGCGCTGGTGGGGGCGGCCGGCTTCCTCACCGCCGTGGTGGGGCAGAACACCGCCTACGCCTGGTTGGTCAACGTCTCCGCCCTGTGCGGGTTCATCGTGTGGCTGGGGATCGCCGCGTGCCACTTCCGCTTCCGACGCGCCTACGTGCTCCAGGGCAATGACCCGGCCGACCTGCCCTACCAGGCGCCCTGGTTCCCGCTGGGGCCGGTCCTGGCCTTCACCCTGTGCGCCCTGGTGGTCCTGGGCCAGAACTACGAGGCGGTCTTCAAGGGCCAGCTGCTGGAGGTGCTCTCCTCCTACATCGGCCTGCCGGTCTTCGGGGCCATCTGGCTGGGGCACCGCCTGGTGACCGGATCGCGCATGGTGCGCCTCGAGGACGCCGACGTCTCCGGCGCCGTCGTTCGCGAGCGCAGCTGAGCCCCCGCTGAGCCCACGTCTGCTGGGCTCGTGTCCTGAACCCCATGACTGACGTCGGGGCACCGATCATCTGACCGGTGCCCCGACGTCGACTCGTGCTGGAACCCGCACGAGGTGGAGCTGCTGCGGGCTGGGCACCTACAGCAGGGACTGGACCCGCACCGTGACCTGAGGCGCGCTTCGGTCCCCGACGCCGGAGGAGCCGGAGTCCTCACGTGCCCCTGAGGCGTCGTCGCGGTCACCCGCCTGCGACAGGGAGCGGATGATGGTCTCCTGGACATCGCGCACGATGTCCCTGACGGGTCTGGAGCCGTCGATGCCGATCTCGATGACGGCCCGTGTGAGCCCGCCTCGACGACCACTCCGAAGCGGGCCTGCTGAGGATCCTGCTGCCGCATGTGGTTGCCGATCGCCCTCAACGTGCTGCCTATCCCCGGCTCGATTCCTCGTACGCCGGGGACAGCGGTGACCAGGCGGGCCAGCTCGGCCGCTGAGAGGCTAGTCGTCATCGTGGAGATCCTCGATGTGGATGTTGACGGTCGGGGACACCCCCAGGTTCTCATGGCAGGCTGCTCGAACGGCCTCGCGGACCCGCTGGGCGAGCTGCGGCAGGCTGTCCACGCTGACGTGGACGGAGATCCGGCAGAAGATGGTCTCCGGAACCCCCAGGCCGCGGTGGTCCTCACCTGAGGGCGCGTGCTCGAAGGAGGACCGCAGGGCGCGCGCCGGGCACGCGGTCCACGGTGCGGCGGATCAGCGCCCGCAGTGAGAACTCGGACATGCTGTAGGGGCCCAGATCGGTCGCGGGCATCTCCACCTGGGCGCCGTGACGGGTCTCGGCGAGGATGGCGTCCATCAGGTGGCGCTGCGGCATGACCGAGGCGCTCGCCTGGGACTCCAGCTGGTCCCACTCCTCGTGCAGGGAGGCGATCAGACGCAGGTACTCCCGCGTGTCCGCGTCGTCCTGCTCATGAGACCGGGCGAATGACCTGGCCGACGCCGTCGAGCGTCGGACGCTGTGTGAGAGCTGGTTGACGGTGCTCATGCCCACTCCTTCATCTGGCGCATGACGAGAGAGCGGGCGCGTGCCAGCCTCCCGCGGACGGTGGACTCGGTGAGGTTCAGGGCCTGGGCGATCTCCTCGTAGGACATGTCGTCGATCTCTCGGAGCACCCAGACGATGCGCAGCTCGGGGCGCACGGAGGCCAGCAGGTCGGCCAGTGCCTCGATCTGGGCGTTGACCTCGCTGGACTCGGCCGGGTCAGCGGTGCTGCTCGACGTCGTCTCCGCCATGGCGCTCGCGGTCTCGAGGCTCTCGGCGTCGTAGGGGTCGGTGGCCCTGCGCTGACGCTTGCGCGTCATGCTGGTGGCCTTGTTGGTGCAGATCCGCATGAGCCAGCCCCGAAAGGCGGCAGGTTCCCTGACCAGGTGAAGACTGCGCCAGGCCTGGATGAGGGTCTCCTGGACGATGTCCTCACTGTCGTGACGGTTCCGCACGATCATGTAGGCGGTGCGGAACAGGCGTCCCTGATAACGCTCGACGAGCTGTTCGAAGGCGTTGATGTCCCCGTCCTGGGCTCGCAGGACCAGGTAGCGGTCCTTGTCCTGGGGCGTAGCGGACGAGGTACTCGGTTGCGCGGCGTGGTGTGGACGCGGGCGAGGAGCCGGCACTGCCTCGTCCTGTATGTCATGCGTCATCGCCGTTCCCGGTGATCGCGGGCGAGTGCTGCCCTGTGACGGTCTGCGAGACGCTGCGCGAGCTCGAGGAGCGCTCCAGGCGCACCAGGACGTCGACCTGCCGGGGGCTCGTGCCCAGGGACGTGGTCACGTCATCCTCCATCCGGCGCCTGAGCTCGGCCACGGCCCATTCGACCTCGCAGTCCTGGGACACGGTGGTGTCCGCCTGGACCCACAGACTGCTTGGGGAACCGGTGACCCACACGGTGCACCGCTCCACCCCGGGAACGTCCTCAGCCCGCTCGGACAGGGCCTGTGACAGGACGTCGGGTGCGACGGTGGCCATGAGAACACCCTCGGAGTCGCTGAACCTCAGGGGTGAGGCGGCCGCCTTGCGGGGGACCCTGCATGGTGAGCAGGACCAGCCCGGCGATGAAGGCGAGCACGGACACCAGCGCTGCTGTTGGCAGGAGCCAGTGCGCCTGGGGTGCGATGAGGCTGTCCACCCGGTTCTGCGCAGTGGCCAGGTACGGGGCGGCGTCGGGCCAGGACCGACCGGCACCGAGGCCGGAGGCCAGGAGCCAGGATGACGCTGCCGCGATGAGAAGTCCGCAGCCGGCCAGGACCGTCCTGTTGAGGACACCAGAAACTGAACGCATGGTCGTATCTCCTTCAGCTCGTGCGCTTGATCCGCACGCGGCTGCGTGTGATGCCCACGGGCTGGAGCGTCTGCAGGGCCTCGTCGGTCTTCTTGCGGGCCGCTTCATGCACGGGGTCGAGGTCGTCCAGGACACTGAGGACGACGACGTCGACCCGTGAGCGGCGGGTGGTGACGGCGGCGGAGTGGACGCCGCCGATCTGCTCGACCTGGGTCCTCACCAGGTTGGCCAGGTCACGGCGCCTCACCGCGGTCTGGCCGGGGACGGTGTCGGGGAGGAACTCGACGCGCTCGGGCAGCCCCGGCCACAGGGCCGCGAGGATCATGGCCAGGCCGCACACGGCCGCGATCCCGGCGGCGGTGATCACCGCCGCGGAACCGAGGGCGGTGGATCCTATGGTGTCGAGCGTGGTGACGGTGCGGTCCGGCCAGGTGCCGGTCACGATCCGGTGCCCCGTCAGCCAGGCCCCCAGGCCTCCGGCCGTGAGCAGCAGCAGCGCCAGGACGACACTGGGGGTGCTGCGGGACGGGCGACGAATGAGTTTCGGAACGGGTGTTCTCATTTCAGGCTCTTCCTGACGTGGCTGCTCGGATTGAGCCAGGAGATCTCGATGGTGATCTTGCCGACGCTCAGCCCGGTGAGGTGCTCGACGCGGCCGCGCACGTGTGCGCGCAGGTCTTCGATGGTGGAGGACAGTGGTGCGGGAAAGACCAGGCCGAGGTCCAGGTGGAGGACGGCGACCCGCCCGTAGAGCTCGCACTGGGCCTCGGGCCGGGAGGCGAAGTTGCGGCGGGCGCCGATTCCCAGGAGACCTCCGGCGTTGGAGCCGACATTGCCGGTCTCATAGGCGGCCTGGGCGGCGATCTGGGCGACGACTCGGGCCGGAATGGTGGTGGTGCCGCGCTGCTCCCAGGAGGAATCCTCGTCCTGGGAGGGGTCCGGCTGCGTGATGGCGGGCTGGGTCGCGGTCGCCATCGTCACTTCTTTCGCCGATCCAAGATGCTTTGGACATCGACCCGGCCCTCCAGGTAGAGGCCCACCGCCAATCCGGCCAGGCCGCACAGGGCCACCAGGACGAAGTCGGCGAAGGAGCCGAAGGCGAGAATGGTGCCAGGAACAGGCCCACCAGGAGGGCCAGGTACGTTGTCTTCATGAGAGCTCCTCAGATCAAGGCGTCGGGACGGGTCACTTGAGGTCGGCGGCCTCGGCGGCGTCGGAGTCGTCGTCGGGCAGGTGGACGTCGGTGACGTTGATGTTGACCTCGACGACCTCCAGGCCGGTGGTGCCCTCGATCTGCTCGATGATGTTGCGGCGGATGGCGTCGGAGACCTCGACGATGGAGACGCCGTACTCGACCACCACGGTGACCTCGACGGCGGCCTGGGTCTCACCCTTCTGGACGCTGATGCCGCCGGCGACGTTGGTCTGAGCGTTGGGGATGCGGTCGGTCACCGCGCTGAAGGCGCGACGCACGGCGTTGCCCATGTCGTAGACGCCGGGCACCTCACGAGCGGCCATACCGGCGATCTTGGCGACGACGTTCTCGTCGATGGTGGTCACGCCGTGCGAGGTCTGGAGGGGGCCGCGGGGGTCTTGTCCTCCTCGGTCTTCTCGTTGCGCTCGATGCGCTCGCGCTGCTGACCGGTCTGGGGGATGGCGTTGTTGCTCATGAGAGCCTCTTTCGTTGATCCGTGAGTTGGATGGCGACGGGATGTGAGTGCGCGGTCCAGCAGCTGGTCCGTCGAAGGTGGCTTAGTGGCTGCCGTGTCGGGTCGTGTGACTGACCGACGTGACTGACTGGTGCTGCTGTCCGTCATGATTGCCGCGCTGAAAGTAGGACGCCGCCGACCGAGAAATCCTCACTGGCTTCAATTCATGGCGTGCGTCACAAGAGGTGAAGCGGGTTTCACGGAGGCGGTAAGCGTCTCCGTGAAACCCGCTTCAGGGCGCTGAGGGGCTACTGCTTGCGGCCGGTGACGGCCATGTAGACGGAGATCGCGATGATGGCGGCGATGAGGGACAGCGCCCACTTGATCCAGTCGAACCCGTCGGTGTGGGCGACGCCGAAGAAACTGGCGATGCTGGCTCCGATGAGTGCGCCCACGGCACCCAGTACGACGGTCCACAGGATCGAGATGTTCTGAACCCCGGGCATGATGAGCCGGGCGAGGGCGCCGAGCACGGCGCCGGCGATGATCATTCCGATGAATGACAGCATGGTGTCTTCCTCCGAGAAGGTCCGATGAGGCAGAGATGTTCTCCAACCGGACGTTGAAACGTTCTGGCAGCGTGTCAGCCACTCATGAGATGGGAGACAACGCTGCCTGATAGACGCCATGGAAATGTCAATCGTCACGGGCCGAGGGTGTGGCGTACGTTACATCGTCGTGGACTCGGGTTTCCTGTCGGTGGTCAGCTCGGATGCGGTGAAGGTGCGCACCTGGGCGGCGTCGGCGCTGATGAGCGCGGGGGAGCTCACCTGGTCCCCCAGGGTCTCCAGGGTCCGGGCGGTCACCAGGAGCCGCTTCTCCATGGAGCCGACCGCCTTGTTGTAGGCGGTGACGCTGCGCCGCAGTGCCCCGCCCAGCGCATCGAGGTGGCCGGCGACGGTTCCCAGCCGCTCGTAGAGGGTGCGGCCGAGCTCCAGCAGCTCGCGGGCGTCGTCGTTGACGGCGGTGCGGGCCCATGCCGTGGCGCAGGTGCGCAGCAGGGTCAGTAGTGACACGGGCGAGGCCAGGGCGACGCCGCGTCCCAGCGCGTGCTCCAGGAGCGCGGGGTCCGCCTCCAGGGCGGCCGAGAGCACCGCCTCGGCCGGGACGAAGAGGACCACGAGCTCGGGGGAGTCGCCCAGGGCCCGGTCGTAGCGGCGCGCGGCGAGCTGGTCGACGTGCCCGCGCAGCGCCCTGGCGTGAGCCTCCAGGAGCTCTCGCGCCGCTCCTCGTCCTCGGGACCCGCACCCCGGACGGCGGTGGCCGCCAGGTAGGAGTCCATGGGTGCCTTGGCGTCCACGGCGAGGTACCCGTCCCCGGGCAGGTGGACGACGACGTCGGGCCGGGAACGGCCGGCAGTCCCCTCGCCGGCGGTCGGGTCGCCTGAGCGGGCTGAGCCGCCGCGCCGCTGGACCAGCGCCCCGATGGTGCGCTGCTCGGAGAAGTCCACGTGCCGCATCATCCCGGAGGCCTCCAGGACCCGGGCCAGCTCGACCTCGCCCCACATGCCGCGCGCCGAGCGTGAGCGCAGCGCCCCCTCCAGGGAGGCCGTGGAGCGGGCCAGGTCCTGCTCGCGCAGGGCTGTGGCCCGTAGCTGCTCGGCCAGGGCCGCGTGCTGTTCCGCCCGCTGCTTCTCCAAGGACTCCACCCGGGCCCCCACCTGCTCCAGCTGGTTGCGCACGGGGGCGAGTGCCCGCAGCACGGAGCCGTCCCGCTCAGCGCGTTCCTCGGCCACCTGGGTGCGTGAGGACAGCTCCTCGGCCCGGGCCTGCCACTGGGCGGCCTGCGCCCGCAGCTCAGCCACCTGCTCACCCTCCGACTGGTGCGCGGTGGTGCGCCGGGCGAGCGCGCCGAGGTAGCCGACGACCGCCCCGATCACGAGACCGACGAGGAGCAGAAGGATGGGAAGAAGGACCGTTGAGGAGCTCATGAACCGATGGTGCACCCATGGTGTGACATCTATTCCGCTCCCTAAGCCCCACGGCGTCACGCGGCCGCAGGTCGCCGCCCCGCCTCGTCGATCCGGTCCACCCGCCCCGGCCAGGTCCGCTGATCCGCTCCGGCGTCGTCAGGGCACATTTCTTCCGGGCATGTGCCAACCGACCGTTCGGACCTGGGACGGCGGTCCCGCATCCCGCCCGCTCCTCCAGGCGGTGGAGGCGAAGAGACCAAGAGCACTGTCCTTCTGCTGCCGCAGGATGATGGGTATCTGCGCAGGTGGTGCCATGCTTATCGGACGTGAGCCTCTTGCGCAGCATCCAGCTGACCAGCCCCCGAACGATCGTGGTCGTCCTGGTCCTCGCCATCGTGACCACCATCATCGCCGCGGTCCTCCTGCCGCGAACTGTCCCGGCCACCACGCGCGGCAGCACCGTGGACGGCCCCTGCCCGCCCGCAGCGCGTACGGTGCTGCGGGCCGTCGGCCGCTGCACGGCGCGCATCGTCATGGTGAGTGTCCCGGTACTGCTCGTCATTGCGCTCGGGGGTCTGCTCATCAACCGGCCCATGCACTACGTGCGTACCCTGGGCGACGTCGTCAAAGCCGCTACCCCTCGCACTCAGGTCACCTCGCGCATCGCGCCCCTGCCGAAGGCCTCCGCCTACGACGCCGTACCGGCCTCGGCCTGGAAGGCATCCTTCCATGATGTCGGCGACGGCTCGCAGGAGGCCACCTGGACCGGCCCGGTCAGCGGCATCACCCTGCCGGTGCGCGTCGTCCTGCCGGCGGGCTACCGGCCTGACGACGGCCGCACCTACAACGTCCTTGTGGGTCTCCACGGCTGGGTCGGCGACCCGCAGTCCCTGGTGACGGGCATTGCCTCACCCCAGCGGCTTCAGGAGGCGATCAGTGCCGGCCGTATCCCGCCGTCGATCCTGGTGTTCCCTCGCTCAACGTGGACGGCGGCCAGCCCGACTGCGTCAATATCGCCGGCCGCCCGGCTGTGGGGACCTGGACCGCGGAGGAGATCCCCCGCATGATCCAGGCGACCTTCCCCAACGTCACCACCCAGCGAGCCGGCTGGATGATCATGGGGATCTCAGCGGGCGCCTACTGCGCGGCCCGGACCGCCTACGACGTCCCGGAGCGCTTTGGCGCCGTGGGCGTCATGTCCTCCTACGACCTGCCCGGTGAGGGCTCGCTGGCGCACAGCGGTAAGACGCTTCAGGCGCAGAACGGGCTGTCCACCATGCTGGGACAGCGCAAGCCCGACGGCATGCGCTTCTACGTCCTGGGGGCCCAGGACGACTCCTCCGGTGCAGCCCGGGCCGCGTGGTTCATGGACGACGCGGTGCGCAAGCCAGACTCGTTGACGGTTGATACCCCGGCCACGGGCGGGCACTCCTGGGTCCTGTGGAACGGCTACTTCCCGTCCCTGTTGACGTGGTGGGGCTCGGACCCGGCCGTGTTCAAGGCGGCCGGTCTTCCGGCGCCTCAGGGAAATACGTGGGCCAAGGCCATTGCTGCCGGCGTGAAGCCCTTGACGGAGACCCCCAAGGATCAGCGCGTGGTGGGGTCCGTCTCGCCGATGCGCGCCAGGCCCTTCGAGATCAACGGCCTGGGCACGATCATCGTGGCTGTGGTCGCCTCACTGGGGGCGCTCGGTGCCGTCATGTTCTGGTCGCCCCACTGGGGCAGACGGCGCGACGGCGGCAAGTCGTCAGTGGCGCGGCTGACTGGTGCGATCCTGGGGCGCGTCGTGGTGATCCTCGTGGCGGCGGGCCTGGTCGCGGTGACGGCGGGGATCGGGGCCAACGCCAGTGGTGGCTTCTACACCTCGTGGCGTGATCTGCGGGCCTCGGTCCGGGTCAACGAGAACGCCGGGAAGTGAGCGGGTCTCCCGACGGCGTGACCCGGCCGGGGCGCCGCGGGGGCGTCGTCGGGGCGCACGGTGTCGGAGGGGCCGTCTAAACTCTCCTGCGTGGCACTTACCATCGGAATCGTCGGACTGCCCAACGTCGGCAAGTCCACCCTGTTCAATGCTCTGACCCGCGCGACCGTCCTGGCCGCCAACTACCCGTTCGCGACCATTGAGCCGAACGTGGGGGTTGTGCCCCTGCCGGATGCGCGCCTGGACAAGCTCGCCGAGCTGTTCCACTCCGCGAGGGTGGTCCCGGCGACGGTCTCCTTCGTGGACATCGCCGGAATCGTGCGCGGCGCCAGCGAGGGTGAGGGGCTGGGCAACCAGTTCCTGGCCAACATCCGAGAGGCGGACGCCATCTGCATGGTGACGCGCGCTTTCGAGGACCCGGACGTGGTCCACGTGGACGGGAAGGTGGAGCCGGCCGGGGACATCGAGACGATCAGCACCGAGCTGGTGCTGGCGGACATGCAGACCCTGGAGAAGGCGATCCCGCGCCTGGAGAAGGAGGTGCGGGGCAAGAAGACGGAGCCCGTGGTGCTGGAGACGGCGCAGGCGGCCCTCAAGGTCCTGGAGGAGGGGACGCTGCTGTCCGCTGGGGCCGAGGCGGCTGGGATCGATGCGGAGGTGCTCAAGACCTTCCAGCTCATGACCACCAAGCCCTTCATCTACGTGTTCAACATGGACGACGCCGGGATGAGCGACGAGGCCCGTCAGGCCGAGCTGCGCGAGCTGGTGGCGCCGGCGGAGGCGATCTTCCTGGACGCCCAGTTCGAGGCCGAGCTCGTGGAGCTGGAGCCCGAGGAGGCGGCGGAGATGCTGCACGACAACGGGCAGGAGGAGTCCGGCCTGGACAAGCTGGCCCGGGTTGGGTTTCGACACCCTGGGGCTGCAGACGTATCTGACGGCGGGGGAGAAGGAGTCCCGTGCGTGGACGATCCGCAAGGGCGCGACGGCGCCCCAGGCGGCCGGTGTCATCCACACGGACTTCGAGCGAGGCTTTATCAAGGCCGAAATCGTGAGTTACGATGACCTGGTCCAGTACGGCAGCGTTGCCGAAGCCCGCGCTCACGGCCGAGTACGCATGGAAGGAAAGGACTACGTCATGGCAGACGGTGATGTCGTGGAGTTCAGGTTTAATGTGTGACACGCTGGATCAATGAGTGACGAGGAGTTTAATGTACTGAAACACATAATCTACTTTAAAATTGCAGAGGTGTACATTTTGTCGATCTTTAATCGAAGCAATAAAGAGGCCGCAGTTGCCAGCCTGTTCGAAATTTCATTGAAGATGAATGCGAAAGAGAGGAAACTAGATTATTTTTCTAAAGATAAAGTCTCTGAGTGGATTCGAGAAAAAGGGGTCTCGGAAACGAACGTTAATCTCCCGGCTATTCAGCATAAGCGGACCGATGAAGGTCCTAGTGAACTGGGTGTTATCACTGCCTTAAACGAAGATTTACATGATCTCATTGAACATGCCCTACCTTGTGACGTCGGTAGTTTTTGCTGCTTGAGCCTCGTGGTTACGGGTAGTATCTGGGATAATGCTAAAGCGGCGTCGTATGACGAGTTAAAGGATGTTGTCTGGTGGATAGGTAAAGGGATGGATTTGACGTTGTAGCCTATGGAAATCGCCGCAACTTGAGGGGTGGGGGTGTTCCTGAGCCTGAGAAAGGAGATAGGGGCAATCTACGTGGTGGCCATCTGTAATGAGGCTCAATTGGGAGGGCTCGTGAGGAATGTTGGGGAAACCGTCGAGGGGTGTCCCTTTCAGCAAAAGCATTTATTTGGCGTAGAATCGTTGGCTAAATTCAACAGAGTTTTAATCACAGATATGCGAACACTGTTGAGGGGCGTCCATATCGGTCAAATTCATTGATGGAGTTCATGCTTAGGGTTGACCATGATGTTACGATGTGGATGTGCCGTTAGTGTTCGGTAGTCCGGTTTGGGTCACTGGAACGTTTTATCCCTATCCCTGGCACCTATGATATTGGGGATTTTTTCTTCGGAAAGGATCGCCAGGTTCATAGGAGTGAATCTGGTTCTGAGTTGGGGGACTCAGAATCTGACAAGAAAGGGGCGCTCGCAATATGGGATGGCAGCGACTGGGTGAAGGATGGTGCTTACTGGAAAGGGAGGGCGTCGACTGGATCCAAAAATGGGGAGCCCTCCGTTCCTTCTTTCGAACCTCGGGTGGGTGACTTTGTCGATTTTGAGCAGAAAGTCCCAGACAATAGACCCAAGAACATTCCCTAGTTATTGGGGGTCATGAGGTTGTAGCCATGGGGCGTTGGGGGCAGCGGGGCCTGGGCTGTCAGGATGGGTGGTGCTGATCATCCTTCCGACAGGAGAAAGCCCCGCTGATATCCCCCCTCCCCGCGACGTTCCGTTGATACGCCGGGGCCGCTCCCCTTGATCTTTCGTCGTTCTGTTGAGTGGGGTGGGTGGAGTCGTTGCTGGTGCTGTGAGTGGGATTATGGCAGGTGGGTGTGACGGGTCTGCCGTGTGTCGGGCTGCGGTGGTCTGCGCTCTCCAGGGCCGGGGTCTTCCTCTCAGGATTGTGGCGGGCAAGAGATGAGTTCTGCGTGTCTAAAGGGTCGGTTGTGTCTCAAACTGTGCGAGCCGGCAAGCAGAAGGTTGGTTCAGGGATGATCAGCCTTATAACGAGAGCGGGTGCGGCGGGCGCAGGAGCGAAAGCCAGCGGCAGTGCCTGAGAGAGGCCTAGCAGGTCACAAATCAGGGCCAAAATCAGGCACCAGATACTGTTTCGCGTGAAACCCTGCAAAAAGAATGCGATCGAGCCCGGTGTTCTTGGTGCAGCGGATGCGTCAGCACCGCAGCGAGCTCGCAGCCGGTGGCGGACCTCGAGGTCGGCGAGCCGACCCATCCTCGTGCTGGTGGCGAAAGCAACCAGCCGGTAGCCACCCACGTCTTCGAAGCGCAGATGGGAGCCCTTGTAGGAAGCTCGCTTAACATAGTGGCACGCATCACCTTAGGATATGAGGTCGGGCCCAGCCAGTCGGCGGGTCTCAACGGCGTCCGTTCCGTACTCGAGCTGGCTGTCAGCGTTGTAGGCCGGGGTCGGGTGGCTAGGGAACTATGACGTGATCCGCAGCATGCGGTTCGGTAGCGTGAACTTCATGCTGTAGGACACCGTTGACAGGTAAGGAACTTAATCATCTCTTTTGCTCCTCCGTTCCCATCAATGCTCACCGGCACCGGCTGCCTGGGGGTGGCTTTCACCACGCTGCATGTCGACTAGACTGCACCTGGTCCAGCCCATCTTCGGTGCCCTAAGCATAGGTGGCATTTTGGAGCGGGTTCATCCAATCGAAAACAACTATGTACCCAAGTGGATTACTCTGGCTCTGCAAGGCTGGTAAGCGGGACGGACAACGATGATTTCCAGGGCGCCAAGTGGTCGCTATCCGCATTATCTGGCTAGGACTGCAGCGCATTTGACCTATCAATACACCTCCTCGTACTCCCTGATTACTCCTCGATCGTGTATGTCCTTATGTCATTCAGGAGGGTATCTTTAGTGTACAGTGAGACGTGGTAAGTAAACCTGTGCCGCATATTGACAATATCGTAGGTCACGGCTTTACTGTGAGCTCGAGAACCTTCAGGTCGCGCCACCATGAGGGAGTGCGTTTTTAAAATAGGTAGGCGGTTAAATGCAACGACAGAAATGCGCTAGTATTTATAGCGAAAATTAAAGGTGGTGGATTATGGTGCGTCGTAGTATCGACTTTCAGAGTGCTTTAAGATCGATTTCAAGGTACGCGAACAAGATGGTGGAAAGTTTGCGTCAAAAGTACGCCGTCTTCTCTAAGGTTGTGGCACCGCGAGGGTGGAAGGAGGGGATGAACTATAGGCAGATCTAAGAAGTCAAGTTATCCACTTCTAGTGTCTATTGGACGTCATGTCTGACGGTGTTCCTGGCGCTTGTTGCTGTAGTGGTGATGACACTTCCTTATGCATTTATGGTAGATCCTCTTGAGGGGAAAGTGTTGGAGGCGGTTCTTGGATTTTTCGCAGTTGCTTCCCTGGCGTCGATTTTATTTCCAGTAGGTGTAATAATTGCGGCAATTTACGCCCTTAGGGTGGCAAGCATTATTGTATGGAAAAATTGAGGTTAGATCAATTGCATCCCACCTGAGTACCTATGTCGGAGTTGCTGGGGTTGTTGGATTCTTGTCTGCCGCGATGGCGCCTCTGGTCTTCACTATTGGGGGTCGGAAATGTATTGTCGTCATCCATAATGTTTGACGGTAGCGTTTTGTTAAAATTCCCTGCGGCGTTCGGTGTTGCTGGGTTGCTGTTTGGCCTATGCACGGTACCGTGTCATGTTGTAGGGGGGATTGATAACATTGTCTATAGGAATGTGGTACCTGTTCTGTTATTTGACGCATTGGTTGCAGGTTCGGCTTTTAAACTGAGAATCGACCCGTTTGATCTTTGTCTGACGCTGAGCGAAAGATACCTACGAGACCACTCTTTTCTCGTGACTAAAATGGATAAAATATCGGAAGTCGAGGTTGATGGCTTTGTTCAAGATCATCTCCCTCTTGTTGTGGCAAAAATCGGTTTTCGACGTTGGAGGCGAGTTTACATTCTCTGCGTATGTGGTATGTGGTTGTTGTTGTTCTGATATCAATTATCGGGATGTGTGTGAGTGTATGGAGGGCGGTTTACGTAGAATGTGGCATTGAAAAACAATGAGGATTCGATAAGTATGGCATTCGGGTGTAAGGCGTTGTGTGGAGGTTGTTGGACGTAAAATTGGTGCGACTCGGTCAGTTTCGCTTAGGTTGCTAATGGTTCGGCGAGTCCATCAATGATCGTTTTGCGTTTGCTGTGTAGTCACGGTTGGTCGTGCGGCTATTGTCGGTCGCACTGCACCGTCGTCGCTTTTGTTTAGGGTGATGCTACTACCGCTCTTGCTATCGTTGGGCTGGACCACCGCGGAGCCCGTGCTGTCGAAGGCCAATTGTAGGAACTTTCTCGAGCTGCGGCCGATTGAGAGCCCATCTTGAAAATGCTCATGATCTGTCGCGGCAGGTTCGCCGGCTGGCAGGTCGCCGCCTGCGGGGCAGCGAAGGTCGACCGCTCGTAGCAGTTCAGAAGCGTCCGCGGGCTGACGGGGCGCGGGGTCGTTGTCTGGCTCGGTGGTGGCGACTAGCTGTTCAGTGTTGCGGTAGAGGGAAGACTCTGCGACCGAGTTTCGTATACGATATTGGCGTGGGTGAGCACCTTCTCCACGGACATCGCGCGAGCGACGAACAGATCCAGGCCGGGGCTGACGAAGCTGAGGCTGGTTGCGACCTTCAGCAGCTGCCCCGTCCGACTCCTGGGCGGCCCCCAGTCGGGTAGGGGCCCGGCACGGTTGTGACTGTCCGCCTCGACGAGGAGCTTCTTGCCGCGTTGCTGAAGCGCGCCGTGGATGAGGGGATTGCGAACCGGTCGGAGGCTGTACGAGCCGCTGTCAAGCAATGGGCTCATGTCGCCGCCTGATATCCATCGGTCTGCCCGCAAGCACTATGCGAAGGACCCTCTCGGCGATGAGGATCTACGGCACGCTTACGGTCATGTGCTGAACTCGCGCCGCTGGATGATCTGGACAGCCCGCTGGCGAGCGGCCCAGGCGTCTGAAGGGCGATTCTGGGATGTCACAACCGTTGTCCACTCCGGGTTTGCGCCTGAGTTGCACAGTTTTTAGTGCCCTGTTGGGATGCTCAGGGCGGTGAGGATTTCTTTAGCCTCGGGGGTCAGGGGGTCGGCGGCGGTGAGGTGGTGGCCGTTGAGGTTGATAGTGATCTCCTGGAGGGGTTTGAGGGTGCGGATGATGCGTTTGATGCTGATCCCGGTGGTCTCCTGGAGGTGTCGGGCGACGGCCAGGGAGGCCATAACCACGGTCAGGTGGGCCTCAATAGCATCGCGCTGGTGGTGGAACACGGGCCGGGCTCTCAGGTCGTGCTTGCTCATCCGGAAGGACTGCTCGACGTGCCACAGCTCGTGATACGAGGAGACCACCTCGGCGGCGTCCATCAAGCGTGCGGGGATGTTGGTGACATACCCTTGAGCCCCACCAGCGACCTGGCCCGGGCCAGGGGACGCCTCATCGAGCACCTGATCGCCTTTTATGGACGGTGACGAACCTGGTGCGTCTGGGCTGCTTCTCACCGGCGATAACGGCCCGGGCGGTTCTCCTGAGCGGTCAGGGTCTTACTGTCCCGGGCCGCGCGCTTGGAGTAGGCCCACACCGCCTCCATGAGCCCGGGTGAGTGTCCGGGTCCCAGACGGGCTCACGACGCTTGCTGACGTCCCGCTCTGCTTCTGGAGCCCTTCTTGGGGGTGATGGTGTCAATGAGCTGCCCATCAGTGAACGCGTCACCGGCCCAGTGGAAGTGGGCCTCGAGGTCGCCTGGGGCCCGGACCTGGCGGGCCCCGACAATGAACCGCAGCCTTGCCTCATGCAGAGACTTGAGGTTGGCGGCCGAGAGCATGCCGGCATCAGCGACGATGACGAGCTCCTCGATGCTGTGAGCGGCCTGGAAGGCCTCCACGATGGGGATGATGGTGGTGGTCTCGGCCTTGTTTCCTTCCAGCACCCGATTCTCAGGGGAACCCGCGGCGGTCGACCAGCAGGCCGACGATCACCTGGGGATCGACCCGCCTGTCCTTGGAGTAACCGACCTTGCGCAGGTCGTCCTCACGCTCGGCCTCGAAATAGAGCGTGGTCACGTCATCAGGCACAGGGGCCAGACCGGAGGTGTTGGTGACGTGCTCGAACAAGGCCCCAGACAGGCTCTCGCGGTAGCCCCGCTCAGCGCAGCGGCCCAGGGAGGCGCTACAAGGTGTTGCGGTGGGCCGGGGCCGGCCAGCCGATCTCGGACAGGACCCGGGGAGTGTCGGCCTTGGAGGACGGCTCGATCAGGCGAGCGGCGACCATCTGCTCAAAGGCCCGGTCACCCCCGACCGCCTCACCCAGCCCCAGACGCCTGTGAGGCCGAACGGAGGACCCTCGATCAGCCAGCCCGACCTGCGCGAGATGATCTGCGGCCTTCGCACCGCGCCACCGTCACCGGGTGCCTGACCACCCACCTCGTCAGCGTCGTCGCTGAGTGCCGGCCCCAGGTCCAGGACCTGCTGGCCGGCCAGGAGCCGCTGGCGCCCCAGACGCATCAGCGCAGCCAGCTCGGCCTCGTCATGGGCCGACCCCAGGTGCTCCACGATCCGGCGCACACCATAGTCCTTGGCCACGACCTGCACGGCCGTGGCCCCTCGAGGCTGTCTTGACCTGACGCAGGTACGGACTCACCCACCAGATCCTACCGCCGCCTTTAGTGCCCCGAAACGACCACCCCACCCCCCACCATCCCAACGAAAAACCCCACCCTGAAAACATGCAAACCACCCCAACCCTGTGCAACTCAGGTCTGAAGGGCGATTCTGGGATGTCACAACCGTTGTCCACCCGGGTTTGCGTGAACCATGCGACGAGCAACGTCGCCACAACTCGATGGTTCGGGCTACGATGGTCGTCATAGCGAACGGAGGGACATGTCGGGCTACAGGATCGACCGTCAGGTGACGGAGTTCGGAGAGCACGTGCGCGGGTGGCGCATGGTGCTCGGCCTGACCGCGCAGCAGGTCTCCGAGCGGGCGGGCATCACCCGTGACACCCTGCGCAAGATCGAGTCGGGCAACCCCAACGTCAGCTTCAACAGCGTCACCCAGGTGCTGCGCGCCCTGGGCATCCTCGACCAGCTCGTCGACGCGGCAGATCCTCTGGCCAGCGACATCGGCCGCCTCCGCGCCGGCCGCCTCACCAGAAAGCGCGCCCGATGACCACTATCGAGATCGTCTCCGATGTCAACGGCTCCCACCGCCTGGTCGGCCAAGCGCACGTCACCCGATCGCGCGGCCAGGTCTCCACCACCTTTCTCTACGACCCCACCTACCTCGCCGACGGTGGGATGAACATCGACCCAGCCCTGAGCCTCGTACCCGGCGCTCAATACCAGTCCGGGCTCATTGGAGCCTTCGCTGACAGCGCGCCTGACCGCTGGGGCCGCAACCTCATCCGCAAGGCCGAACGATCGCGAGCCCGCGATGAGGGACGCGTTCCCCGTCAGCTGGACGACCTCGACTTCCTCCTGGGCGTCAGCGACGACACCCGACAGGGCGCCCTGCGCTTCCGGGCCCCCGGGAGCGACGAGTTCCTGGGAGAGCCCTCGCGCGTCCCGCGGCTCGTCGCTCTGCCCGAGCTACTGCACGCCAGCGACGAACTGGCCTCCGACGATGACCCCTCCGACGCCGTTAAACGACTTCTCGACACAGGGACGACGGGCCTCGGCGGTGCGCGCCCCAAGGCCTCGGTCCGACTCGATGATGGCGGCCTCGCCATTGCGAAGTTTCCTCACTCCAGCGACTCCTGGGACGTCATGGCCTGGGAGGCCACTGCTCTCGACCTGCTTGAGACGGCGGGCGTTCGCACACCCCAGCACCAGCTCACCCAGGTGGGCAATCGAAGCATCCTGATCCTGCGGCGATTCGACAGAACCCGTGATGGCGGGCGTATCGGCTATATCAGCGCCATGACGGCCACCGGATCGTCCGACGGAGACCAGAAGGACTACGCCGACCTCGCCGAGGCGATTCGCGACCTCTCACGCTCGCCCGTCCAAGACCTCCATGAGTTCTACGACCGAATCATCGCGAGCATCGCCCTCGGCAACACTGACGACCACCTGCGCAACCACGGGTTCCTCGCCGACCGCGGGTTCTGGAGACTCAGCCCCGTCTTCGACGTCAACCCGAACCCCGACCCCAGTCGGCCCCGTGCGACGTCGATCATGGGAGCAGACGCGATGCCCGACGAGATCGACGGGCTCCTGGCTATCGCAAACGACTACCGGCTCACTCAATCGGAGGCGCGGGAGCGAATCAGACGCATCACTGCGTCCCTGTCAGGATGGCGGGGCCAGGCGCGGGCGAACCGAGTCCCCGAGCGGGAGATCACCATGATGTCTGAGTCCATCGAGCCTCGCCTGGAAGCCCTCACCCGAGCCGCGCACGCCGAGGATTGAAACGGCGTCTCGTGAAGCGAATCGAGTATCTCCAGGGGCGGTGAAGGAAGCTTCTGTAGGCTGCGCCCGGCCCGACCTGGGTCCATCCTGGTCGCGGCCCGGAACTACTACGTCCCTCGCTCGGGCCGGCTGCAGTCGGCCCACCACGTTCAGCCCAGGAAGGGAACCCGGCAGCCTCATGACCATCGAGATGATCGTCGCCCTCATCGGCGCCTCTGTTGTCGCCTACGCGATCGCCAACAGGTTCCGGCTCATCGCCCCGTGCTTCTCATCGCCGCGGGTGTGGGAGTCGCGCTGCTCCCGGTGGGGAGGAGATGTACCTGCCCAGCACCGTGGTGCTCACGATCTTCCTGCCGATCCTCCTGTACTGGGAGTCACTGTCCGTCTCCCTCAACCGCATGCGGCGAAGCCTGCGCGGCATCATCCTCAGCGCCACGGTCCTCGTCGCCATCACGGCCGCCCTCATCACCCTCATCGGCGTCCTCACGGGGCTGAGCGTGGGAGCCGCCCTCCTCATCGGGCGCCTGCCTCGGCCCCACCGACGCCACCGCCGTCTCCAGCCTGGGACGCGGCATCAACCCCAACAGCCGCACCATTCTTCAGGCCGAGTCACTCCTCAACGACGGCACCGCCCTGGTCATCTTCGCCATCGCCCTCCAAGCCGCGCAGGACTCCTCCGGCGTCACCTTCGGCCTCATCACACATCAGCTCCTCCTGTCCTTCGGGGGAGGAATCGGTGCCGGAGTCCTCGTTGGTGCGGCAGTCACGAAGATCGGCATCCGGGTCCGCACCATCACCGACGACCCCATGCTGGCGACGATCACCGCCCTGGCCACCCCGTTCCTCACCTTCTTCCTCGCCGAGGAGATCGGCGGCTCAGGGCGTGCTCGCCGTCGTCACCTGCGGCATCGTCATCTCCCGCTTCGCCGCCCCGCACATGTCCCTGGGCTCGCGAGTCCTCGGCATCCCTTCTGGACGATCCTCACCCACATCCTCAACACCATCCTCTTCGTCATGGTGGGAGTGGCGCTCCCCGGTATCGTCGCCGAGCTGCCTCGTGCCGACCTCGTGCGCGGCCTCATCCTCATCCCCATCATCTACATCGCCATGGTGGCGGGGAGGTTCGCAGGCCAGCACCTCATCATCTACTCCATCCGCGCCCTCGACCGCCGCCCCGAGCAGCGTCTGCGCCGCACCAATATCCGCGGCCGCATCGTCTCCACGGTCGCCGGCTTCCGCGGCGCGATCTCACTGGCGATGGCACTGTCCATCCCCGTCTCCTTCGACGGCGCCGCCTACGCCGAGCGCAACCTCATCATCCTCGTCGTCGCCGGCGCGACCCTCCTGTCCCTCCTCATCCAGGGCCTCGCCCTGCCCTACGTGGTCCGCTGGGCCAACGCCAGGCCCTCGGCCGGCACGCAGACCGCCGAGTGCGTCGAGTCGCAGGAGACCGAGGCCCTCGCCGAGATCCTCGACGACGCCATCAGTCAGCTCGATGCCATCGCCGAACGCGCGGGCGTCGACGACGACGAAGCCATCGAGGCGGTGCGCGCCGATTACCGACGTCGCCACGAGTCCGTGCTCAACTCGGCCACAGAGGGTGAGGCGCGCGTCTACTGCGGCTCGGAGAGCACGCTACGGCTCGCCGTCATCGAGCACCTGCGCGAGCGCGTACACGGCCTGCGCTTCTCCGGCCGCATCGACGACTCCACCGCCTCGCGAGTCAACCGGCGGTTCGACGTCGAGACCCTCCACATCAACGGCCCCATCGACGTCGAGTGAGTCGTGGGTGAAGACGGAGGACGGCAGCGAGGGGGTGGGGTGCCGGCGCACCCCACCCCCTCCTGTGCCGGCGGTCAGTCCATGGAGCGGACCTGCAGGTAGTCGATGTCGAACTGCGCTTCCTTGAAGTTCTTGGCGTCCAGCTGCCCCCAGTAGTGGCTCCCCGTCTGTGTGATGAGAAGGAGGTGGTAGGGGGCTTTGGCGCTGAAGCACCGATCGAAGGCCTGCTGGTTGCTGGAGCGCAGTACCTCATGGAATCGCTGGTTGTCGAAGAAGAACGTGATGCGTTCCGGAGTCTTCTCCATCCGGTAGGTGTGCCACGCACTCAGGTCCGGCCTGTTGCTGACGCCCTTGCCGCTCTTGCTCTTACCGGACTGGTTGAAGTGGACCGTCGACTCGGCGATTCCTTTGGCACGGCTGCCCCCGTAGGTCTCGACGATGTCGATCTCTCCGCCATTCGCGGCTCCGTCCGGCCTCAGCCAGATTCCAGCCCACAGTCCGAGGTTCTGCTGCGGGAAGCGTGCTCGTACCTCGACGGCGCCATACACGAAGGAGAAGAGTCCCTCGGTGGTCAGCGATGCCTCGTTGACGTGGCGAACGGTCTTGCCCGAGTCGTACCTGTTCTGCCAGCCGGTCTTGGGGGTCGAGCGCTTGCGCCAGAACAGGTGGCCCGCTCCACCACTCACGCTGTGGGTGTCATGCGTGACGACGCCCCAGTCGTAGTCCAGATACGTGTCGCCCTTGGGCTCCTTCTCCCGCCACCGTGCGGTACTGAAGTCTGAGCCGTCCGTGAACTGCTCATCGAAGACAAGGGTGCTGAAGGATCGTGATGGAGTGCTTGCGAATGCTGCGGTGGGTGCGAGTACGCCTGCGGCTGTGGCTCCGGCGCCCAGTCCGAGGGTGGCGATCAGCGAACGTCGTGTCAAAGGGCTCATTGTTCTCCTTTTACAAGATGCATGAGGGAGTATTTCCTGTCGAAATCTGGTTTATTTGGCCTCACCTCCTTGTGCTGCCAACGAGTACGTGCCGTAGGAGTACTCGGCTGGCATCGTCGTGTTGTCACGCGGAAATTGATCCACGATTGTAGTTATCCTACAAGTTGTTTAGTGGTTCGTCTCGCGAACGGATTCCTTGCCGTGGGGAGTCTGAGGGCGGTCTATTGGGCTGGAAACACGCAGTGAGGGGTGGGACGTGCAGGCGTCCCACCCCTCAGTCAGTGCTCGGAGCCGGATCGAGCCGGCTCATCGCGTGTTCAGTTCTTCGTGCGGCGAGCCCGCAGAAGCAGGTACCCGCCGACAACCGCGACACCCGCAAGGCCCAGGACCAGCAGTGCGTTGGTCCCCGTCCGAGACAGGCTGCTCCCTGCCTTCGCCGCCTGCGTCGGTGAGGCGCTCGGCGCGCTGGCACCACCGGGCGACTGCGCCATGGTGCCGTCAGCCGGCCGATCAATCTCATCGGGCTCCATAGCCGGCTTCGACGTCGCCGCCGAGGTCCGGCTCGGCGCCGGGCTTGCGCTCGGTGACGGCTCACCTGACTGCGTCGGCACCGCGGTCGCCTTTGGGGCTGCCACCGACGGCGCCCGACCCGTCGCGCCCGGCGCGGAAGCCGAGCTCGGCTGCGGAGCCGGCTTCTCCGACGGCGCAGCACTCGGCTGCGTGCTCGGTGCCTGCGTGGGCTCGGCAGACGGTTCCGCCGTCGGGTCCTGTGTTGGCTCGGCGGCCGGAGCAGATGACGTCTCCGATGCCGGAGCGCTGCTCGGCTCGGGTGCAGAACTTGGCTCGGGCGCCGGCGCGGCCTCGGCGCTCGGGGCGGTCGTGGGCTCCGGCGCCGGGGCGCTGCTCGGTTCCGGCGCAGCGCTCGGCTCGGGCGCGGAGGACGGTGCAGGGGCAGGTGTGGGCTCAGTGCTCGACTCGGCCGTCGGGGCCTGCGTCGGTGACGGTGCCGGGCTCGGCCCGGCTGCGCCTGGTTGCACTGCTCGCCGAGCCAGCTCATCGTGAAGTTGCGGTACCAGATGCCTCCGTAGTTGGCGCCGTCGCTGGCGTCCTCACTGAGCAGGCCGATGCTGCCGTCGGACTGCACCGCGATCGTCGTGTAGCCGACGAAGGGCTCATGGAAGACCTTGCTGGTCACCCAGGAGGCGCCGTCGTCGCAGGACATCGAGATGGTGCCGCGGTCACGCGACCACGGCCGTGGGTTCGGCGAGTGGCTCAGCAGCAGCACCTTGGCGCGCGGGTCGTCGGGGGCGGCGTTCGGGAAGGCCCGGATGATCTGGGCGTTGTCCACCGAGTCGGGCAGGTTCTGGTCGGGCACCGGCTCGCTCCAGGTCTGCCCGCCGTCGGTGGATCGGGCCACCTTGCGGAAGCCGGAGCCGTCCGAGGCGCGCGAGTTGAGCATGAGGGAGCCGTCGGAGAGCTCAACGACCTTGTTCTCATCCATGCCGGTCCCGGTCGGCTGACCGGCCTGCCAGGTCCTCCCGTGGTCGTCGGAGTAGACCGAGACCGCTCTGCACCGCGCCGTCGGCGGTCCTGATCGTGTACTGCTGCACCATGCGCCCGGCGTGAGGGCCGTGCTGGATCTGGATGCCCTGGCCCGAGGCCGCGAAGCGCGCGGTCCAGGGGTTGTCCTTCGTGATGTCCGCGGTGATGGTGCGGTGCGTCCAGGTCCGGCCGTTGTCCGTGGAGGTCGACACCTCGGCCTGGATGATGCTCCCGGTTCTCAGGGGTCGGTGCCGGCGCGCGAGCCGCCCCAGCCCTGGTCGTAGGACTTGACGTGGAAGTTGAAGATTGTGCCCGTCTGGTGGTCGACGACATAGCTCGGGTCGGAGTAGCCGACCTTCTTGCCGGTCTCCGTGCCCTGGTGGATGTAGGTGGGTGCCGACCAGGTCTTGCCGCCGTCGGTGGAGCGGCGCTGGACGATGTGGTTCGGGTTGGGGGCGTCGCTGCCGCCGTTGCCGTTGTCCTTCGGTCGCTCGTCGTAGGAGACGAGCAGGTCCCCGTTGGGGGCGGTGGTGATCGCCGGGATGCGGTAGTTGTCGGTGGCCGTGTTGGCGGCCAGGTGCTGGGCCTGGCTCATCGAGGCCGGCAGGTCCGTGCTCGCGTCGGGCGCCGGCGCGGGCTCGGCCTGCGGGTGCTCGCCGACGACGCTGATCGGGTTGCCGGTGGCGGTGAGCGTCTGGAGGGCGGTGCCGTCGGTGCCGGTCGCCGTCAGGGTGATCGACGGCGTCCACCGGCCGGCGTCGACGTCGGCCTGCGTGATCGTGTGGGTGAGCGGCTTGCAGTTGTAGACCGCACCGTTGCCCGGGCTTGAGGTTGCCCCAGTGGCACTGGCGGGCCAGGTCGTCGAAGGAGGAGCCGGTGGCGGCGACGTTGATCGTCTTGTCCGACACCGAGCGGATGCGCACCGTGTAGCTGACGGTGTCGCCCAGCTTGTAGGTCTCCTGGTTCGACGACGGCGTGAAGGACTCGACCCGCAGCGAGGTGGGCTTGACCGGGCTCGTCGCACCGCTGATCGTCTCCGGGGTGCTGAGGGCCTGCCCCGGCGTACTCCACGGCCTTGACCTCGTAGGCGATCTGCGGGGTGAAGCCGCCGGCCTTGAGGTCCTCTGCGGTCACCGTGTGCGTGGCCAGGCCGGTGCAGTCGGTCTTGGTCGTTCCGGCCGGGACGTTGCGCCACCGGCACTTGGAGACGTTCCCGGACAGGTTCGTCGATGCCGGGGTGTAGGAGTGGGCCTCGCCGCTGGTGTTGGTGAGAGTGATGTTGAAGGTCATGACGTCGCCGACGGAGTAGAGGCCGTCCGTGGGCGCGTTCACCTGAGTGATGGTGACGTCGGCCAGGCCGTCAGCCGTGGGGGTGGCGTGCGCCGGCGGTGCCGCGGCGATCAGACCAGTGGCGGCCAGTGGCAGGGAGCCCAGGAGGGCGGGAAGGCGCCTCCGGGAGAAGGGACTGTGGGATGTCATAGGTATTCCGTTCTAAAAGGCGAGGCGACCTTGCCTGCGTCAGGAAAAATGTTGACGACAGATGTCAGACGTCTTGCGATAAGGTAACGGAAGATCTCGATTCTGCAAAGTTGGGCGAGTCGCTGACGGTGCGTGAAATCTACTGTCCGTCAAGTTCTTCTCGACGGCCGTTCGTGTCGGTGAATGACTCCGTGGTCGTGATTCGCGCCAGGAAAATGCGTGCCGTGCAGGTCCTCGGTGGTCCCACTGCAAGAAACATGTGGACGTCTACATGAATTGACCTCGCTCTGTCACCACCTGATTTCCCCATTGTGTCAGGGCCCGTAAAGCGGGTAAGAAGGTTTGACCGAAGTCAGTGAGTGAGTAGAGCGTCTTTAGTGGCGGCTTATCACCAAAGACTCGACGCGATACAAGACCATCCATCTCGAGCTGTTTAAGCTGGAGGGTAAGTGTTGTGTCTGTCACTGATACAAGGTCGCCTCGTAGTTCACTGAAGCGCTTTGGCTCATGCTGCAGGTGATAAATGATGACCGCCTTCCATTTCCCTCCGACAAGATTCATGGCAACGCTGATCGGGCAGGAGTAGGTCTTGTCGTTGAAGTTGACGAACTCGCTGATGCATTCGGTCTTCATGTGTTCAGGCCTCCGTTTTTCGGGGACTATCTAAAAAGATAGTTCTTGACGCCGTGATCTCGCTCCTGCGACGCTGTCCTGCGTCAACCAGTGTTCGTTATGATTCATGGAGGAGAGCATAACATGTTGGATACGCCGATTATTGCTGTTGCCGGTGCAACCAGCAAGCAGGGGCGCAGTGTTGTGAGATCGTTGCTGCAGGGCGGAGGCTATAGGGTGCGGGCACTGACTCGGGATCCCGCATCGCAGGTAGCGCAGAGCCTTGAACGGCAGGGTGCTGAATTGGTGACGGGGTCGCTTTCGTTGGGGAGTGATGATGAGTGGGTTGACGCCTTTTCTGGTGCTCGTGCTGCATTCTTGATTACCCCTCCCACTCTCCGAGAGGATCTCGCGAATATGAGCTGGGGTGTCGGATCGCTGATGCTGCAGTGAGGGCAGGGGTTGAACATGTTGTGTTCAGTGCCTTGGAGAACGTTGATGAGATCACAAGTGGAAAGTTGTTCGCCCCTCATTTCACCGACAAGGCCCGGATTGCGGAGTACATCAGCGGCCTGCCTGTAGCCAGCACTTTTGTAATCCTCTCATTTTTCTACACCAATTTGATGGAGTACTATGTTCCCAGGGTGGAAGACGGCTCGCTTGTCCTCCCTATATATCTTCCTGAAGATTTTCGGGCGCCGTTCGTCGATCCTGTCACGGCAACCGGTCCGGCTGTACGGGAAATCATCAGCAAGCCGAGGAAGTATGCCGGGGAAACCTTACCGATCGTGGGTGATGTAGTCTCCCCGCGCGAGATGGTGAGAGTGTTCCAGGATGTTACCGGGCTGCAAGCCGAATATCGCGATGCGTTCACGTATGACGGGTTGGCGCGCAACTTTCCTGAACTGGTTGCCGACGATCTTCATGCGCAGGAGATCCTGGGGATGGTCAACTATGCTGTTGAGTACGGCTACTTTCGGCAGGATCGTGACCTGGAGTGGAGCCGCAGTATAGACCCGGAGGCGCTCACGTGGGAACAGTTCCTCCGTGCCACGGGTTGGCGCGGAGAGGCTCGTTCATATGGTTTATGATCCTCAGTGCCGTCTAGGGGATCGGTGTGCGAAATATTTGTCCGAGCGACGACCGTCACGTTGCATGAAGCTCCTGTTGACATTCTCTTCCGGTGTCTTGAGGAGGTGTGCCACCTGCTCTTTCCGTTGTGCCATCGGGAATGGTCATAGGGATGTTCACCCCCTGGTGTGCCCGCAATCGACATCGATGGCGGGGTGCCGGCGAAACGTCTTCACTGCGACATTGAAGGCGGTTCTCTCACCCATCGACCAAAACTTCAGAAACGCCCCGGAGCTGGGTCGTTTCTGAAGTTTTGGTCGATGTCTATGCGCCGGCCAGGAAGTCGCGGAGCTATCGCGTCCATCTGCTCGGCCTCGATGAGGAAGCCGTCATGCCCGTGCAGGGAGCTGATCGTCTCGCGTCGCGCGCCGGGGATGCCTTCGGCCAGCTCCTCGGCCTGGGCGGGCAGGAAGAGCCGGTCGGAGTCCACGTCCACCACGAGCGTGCGCGCCTGCACCCTCGCCAGTGCGGCCTCGATGCCGCCGCGCCCCGTGCCGACGTCGTGCACCATCATCGAGTGGGTGACGATGAGGTAGGTGTTGGCGTCGAAGCGCGCCAGCAGCTTGCCGGCGTGGTAGTCCAGGTAGGACTCCACCTGGTAGCGCCCGCCCACCGCCGGGTCCTCCTCACCCTGGTGGCGCCGCCCGAAGCGCTCATCGAGCTCGGCGGCGCTGCGGTAGGTCGTGTGCGCCAGCGCCCGCGCCAGGCCCGAGTCCCCGCACCGGTCCCACCGAGTGGGAGTAGTAGTCGCCGTCGAAGAAGAAGGGGTCGGCCACGATCGCCAGCTCCTGCAGGTGGCACCAGGCCAGCTGGTCGGCGGTCGTCGAGGCGCCCGTGGCCACCAGCGCCAGGTTACGCACCCGCTGCGGGTGGGTGACCCCCCACTCGATCGCCCGGTGCCCACCCAGCGACGCCCCGATGACCAGATGGAAGACCTCGATCCCCAGGGCGTCGGCCAGGCGCGACTCGGCCTCGACGGCGTCGCGCGTGGTCAGCCACGGGAAGCGCGACCCCCAGGGGCGCCCGTCCGGCGCCGTCGACGACGGACCCGTCGAGCCCTGGCAGCCGCCCAGGATGTTGGCCGCCACCACGAAGTAGCGCTCGGTGTCGACGGCCCGCCCGGGCCCCACCAGGTCCGACCACCAGCCCGGCGTCGGGTGCCCGGGCCCCGCCTCACCGGTGACGTGGGAGTCCCCGGTCAGCGCGTGCAGCACGAGGACCGCGTTGTCGCGCTGCGGGCTCAGCTCCCCCCAGGTCTCGAAGGCCAGGACCGTGTTCGGCAGGACCTCCCCGGACTCCAGGGGCAGGTCCCCGATCTCCAGGAACCGACGGTGCCCCGGCTCGTCACCGGGCCGCCAGGCGCCCGTGGGGGAACCGGCCTTGCGGTCCACCAGCTTGGAGGAGGCCGTCCCCACGCCGAAGGCGGCCGGCTCGGTCTCAGCGCTGCCGCTGGAGACGGGGTAGGAGGAGGACGTGGTCGCACTCATGGCACGCCGCCTCAGGCCCCGGCCGTTGTGCTCGCGTCGCCCGCCCCGACGGCCCGGGCCGCCTCAAGCCCGCGCTCAAGATCGGCCAGGATGTCGTCGATGTGCTCGATCCCCACGCTCAGGCGCACGGTCCCGGCGCTGATCCCGGCCGCGGCCAGGCCGGCATCGTCGAGCTGGGAGTGCGTCGTGGTGGCCGGGTGGATCGCCAGCGAGCGCACGTCCCCGATGTTGGCCAGGTTGGAGAACAGGCTCAGGGCGTCGATGAAGGCCGCCCCCGCCTCACGCCCGCCGGCCAGGTCGAAGGTGACGATCGAGCCCGCCCCGCGCGGGCAGTACTTGCGGTGCAGCTCGTAGTAGGGGCTGGAGGTCAGTCCCCGAGTAGCGAACCGAGGCGACGTCATCGCGCCCCTCGAGCCACGTGGCCACCGCCAGGGCGTTGTCCACGTGCCGCTCCATGCGCAGCGAGAGCGTCTCGATGCCCTGGGCGATGAGGAAGGCCGAGTGCGGCGCCAGCGCGAAACCGAGGTCACGCTGGCCCTCGGCGCGCGCCTTGAGGATGAAGGCCAGGTTCGCGCCCAGCGGGCTGCCCACGCCCAGGTCCCGGGCGTAGACCAGGCCGTGGTAGGAATCGTCGGGCGTGTTGAAGCCCGGGAAGCGCTCGGGCTGGGCCGCGAAGTCGAAGCTGCCCGAGTCCACGATCACGCCCGCCACGGACGAGCCGTGCCCGCCCAGGAACTTCGTCGCCGAGGCCACCACGATGTCGGCGCCCCACTCGAAGGGGCGGGTCAGGGAACGGCGAGGCGACCGTGTTGTCCACGACCAGTGGGATGCCCAGCTCGTGCGCGGCCGCCGAGATCGCCTCGATGTCGAGGATGTCGCCGCGCGGGTTGGGGATCGTCTCCCCGAAGAAGGCGATGGTGCGCTCGTCGGCCAGCGCAGCCCAGGCCGCCGGGTCGCCCGTGTCGGCCACGAAGCGCGCCTCGATGCCCAGCCGCGGCAGGGTGTGGGTGAGCAGGTTCGTGGTACCTCCGTACAGTGAGGGCGAGGCCACGATGTTGTCGCCGGCCCCGCCCAGCGTCACGAGGGCGAGGGTCGTGGCCGCCTGACCCGACGACGTCAGCAGCGCCCCGACACCGCCCTCCAGCGCCGCGATCCGCTGCTCGACGATGTCATTGGTCGGGGTTTGGTCAGGCGCGTGTAGATCGGGCCCAGGTCGCTCAGGGCGAAGCGGGCGGCCGCCTGATCGGCCGACTCGAAGACGTAGGAGGAGGTCTGGTAGATCGGGATGGCCCGAGCGTGGGCGGGCTCGGACATCGGGTCGTGCCCGGCCTGGACCTGCTTGGTCTCGAAGCGCCACCCCGCCGGGCTGGTGGGGAGGGACTGGATCCGCGCTCTGGGGGCGGCCTGGTCGGGGGTGGTGGGGCGCTGGTCGGTCACGAGGACTCCTTGGTGGTTCCCGGTGACCGGCGGCGATGTCAGTGTCACGAGCGGTGCCTGCCCCGCGCCGGCGATTGCGGCGCGCTTCCTGACGGTTCCCCGGAGCCTGCTGCGACCGGCGTCGGATCCGACCCCTGCAATCAGGAGGGAGCGAGGCGTCGTGGCGCTGAGTCGTCCGCCGTCACCGTTTCTGCAACTTCTCGATGGTGCGGGTGAGGGCGGGGACGCGCACGTGGGCCGACGGCGGCGTGCGCGTCAGCTGCGCATTCGCCCCGTGGTGGGGGCGTCCGGCCGAAGGGCCTCAGGACGACGGAACATGCTCCGACTTTTAGCGGTTTCCTCCGCGGGCGGTCCAAACGCGTGTCCGCAATGTGGCTGCCCAGAGGGCTCGATGCGGGTGCTGTGTCGGTCCGGTGTCGGTCCGGTGTCGGTCCGGCGCCCCGGCGTCGAGGGCCGCACCGTTGTGCTCGAGGGTCTTTCGTAAGTGACGATCCGGCCGTTTAAATGCTGATCGACCTGCACAAACGATCATTTGTGCCGGATGTCATACCGGTCACGACCGTATGACGAAGGCTGAGAGCCCCTGTCGGCGCAAGCGCAATCCATTAACTACAGGGGCGTAAGTTACGATTGTGAATAGTGTGAACTCTGTTTTCAGGTGGGGCTAAAGAGACTAGTGTGGTTTTTGTCTCATCCGGGCTGACGCTGTCTGCCGTCTTCGTCCCCCATCCGCTCCGCGCCCTCGTGATCTCGCGGAACGGATCCCGACGGTAGGCCCGCGCCGATCCCCGGGTGAGGCGTCATCCTCACGTTCAGCCCCATCACGACGGAGAACCCCTGTGAGCCCTATCCCCCCAAGACGGCACGGACACGGTGTCGTCGCCACCGCAGTCGTGGCCCTGGCATGCACCCTGGCGCCCTCGGTGCTTGCCGACCCTGTGGACCAGAGCGATATCGATCGCTCCAAGGCCTCTGAGCGCTCGACCTCCACCTCCATCGCCTCCCTGGAGACTCGGCTCGCCCAGGAGAGCAGCAACCTGGAAGACGCTCAGATCAAGGCCCAGGTCGCCAACGAGGACTACCTGGCCGCTGTCGACGAGCTCAACACGGCCACCAAGGATGCCCAGGCCGCCCAGGCCAACGCCGACGCCGCCACCTCCAGCACCGCATCCGCCCGCTCCGACCTCGGCTCGATCGTCGTCCAGACCTACCAGGAGAGCGGCAATCCGCTCGACCCGCTCACCCCCTACCTCACCAGCGAGTCGCTGGCGGACCTGGCCGACGCCGACGTCGCCCTGGCCCGCGCCGGCGAGAGCAACAACGCCAAGGTCCAGAACGTCGAGGCCCTCGAGACGGTGGCCACGAGCATGCAGGCCATCGCCGACCAGAAGGTCAAGGCCAAGGAGGCCGCCAAGACCTCCGCGGCGACTGCCAAGTCCGACGCCGAGGCCGCCGCCGGCGACGCCCAGAACGCCGTCGCCACCACTCGGACCAACCGCCAGAACCTCATCACTCAGCTGGCCGCGCAGCGCAACACCACCGTCGAGCTGGAGACGAAGTACCAGGACCAGGTCGAGGCCGAGCGCAGGGCCCGCGAGGAGGCCGCCGCCCAGGCGGCCGCCAAGGCGGCCTCGGAGAAGGCCTCCGCCGACCTCGCTCAGAAGCAGGCCGAGCAGGCCGCCGCCCAGCCTCAGGAATCGGCCCCCGCTCCCTCAGGAGCAGTCGAGCCGGCCCAGCTCGGGCCAGCGGGCCTCAGCCCAGGAACCCGCCACCGCCTCTCAGCCGGAACCCGAAGCGGTCGGCGAGGAGGAAGCCGCCTCCGCTCCCGCTCCCGCCCCGGCCCCCGAGCCCGCGACGTCCCCCGAGCCGGCGCCGTCGCGCTCCGGCAATGCCGCCTCCACCGCGATCAGCACGGCCATGGGCTACATCGGCACCCCCTACGTGTGGGCCGGGGAGTCTGCGTCGGGCCTGGACTGCTCCGGACTGACGATGGTCTCCTACGCGGCCGCCGGTGTTGACCTCACGCACTCCTCGCGCGTGCAGTACGGGGAGGGCGCCCAGGTTCCGCTCGACGCCGTCCAGCCCGGGGACCTGGTCTTCTGGTCCTCCGACGGCAGCCAGTCCGGCATCTACCACGTCGCCATCTACCTGGGCGACGACATGATGATCGAGGCCCCGACCTTCGGCATGACCGTGCGCGTCACCTCCATGCGCTACTCCGGCGTCATGCCCTACGCGGTGCGCCTCTAAAGCGGGGGCGGGGCGGTAGTCCGGCATCACGCCCTACGCAGTGCGCCCCTAGGGTGGGGCGGGCGGTACATGCGCTCTCGGCTACCATCCGCGCCGCTCCCGCCAGACCCGCAGAGATAGTCAACTGCCTTCGAGCACGTATTCCGCCCGCCCCGAATATCGGGGCGGGCGGTTCGTCAGTCGCGAGCTGTGGGGTCGGTGCGGAGCGTGTATGCCGCCCCGCCCGTCCGGCTAGCGTCAGTGGCCGTCGCGGGCGACGCGGTCGGCCTCGCGCTGGAAGGACTGGCGGATCTCCTCCTCGGCCTCCTCGCGGCCCACCCAGTGGGCGCCCTCCACCGACTTGCCCGGCTCGAGGTCCTTGTAGACCTCGAAGAAGTGCTGGATCTCCAGGCGGTGGAACTCCGAGACGTCCTCGATATCGGTACGCCAGGAGGCACGCTGGTCGGCGCTGGGTACGCACAGGACCTTGTCGTCGCCGCCCTTCTCGTCGCGCATGCGGAACATGCCCAGCGCGCGGCAGCGGATGACGCAGCCGGGGAAGGTCGGCTCCTCCAGCAGGACCAGCGCGTCCAGGGGATCGCCGTCCTCACCGAGGGTCCCGTCGATGTAGCCGTAGTCGTCGGGGTAGCGCGTTGAGGTGAAGAGCATGCGGTCCAGGCGGATCCGGCCGGTCTCGTGGTCGATCTCGTACTTGTTGCGGTTGCCCTTGGGAATCTCAATCGTGACGTCGAACTCCACGGGGAGCCTCCTTCGCTCGTGTCTTCAGCTCGTTGGGCGCTGGAACGGTGCCTGGTGGTCGGCGTCGATCCGGCGGGGCGGTATTGATGGCACTAGTGTGGCGCACGACAGCGCCTGAGGTCGGTAAACGCGTACGCTGCACGTCGGTGCACCGGTGGCAGTAACCTCCTGGGCGCCCCACCTACCTGATATACAGGCCATCCCGGCCTGTCCACAACCCAGTCCGGAGGACGTATGCGCAAGGTCCAGACCGCTGCCCTGACGGCGGCGAGCCTGCTGGTTTTCGGCGGCTACTACAGCCTGGGCGATGCTCTCGACCTGCTGCCCGGCCCGGTGACGGTCGCCTATGCCGACGTCGCCCCCGGCCCTTCCCGACACCGGCCGGCCCCAGCGCCAAGACCGCCGCACCCTCCGGCCTGGATCAGGGGGCTCCCACTCCCTCCAAGACGGCCCTGACGGCTACGTCAAGGGCGTGGCCTCTGACGCCGCCCTGACCGGCGGGAACGTGACAGCCTCTGTCATTGATGTCGCCACCGGCGAGGAGCTGCTGGACCGGTCGGCCGCCACCGGGGTGACGCCGGCCTCCACCAACAAGGTGCTCACCGCCTGGGCGGCCCTGTCCTCCATGGGGCCGGGTCACACCCTCCAGACCAAGACCGTCCTGGAGGGGCAGACCCTCACCCTCGTGGGCGGCGGTGACGTGCTGCTGGCTGAGGATGCAGGCGACCCGAGCGCCACGCCCGGCCACGCGGGCCTGGGCGACCTCGCCCGCGCCACCGCTGAGAAGCTCAAGTCCCAGGGGACGACGTCGGTCTCCCTGCGCCTGGACGACACCCTGTTCAGCGGCCCCCAGTGGAACGACAAGTGGGAGGACGGCAACCAGCAGTACGTGGCCAAGGTCCAACCGATCATGGTGGATGTCTCGGCCACCCAGAACCAGGGCTACCCGGATGACCCGGCCATGGAGGCCGCCCAGGCCTTCGCCAAGCACCTGAGCGAGGCCGGCATCACGCTTGATGGCGAGACGACCCGCGCCGCAGCCTCCGGTGGGGCCAAGGAGGTGGCCTCGGTCTCCTCCGCCCCGCTGTCCGACGTCCTCTCCGTGTCGCTGAAGACCTCCGACAACACCATGACCGAGGTCGAGGGTCGGCTCGTGGCCGTGCAGGCCAAGGAGACCGCCGACTTCGCCGGGGCTTCCAAGGCCGTGCTCGCCCAGCTGCGCAAGGACGGCTTCGACACCTCCGGGGTGACGCTCCAGGACTCCTCCGGGCTGGCCAAGGGCAACAAGGTCCCTGCCAGGCTCCTGGCCCAGATCCTCACCAAGGCCGCCGGAGGCGAGGGTGGCTCGGTCGGACGCACCCTCATCGCCGATCTGCCCGTTGCCGCCCTGGACGGGACTCTGAAAAAACGTCTGCACGACACCACCGCGGCCGGGACGGTGCGCGCCAAGACCGGGACTCCTGGAGCAGACCGCCTCCCTGGCCGGGGTCGTCACCACCGCCGACGGGCGTCAGCTGGCCTTCGCGGTCCTGGCCAACACTATCCCCGCCGGAACCAGCGAGACGGTCGCAGCCGTGATGGACAACCACTTCGTGGCGCCTCTGGCCTCCTGCGGCTGCTCGTGAGGGACGTGGCAGCGCATCCGGAGGACCGGCGGAAGGCAAGGGCTCGGGGAGCTTGGTGACCTCGGTGAGAAAGGCGTAACGGTGACGACCCAGGGTACTGCGGCGGGACTCGTCGACTGGCGGACGGTGGAGCGCCTGACCGCGCTCATCCCGGCGGGTCCCAGCGCCTCGCGCTCAGCGCGCGCCAGCTCGGTGGCGGTCCTGCGCCGCTCCGCCCAGGAGGCACCGGCCTGGGTCGCCAGGATCACCGGCCTGAACCGGGCGGCCCAGCAGGGTCGCCGACACCACGCGCGTGAGCGTCGTGGACCGGGCCGGCCTCGTGCGCGCCTCCACCCGGGCGCTGCGCGGCCTCATGGAGCAGGTGCCCGCTCCGCGGGCCTCGGAGGCGGTCCAGCTCGTCGGGGCCGCCGAGGTCGCCGGGGCGATGAGCCTGCTCGCCACCCGCCTCCTGGGGCAGGTGGTGCCCACGGCCCCGAGCAGGCCCCATGGTCATGGAACCGGCGCTGCGACGTCCCGCACGGCACCGGTCAACGACATGACAGCAGGCGGAGGCGGGCAGGTGGGGTCGCCGCATCTCCTGCTCGTGGCCCCCAACGTGCTGGCGGTGCGCCGCCAGATGGACCTGGACATGCTCGACCTGCCCGCCTGGGTCTGCCTGCATGAGATGACCCACGCCGTCCAGCTGGCCGCTGCACCCTGGCTCGGTCCCTACCCTGTCCGACTCCATGCGCATGGTGATCGGCGCCGTCGTCGAGGCCGCATACGGCGGTGCCGGTAGCGCCGGTAGTGCCGGTAGCGCTGACGGGGCTGGCAACGCGGGTCCGCAGGTGCGGGGGAGGCGGCCGCGGCGAGGCCGGGCGGTGCGCATTGCGGCGCGCGCCGGCCGGGGGCGGGTCCTCGAGGGACTGATGAACGTCACGGATCGATCCGAGGTCGCCTCCCTGGCCGCTGCCCTGACCTTCCTGGAGGGGCACGCCGAGGTCGTCCTGGATGATGTGCACCCCAACCGGATGCCCTCGGTCCACCGGCTTCGGGCCGTGCTCTCACGCAGCCGCGCGGCCGACGGCGGCATCGGTCCCGGCCCCGGCCTGGGGTCGCTCCTGCTGCACCGCCTCATGGGCCTGGAGGCCAAGGAGGCCCAGTACGCCGACGGTGCCGCCTTCGTGCGCAGCGTCGTGACCCGCATCGGGCACGAGGGGCTCAACGCCGTGTGGACCGACCCCGCGCTGCTACCCACTCCTGCCGAGCTCGCCCGCCCCGACATGTGGGTGCGCCGCGTGAGCTGAAGTGCCAGGTCGGGGCCCGTTATGGCAGGCTTATGGCGTCGACGCGGACCGGTGGCCTCCCGGCCCTGGTGGCTCCGCGTAAGCCATGACGACGCATGAGGAAGGCGGGGGCGTATGGACGCCACGGACATGGGATCGGACCTTCAGCAGGTTCTCATCACCGAGGAGCAGATCGGTCAGCGCCTTGATGAGATGGCCGCGCAGATCGACGCGGACTACGCCGGCCGCGACCCATTGCTCGTGGGGGTGCTCAAGGGGGCCGTCTACGTCATGGCGGACCTGTCGCGCCGGCTGCACATGAGCGCGCCGATGGACTGGATGGCGGTGTCCTCCTACGGCTCGGGCACCAAGTCCTCCGGCGTGGTGCGCATCCTCAAGGACCTGGACACCGACGTCACCGACCGTCACATCCTCATCGTCGAGGACGTCATCGACTCTGGGCTGACCCTGTCTTGGCTGGTGGGCAACCTCTCCTCCCGCGGTGCGGCCTCGGTGGAGATCGCCACGCTGCTGCGCAAGCCCGACGCCGCCAAGGTCGAGGTGGACGTCAAGTACGTCGGCTTCGATATTCCTACGGAGTTCGTCGTCGGCTACGGGCTGGACTATGCCGAGCGGTATCGCAACCTGCCGTTCATCGGTACGTTGCGCCCTGAGGTCTACGGGGGCTGACTGATTCAGGGCAACCTTGACAAATCCTGATGGTAAGACGGAAAAATAAACGGACTGCGGCGTCTGGGTGCCGTTGTCGGGCGGTGAGTCGGGGTCCTTGAACTGCGATCTGCCCCCTTTTCAAGGTGGTCGGGAGGTGCGTACGTTACGTTAAGATAACAAGTGTGAGTCGCCGGTGACCCCTGCCGGCGGGTGATGTGGAAGGACTGTTGGTGACAGTGAAGAAGGCTGTGCGTCGACGTGCCCCGAGGCTGGTCGGCCTCGTTGGTGCGGTGGTGCTGTCGTCCTCGCTGAGCATCCCCATGATGCCTTCCGTGGCCGCCGAGCCGACCGCTGGCGACACGTTTAATACGGCGGCTGAGATGACGCAGGTCAGAGGTGCTTCCGGCACCCCTGACCACTCTCGGTGACGAGGCGCCCGGTGACGGTGGCGGTCTGACCTACAGCGTCGAGAGCACCAGTCCCGAGGGTGCGCTGGGTGCCGTCTCCGTCATGCTGGCCGACGGCCAGTGGGCCGTGCCGCAGGGCCTCCCGACCACCCCGACCGTCGCCTCGGACGGCGCCGCCGCCAGCGACGTGGTGGCCCGGACCCGGTCCTTCGTCAACGCCGGGGGGTCCCTGGTGTCGGACGCGTCGCGTCCCACGCCGCTGTCGGGCGCGAACCCCCGCGCCGGCGGCCCGGGCCCCTACCCGATCACCTCCTCGGCACTGGTGGGCATGGTGCTCTCCGGCTGGGACTACTCGCACACCACCTATGCGGCGGACCAGAACAGCCAGGTCGGCTACCGGGCCGACGTCGGGCACGACCTCTCCGGGAGCTGGAAGCCCGACGACCTGGCCGGCTGGTTCAACTCCCAGGGGCGTCTGTGGCTGAACACGCACGGCTCCATCAACCCCGGGGACATCGTCTTCTTCTCCCGCCCCACGCCCGGCGGGCAGAACGCCCCCGACTCGGCGTCCGCCCAGTCCGCGGTGTTCGGAAAACGTTTACGACGTCGGCATCTACGTCGGCGACAACCAGGTCGTGCGGGCCTCGACCGGCACCGCCCAGGCGCAGGCCCTGGATGCCCAGGCGATGGCCGAGGTGGCTCTGGTGGCGCGCCCGCAGTGGTCCGCTCCGGAGGCCGGCGCGACCACACCAACGGATCAGCAGCGCCCCGGCACTGGTGCTAGCAGCACTGCGACGCCGGGCCCCGGAGGCCTCGGCGTCGGCCTCGCCCCAGCAGGGGACTCCGCAGGGGCCGACTGCAGGGGCCCCGCCCTCCAACGGCGGCTCGGTGCCGGACGGCTCGAGTGCCGGCTCGCAGTCCTCGAGCGGGTCCGAAGGTAGTGACCACAACGAGGTCGTGGTGGGCGCCGGCAGCAGCCATGACACGACGAGGGTCTCGAGCGCCACCGAGCGGCCCGCCGCCCAGAGTGTCCGGGAGCGGTGGCTGCCGGTGACCGGTGCGGCGATCAGTGTGCTGTTCGTGGCGGCGATCCTGCTGTCCGGCGGCCTCATCGTCCTGCGTCTGCGCCGCGTCTGAGGCGGGGCGGCGCTGAGCGGGCTGCGACCTGTGCGGGGCTGCCGAGGACGCACCATAGGGGGCCGGACGGCGCCCCGGGCCGCAGTCCTCGGGCCCCTACGGTGCGTCCTCGCGGCCAGGCAGCCTCCAATCGGCCCGCTCGGCCGGATCTTCCCGGCCACGCCCGGCGCGAACGTGAGCAAGCGCAATGGGACCTTTGCCGTGCCATCGGCTAACGTCGGAGGGTCAAGTATGTTGAAGGGACCTACCGCACGATGAAAGATTCTGGGCGTGAGCCCGGCCGCAAGGACTCGGATAAGCCGGGCAAGGCCGGCAAGAACGATCGCGGCAAGCGTGACCGCAAGCTCCGCGACACCCTGGGCAACCCGTTCCTGTGGCTGGTGCCCTTCCTTCTGGTCGTCATCCTCGGCTGGGCCGTGTTCTCCTCGATGTTCGGCTACCGCACCATCGACACCTCCGACGGCCTGACGCTTCTGCGGGACAAGCCGGACACGATCAAGTCGATCACCGTCGTCGACGGCAACCAGCGCGTGGAGCTGGACCTCAACACCACCTACGTCCAGCCCAAGAAGAAGGGGATCGAGTCCCGCCCGGTGGGCAAGAAGGTCGAGTTCTCCTACACCGACGCCCAGGCCGAGCAGGTCGACCGCCTCGTGCAGGCCGCCGCCCCCAAGGAGGGCTTCAACTCCGTGGTGCCCACCACCAGCTGGTGGTCCTCCCTCATCCAGCTGCTCGTCCCCGCCTTGCTGCTGGGCGGCTTCATGTGGTGGCTCCTGAGCCGCATGGGCGGCGGGCGCGGCGGCGCCATGGGCTTCGGCCGATCCAAGGCGAAGGTCGGCTCCAAGGAGATGCCCGACGTCACCTTCGCCGACGTCGCCGGCGAGGACGAGGCCGTCGAGGAGCTCGAGGAGATCCGCGAGTTCCTCTCCGAGCCGGACAAGTTCCGAGCCGTCGGCGCCAAGATCCCCTGAGGGCGTCCTCCTCTACGGCCCGCCCGGAACCGGTAAGACCCTCCTGGCCAAGGCCGTCGCCGGCGAGGCCGGCGTGCCCTTCTTCTCCATGGCGGCCTCCGAGTTCGTCGAGATGTTCGTCGGCGTGGGAGCCTCGCGCGTGCGCGACCTGTTCGACCAGGCCAAGGAGAACGCCCCCGCCATCATCTTCGTCGACGAGATCGACGCCGTCGGCCGCCACCGCGGTTCCGGCACCGGCGGCGGGCACGACGAGCGCGAGCAGACCCTCAACCAGCTCCTCGTCGAGATGGACGGCTTCGACGCCAACACCAACGTCATCCTCATCGCCGCCACCAACCGCCCCGACGTCCTGGACCCGGCCCTCCTGCGCCCGGGCCGCTTCGACCGGCAGGTCAGCGTCGAGGCCCCCGACATGGCCGGGCGCGCCGCCATCCTCAAGGTCCACGCCAAGGGGCAAGCCCTTGACCGACGACGTCGACCTCGACCTCGTGGCCAAGCGGGACCCCCGGCTTCACCGGTGCGGACCTGGCCAACGTCCTCAACGAGGCCGCCCTGCTCACCGCCCGCTCCAACGCCCACCTCATCGACAACCGGGCCCTGGACGAGGCCATCGACCGTGTCATCGCCGGCCCGCAGAAGCGCACCCGCGTCATGCGCGACCACGAGAAGCGGGTCACCGCCTACCACGAGGCCGGTCACGCCCTGTGCGCGGCCGCCGGCGCCTACTCCGACCCGGTCACCAAGGTGACGATCCTGCCGCGCGGGCGCGCCCTGGGATACACGCAGGTCATGCCCCAGGACGACAAGTACTCCACCACCCGCAACGAGCTGCTCGACCAGCTCGTCTACGCCATGGGCGGGCGGGCCGCCGAGGAGATCATCTTCCGCGACCCCACCACCGGCGCCTCCAACGACATCGAGAAGGCCACCGCCACGGCCCGCAAGATGGTCACCGACTACGGCATGACCAGCGCGGTCGGTGCCGTCAAGCTCGGCACCACCGAGAGTGAGACGGTCCTGGGGCTCAACGCCACCAACCGTGACTTCTCCGAGCAGGTCGCCGCCACCGTCGACGCCGAGGTCCGCAGCCTGCTGGACACCGCCCACCGGGAGGCCTGGGAGATCCTCACCCGCAACCGCGCCGTGCTCGACGAGCTGGCCGAGGAACTCCTCACCCGCGAGACGCTCCTGGAGAAGGACCTGGAGAGGATCTTCGCGGCCGTCGTCAAGCAGCCCGAGCGGCCCCTGTGGCGCAGCGACGAGTCCCTGCCCGTCGTCGAGGCCGCCTCCGTCCCTGACGGCGAGTCCGGCGACTCCCACGGCAGCGACGACTCTGGGGCTACAACCAGTGAGTCGAACCAGGCCCCGGCGGGCCCGGCAGGCGCAGAGAGGCAGAGGCTGACCATGAGCTACGATGCCGAGGGCGTGCGGCGGGCGGTGCACGACCTGCTCGTCGCCATCGGGGAGGACCCCGAGCGCGACGGGCTGCGTGACACCCCTGAGCGCATGGCGCGCGCCTACGCGGAGATGTTCGCCGGCCTCGAGCAGGACCCGGCCGAGCACGTCGAGCGGGTCTTCGACGTCGGGCACGAGGAGATGGTCCTCGTGCGCGACATCCCCATGTACTCGGTGTGCGAGCACCACCTCCTGCCTTTCCACGGGGCGGCGCACGTGGGCTACATCCCCGGTGAGGACGGGCGCGTCACCGGCCTGTCCAAGGTGGCGCGCCTCGTGGACGGCTACGCCCGGCGACCGCAGGTCCAGGAACGCCTCACCAGGCAGATCGCCGACGCCCTCGTCGAGCGTCTGGAGTGCCGGGGCGTGCTCGTCGTCGTTGAGGCCGAGCACCTGTGCATGTCCATGCGGGGCGTGCGCAAGCCCGGCTCCAACACGGTCACCTCCGCCGTGCGCGGCATCATGCGCAACGCCGCCACCCGCTCCGAGGCCATGAGCCTGGTCCTGGGCCGGCGGTCCTGAGCCGCCAGAAGACCTCGACACCCGAATCCAGTGGCTGCCTCCCCGAGTGGAAGTGCGCGCTGACGGTGCCGAGTAGCGCGGGGATGCACTGTACGACGGTTGAGCCGCGCTGGTCAGCACATGGGATGCTGTGCGGTGGTGAGGTGTGAGACGACGGTCATGCGGCGCCTCCAACGGTCGGTCGGTACTCCCCTGCGCTCGTGGAGTAGGGGTATGTTATCGGAGACGTCCGATAAACCAGATGCTTGTTCATGGTGACCTCATTTCCCGCGTCGACGGCGATGTTGAATCTCTGGGACTTCGAGGCGGGGTACGGCTCGCATCATGAACTTGTCGAAGTCCGGGACGGTGAAGGCAGCATAACCGTGCTGGGGCGTGTATAGCAGCCCCATGTCAATGAGTTGAGATCTGATGGGCGCCACTTGTGATGACTCTCGTTTCATGAGGGAAGCGACATCGGCTGCTTTCTGGGGCTCGGAGCCGAGTTCCGCCATGGCTCTCATGTATGCGGTTTGAAGGGGGGTTGCACGGTCGAGTCGTACGCGGAAGAACGACCCGTCCAGCTTTGCTTCGTATGCTTCTTAGCGGTACTGATGTCTTCTGCTGTGATGTGGTTTCCGCTCGCCACGATCCATGCTTGGTACCCCAGCTCCTGAATGAAGTACGGGTAGCCGTGAGTGAGGCTGACTGCGAGGTCCACGGCATCTTCGTCGTAGGACACGTTCTCGGTTTCTGCGGGTCCCACAAGTGCTTGCCGGGCTTCCTCGGGGGTGAGGGAGTCGATGCGTGGGAACTTGAACAGTCTTTCGGCATAAGACTTGGCGTCTCCAGCGAGCTCGGCGATCTGTGGTAGGCCGGCTCCCACAAAAGTGATGGGGAGCTTCTTCTGAACGGACTTGTGAACCGCTTGTATGAGTGATTCAAGTTGAACAGTGGTGAGAAATTGAACTTCGTCGATGAGTAGGACGATCCCGGTTTCTTTTTCCTTCGCAACATCTCCTACGGCTAGAAATACGTCCGTGAGGTCTAGCCCTAGGTCGCCGTGATCACCGTAGCCTTCGGATGGGTCTACGTCCCATGTGACGGAAAAAGTGCCGGATTGGTCGATCGATAGCACAAAGGAGCTGAGTACTTCTGCGGCGTGTCGAGCGCGTTCGCTCCAGCGGCGACGAGGTGATATGTGTAGGAGTGCTGCGCGAAACTTGGAGAAGATGGACTGACGGAATGCTGTTTCGTCGTGCTTGCTCGCTTCAAGCTCGATTGACTCCCATCCTGCCAGCTCGGCGAGTTCTGCGAACCTGTTAAGCAGGACGGTCTTGCCGACGCCGCGCAGGCCGGTCATAATCATCGATTGCTCTGTCCGGCCTCGTTTGAGCCTCTGAAGTAGGATGGAAAACGCCTCGGTTTGCCCGTCGCGACCAATGAGGACCTCCGGTGCTGCTCCTGCGTTGGGTGTGTACGGGTTGTTGATGTTGTCCACGCGGTCATCTTAGGATCTTTACTTAACTTTATCTAGTTCTAATAAAGTTGGGCTGGGCGTAGGCTGCCGGGGCGTGCTCGTCGTCGTTGAGGCCGAGCACCTGTGCATGTCCATGCGGGGCGTGCGCAAGCCCGGCTCCAACACGGTCACCTCCGCCGTGCGCGGCATCATGCGCAACGCCGCCACCCGATCCGAGGCCATGAGCCTGGTCCTGGGCCGGCGGTCCTGAGCGACCAGGAGACCTCGACACCGGACAGGACTGGTGAAATAGTGGCGCAATGAGTCCCACGTACAAGAGGCTGCTGGTGGCGGTCGATGCCGGTCTGCTGCTCTACTGGGCGGCCGTCCTCCTCAACCTCATTCCCGAGAACCTGCGCTTCAAGGACTACTCCAACCAGGTCATCCAGGCCTGGAACTGGTCCTTCTTCCCGCTCGACGTCGCCGCCGCACTGACCGTCTTCCTCGGCGCCCACCTGACGCGCGTGGGCAGCAGGGTCGGTGACCTGGTGCTGACGGTCGGGCTCATGCTCACCTTCTGCGCCGGGTTCATGGCGATCTCCTTCTGGTCCTTCTACTGCGACTTCGACCCCATGTGGTGGGGATCCAACGCCCTGCTCATGATCGTCCCGGCGCTCGCCTTCGGCTCCATGGTCTGCAGGCGGCTCGAGACCGTGGAGAACCGGGCATGACGGTCAAGGACGTGCTCTGCCCGTCGACGTGGGGGAGCGTGTGCCGCCCAGGTGCGCCCACGGGCCCGACGGTGCTCGGTGCGTTGAAGGAGTGCCTGGGGTCGACGGGTCGCGGCGTGTGCGCCTGGCCGGCGCTTGGAGGCGCCATCATCTCCGAGGTGTCGGCGACCCTCGCCCTGCGCCAGGCCTTGAACCAACCGGGTTTCTACGTCGTTGTCGGGAGCGGGTACGCGCTGGCCTTCATCCTCCTGTCGTTGACGCTCAGGGCGGGTATGCCGCTCGGCGTCGCCTACGGGCTCTGGTCGGCCGGGGGAGTGGCCGTGACGGCTATGCTGCCTCAGAGCTCTCTTCGGTGAGCCACTGACTCGCACCATGGTCGGCTCGGGCATTGCGCTCATCATGGCCGGGGTGCTCCTCGTTGAGATCGGGGTGCAGCGCGCGGGTCACGCAGGACAAGGACGGTGAGATGCCATGAGCGGGGTCTACCTTGTGGCGGCCATCGCCTCCGAGACCACCGGCACACTGTCACTCAAGCTCGCCTCCGACGGCAAGGGACTACGGTGGTACGGCGTTGTCATGGTCGGCTACCTGGCGGCCTTCGCCATGTTGACCCTGGCCCTCACGGAGGGACTGCCGCTCGGTGTCGCCTACGGGATCTGGTCGGCCGGGGGAGTGGCCGTCACGGCAATCGCCTCACGGCTCCTCTTCGGTGAGCCACTGACCCGCACCATGGTGGCCGGGATTGTGCTCATCATGGCCGGGGTGCTCCTCGTCGAGCTCGGCAGCCCGCACTGACAACGCACTGGACACGATCAGGCCGTTCCTGTCTTGCACGGACTGGCCAAGCGGCCCCCTGAGGTGAGTGGCGTGGGTAGAAGGCTCTCTCGGCCGGGGACATTCGACATCGACGGGTGCAGTCCACGAGCCCGAGGACATGATGGCCTTCCCCGAACGCGCGACGTGTCCCCGCCGGGCGCCATCAGCCCCCGGCTGCGCGGGATATCTCGGCCGGTGCCTCAGGCGGTGTGTACTGGGGATATCGGGTGGGGGAGGATAATGAAGATGGTGGTCCAGCGGTCGTCGCACTGACTCACGTTCAGGCCGCCGCCCATGACCTTCATGCGTCGCTGCGTCCCCTCCATGCCCGGCCCGAGGAGCCGCGGCAGCGACGAGGCCGGAGAAGTTCTGTGCCCTTGCGGGTCTAAGAAGAATCCGATCTGGTCAATATCTTGCAAGCTGCGAGTCGATGTTGAGATGGATGCTCTTGCGGATACGATATGAAAAAGGAAGTTCCCTTGATGTCGTCCAGATTTGTGTGGGCGGCATCAATGGAACTTCCTCGTGAGCTGTTGGTTGCTGTCGCATGTGGTTCGAAAATGAATGATGATCGAGTATCTGTGAATCGCACCTATTTTCCGAAGAACAGACGGGGCTTCGGTGGGTTATGTGGCTAGAGTTTGCAAGTGGTGAATATGCCTGCTAGGTCTACGCAATTTACTTTCGTTGGCGCGTGAAAAGCGATAGGTTCATCGTGGGTAGTGCGCGGAGGTGGGGGCAGCGTGAGAAGGTGGACACAAAAGCAGGGCTCCTCCGAGAGCGGTGGCTGAGAGGATGGGGAAATGGCCTTACGCATGTTCGACTCCTTGCGGTGGTGAGGGTGTTGGCTTAAGTCTGACCTGCCTTCCGTGACTGCACCAGCCTTCTTATGGATGAAATCGCATACGACTTTCTGCGGATGCCGGTCGTTCCAGCGTGCTCAAAGGTGGAAGTGGTTGGCGCGTCACTTCGTGGTTGTCTGAGGTGTGGGGCGGAGGGGGATGGTGAAGATGGTGGTCCAGCGGTCGAGGGTGCGGGTGATGTGGAGGGAGCCGCCTAGGGATTCGATGCGTTGCTGGGCTTGAATGAGACCGAGCTGGGATGAGGTGGCGATGCTGGTGGGGTGGTCGGGGTCGATGGGGTTGGTGCACATGCACTCGAGGGTGTTGTCGTCGGCCTCGATGGTGAGGGGTGGCGGTGCTGGAGGGGTGTGTACTTGGCGGCGTTGTTGATGAGCTCGGCGATGATGCGTACGAGCTGTTGGCGGACGCCAGGGGCCGATGCTGGGGTTGTCGAGCAGGTCGGTGCCCTGGGTGGTCAGGTGGGCGTCTCGGTGCGCGAGGGTTTCCCGGACAGCGCGGATGGTGTCGGTCAGGGGTGGTGGGGGTGAGGGCGGCCAGTAGGAGGAGGGAGTCGTCTCCTTCGGCGGTGCTCATGGCTTTCAGGCTGCGTCGTAGTTGTTCGACGGCGGTGCGTACAGGGGGTGATGATGGCTGCGAGCTGTTGGTTGAGGTGGGTGTTGTGGGGGTCGGCTAGGCGGGCTTGTTCGGCGATCATGACGGCGTGGCTGAGGTCGCGCACGACGGTATCGTGGAGCTCGGAGACGACCAGGCGCCGTTGCTGGTCGAGCTTGCGCCGGCGCTCGTGCTCGGCGACGTTGGCCTGGAGGCGGTGATGACGGATGACCTCACCGATCACCACGCAAGGAACACCGAAAGTTGCTGTTTGGATTAGCCCTAAATACCACGTTGGTGCTGCTGAGAGGTGTGACAACGTCGTCGCGAAGGCGAGGACGTAGATCATGTCGCGTCGGAGGCCTCGGCCCAGGAGCATGATGCAAAGCCCCCACGGCAGTACCACGGAAATGCCGCCAAGATCGTATGGGGAGTTGGCGGCGAACCAGGCGACAGCCAGGCTTGCGGCTGCTCCTGCGGCGGGAAGCCGGGATGCCAGGGGCAGGCAGGCCAGGCTCATGGAGGTGACCAGGAGTGCAGAGGCAGTATGAGGTACTCCCAAGGCCATCGGTGCGATGGTGAGGATGAAGATGGCAACTCCTGCATGGAGCAGGTGGGTGCGTCGCGTGGGGTGCCATGTGAAGGATGTCTGAGTGTCGAAGGCAAGAAAAGACATACGAACCGCTCTCGAGTCGGGCAAACTCAGTATCATTCTTCCATGCGGACAGATGCTCTCTCGAATAGTTTAAGTGACAACAATAACTCGGAGAAGATCCGGGTCATCGTCGTTGATGACGACCCTTTGTCTTGCAGGCCCTGAGGGCCTACCTGAACGAAGCGCAGGAGATCGAGGTTCTCAGCACTTTCGGGTCTGCAACGGACGCCTTCGGCTTCCTGCGGAACTACCGGGTCGACGTGCTCATCACCGATGTGCGGATGCCGGGAATGGACGGTCTTCAGCTCCTCACCAAGGTCAAGCAGGGGATGCCCGAGGTCGCCGTCATCGTCCTCACCTCCTTCGATGACGATGAGGCCATGCGGACCGCGCTGGACCGGAAGGCCAACGGCTTCCTGCTCAAGGACTCCTCGGCGGAGGAGGTGATCCGGGCCGTCATCGCCGCCCACAACGGCGGAACGACGATCTCCCCGGCCACCACCTCCCGCCTCGTCTCCCAGTACCTGCGCCCCGTTCCAAGCTCGCGCCCCCGGTGTTACCGAGGCTGAGCAAGCTGTGCTGGATCTCCTCTGCGAGGGGTACTCCAACGCTGAGATCGCCGACCAGCTCTTCATCTCAGAGGCCACGGTCAAGAGCCACGTCTCCCACCTCATGAAGAAGTACGGCGTGTCCTCACGCCTCAAGCTGGTCGTCGCCACTCATCAGGAGAGGTGAAGGCTCTCCTCTCCTGATGAGTGGCTCCGGTCGACTGTGCTCACCTGGGGAGCCGGAGTGCTCCCTGCCCCGTACCAGGTGTTGCCTCCGCCTGTGATGGGTTCGCATGCCAGAGCCTGCTTCTCGCTCGGGCATGAGATCGGGGTCGCCGACGTCGTCAGCTGCTTCTTGACGTCACCCGCCGGTACTCCGCGAGACCTGAGTTCCGCCGCCGCGGCCGCGACCTGGGGCGCCGCAAACGAGGTTCCGATCTGGTACCAGTAGTACCTGCAGGAACCCCCTCCTGAGGGGCAGTCGCTCAGGACCTCGTCGGTTCGGGGAGAGCCGTCGTCGTTGAGCGCGCCCAGCTCACGGAGTCTGTCCGCCGATGCCGTGGTGAGGATCCCCTGACCCCGGCCCCTGGACCACGGCACCGCCCGGCCCTGCCAGAGGCGGCTCGCCCCCGAATGTGACGATGTCGAGTGCAGCGCCCACATTGGAGTAGCTGCTCCGAGCCCCCTTCTCGGTGATGGCCCCAACGGTGATGACGTCGTCGGACTGGGCGGGCATGGTGACGCACTGATCGGTGACAGGACGCTCTGCCTGACCGGACCAGCCCGAGCTGTACGGGTCAGATGTGCCGTGGTCGAGATCGTAGGCCTCGTTGCCGGCGGCGGTTACGAGGACCACCCCGTGATCGGCGGCGTACTTCAGTGCCGAGGTCACCTTCTCCAGGTCGGCCTTCTGCTCTCCCCGCTGCTCGGCCGTGTCCGCGGGCGCGTTGTCGCAGTAGCGGAACCAGGGGTCGACGGTGAAGCTCATGACGAGGACGCTGAGATGCTCGTCGGCCCCGTACCGGATCGCCTGGCTGACGGCGTCGGCGGAGAAAGTGCCCGTCCGGTCCCCGGCCTTGAGACTGACGATCCTGGCCCCCGGAGCGGCCCCGACGATGCCGTGCCCGTCCACGGCGGCGGCGATGATCCCGGCGACGGAGGTTCCGTGACCGAAGCCGTCATAGGTGGGATCGTCACAGGCGGTGTCTCTGTTGCAGGAGCCCCCCGACAGGAAGGACTTGCTGCTGGCGGAGTCGTATGCGGCGGCCAGATCGGGGTGGGAGGCGTCGACACCGGTATCGATGATGCCCACGGAGGCGCCTTTGCCGGTGGAGGGCGAGCCCGGGCGGTTCTGCCAACTGAGGTACCACTGTTTGGACTGGAGGGGATCGCCCGGAAGCAGTGAGCCGTGAGACGATGAGTTGGCCGAGGCGGCGCCGGCCGTCGTGCTCCCCGCGCCCAGGGAGGAGGAACAGCGTAGCGCAGGCGGTCAGTGCCCTCCTGCGAAGATGAGGCGCACAAGCGGGTGCCACGATGTTCACCACCGGGCCACCTCCTCGTAGAGCTCGCGAACGGGGGCGAGGGTCAGGATCACCGAGCCGTTGTGCTCGATCCAGGACAGGAAGCCCGCCTCACCGTTGTATGGAGCGCGCTCCCTACCCACGACGAGGTCGACCGTGTGTCCACGACGGCGTGCGGCGGTCACCAGGGCCGCGTCCTTCTCGATGTCTCCGGACAGGGCGTCGCCGTGCTTCTCCAGGAGGCCGCGCAGTGCGAGGAGGTCCGCCTCGACCGAGTCGCGGTTCTCCGTGGAGGGCTGATCGGTGCGGGGAATCCACCCCGTCATTCCGGGCTCGTTCCGGGAGGTCAGCACGGTCTGTATGGAGTCCTTGATGTCGGAGCGCTTGATTCGGTTCATGATGGTGTTCCTTAGGTCGTGGCTGATTACTGGTGATGGGACTGCTGAGGGGACTGGATGCGCTCACTCATCCAGTTCTCCTCCAGGCGACGGCGATCCACGATCGACTGCCGGGAGCTGAAGACGTGGCCCTCGCCGGGGAAGACGGACAGGGTGACGTCGGCGTCGGCGACCAGGAGGTTCTCGTACAGGTGGAGCGACTGCTCGGGAGTCGTCGCTGAGTTCTCATCGGAGTCCCCGCAGGTCAGCAGGAAGGGGATATCCCGGTGTGCGCGAGTGCTGGGAAGAATGGTCATCATGCTGTATAGACTGGGATCGGAGGCGGCGGTGCGCCGGTCGTGCTCGAATCCCGACGGCGTCGCGTACCGGTCGTACGCGCCGCTGCGCAGGAGTACCCCCCTGGGGGAGGACATGCCGCGCAGCACCGAGACAGCCGCGAGCGCCGCGCCGAAGCTGTGGCCACCCAGGAAAGGCGGGATCGGGGATCTCGGCAGCTCGGCGGCGATTACCCCCAGGGCGGCCTCCCAGGCCTGGTGCAGCTCGGCCAGGATGTCCTCTGCGTGGACCTCGGCCAGTGCCTGGTAGTCGATGCCCACCCGCACTACGGGGCGCGAGCCCGCGTGGCACCACCGGACGCTGTCCGGCTGCAGCGAGCCCAGGTCGATGGGAGCGGGCTCGGAGGCCTCGATCTGCAGTGCCCAGGAGCTGTCGAACCAGACCAGCGGGACCGATCCGCGTGTCGACTCGGTCAGGGTGATGTCGACCGTACGCTCGGGAAGGACTCGGGTGATCACGGTTCCGGAGACGCTGCCGGCTGGATCTTCCGATGAGGGGCACCACAGAAATGGGGGGACGAGGGAGGTCATGAGGGAGCGTCGGTTGCTTCGGCGGTTCCGCCGATTCCCTACCAGCCGGTGGGAGCCGTCGGAGGTGATGACCTGGACATTGTCGTCGGCCCCGCCGGGAAGGAGGCGGTCAATCGGGCTGTCGCTGGTCCAGGAGCCCCCGGCCCACCGCAGGACGTGGGGTGCACCGAGCGCGACCCATACCCCGGTCAGTCCGGGGACCCCCGTGTAGTGGCTGACGCCGTAGGCGACGGTGGCGACTACCGAACCATCCTCGGCGGAGTAGGAGATTGTCTCATCGATAAGGCGCTCGGTGTAGACCACAGCGCTGCGCCCGCCCAGGGGGCGGTGGGCCACCGATCCGCGGGGCAGATCGCCGATGTGTAATACCGACGACGGCGATGCGCCTTCCCGGTCTTCCCCGTTCTTTCCGTCGTGGAGGTCGACGAGGTAGTGGGGGACATGGTCCTCCCGCATGAAGGCGGCCAGTTCCTCGGGCGTGCTGGCCACTCCGATGAGGAAGGGGGAGCCGGCCTCGAGGAGGACCACCGAGCCCTGAGGCACCCCGGGAAGCGGTGCGTCGTCGAGCATGACGGTGCACAGTGAGGAGGTGAAGAACTCCTCCACCAGGGCGTCCGGCCACAGCTCGGCGTCGCCGCTGTGACGAGTGACGACCTCGGAGGGCTGGTACTCCTGACGCAGCCACACGACGTGGTCCCCGAAGTGCCACAGGCGGGTCGAGCCGGCCGGGTTGGGGCGAAGACCCAGAAGGGAGCGCGTGCTGGTTCCCCACCGGGATGCGGTGGTTCCGACCTCGTCGCAGGCGCTGACCTCGACGCGCCCGTCGTCCTGCCAGGTGGACAGGACCCAGCCCCGCGGGCCGAAGGGCAGGGGCAGTCCGTCACCGCGCTCGGAGAAGAGGAACGGGTGGCCTGCGCTGACGGTTCCCAGGTAGCCGTGTGGCACCGGGGAGGAGACGACGTCGCCGGACTGCCGGTCGTAGGCGACCCCCCGGTAGCGGAGCAGGTCCATGCGCGTCCTGGGAGAGGTGCGGAAGACCGGGGCCTCCAGCACTGCTCGGGTGCCGGTGCGGTGGTCCACCAGCGTGTGGATGCTGAGCCGGTTGATTCCTTCCCTCTGGTGCTCGATGGGAAGGGGTCGTGACCGTCGCGCTCATGCGAGCACTCCTTTCTCTACGCGAGCGAGGGTTGGTGTGGGCACCTCGCGGAGCCTGCCGAGCTCCATGCGGTAGGCCCGGTCGGTCGCGGCGAAGAGGCGGGCGTCGTGGGTGGTGACGACGATGCAGTGATCGCGTTTGAGGTCGAGCAGCGTGGCGATGAGACGATCGGTGGACTCGTCGTCGAGGGCTGCTGTGGGCTCATCGAGCAGGAGCACTCGCGGGTTGAGGGCGAGGGTCCGTGCGATCGCCAGGCGGGCGCGCTCTCCGCCGCTGATGCGTGCCCCGCGTTCCCCGAGCATCGTGCTCGTCCCGGAGCGGTCCCCCAGATGGGACAGATCGAGTCCGACTCTGCTGCACAGCTCGTGGATTCTGGCCTCGCTGATGCCGGGGCAGACCGCCTCGAAGTTCTCCTTGAGGGTGCCGCTGCGGAAGAACGGCTCCTGGGGGCAGTACTGAACGATGCTGTTCCAGGCCTCGGTGCCGGTGACGACGGGCGAGAACCCGGCGACGGTGATACTGCCCTGTGAGGGGTGGTTGGCCCCGGCGATCAGGCTGAGGAGGGTCGACTTCCCACTTCCGGACGGGCCGACGATGGCGACGATCTCTCCGCACCGGGCGGTGAGGCTGACCGAGTCCAGAAGCACGGTGCTGCTCGTCCCGTTGGCGACCGAGTAATCGGTCTCCCTGACCAGGAGCGCTCCGCCGTTGGGGACGTCGACCGGTACCGGGGGAGTCTCGTACCACTCCTCCTGGGACTCAAGGAAGTCGCTCACGCGAGACAGCGCGGACCATGACGTCGCCAGGCCCGTGCGGACCCCGGACGCTGCCTGGAGCGGGCCGTAGAGCTGGGGCGTGAGAGCGGCCAGGGCGGCCAGCGCCCCGGGAGTCATGTCCCCCTGGACCACGGAGTATCCGCCGATGATGAGCACGGCCACGGTTCCCAGGGCACCGACGAGGTCCAGTGATGAGGAGAAGGCGCTGTCGAGGGTGATCATGCGGGTGTAGGAGGCGCGTACACCGGCGGCCGTCTCCTCGGCCCGACGCCGGTCCGTGGGGATGTCGGCCGCTGTGCGGGAGAAGAGGTGACCGGTGACGCCGACGCGCTCCACCACGGTGCCGCTGAAGGCGGACATGGCGTCGAGCATGCGGTCGGTCGTGGCGCTGAGCGTCCGTGAGACCCGCTCCGTGGGCAGGGCCAGGATCAGTGCCAGTGCGAGGACCACCAGGGTGATCGTGAAGGACCGGGTCCACATGATGCTCAGCAGGATCCCCAGTCGGGCGATGAGGCCAAGGGCCTGCGGCAGAATAGTGGACACGAAGGTCTGGGCCTGCGCGGTGTCATTGGTGATCCGTGAGAGCAGGGAGCCTCCCGGCGCCGCGCTGACGGTGGATGAGGACAGTCGGGTCAGCTTGTTGAGCATGAGGACCCGCAGGCGCTCCTGGAAGCGCTGTCCAGTGAATGCCGTCATGCGCTGCGAGGCCACGCTGACCGCCGTGCTGGCGACGGCTGCGCCGGCGGCCAGAAGGCCCGGGAGGAGAACGTCCCGCCGTCGATGGGGTTCTGGGTCAGTCTGTCGATGATGCGCTGGAGCATCAGCGGGAGATGGTGTCCAGGGTTGCCTGGACGGCAAGGAGGAGCGCCGCGATGATAATGGAGGGGGCGGAGGTTCGTAGCGCCCGGCCGCATGACGACGCCAGGACGCGTCGCGCGGAGCTCAGGCCTGAAGGGCGAGCTGCCGAGTGCGCCATGACTGAAGCACCTCCCTGCACTCACGTAGGCCTGACTGGACGTGGGCGTCGGACGGGTCGGCGGAGCTCATCGAGACGACGGCGGGATAGGCGGAGACATCGACTCCGGCCTCGCGGAGCGAGGTGGCCTGTTCGGAGTCGCGGTCCACCCAGAGAATGGTCCCGTCGAGCTCGGAGTCGTCGACATCGTGGTTCTCTATCACCTTGAGCGCCGAGCACGCCGTGCAGGTCGGAGACAGGACGATGAGGAGCTGATCGTGATGCGCGTCGTCTACCGCGGTGCGGCTCAGCCGGTTCCACAGCTGCATGGCGGCGGTCATCACGACGGCCGAGACCAGGGCGATCACCAGGCGAAGGGGCCGGGGGCTCGTGATCTCCTCGCTGCTGACAGTGCTGGCCAGCAGGGCGGCAGCGGTGAAGACGCAGCCCCAGATGTGGGCGGGACCGACTTTCATGCCCTCGATGCCGAAGCAGCCGCACTCCTGGCCCTTGAGCGTCGTGGCCCCGACCACGAATCCGACGTAGATAACGGCGAGTAGGAGGGAGGCGGCTCGATAGCTCGCAACGGCCAGCGCCATGGCGGACACGACGATCTCAGCGGCGATGACGAAGTTGCTGGAGAGATGGAAGCGCAGGAAGTTCGCCCCCTCGGGCCAGGCGAGGCGGGTGCGGGCGGCCGCCCAGATCTTGGCTCCCGCCGTCCCCAGGAGGACTCCGGTCGCTCCTCCGGTGAGCAGTGTGACGAATAGGCTGTTCATAATGACCTCTCCTGAGCATTGATGGTGGAATCTGAATCGATGATGATGCCGGACTCAATAGCGGACTCGATAAGTGGGGAAAGCGGGGCAGGGCTGGTGGAATGGAGGGCCTCATCAAGGAGGGACCCGTTCTCCTCATCCAGCTCATGGACGGAGAGGCGATGGAGGTCGGCGAGTGTCCATCCCCCGTTCTCCAGGTGTGTCAGGGTCATTCCGTCAGCGAGCCTCCAGCGCTCAGCCATGAGGTCACCCACCTTTCTGTCTCTACGGTTTTCTTGACGTCCAGTGCGTACTTCTGGCGAAGGAAAGGGTCTTTTCCGATCAAAGTCATTCCGTCGATGTCGATGCAGCCTTGGGCGGCGAGGGAGCCGTCGGCCAGTTCCTCCTGCCAGGAGGGCCACAGCTCGGCGGCCTCCTTGACGGCTCGCAGCCGGGCTGCGGCGTGGTCGTTGACGGGCTCCTTACCGAATCTGCGGAACAGTGCGGCGTCGTGGGTGCGAATGCCGTTCCGGACCTCCATGGAGCGCTGCTCAACAGGAACCTGGGCGAAGGCGCCGACAACGTCTGGGTCATGGGCTGGGCGGTACAGCGAGTCCGATGACGACGATGAGTCGCTGGAGACTGTCCACAGGAGTTGGGCCGCCCGCGGTGGGAGTCCCTTGAGGGCCTCCTCCCACGAGGACAGTGACACGATCCTTGCGACATCGATCATCTGAATGGCGTCAATGCTGAGCCATTGTGGGTCTGGCTCCACGATGACTGGTTCCGAGTCCTCCGAGGCGTGCTCGTGCTCAGGCTCGTGTGAGTCCGACTTATCCTTCTTGGACAGTAGCCGATGGAAGAAGCCCCCGCCTTGGGAATCCTTCTTCGCCTCACTCGGAATGGAGCCGATGAGGTCCCGAATGCCCCGTGCGTCGATGTCGTTCGCCTCGGTCTCAGATGGTGCGGAGTCACCGTCCGGAGCGGGGACCGTGAGAGCATTGAGATAGCGCAGGATGATGTCGTCAACGGGCATTGATGCCGAGGAGAAGTGGGTGGCAGAGGTGTTCCGGCGCAGGGCCTGGGTCAGTACCTCTTCGGCGGCCTCGAGGCTAATGATGCCGGTGCTGTACTGCTCGGGCTGCAGGGTCTGAATCGAGTCGTTGGTGAGTCGCGTTCCGGGAGCCTTGTGAAGGACCTCGGTGAAGAGCGACTGTCCGAAGGGCGGCCTGACGTCCGCGATGCGGGCGAGGACGAACCGGAGCGAGGCGGACGTGTGCCTGGCTGCGAGCGTGGCCTCATCAACCTGCTCCCAGGTTCCTGCGCGGCTGATGAGCAGTTGGTTTGCTGTCGGCCCAAGGGGTATCATGGTGACTCATTGGTGTGAACCTTGATCTGGGTGACTGGGATTGAGGGCGGGGCCTGTCCCTGCGCCGCTGCTACGGCGCGGGACAGGCCCCGTGTTATGCCTGGCTCAGTAGCAGGTGCAGCGGCGCCAGGCGGATCCAGACGTCGGCAGTAGCCGCCCCGGGTAGCCGACGCTCTGGCAGTGGGCGTTGCAGGCGTACTCGTCTCCAGGGCAGCCGAAGCCTTCGGCGCCCTCGATGGGGGCCTGGGTCTCGGAGCTGACGGCCTGCTTGAAGTCAGCGTCGCTCAGGGGGGCGGTGCGGCGGGTGAACTTGTCCATTGGTGTGTTCCTTTCTGGAGGGTCTCCCCGGGTGGTTCCCGTGGGAGGTTGTGAGGGTGCGCGGGTGAATGTGTCCGCGCACCTTCCCGGATTGGGGAAGCCTGTGATGCGATGCCGGCGGCACCGGACTGCCAGAGTCACTCGCAAGAAAGATGAATCAGATGCTGTGTCCTGCGCGTTGCGATATCGTTGATTGAATTAATAGCAGCGGCAGGAGGTCTTGAGTATTCCTCCGCAGTAGCCGCCCCGGTATCCGGAGTACCTGCAGTGGCGGTCGCACGGAGACTCATCGGTGGGGCAGTTGTATTCTGCTCCTTCGGTGGGTGCGTGCGTCTCTGAATGAAGAGCCTGCTCAAATGTCACATCCGCTAGAGCGGTGGAGCGGCGAACAAATCGTGGCATGGGGTCGGTCCTTTTTCATCTCTCGTGCAAGTGATGCAAGGCGTTAGTGTGAGCAGTAATGTCTTCGCCTTGCCTTGGCTGATATGAGAAGATTACGGGGATGCCTATCTGGAGGAAATTCTCCGAAGAGCGGTATTTATGGGAGCGAGTCCTCCCTAAGGATGACTTTCTATCTGATGTGAGAGGGTTGGGAAGGAAAATGTGGGCTGCTAGATGTTCAGCATCTGGCAGCCCACGCTCGGGGCCCGTCCTTTATCGCAGCTACGGTGCGGGACGGGTCGCGAGTTGTGTCTGGATCAGTAGCAGTGACACACGAGCTTTGATGGGGCCGGCGCAATAGCCTCCCCTGTAACCGTGACTAAGGCAGTGGCGGTTACATACGGATGGGGCCCAGGGGCAGCTAAGGTCTTCGGTGCCCTCGATGGGGGCCTGGGTCTCGGAGCTGACGGCCTGGCTGAAGTCGCTGTCGCTCAGGGTGGTGGTGCGGCGGGTGAACTTGTCCATTGGCGTGTTCCTTTCTGGTGGTCTCCTGGATGATTCCTTTGGGAGGCTGTGGGGGTGTGCGGGTGAGTGTGTCCGCGCACCTTCCCCGGGGACTGGGGAAGACTGTGATGTGGTGTCTGAGTCTGCGTTGTGCATGTATCCTGCCGCCGAGTGATGGTGTCACTCTATGGGGGTGGTACAGTCAGAAATATTCACCGAAGGTAGGAAATATCCTTCCTGTCATCCGTGAGGGGTCAGTGAGATGCTCTTCTGAGGTGATCGAGCTTCTAGTGGTGTTCGATGAGTGAGGAAGGGGTCGCTTCCAGAATGTCTGGAAGCGGCCCCGCACGTGATGGGAGTTAGTGGCAGCGGCAGGTGGCGGCAGCGAATCCTCCGCAGAATCCCTCCGCGATATCCTTTGCTCAAGCAGTGGTTGTGGCACTGATGTTCGTTGAAAGGGCAGGCGAAGCAGTCGCTTGTTTCGAGAGGGCTGCGGGTCTCGGCGTTCATGGCGTCATTGAATCTGCTATCGTTCAATGATTTGCGGCGCCGGGAGAACATGTCCATGTGAGATCTTCTTCTTCATGTGAGTTCTGTGTGGGGTGAGGAAGCTGTCATCGGATGTGGGGTGCTTTCGAGTCTTCGGCATGTGATCAGTCCTCTGCGAGCGCCATGACCGGCGGCACCGAGGCTGCCCGTCCGGCCGGGCGCAGTGAGGCCAGCAGGCCGACGGCCAGGGTCGCGGCGAACATGCCGATCAGCGCGAGGTAGGGGATGTGCACAGACATACCCTTAGCGGCCCCTCCCGCCGCAACCGTGCCTGCTGTGCCGAGGAACATTCCGATGAGGAGACCGAGGCTCCCCCCCACGGCCGCCAGGAGGGTCCCCTCGGTGACGATGAGGCTCCTGATCTCTGAGCGAGGGAGCTGCCGGTGGCGCGCTAGAACCCCGATCTCTCGAATGCGTTCCAGAACCGAGACGTCCGTGGTGTTGGCCAGCCCGGACAGGGCGATGACGAGGGCGGCCCCCAGAACCAGGCAGACGATGAGGGCCATCCTCGTGATGATGGATGACATCTGCTCACTTGCGGCGGCGCTACCGGCCACCATCAGAGCCTGACCTCGGACAGCCGCATTGAGGGCGTGCTCGGTATCGGATGTCATGGAGTTGCCGGTGGACCGAACCCACATGGTGGTGTTGGTAGGGAGTATCGCCGTTGATGCGCTGAGCCACTGCCGGGCTGATGGCGGCTCCCCAGCCCCTCCTGGACGCGGGCCGTCAGCTCAACGCTGTCCGCAGCGCCCGGTCAGGGGTGACTGTGGCGCCATCTGGAATGTTATAGATGCCGCCCACAATGAGGGTCTTGTCATTGAGGTCTTCCAAGCCGCTGGTGGACCGTGCGATCGGCGCGATAGTGCCGGTGTCGATGACGTCGACAGTAATGTCCTTCGACTTTCCATCGATGGTCTGGGTCAGGCCGAGGGAGGGAACGTAGGTGACGTCCTTGACCCCGTCGACTGCTTTGACCTGCTTCGTCAGCTGCGCGGTATCGGTTTGCGGTGTGACCCGAAGATTCTGGCGTCCACTGGTGAGCTGTGGCCGAGGATGGCGTCGAAGGAGGCGTTCAAGGAGGACAGGCCGACGAAGAGTGCTGACCCCACTAGGACGCAGACGAAAAGTGTGGCTGCGGTCGCGGCGGACCGTCCGGAGTTGCGGGCCAGGTTCCGGGTAGCCAGGCGCAGGACCGGGAATCGCGCGTCACCACTGATTCTGCCGATGAATCCGATGATGACGGTGACGAGCAGCGGAAGGCCGAGGATCGCGCCGAGGGTGACGACGGCGCTCCCGCATGCTGTGATGAAGATATCGGATGCCTGAACGCCGAGGGCGACCGCGGCCGCACCGATGACGGCGATGATGGCTCCGGCGACGGCGCTCCACATCCGCCTGCGTCCGGCCTGCTTGGTGCTCGCAACCTGCCCGGTGAGAGCCACGAGCGGTGAGATGCGGGTGGCTGTGCGCGCAGGGCGCAGGACGGCGATGAGGGTGACCAGCGTCCCCAAGGCGACGGTGAGCCCAAGGGACACCGGCGAGATGGTGAGCTGATCGGCCTTGAGGTCCGCGAAGGTTCCCCGAGGACACCGCGATGGCACCGATACCGGTTCCGAGTGCCGCGCCCAGGACGGAGCCGACCACACCCGTCATGAGTCCGGTGCGCAGCACGGCGAGCATCACCTGACGGCGGGTTGTGCCGATGCAGCGCATGAGGCCGACCATGCGCGTCTGGCGCGCCACCAGCGTGCTGAAGGTGGTGGCGATCACGATGATGGCGACCGCCGCGCAGACCGGGGACAGGAGGTTGAGGATGGTTGAGATGATCGTCCCTCCTAATTCTGCTTTAGCTCGCGTTGAGAGATGGCCTCGTCCGCGCTCTGGATGACGGCGGAGGGCTGGGTAGAGTGAATGATTTCGGACACATTCCTCATCAATGAACTGGTATCAGTTCCAGGTTTGGCGCTGACGTAGAGCCTGTAGTAATTGATTCTGGCTCCCATCGCTTGGAGCTGCTCGGCGGTGGCGTAGAGGGTGCCGGTGCCGGTGTCCTTGCTGTCGGCCCCGGCGGAGATGATGCCGACCACCGTGGGAGCCGAGTGGACGGCCTTAGCGTTGTCGTTGTCCTTGGTTGTGAGGCGGATGGTGTCGCCGACGCTCAGGCCCTGCTGCTCGGCGAGGTCGGAGTCGATGGCCACCTCACCGGTGGCGGTGGGGAGCCGGCCGCTGCTCAGGGTGGTGAACTTGGTGAGCGCCGGGACGTCCTGGACGGCGACCTGGGCTCCGACGGCGCTTAGCTGCTTGGGCAGGTCGAGCCACAGCATGTCCCAGTGGGCACCACGGACGGAGCTGACACCGTCAAGGGCGGAGACCCGGTTGAGGAGGGAGTCGTCCAGGGCGCCTTCCGTGCTGTTGGCTCTACGACCGTCTTGGACGACGACGTCGGCGTCGCCTACGGACACCCGCGCGCTGGTCTGCGTTTGCGTGCGGAAGGAGTCGGAGATGATGAAGGCGAAGGCGATGAGGGCGGCGCTCATGGCCACGGCCACGAGGGCGGCCGCGGTGCGCCGTAGGTCGAGGAGGGACGGCATCAGCGGGCCTCCATTCCAGTGGCGTAGGGGCTGCCGAAGCCGAACATCTGGGTTGCGCTGGGAGGCGCGGCATGGCGTGCACTGTAGACCGCGGCGGGACCAGGAGTGGGGGGCGACGGGGTGGTGCTCGCCCCGGAGGTGCGGCGGGGCTCTGGTGCGCTCGCCGGGGTGATGGCCCGGCGAGCCGGCGTGGGGCGGCCCTGGGCTGTGACGGCGTCGAGATCCCGTAGTGGGGCCGGCCGGGATTGTCGGTGTCGTCGTCGGTGGTGCGGGCGGAGCTGCCTGCGTGGGAGCGGCGGGTGTCTGCTGGGCCGGGCGGGCGGTCGGTGCGGTGTGGGTGCCGGGGGTGTGGTGGACGGTGTCGTCGTTGGTGATGCGTCCGTCGCGTAGGCGGATGATGCGGTTGGTGGTGGCTGCGGCTTGTTCGTCGTGGGTGACCATGACGACGGTCTGGCCCAGGGTCTGGCACATGTGGGCGAGGGTCTGTAGCAGGTTGGCGGCTGAGGCGGTGTCCAGGGCGCCGGTGGGTTCGTCGGCGAAGATGACTTTGGGGCGTCCCACGAGGGCGCGGGCTACGGCCACGCGCTGTTGCTGGCCGCCGGAGAGCTCGTTGGGGCGGTGGGATAGGCGGTCGGTGAGACCTAGGACTGAGATGACGGCGTCGTACCAGTCTCGGGCTGGTTTGCGGTGGGCCAGGCGCTGGGGCAGGAGGATATTCTCCTCGGCGGTCAGGGTGGGCAGCAGGTTGAAGGATTGGAAGATGAAGCCGAGCTGGTCGCGGCGTACGGCGGTGAGCTGCTTGTCCTTCATGCCTGACAGGTCCTGTCCGGCGATGAAGACGCTGCCGGAGGTGGGGGTGTCCAGGCCCGCCAGGCAGTGCAGGAGGGTGGACTTGCCTGAGCCGGAGGGGCCCATGATGGCCGCGAACTCTCCTTCGGTGATGGTGAGGCTGACCGTGTCCAGGGCCACGACCTGGGCTTCGCCCTCGCCATAGATCTTGCTTAGCGCGCGGGCCTCAACCACCTTGTTGACGGTGGGACTGATGTGTGGAATCTGGTGCGGCATGGTGCTTCTCTTCCTTCCGGGCGGGGCCGCGGCCGGTGTGCCGCACAGTCCCCGTGATAGATGGGTGGATACCTTGAGGCTAGGAATCGCGGAGAAGAACCGGAATGCGTCGAAGGGACGGACTGCAGTGGCGTCTCCGCCTTTCGAGGGAGGCCCGCTGATGCCGGTCAGTCGCAGTCCCCAGTCACTCGACCGAAACTTCATAATCGACCCGGCTCCGCGTCTTCTATGAAGTTTCGGTCGAAGTGAGGTGCCCTGACCCAGCCGGATCGTGTTCCGGCTCTCAGTTTGCGGCGGGCTGAAGATGTTTCGGTCCTCCCGCAGCGGCGGGCCAACCGTTAGCCTGACCCCGTGACGATTCTTCCAGCCGCCGCCCCGGCCCCCTGCCGGGGTTCGTGCTCCGCGACCGGACGCTCCTCATGGGCGTCCTCAACGTCACTCCTGACTCCTTCTCCGACGGCGGCCGTTGGGCCGCTCCCGAGGCGGCCGCCGTCCACGCCCGCGAGCTCATCGCCCAGGGCGCCGACATCATCGACATCGGCGGGGAGTCCACCCGCCCTGGCGCCCAGAGCGTCGACGTCGACACCGAGATCTCCCGCGTCCTGCCCGTGGTGCGCGCGCTCCTCGCCGACGGGGCAGACGGGACAGGCACTGCCGGCAGCGCCGTCATCTCGGTGGACACCATCCATGCCGCCACCGCCGAGGCCGCCATCGACGCCGGCGCCCACATCATCAACGACGTCTCCGGGAGGCCAGGCCGACCCCGCCATGCACGGCCTCATCGCCCGCACCGGCGTCGTCTACGTCTGCCAGCACTGGCGCGGCGACCCCGAGACCATGGACCGGCTCACCGACTACCCCGGCGGCGTCGTCGCCGGGGTCGAGGCGGAGCTGCGCGAGCGCCTGAGTGAGCTCGACGCCGCCGGGGTGGACCGCTCCCAGGTGGTCCTGGACCCCGGCCTCGGCTTCGCCAAGACCCACGCCCAGTCCTGGGAGCTGCTGGCGGCCACCTCCCGCCTCGTCGCCGACCTCGGTCAGCCGATACTGGTCGGCTCCTCCCGCAAGCGCTTCCTCGCCCAGGCCGCCGAGGCCGAGGCCACCCCGTCCAGCGCGACGCCGCCACCGCCGCCACCACCGCCCTGGCCGCCGCCGCAGGCGCTCAGGCCGTCAGAGTCCACGAGGTCCCGGCCAACCGGGCCGCCGTCCGCACCGCCTCCCTCTGGAAGGAACATCAGTGAGCACCACCGTCTCCGCGACCACCGACCGGATCAGCCTCGTCGGCCTGTCCGCCCGTGGCCACCACGGCGTCCTGCCCTTCGAACGTGAGGAGGGCCAGCTCTTCACGGTCGATGTCATCCTCGACCTGGGGCAGCGCGGTACCGCCGTGGCCGCCGTCACCGACTCGGTGACCGACGCCGTCGACTACTCCCGCGTGGCCAACGGCATCGTGAGCATCATCGAGGGGAGCCGGTCAACCTCATCGAGTCCCTGGCGGACCGGATCGCCGAGCGGGTCCTGTCCTTCCCTCGCGTCGTGGCCGCCGAGGTCACTGTGCACAAGCCCCAGGCCCCTCTCGACGTCGCCTTCGAGGACGTCTCGGTGACCATCCACCGGGTGGCCGACGCCGCAGCCGGACACGGTGGGGCTCCTGCCTCCAGCCAGGCCGCCTGGGCCGCGCAGGCCGAGGCGCCGGTGGCCGTGTCGGCCCAGTCCTACGCGTCCCCCTCCTCCTCAGCCTCCCCGGTGGCCGCCGTCTCACCGGCGGCGCCCTCCTACGAGCCCCCCGCCGCGACTGCCGCGGCACCCCTCGTCTCGGAGGTCCCCGACTCGCGGGCTCCTCCTTCACAGGCGGCGACGCATCCGCTGCCGCCGCCCCGGTGGTGCTGACCTCCGAGCCTCCCATCACCCCGACGCCCTCGCCGGCCTCGCCGCTGGAGGCACCGGCCCGCTCGTCCTTCGCGGCCGCCGCGCCCCTCAATCCCCACGCCGATGCCGGTCGAACCCAGCGTTCCCGGGTGGGGCGTCGAGTCGACCCGGTCCTGGGCACCGGACTGGGCCACCGACGGCGCAGACTCCTCCGTCTCGTCGGACTCCTCCTGGGCTCCCTGAGGCTCCCGAGATCTCGGAGGCACTCAGCCAGTCCTCCAGCGCGGCAGCCGGTTCCCACGTCGCATCGAGCGCGCTGGAGACCCCATCGACCAGCGCCCCCACCGCGGCCTCCGCCGGCAGGACCGCCGGTGCTGACGGATTCGTGAGCCTGGCGGCCGATGCGCTGGGTCGGTTCCCGCTGTTACTGAGCCGGAGCCCGCCGCCTCCAGCTATGCCGAGGAGGCGGCTGCCGACTCTTCCGCAGGGACCTTGTCCGAGCCGACCTCTGCGGCCGATGACCTCGGCGTCCAGCTGCCCCACGAGGGCCGCCACGTGGCCTCCTCCGAGGAGGATGAGCGGCTGGTCGCCCCGGCCGTCGACAGCTCCGCGGACCTGCTGAGTGGGCCCGTCGCCTTCGGCGAGTCCGGCTCCCTACAGCGGGGCAGCCTCACAACCAGGCCGGTTTGCGGGGGACTATGCCGGGGACACTGCCCCGAGACGGCGGGCTCCGACGCGGCCGGCCTCTCCTTCCCCGCGCCGGGCGGTGACGCCTCCAGCTCCGGGGACCACCGACGCCAACGGATTCATTGACGCCTCCTCCGCCCCGGTCTCCCAGACCCCGGCCGAGCCCGAGCCCAGTCCCTTCGCCGTCCCCGACGAGTACCCCGGTACCGTGGGCCAGGAGGGCGCGGCACCCTGCCCATTTGGAGTCCTCCTCCACCCAGCCCTCCGTCTCTGAGGACCTTCCCAGCCCGCCGGCGGCTCGTACGCCGCGCCGTCGGCGCAGTCCGACTTCCTGGGCGCTGCCTCCCCCGGCGCCGCACCGGCGGCTCCCGCCGCGCCTGAGGTTCCGGCTCGCTCCGGTCGACCCGCTCGCCGAGCGGCCCGCACGCCCCGTCGGCGTCGTCTTCGGTCTGGGCGCCAACGTCGGCGGCGTCGTGGACTCCCTGCGCACGGCCGTCCAGAGTCTCAAGGCCGCCGAGGGCATCGAGGTCACTCAGGTGGCGCCGCTGGCCCGTACTGTCGCCGTCGTGGCCGAGGGTGCCGATCCCCAGCCCGACTACCTCAACACGGTGGTCACGGCCATGACGACCCTGTCCCCGCGAGAGCTGCTTGAGGTCTGCCAGGCCCTGGAGGTCGCGGCCGGGCGCGTGCGCACCGAGCCGTGGGGCGTGCGCACCTGGACGTCGACCTGGTGGAGGTCGAGGGCGTCACCTCCACCGACCCGGCCCTGTCCCTGCCGCACCCACGTGCCGCCGAGCGCGCCTTCGTCCTCGTGCCGTGGGAGCCAGGCCGACCCCTTCGCCGAGCTGGCCGGGCACTCCGTGTCCGAGCTCGCCGAGAACGCCCCGACCGGGGTGGCCTGCGCTGGCTGGCCTTCGACTGGCTCGAATCCGATGCTCTCCCGGACAAGCCCACCGGCCCCTACGTGGAGCCCCCGGTGGAACAGGATGCCGCCGGCGCCGAGCCCGAGCTGGTCTACGACGCCACCCGTGACGAGTCCTCCGTGGCCGACTCCTCCCTGTCCGCCGACTACGCCGGCGGTATCTCCGAGGGCTCATCGGCCGCCGCGGAACCCACCGCCTCGGCGCAGCCCTTCAGCGACCAGGCACCGGTCGAGTCCTCCCCCTTCGGCCAGCCGTCTTTCGACGCCTCCAACGAAGTGAATGCCTGGTCCGGGCGGGTCCCGCAGATCGACTCGCCCTACCAGGCCGCCTCGGCCCCTGAGGCGGCCGGCCCGCAGGGCGCCCACGCCCCCGGCCACACGGCCGGCCCGGACGAGTTCCCCAACGACCAGCAGGGATGACGCCTCCGGGGGCGCCTGGAAGTCCCCGCCCAGTGGAATGACGTCATCGGCGGTGGCGCCCAGGGGACAGGTCCCCGCCAGGACGCCTGATGCGGCGCACCCGCTGGACCAGTGCCGTCACCTGGTTCGTCGCCGCCGCGGTGGTCTCCTGGGTGGCCGGTGACCTCCTGCTGCGCCACGTCGGCTGGGTCCCGGTCCTCTCCCCTTGGGGGGCGGTGACTGCGCTGGTCATCGCCGGTATCGTCCTGGTGTCCGGTCTGGCGGTCAGGCGCCTGCGGGCGCGTGAGCACACCTGGATCACCCCGACCGGCGCCGCCACCACGCCGCCGCCGCCCAGGCCTCAGCCATCGTGGGGGCGGTCCTGGGCGGCGTCTACGGCGGCGGGATCATCCTGGCCTCGTGACACCGCGCTCGCCGGCCATGACTCACCTGGCCTGGACCTCGACCGGATGCCCTCATCGCCTGCCTCGTGTGGTGCGTCATCGGCTTCGTCGTCGAGCAGTGGTGCTCCATCTCCGGTGACGGTGACGACGACAGCTCGTCCGGCACCTCCGGACGGGCCCCCGAAGGACCAGGAGCTCCCGCATGAACAGTCCCGACACCGTGGCCAGTGCCGTCCCCGTCACCCCTGCCGTCCCGGACCCGGCCTCCGGCCGTGCCTGCGACCCGCCTACGCCGCCACCCGCCGGAGCCGATCCCTTCGCCCCCGACGGCGTCGTCTTCCACCCGGTCTCGCACCGCCTCATCACCGCCCGTCTCCTGGGGGCCGGTATCGTCAGTGCCGTCCTCCTCATCGGCTTCGCCATCCCCGGCGTGCTCGTCTCTCGCGCGTTCTTCATCCCGGCGGCGCTCGCCGCGGTCCTGTTCGTCTGGCTGCTCTGGCTCATCCCGCGCCAGGTGCGGGCCATGGGCTACGCCCTGGCGGACAACCACCTCCTGTGGCGCCACGGCGTCATGTTCCGCTCCATCACGGTCACCCCGTACGGGCGCATGCAGTTCGTGGACACCTCCCAGGGGCCGCTCGCCCGCCGGCTGGGCATCGCCGAGGTCAGGCTCCACACGGCCTCGGCCAGTACCGATGCCACGATCAACGGGCTGCCGGTGGCCGAGGCGGAGAACCTGCGCCGGGTCCTGTCCCAGCGCGGTGAGGAGAGGATGGCCGGGCTGTGAGCTCCAGCTGGGAGAGCAGGCTGGAGGCTGCACGGAAGGCGAGGGCGGAGGCCGCGGGGGAGAGTGAGCCCGCCGCCTCCCGGGACCTGCCCCTTCCCGACAACGTCACCTGGCACCGGGTCAGCGTTATCACGCCGCTGCTGGAGGGCTGGAAGATCGTCACCGGTGTCCTCGCCTTCGTCACGGCTCAGAACCTCGACGAGCTGGTGCGCGCCTATCGCTTCATCAGCGAGCACGGCTTCTCCCTGGGCGGTCAGGTCGGGTACTACCTGCTCGGCCTGGTCGTGCTCATCGCCGTGTGGGTGGTGCTCGGGCTGCTCAGCTGGTGGCGGCGCGCCTACGCCGTGGACGCCGACGGCGTCTACCTGCGCTCGGGCATCCTCAGCCGCAAGCTGCGTACGGCCCGTCTGCCGCGGATCCAGTCCGTCGACGTCGTCCACCCCCTGCTCGGACGCATCTTCGGCCTGGGGAGGCTGATCGTCGAGGTCGCCGGCGGCCGGAACTCGCGGGTCGTCATCGGCTTCCTCACCACCCGCGAGCTTCAGGCCCTGCGTGACCGCATCCTCGACCTGGCCGCCGGACAGATAGACATGTCCGGACCCGCCTCGGAGGACGGTGCCGTCCAAGACAACGGAGCGGGCTGCGACACTGGCGGCATCGACGATGCTCGCTTCCACCGCCCGGGCCCGAGGGCCTCACGCCGGAGGGGACTGCCGGGCTCGGAGGCCGCCCCTCCGCCAGGCGGCGCTCCACGCAGCTGCGGGCCTCTCACTTCCAGGAGCACCCGCTCTACAGTGTCGACGGTGCCACCCTCCTCGGGTCCCTGCTGCGCAGCTCCTCGGTCTATGTGCTCGGGCTGACGATCATCGGCACGCTTGCGGTCGGGATCCTCCTCGTTATCTCGGACTCCATGACCGGCGGCGAAGCGCTGACGATCATCTCGTCCTACATCACGATGATCATCGCGTGGCGACCATCGTGTGGAGCCACTTCAACAGCGCCTGGAACTTCCACGCCGCCGCCACCCCCAGCGGTATCCGCATGAGCTACGGCCTCACCGCCGAGACCTCCCGGACGCTGCCGCCCGGGCGGGTCCACGGCGTCGGGCTCACCGGGCCGATCCTGTGGCGCCGCAAGGACTGGTGGAAGGTGAATGTCACCGTGGCCGGCCGCGACGAGAACCCCCACGACGGCCAGACTCGCGAGATCGGCAACATGCTCCTGCCCGTGGGGAGCCGGGACACCGCCCTGCGCGCACTGTGGCTCGTGGTCCCCGACCTGGGGGTACCCGACCCGGACACTCTGCTCACCCAGGCCCTCACCGGCCGCGATGACGACGGCGTCGGCGACCCGCAGGCCCCGGCGGGCTCGGCCGAGCGCGGCTTCGTGCGCATCAGCCGCCGCGGACGGATCTTCCGCCCCCTGACCTGGCGGCGCGCAGCGATCATCCTCACCGACACCTGCGTCATCATCCGCCACGGCCGCTGGCGGCGGCGAGTCGTCCGTCATCCCCCTACGAACGCATCCAGTCCCTGCAATGTCCAGCGAGGGCCGCTGGAGCGCAGGCTGAGCCTGGCCTCCCTCCGCCTCGACATGGTCGCCCGCGAGGTCCCCACCTCGATCACGAATCTCGACGCCGCCGACGCCAAGGAGCTCGCGGCGCGGATCAGTCGAGCGGGCGCTGCGCCGCGCCAGCGCCGAGCAGCTCGACCGGTGGCTTGCGCGCGCCGTCGCCGCCACTCAGGCCGCTGATCCCTCGTAGGTCAGTCCTCGAGCCGCTCCGGGCCCAGGACCTCGCGCAGGCGCAGAGCCTGCTCGGTGGTGAGACGCCCGATGGCCTCGCAGCGCTCGGTGGTGGCGGCGGCCAGCTGCCGGTAGGAGGCGACGACGTCGTCGAGACCCCGCCCCTCGCCGTCGCGCAACGAGGAGAGCGCCTCCAGGTGGGAGGCCACTGTTCCGGCGTCGCCCCGGGAGACCGGGCCGGTCAGTCCCGCCTCGCCCTCGTGCAGGGCCCGGTCCAGGGCCGCCGTGAGCAGGGGGCCGAGCGTGGCCGCGCCGTCCTCGACCCCGGCGGCCGCCAGCACCCGGACGGCCTGCGTCACCACAGTCAGCAGGTGGTTGGCGCCATGGGCGAGAGCAGCGTGGTAGGTCGGGCGCGCCGACTCCTCCAGGACGAAGGGCTCCCCGCCGAGCTCGACCACCAGCGCCTGCGCGATCGGAAGCACCGCGGCGGGCGCGGTCACGGCCATCGGGCAGCCGACGAGCCGGGCCACATCCGTGGAGAACCCGGAGAAGGTCATCGCCGGGTGGATCGCCAGCGGGATCGCCCCGCAGCGCTGGGCCGGCGCGAGCACCGCGGCGCCGTAGCGACCCGAGGTGTGGGCCACCAGCTGGCCCGGCTGCCAGCGCCCCAGGTCCGCCAGCCCCGGACGAGCGGCTCGAGGGCGTCGTCGGGCACGGCCAGCAGGACCAGCTCAGCGCGCTCGACGATCTCCTCGACCTCCAGGACCAGGGACACCCGGCAGCAGCATCTCGGCGCGCTCACGCGAGTCCTCCGAGACCGCGTGGACGCCGACCACCTGGTGCTCCACCGCGCGCAACGCGCAGCCCAGGACCGCGCCGACACGCCCGGCGGAGATGATGCCGACGCCCAGCCGGCCCGGCCTGCTCGGAGTGGCCGGGCGGACGGAGGCCTGAGCACGCGTGCCCGCCGCCCTACGCCGGGACCCGTGCCATCGATGTCGCTCATGCCCCGATGCTCTCATGCCCGCGGCTCCCGGCGGATTCGGCACCGCCCAGCAGGGGCGACTAGCGTGGGTGCGTGAGCACCGAACCCGCACCGACGCCCGTTCCCGCCCCCCGATCAACCGGCGCCGCAACCGTCCTCGCCCGCAGCCGAGCCGACCTCGTCTCCGCCCTGGCCGAGTCCCCCGACCCGCGGGCGGTCGTCATGACCATGGGCGCCCTCCACGAGGGCCACTTCGATCTCGTGCGTGAGGCCGCCCGGCGCGTCGGGCCGACCGGCACGGTGGTGGTCACCATCTTCGTCAACCCCTGCAGTTCGCCCCCACCGAGGACCTCGACTCCTACCCGCGTGACCTCGAGGGCGACCTGGATGGCCTCACCCGGACCCTCACCGGTGCCGACGGCGCCCTCGGCGTGGGACGGCTCATCGTCTTCGCCCCCACCCCTGAGGTCATCTACCCTCCGGGCAGCCGGCCGTGCGCATCGACCCCGGCCCCATCGCCACCGTCCTGGAGGGCCGTACCCGCCCCACCCACTTCGCCGGCGTCTGCCAGGTGGTGCTCATCCTCATGCACCTGACCGCCCCGCGCTGGGCGCTGTTCGGCCGTAAGGACGCCCAGCAGCTGGCGATCATCGAGTCCATGGTGCGCGACCTCGCCGTCCCGCTGGAGATCGTGCCGGTCGACATCCGCCGCGAGCGACGGCCTGGCCATGAGCTCGCGCAACGCCTACCTCAGCCCTGACCAGCGCCGTCAGGCCCTGGCCCCTGTCACGAGCGCTCCAGGCCGGCCGGGATGCCGCCGCTCAGGGGGCCGGCTCCGGGGCCCGACCCGGCCCCGCCGACATCCGCCGCGCCGCCCTGGCGTCTCTGGAGGAGGCCGACGGCGTCGAGGTCGACTACGTGGCCCTCGTCGCCCCGGACAGCTTCGAGGACCTGGCCGACGCCGGCCTCGGCCTGCCGCGCAGCGAGCCGGCGGGGGAGAGGGCTTCCCGCCACAGGACTGCTGGCCGTCGCCGCGCGCGTCGGCACCACCCGCCTCATCGACAACACCCTCATCGACCTGCGTCCCTGAGCGTCCTGCCCGCCTGGGCGCTTGCGTGGGCAGGCCGCCGCGAACCGGGGCCGACCCCGGCACGCCCCGCCGTCCGCAGTCCTGTCAGGTCGCTCACCCTGTGCCGCACCGTACAGTGCGCCGGGCCCACCGCCGTCTACGCTGTGCCGCGATGAGCCCCCGCACCCGGACGATGATGACGTCCAAGATTCACCGTGCCACCGTGACGCAGGCCGACCTCGACTACGTCGGCTCGATCACGGTGGACGTCGACCTGCTCGAGGCGGCCGACCTGCTGCCCGGCGAACGCGTCGACATCTGCAACTGCACCAACGGCAACCGTCTGTCCACCTACGTCATCCCCGGCGAGCGCGGCGGCGGAGAGATCTGCGTCAACGGCGCCGCCGCCCACCTGGTCAGTCCCCGGCGACGTCGTCATCCTCATCGCCTACTCCCAGATGTCCGACGCCGAGGCCCGCACCTACCCTGCCCCACGTCGTCTTCGTCGACGCGGCCAACCGGATCGTGGAGCGCGGTACCGACCCCGGCCAGATCCCGGCCGACTCCGACGTCGCCCGCCTCCAGGGGCTGCGTCCCTCCGGCATCCCCCTGGCCGACGCCCGCGCCTGAGCGCTCCGCGGGCCGGGACCGCCGCCGTACCAGGCCGCCTCGAACTGCCCCAGACACCGCCGTGCTCCGATAAAGTCGGGAAGCGTGCTGGGGCAGATCAAGGACGAGGACATCTACGAGCTCTACACCACCCGAGAGCTGACGATCGAGGGCGTGCGCACGGCGCTGCCAGGCCTCACCGTTGAGGGCAACGACGGGGACGGAACCCACCTCCGTCTCCGCGACGGCCACCTGCTGGTCCTCGAGCTGGAGGAGACCTCTCTGGACGTGCAGCTCGACTTCGTCGACTACGTCAAGGAGGTCTCCGGCTACCCCGATCTGCCCTATTGCTACCGGCTCACCTGGCCCAAGAGCTGGTTCCGAGGCGACTCGGCCAGGGCGAGGGCCCTGGCGCCGGCGCAGACCCTCGCCCGCTGGAACGACGGCGTCGTGGCCCTGTTCTTCGAGCGCGTGGTACGGCCGCAGGGAGCCCTGTCCGCGCCCGACTTCAATCCCGACGTCTACGAGAAGGACTGGGAACGGCTCGACGAGGACCTCCAGGTGGTCAAGATGCGGGCCTATGTGCGCGAGTCCGTCTGCCCCGATCCGGTCGAAGCCTGGATGCGCGCCATCTGGCGGGTGGCCCCGCACTGGAGCCCCACCGAGTACACCGGTCAGGCACGCATGCTGCCACTGAACGAGGCCACGATCGAGGCCGCCGATGAGCGCAGGTATGTCGACGACGTCGGGGTCTTCCTGACCGGGCCCGCGCCGATCAATACGGTGACGCTTTGCACCCGCGAGGAGGACGCCCACGGCACGTACCTCGTTGAGTGGGAGGCTGGGCTGGAGCCCCTGAGCGTCGGCGACCTGGACCTCCTCCACGAGCTGCTGCTCGAGGCCTGCGACGAGCTCGGTGCCGACCTGGCCTGGGCACAGGTCCTCGACGGATGGCAGTACTCCTACGACGGCGACGTCATGCCCGGCTACTTCAGAGCCGAGCAGCCCCAGTCCCTGGCCGCCGACGGCGACGTCCTGAGCGGACTTCCTCCACCCCGGTCCCTGTGGTGCTACCCGGGCCCGACTACACCAGGCTGCTCTCCTCCTTCCTGACTCGCACACCGCCCCAGTGGGAGCAGCGCACCACGGCCCGCGGCACCGCCCTGCGCCTGAGCCGGGTGCCGGTCAAGGGCGAGGCCCTGGGCCCCACCTGGTTCCCGGCCGAGTACTGCGTGTCCGTGCGCCGCGACAGGAAGGGAGAGGAAACGGTGACCGGGGCCGCCGTCGTGCCCGCCTGGACTTGACCGGAGGATCCGCCGCCAGCCGGTGTGACCAGGATCGGAGGTGGTTCGGGCGTCGTCGTGCCCCAGGGAGCCGCCGGGGCGGGCGGGCGCCGTTAGACTCCTTCACGTGACTGACGAGAGCACCCCCAGCCCCGACCCGATCACCACCGACGCCCCCGCCGACTCCCGGTCGCCGAAGTCGGCGATGTCTGCGGGCGATTCATCGGACCAGCCCAAAGCAGCCCAAAGGCCGACCCGGGCCCGGGCGAGCAGTTCGAGGTCCGCGCCGGCAAAGCGCGAGCGCCTGCGCGGCGAGGGCTGGGACCCCTACCCGGTCTCCGTGCCCGTCACCACCACCATCGCCGCCGTGCGCAGGGGCTACGCCCACCTCGCGGCCGGAGACGAGACCGACGACGTCGTCGGCGTGGCCGGCCGCGTCGTCTTCCTGCGCAACACCGGCCGCCTGTGCTTCGTCACCCTCCAGGACGGGGCCGGCGCCACCCTGCAGGCCATGCTCTCGGCCAAGGCCCTGCCCGCCGAGGGCCACACCGCGCTCGCGGCCTTCAAGGCCGACGTCGACCTGGGCGACCACCTCTTCGTCCACGGCCGCGTCATCTCCTCGCGCCGCGGCGAGCTGTCCGTCATGGCCGAGCCCGTCCTGCGCGAGGGCGCCGAGGCCGCCTCCGCCGGGGACGACGACGTCGAGGTCCCCGCCTGGCGGATCGCCTCCAAGGCGCTGCGCCCCCTGCCCAAGACCTGGACCAACGAGGCCGGTGAGGCGGTGACGCTCTCGGAGGAGCAGCGCGTGCGCCGTCGTGAGCTCGACCTGCTCACCCGGCCCGCCGCCCGCGACATGGTGCGCACCCGCGCCGCCGTCGTGCGCTCCATCCGCGAGAACTTCTTCCGCCGCGACTACCTGGAGCTGGAGACCCCCATGCTGCAGGTCGTCCACGGCGGGGCGGCCGCGCGCCCGTTCATCACCCACATGAACGCCTTCGACATGGATCTCTACCTGCGCATCGCCACGGAGATCTACCTCAAGCGCGCCGTGGTCGGCGGCGTCGACCGCGTCTTCGAGATCAACCGCAACTTCCGCAACGAGGGCGCCGACTCCTCCCACTCCCCGGAGTTCACGGCCCTGGAGGCCTACGAGGCCTACTCCGACTACGACGGCATGGCCGAGCTGACCCGCAACCTCGTCCAGCAGGCGGCCCGCGACGCCTTCGACCTGCCCGAGGGCGGGGAGGTCGTCACCCTGGCCGACGGCACCGAGTACGACCTGTCGGGCCAGTGGGACAAGATCGACCTCTACACCTCCGTCTCCGAGGCCCTCGGCGAGGAGATCACGGTGGAGACTCCCCGCGAGCAGCTCGTCGCCCACGCCGAGAGGATCGGCCTGGAGATCGACGACTACGCCGTGGCCGGCAAGGTCGTCGAGGACATCTTCGAGGAGCTCGTCGGCAACAAGCTCTGGGCGCCCACCTTCGTCTACGACTTTCCCGAGGACACCTCGCCGCTGACCCGCTACCACCGCAGCAAGCCGGGCCTGACCGAGAAGTGGGACCTCTACGTGCGCGGCTTCGAGACCGCCACCGCCTACTCCGAGCTCGCCGACCCCGTGGTCCAGCGTGAGCGCTTCGAGGCCCAGGCCCTGGCGGCCGCCAAGGGCGACCCCGAGGCCATGGTCCTGGATGAGGACTTCCTGGTGGCCATGGAGCAGGGCTTCCCGCCCAGCGGCGGCATGGGCATGGGCATCGACCGCCTCCTCATGGTGCTCACCGGCCAGGGCATCCGCGAGACCATCACCTTCCCCCTGGTCAAGCGGGGCTGAGCCCTCTTCGGCCTCTTCGGCTGCCGCGCCGGCCGGTCACTGCCGCCTCCGAGCAGGCAGTGACCGGCCGGCGCTTCGTCGTTTCGGGCCGTCGGGTCTCATACTGGGTGCTTGAATGGTGAGGTTCGTTCCATGAGAGTTGACTTTTAGGAAAAAACTTCCCAAAACGAGTTGTTCGCACTAGGGTGGCGGTATGTTGCTGGACTTCACCGTGGCGAACTACTGCTGCTACGCAGAGGAGGTGACCCTCGATCTCACTCGGAGCTCGCTCAAGACTCTGACGCCGCGCGGCGGCTCCTCCTGGCAGGAGCAGACATGGCGCGTGGCGGCGATCTTCGGTGCCAACGCCTCGGGCAAGTCAACCCTCCTGGATGCGCTTAACTGCCTCCATCACGCCATCGGGGGCCAGCGGGACATCCTGCACCAGCCCTTCAGTCTCGATCGCGACCACGCGGCACAGCCGTCCCGCTTCACCGTCGGCTTCACTCACGAGGACGAGCGCTACAGCTACAGCGTCGAGGCGCATCGCTGGGGCATTTCGCGCGAGGAGCTCTGGGCCGCGGGGCAGCGCTGGCGCAAGGTCTTCGTGCGCACCCAGGGCCCCGAGGATGACAAGCCTACGATCGAGGCTGGTGCCACCCTCAAGGGCGCCACGACCGAGGTCGGTCGGATTACGACGCCCAAGGACCTCTTTCTCGCCGTGGCTCTGAGGTACGAGCACGCCGCGCTCGCCCCGATCGCGCGCAGCCTGCGATCCATGCGCTTCATCCACCACAGTGATGAGGAGCGCAGTTCGCGTCTGCGGTGGGTCATGCACCGGCTAGCCGAGTCCCCTGAGCAGTGGACTGGCATTGCGAACTCCATTGCTCAGGCCGCCGACCTGGGCATCGTCGGACTTGAGCTCGAGGAGCAGGAGGTTCCGCAGGAAATGCTTGAGCTCCTGCGTCGCCTTCCCTGGAGCGAGGACGAGGAGGCTGAGGTTCCCGCCGAGGTGCTCAAGGAGCTCCAGCGTCATCTCGTGCTCCAGCACCGTGGGGCGGACGGTAAGGACTACCGGTTAGCGAGCAGCCAGCAGAGTCAGGGCACTCTCACCTGGTTGGCAACCGTCGGTCCCGCCATCGACACCTTGCGACTAGGACAGGTGCTGTGCATTGACGAGCTCGATGCGAGCCTCCATCCGACGCTGACCGCCACGTTGGTGGACATGTTCAAGGACCCGGACCTCAACACCCGAGGCGCCCAGATCGTCTTCACGACCCATGACACGGCGCTCCTGGACAACTCTCCCGTCCAGCTCCTGGAGGCGGGTGAGGTGTGGATGACGGAGAAGTCCCCCTTCGGTGCCAGTGAGCTCTTCTCGCTTGCGGACTTCCCCTCCAACCGCAAGGGCACGAACAAGCAGCGCCGCTATCTCGCCGGTGCTTTTGGTGCCATTCCTCGGGTGGACACCTCCAGCCTCCGCCGGTATCTCTCAATGCCGGCGGAGGCGAAGTGAGATGACACCGCCAAGAAGGAAGCAGCGCAGTCAACGAGTTGTACGGCGCACCGTTCTACTTGTGACCAACGGGAGAGTCACCGAGTACGCCTATCTGAGTCAGCTCTGCCGACGTGTGGGCCATGGCAGGATTTCAGCCCAAGTGAAGGTCATCGAGGGTGACCCGCTCACCGTCATCAAGGAGCTCAGCGGGCCTCGGTCAGATCTCAGCGACTACAGGGAGGTGTGGATCGTCGTCGACCATGATGGTCGGGACCGTCATGACTTTCTGGCCAAATGCCGAAGGCTGAGTAGCAAGCGGACCGTTGTGCACGGCGTTGTTTCTGTGCCCTGCTTCGAGGTCTGGCTCAACGCCCACTACGCCCCCGTGAAGAACTACCAGAACCAGGCCGATGCGCAGACGCACTACCGGGAGCTGACGGGTCTGAGCAGTAAGGACGCGAAGATGCTGCCGGACGATTTCCCCTGGGACAGGGGTGGGCAGGCCGCGGCCAGGTGCCATCTGCCGACGGATAGCCTCCCTGAGACTGATACTCAAGGGCCTTGCCCATCGACAACGATGCCTCACCTGCTCCGTAGTCTCGGACTCCTCAGCGCTGACGAGTTCTAGAACCCGGTAGTCCCCAGGCGGCGCTGGGCGGACTCGAGCTCGGCGCGAAGGTAGGTCGATCTCCTGCTGGAGCTGGGCGATGTACTGGTCGCGCTGGGCGATCGCCTCGGCGTACTGGGAGCCGCCGGCTTCGGCGCCGCCCGGGTGTACCCGGCCTGGGCCGGGGCGGCGCCGTAGGCTTCGCCGCCGTACGCCCCACCGACTCCGGCGCTGGTGCCGGGCTGGCCGGCGAACGCGTTGGTGCGCGCCTGCGCCTCAAGCGCCTCCATGGTCGTGAGCACCTGGGAGAGGAAGGCATCAACCTGGTCGATGTGGTAGCCCGACCACCGGGTGGTCGAGAACCGGATGTTTCTGACGCCCTCCGACGTCAGGAGGATCTCGGTCCCGCCGGTGCGAGGGGCCCGAGGATTCTCGTGACGTGCCGAGTCGCTCCTCGAACTCCCGCATCGTGGTGGTCACGTCGTCGAGGAAGACGTCGACCTCATCCTGGTTGTAGCCCTCCCTGAATGAGGAGACCTCGAACTTCACGTTGAGAACGTCGTCGGCCGTCAGCAGCGTCATGCGCGTCTACTCCCTGGTGTCGCGATTCTGTCCGTGATCCCGGTCCTCGACCCGCAGCCCCAGGTGCTGCGCCAAGAGCGGCGCGAGCTCGGTGAGCTGCCCACTGCTGATCGTCGCTCCAGCCAGGGAGCCGATGCCGCTGACCACTGTCATCTCCAGCCCGCGCAGGTCGACGTCGCTCAGGCTCCCGCCACGCAGGCGCAGTACGCCCACCCGGCAGTCCTCGAAGCGGATCCGCTGGGCGTCGATACCGCTCAGGTCCAGCTCGTCGATCCGGGTTCCCCGGATGAGGACGTCGCGCAGGGCGGTCCCGACGAGGTTGGCGAAGCCCAGGCGACAGTCCTCAATAAGGACGGACTCGACGTCGGCGTCGTAGATCTCCCAGGCCCCGATACGGGAGTCGGCCAGCTCCACCGTGCGCCATGTGGAGCGCGGACTGTGAAGGTAGGTGGCGCTCAGGCGCTCCAGACGGCAGTCGACCAGCCGCGCCGCGGCCAGGTCGGTGTCGTTGGCGAAGACCTCCGAGAACCGGCAGCTCAGCAGACTGAGTGCCGGCAGGTCCGCGCCGCTCAGGTCCGCCTCGACCAGCTGCAGGTCCTCGACCATCTCACCGGCGGCCAGCTCATCGGCCTCACCGTCGCGCAGGCGCCCGAGGTCCGGTGCCGCGAGGACCGGTGGCCTCGGGAGGCCAAGGAGGAGGTGTCATCGGCCGTGTCGGTCCGTCCTGCGGTCATGGTCCTGTTCTATCGCAGATCGGCTCCCGGGCACCGGGGTTGTTCTCCCCGGTGCCCGGGTGCGCAGGAGGGATAGGTGTCCATATCGGAGACAAAGGAGCTCGCAGGCTATCACTCCGCCGAGAAGAACCTCGGAATCATGCGGATTCCTTTTCTGCGACTGAGGCTGATCGCGGCCTTTGTCACCGATATGGACACTGAGGGCCACTTCTACTCGAATCGGACGGTGGTGCCGGCCAGCATGCGCCGGCCGTAGCGGGTGCTGGCCAGGGTCGCCACCACCACCAGCGCCAGGCACGCCCCCAGTACCAGCCAGTAGCCGCCGTCCGGCCAGCTGATGCGGCGCCCCGACACCCCGCTGATCAGCGACCATGCGGTCAGCCACCCCAGACCGACGCTCATGACCAGGGCGGTGACCGCCGGCAGCATCGTCTCGTAGGAGATCATGGATCGCAGCGTCGCCACCGGCATGCCGACCAGCCGCAGCAGGCCGAGGACCCGCCGGCGCCCCAGCAGTGCCGCCACCGTCGAGACCCCGAGCGAGACCGCGGAGATGCCCGCGGCAATGAGGATGCCGATGTAGCCGAGCTGGGCGAACTGGTTCTCCATGGCACTGCCCTCGATGGCCTGGATCGAGCTGGGTGAGGTCGGGGCGGTTCCCAGGGGCAGGCCGGAGGTGGACAGAGCGGTGCGGGCCCGCTCGATGGCCCCGGGGCTGGCCGGGTCGGTGCCCACCAGGATGACGGGGGCGCCGTGCTCACGGGCGCTCGCCAGCTCCTCGGCGCTGACCGGTGACGGCGAGGCGGCCGCGTTCTCATACAGCCACCGGGTACTGATGCTCACCGCGCCACCGGGGGCCGCCACATGCGGCGCCCCGAGCGCCTCGGCCTTGTCGGCCTCGAGGATGACCCGACTGCCCTGCTTGCCGTCACCGCTGATCCGTCCCACGGTCACCGTTGTCACCCCGGGCACGGCGGCGAGCCGGTCGACGGCGCCGCTCAGGGCGCCCTCGTCGCTGACCGCCGGCATCGCCTCGAGCGTCGTGGGGCTCAGGTGCCCACCACCCTGCGTGACGTCATGGGTCCCCGCAGCGGCCGTGATGGCGACGGCGAACACCGTCATGGCGTAGACGGCGACGACCACGCCCGCCACCGCCCGGAAGACCGCACGGGGGTGCTGAGTGATCCGGTTGAAGCCGATGACCTGCGCCGCCGAACGGGCCAGCGCCCTGCCGCCCCGCGCCACCCACCAGGTCAGGAGCGGCCCGGCCCACAGCAGCCCCAGCATCGTGCACAGGAAGGAGGCGGGCAGTAGGTAGATGGTCAGATCGGAGTCCTGATGGGCCACCGTCGGGGTGCTGATCAGCCCCGCCGTCCCCAGGATGACGGGCGCCAGCGAGATGAGGCGGGGTCGGCGCTCGGTGCGCTCGCGGGACCCGCCCAGAGGACCGAGGTCGGCTCGTCGCGTGCGCCACCAGGCCACGGCCGCCGCCCCCGCCGTGGTCACGACGACGGCGAGGACCGCGTTGACCGGGGAGCGCAGCAGGTCGGAGTAGTAGAAGCGGCTGGTTCGCAGCGTGATCTGCCCGGCAACGGGGATCATGGCCAGGTAGAGGGCCACGCCCGCCAGGGCGCCGACGAAGGTGGTGGCCCCGATCTCCAGAGCCGCGGTACGGGCCACCTGCTGGGGCGTGGCCCCGATGAGGCGCAGCGTGGCGAAGCGCTCGGCCCGCTGCGCCGCCCCCAGGTCCGTGACGATCCCGACGAGCAGCAGCGCGGGTACGAGCACCGCGATGGCCCCGACGAGCGTGGCGATCCGATACGCCTCGTTCTCGTAGGGGATGCCCTGGAAGGAGGTGACCACCTGGGGTGGGATGTAGAACTCGGAGGTGGCCACGGTCCCCAGGTCCGTCCCGACGACGGCCACCAGCGAGTCCGGGCCCTCGACGGCGTCGGGGACAGGACGCCCACCTGCTTGCCGTAGCGGTCGCCGAGCTGGTCGGCGGGAAGGGAGGCGATGCGCTTGGCCAGGGCCGGCGAGGCCAGGTACTCGCCCCGCTTCGGGACGATGTCGGCCCCCGGGATCCTCACTGAGGTGTTGCCCGACTCCGGCAGAGCCACCCGCAGAACCGTGATCAGCCTGTTGTCAACGACGTCGACGTTGCTGGCGACGGCCAGCTCGCCGTCGGTGAGAGCATGGTCGGGCTGGAGGTCCGTGTGGTTCGACTGCTCGGAGGGGCCTGATATGAGGGCGGTGGACGCCCAGCTGGAGCGCATGCTGCGCTCGGGGAAGGCCTGCGCGGCGGCCAGCAGCATGAGGAACAGGGCCACCCCCACCATGACGCCGGCGACGATCCCGGCCAGGCGGCGCCGGGCGGAGCGGTCGTTGGCGACGAGCAGCCGGGTCAGGGCGATGCGGCTCATGACCGGCTCCTCTGACTTCCCGGGGTCTCCCGGCTCGGCGTGCCCCGACCGGCTCGGGTCCGGCCGCGGTGTGCGTGGCCCCGGGGCCCGATGCGACCGTCGCGCACGGTGACCTCCCGGTCGGCGTAGGCGGCGACGCGCGCGTCATGGGTGATGATGACCAGGCCGGCGCCGCGGGAGCGCACCGAGTCCAGGAGCACCTCCATGGTCCGCTCGGCGGCCAGGGGAGTCCAGGGAGCCGGTGGGCTCGTCGGCGAAGAGGAGACGCGGGTTGGTCACCAGTGCCCGTGCGACGGCGGCCCGCTGCGCCTGCCCGCCCGAGAGCTGGGTGGGGCGCTTGTCCAGGTGCTCGCTCGAGCCCCAGCTCGCCCAGGGTCTCGCGGGCCTGGGCCAGCGCCCGCCTGCGCGAGGTGCCCGCCAGGAGCAGGGGGATGGTGACATTGTCCAGGGCGGAGAGGTCCGGCAGGAGCTGGCCGAACTGGAAGATGAAGCCGAACTCCTTCAGGCGCAGGCGGCTGCGGGCCCGCCTCGTCCAGGGCCGCGATGTCCTGCGGCGAGTCGCCTCCGTGGTAGTCGACGTCTCCGGCATCGGGCACGAGGACTCCGGCCATGACGTGCAGGAGCGTGGACTTCCCCGAGCCCGACGGGCCGGTGACGGCCAGAACCTCACCGGCCCAGGATGTCCAGGTCGACGCCGCGCAGCGCATGGGTCTGTCCGAAGCTCATCTCCAGGCCACGGGCGCGCATGATGACCTCGCCCGGCAGGTCGGTCTCGCCCCGACCGGGAGCGGGCGCGATGCCGGTGGTCGTGTTGATGGTGGTCGTGACGGCGGTGCCGTTCATGAGCGCACCTCCTCTCGCAGCTCGTTCAGGCGGGCCGCGGTGGTCTCCATCCAGCGCAGGTCGGCCTCGATGTGGAACAGGGCGTGGTCGGCCAGCAGCACCGTGCGCAGGTCTCCGTCCTGCTTGAGGCGGGTCAGCTCACGCATGCGGGCCATGTGCTCGGCGCGCTGGAGGTCGAGGAGGCGTCCGGCGTCGTCGTCGAGCATGAGGGCGATGACGGTCTTGGCGAAGATGTCGGCCTGGACATCACCGGCGGGGGTGACCGGGGTCAGCAGCCACTGCTCGACGCTCTGGCGCCCGGTGTCAGTGACCTCGTAGCGCTTGCGCTCCGGTCCGGCGCCGGGCTCGGTCTCGACCTGCGTGATGAGCCCGTCGCGCACCAGGCGGGCGAGCGTGGCGTAGACCTGGCCGTAGGCCAGCGGCTTGGAGGCGGCGAACCAGTGGTCCCAGGAGCGTTTGAGGTCGTATCCGTGCCCCGGCCCGGCGCTGAGCAGCCCAAGAAGAGTGAGTCTGGATTCCATGTCCACGACTATACGCTGAGTGTATACGCGCACGGCATACTCCGCGAGGAGGATGTGCACGAGCATGTCCTTGCTGCTGGGTGGGGCGACGCGATGAACGAACCAACAGGCCAGCCCAGGTTTGACAGACCTCGGTCGACACCTTAGGTTAGGTTTACCTTTGTACTATCTGGGTGTGGGGAGAGTAGATGCCGATTGGGGTCCTCGAGGGACCGTCGTCGCCCCCGTTCTCAGAGGATGACGGAGGTGAGTGCTCGCGTGGTCGCGCGCCGTCCCGGCCATCCTCCTGATCGCAGCCGTCCTGCTGGTCCTGTGCGTCCTGGCCTCCCTGTTCGTCGGCTCCTCCCGGATCCCCGCAGGCCAGGTCGCCCACTACCTGCTCCACCCCGACGCCTCCAACGTCAGCTACAACATCAACGTCCTGCGCGTGCAGCGCACCATCATCGGAGTGCTCGTCGGGACCGCCCTGGCGGTGGCCGGCGCGGTGATGCAGGCCGTCACCCGCAACCCCCTGGCTGAGCCCGGGCTGCTCGGTGTCAACGCCGGCGCCTCGCTGGGCATCATCCTGGGAACCGCCGCGCTCGGCGAGCTCCCGGTCCCCGACCAGCTGGCCCTGGCGGCAGGAGGGGCCCTGGTGGCGACCGCACTCGTCCAGGTCATCGGCATGATCGGCGCCTCGAGCTCCTCGCCGGTGCGCCTGGTGCTCATCGGTGTCGCCTTCTCGGCCTTCGCCGGGGCGGTCATCCGCGGCGTCGTGCTGACGATGCCGAACCTGTTCCGCACCTTCATCGACTGGGAGGTCGGCTCCCTGACCCGCACCGACATCCCCCTGCTGCCCATGACGGCCCTCGTGGTGCTGGGGACCGGTGCTGCCTTCCTCCTCGCCGGAGCCCTGGACAACATCGCCCTGGGTGACGACGTCGCCGCCGCCCTGGGCACCCGGGTCGGCCTCGTGCGGGGCCTGAGCCTCACGGTCATCACGCTCCTGTGCGCCACCGCCACCACGGTGGCCGGCCCCATCGGGTTCGTCGGGCTCATGGCGCCCGCTGACGGCCTCCTGGCTCATGGGACCCCACCGGGGCTGGATCGTGGCCCTGTGCGCACTGGGCGGTCCCGTCGTCGTCCTGGCCGCCGACGTCCTGGGCCGCGTCCTGGCCCGCCCCGGCGAGATGCAGGTCGGTCTGCTGACGGCCTTCGTCGGTTCGCCCGTCCTGCTGCTCATGGTCCTGCGGATGAAGGACCGGGCCTCATGAGAGGAATCAGCCTGAACCGCGCCGCTGCTCCGGTGCGTCCCGCCGCCACCGGCCCGCGCCGCAGCCTCCACGTGGGGGCCGACGCCGGACGCCTGTGGATCGTCGTCGGCCGCTGGTCGGTGCTCATCAGCCCCGAGCCATGTCATCGTCGGCCTCATGCTGCTGGCGCTCAGCCTCGCGGTGGCCGTGGTCGCCCTGCGCCTGGGGAAGTTCCCCGTCTCCACCCAGGAGGTCATCGACGCGCTCCAGGGGCAGGGGCGCAGGATCGTCCAGGTCGTCGTCGTGAAGTGGAAGCTGCCCCGGATCGTGCTGGGACTCGTGGCGGGCCTGGCCCTGGGCGTGGCCGGGCGCCCGTCTTCCAGACCATCACCCGCAACCCCCTGGGCTCGCCCGACCTCATCGGCTTCAGCACGGGCGCGCAGACCGGGATCCTGGTCAGCGTCCTCCTCCTGCCCGGCTCCATGCTCTCCGCCTCCCTGGCCTCCTTCATCGGCGGGGCCGCCGTCGGGACGGTGACCTACCTCGTCTCCCTGCGCGGCGGGTTCACCGGGCTGCGCTTCATCCTCGTGGGGATCGCCATCAGCTCCATGCTCGTCTCCGTCAACCGCTGGCTGCTGGAGCGGGTCGACGACGACGAGGGCCTAGGGGCCCTCAAGGCCATCACCGGCACCCTCGGGGCCGCCCGGTGGCCGGTGGTGGCCCCGACCTGCCTGGCCGTCGGGGTCACCGTGGCCCTCATCCTGCTGGCCTCCCGGCACCTGCAGGTCCTGTCCCTGGGGGAGCAGGTGGCCACCATCCTGGGCAGCCCCACCCGCCGGGCCAGCGCCGTCCTCATCCTGCTGGGCACCGTACTGGTGGCGGTGGTGACGATGGCGGCCGGCCCCATCGGCTTCGTCGCCCTCGTGGCGCCCCATCTGGCCCGCCTTCTCACCGGCTCCCCGCAGTCCCCGCTGCTCGTGAGCGGCCTGACCGGGAGCCTTCTGCTGGTGGGCGCCGACCTGCTCAGCCAGCTGGTGCTCGAGTCGATGCCCGTGAGCGTGGTGACCAATGCCGTCGGCGGCCTCTACCTCATGGTGGCGCTGACCGTGGCGGCGCGCGGAAGGAGAGCCCTGTGACTAAACCGATCGCCGACGTGCCCACCGATCTCGCAGCACCGCCGACGACGCGCCCGGCCGCGCCTGGGGCGAGGCCTCGCGCTGGCCGCCCGAGGCGCGACCATCGCCTACGAGCGCCACGTGGTCTCCCGCGACCTCGACGTCGACATCCCGGCCGGTGTCTTCACCGCCATCGTGGGGCCCAACGCCTGCGGGAAGTCCACGCTGCTGCGCGCCCTGGCCCGGTTGCACCGGCCCGCCCGGGGAGTGGTTCTCCTCGACGGCGCCGACATCGTTCGCCTGGGCACCAAGGAGGTCGCCCGCCGGGTCGGCCTGCTGCCCTCAGAGCGCCACCGTGCCCGGCGGCATGCTGGTGCGCGACCTCGTGGCCCGCGGTCGCTTCCCCCACCAGGGCCTGTTCCGCCAGTGGTCGCGGCAGGACAGGCAGGCCGTCGAGGAGGCCATGGAGATGGTGGGGGTCACCGAGCTGGCCGCCCGCCCCGTCGACGAGCTCAGCGGTGGACAGCGCCAGCGCGTGTGGATCGCCCTGGCCCTGGCCCAGGGCACCGAGACGATCCTGCTCGATGAGCCCACCACCTTCCTCGACCTGGCTCACCAGGTCGACATCCTCCAGCTGTGCCGCCGTCTCAACGCCGACGGCCGCACGGTGGTGGCCGTCCTGCACGACCTCAACCAGGCGGCGCGCTGCGCCGAGCACATGATCGTCATGCACGACGGTCGGGTCCGCACCACCGGCTCCCCGCGCACGATCCTCACTGAGGACCTCATCGAGGAGGTCTTCGGCCTGGCGGCCGTCATCGCCCCCGACCCGGTGGCCGGCACCCCCATGGTGGTTCCCCGCCACCTGGGCGCGGTCACGCCGGCCGGCCCTGACCCTGCCGCGGCCTCCGCCGCTCCCGGCGACTCCGCCGGAGGTCCGGCACCACAGCCTTCTGCCGAGCCCGCCTCGGCAGGAACCAGCCCGACTGCTCGTTCCCAGCAGGACGGACAAGAAAGGAACACAGATAGATGAACGCATCCTCGCGGCGCTGCCAGCCGCCTGAGGCAGGGCCTCCTCGCCGTGGCAGCCATGGTGCTGAGCACCGGCCTGGTGGCCTGCGGCTCCTCCAACAGCTCGACATCCGCCTCAACGGCCGCCGGCTCCGCAGGGGCTTCCGGCGCTGCCTCAGCCGGGGCCTCCGGTGCCGCATCGTCCGGGGCCCCCGCCAAGGCCACCTGGCCGGTCACCATCAAGGGGGACGACGGCGTCGACGTCGAGATCAAGGCCGAGCCCAAGAGCATCGTGTCCACCTCCGTGACCCTGACCGGATCGCTCCTGGCCCTCGACGCCCCGGTGGTCGCCTCGACGCCGGCCAAGAAGAAGGATGAGAAGACCGACGACAACGGCTTCTTCACCCAGTGGTCCAAGCAGGCCACCGACAAGGGCGTCAAGGCCATCGACGGCACCGAGGACAACCTCGCCCAGACGGTCGCCGGCGACAACCCCGACCTCATCATCGTCGCCAAGACGGGGCAGGACTCGGCCGTCAAGGTCGTCGACAGCCTGCGCCAGCTCGAGGTCCCCGTCCTCGTCATCGACTACGGCTCGCACTCCTGGCAGGACGTCACCAAGACCCTGGGACAGGCCACCGGCCGCCAGGCCAAGGCCGACGCCGTCATCAAGGACTACACCACCAAGGCGGAGAAGGCCAAGAGCGCCATCTCCGTCCCGCAGGGGTCGACGTCGGTCTTCACCGTCCCCGGGGACGGCACCAAGGGCGCCAACGCCTTCACCGAGGAGGCCCCGCAGGTCCAGCTCCTCAAGGACCTGGGCTTCACCATCGCCACCGTCCCCGACAGCGTCAAGGGCGACCAGTCCATGGGTGATCGCAAGGACATCGTCCAGCTCTCGCCCGGAGAACGTCCAGGCGGGACTGACCGGTGAGAACTGGGTGGTCATCGCCGCCGACGAGACCGCGAAGAACGCCGTCACCAGCAACGAGACCTTCAGCTCGGCGGCCCCGGTGACCGGCGGCAAGGTGCAGTACATGCCGCCCTCGTCCTTCCGCCTGGACTACTACTCGGCCCTCGAGATGCTTGAGGCCGTCCAGAAGGCCTACCCCAAGACCTCCTGAACCACTGACGACCTGAGCATCGATGCGCTGGTGCCCCGGGCTCTCGGCCCGGGGCACCAGCGCATATCGGTGACATCGACCTTCACGCTCGAGCACTGCTCGGGGCGGGCGCCTCAGCTCCAGGCGACCGAGTAGTACTGAGTCTCCTGGAACTCACGGATCCCCTCGCGCGCGCCCTCGCGCCCGATACCGGACTGCTTGACGCCGCCGAAGGGGGCGGCGGGATCGGATACGAGCCCACGGTTGACGCCGACCATCCCGACCTCCATGCGCTCGGCCAGGCGCAGCGCCCACCCGAGATCGCGGGAGAAGACGTAGCCCGACAGCCCGTAGTCGGTGTCATTGATCCACGTCAGCAGCTCGTCCTCATCGTCCCAGGTGACGATCGGGGCGACGGGGCCGAAGATCTCGGTGCGCACGATCTCCGCGTCGGGGGCGACGTTCGTCAGGACCCGCACCGGCACGAACGCCCCCGGAGACCCCTGGGGCCAGGAGGACTCGGCGTAGACGACGGCGCCCCCGGCCACCGCCCCGTCCACCAGGGCGTTGATCTTGTCGCGGGCAGCCGTTGTCACCATGGGGCCGATCTGGTTCGCCTCGTCCGCCAGAGCCGGCCCGACCCTCAGGTCGCGGACGACGGCGGAGAACTTCTCGGTGAACTCCTGGGCGACGTCCTGGTGGACGTAGAAGCGGTTGGCGGCGGTGCAGGCCTCGCCACCGCCCCTGAGCTTGGCCTGGACGGCGCCCGTCACCGCGGCGTCGATATCGGCGTCGGCCGCCACCACGAAGGGCGCGTTCCCCCCGAGCTCCATGGACGACACCAGCACCTTCTCCGCCGCCTGCTTCATGAGCACACGGCCGACCTGGGTCGAGCCCGGTGAAGGAGACGGCTCGGACCCTGGGGGTCCTCGAGCCACGTCGTCGACACCTCCACGGAACGGCTCGAGGGCACGATGTTCACGACGCCCGCGGGCACGCCGGCCTGCAGGATCAGATGTCCCAGTGCCACCGCCGTCAGGGGCGTGAGGGACGCGGGGCGGAGCACCACCGTGCACCCGGCGGCCAGGGCCGGGGCGATCTTGCGGGTCCCCATCGCCGCCGGGAAGTTCCAGGGGGTGATCATGGCGACCACCCCGATCGGCCGGTGCGTGACGATCGTCCGGGTCCCGCCTGCCGGGGAGGAGCCGAAACCGCCCTCGGTGCGCACCGCCTCCTCGGAGAACCATCGGAAGAACTCCGCCGCGTAGAGGACCTCCGCCCTGGCGTCGTCCACCGACTTGCCGTTCTCGGCGCTGATGAGCACCGCGAGCTCCTCGGCCTGTCCCACCATGAGGTCGAACAGGGTCCGCAGCAGCTCGGCGCGCTGCCGGGGCGGGGTGGCGCTCCATGCCGGCAGCGCCTCGGAGGCGGCGTCGACGGCGCGTGCGGCATCCGCCGGAGTCGCATCCGTGCAGCGTGCGAATACGGCGTTGCTGGCGGGGTCGACGACGTCGAAGGTTCCGCCGTCGGACGCTGCCGTCATCCGCCCGCCCAGGAGCATCCCCTCCTCGGGACGGATCCTGCGCAGGTAGTCGGCCAGAGCCGGGTGGGCTCCAAGGGTCGTGTACGCCGCCGCTGTGTCACTTGTCGCGTCGGGTCGTGTGTCAGCCATGGTTGTGCTCCCTGAGTATCGACTGTCGCCTGCCGCGCATCACGGGTAGAGACCACGGGAGATGTGGGCCTCGGCCACGCGCTTGACGGCCATCGTCGTCGCCGCGGTGCGCAGCGACAGCCCGTGATCCTTGGAGAAGTCCGAGACCTCGTTCCAGGCCTTGTCCATTCTGGTGCGCAGGCGCTCATTGACCTCCTGCTCGGTCCACCAGTAGGACTGATTGGCCTGCACCCACTCGAAGTAGGACACGATGACGCCCCCGGCGTTGGCCAGGATATCCGGCACGACGAGGATCCCCTTGTCGGCCAGGATCGCATCGGCCGCGGGTGTCGTCGGGCCGTTGGCGCCCTCGACGACCAGCTTGGCATCGATCATCGGCGCGGTCTGCTCGGTGATGACCCCCTCGACGGCCGCAGGGAACGACGACGTCGCAGGCGACGGCGAACAGCTCGCTCGCAGGGATCGGGTCCGCGCCGGGGAACCCGTCGACGGTGCCGGTCTCATCCACGAAGGCCTCGAGCGCGGGGATGTCGATGCCCTTGTCGTTGCGAATCGTGCTGTAGACGTCCGCCACGGCCAGAACCTTCACGCCCGCCTCATGGAGGAAGCGAGCAGCGCCGCGACCGACTTTGCCGAAGCCCTGAACGATCGCGGTGGCCTGTGAGGGATTCACTCCGATGCTCTCCATCGCGTTGAGGACGGAGTAGACGACGCCGCGGGAGGTGGCGGCGGCCCGCCCCTGTGACCCGCCGAGGTTGACCGGCTTGCCCGTGACGGTTCCCAGCACCGTGTGCCCGGTGGCCACCGAGTAGGTGTCCATCATCCAGGCCATGGTCTGCTCGTCGGTCCCCATATCGGGAGCGGGGATGTCCTTGCCGGGCCCGATCAGAGGGATCAGCTCCGAGGTGTAGCGCCGGGTCAGGCGCTCGAGCTCTCTTTCCGAGTGGGCCTGCGGGTCGACCTGGACCCCGCCCTTCGCACCGCCGTACGGCAGATCGAGAAGAGCGCACTTCCATGTCATCCACATGGCCAGCGCTCGGACCTCGTCGAGGTCCACGTTGGGGAGTATCGGATCCCTCCCTTCGCTGGGCCGCGAGAGATGTTGTGCTGGACGCGGTGCCCGATATGCAGCTCCATCGTGCCGTCGTCGCGTCGCAGCGGAATGGAGACCGTCACCTCCTTACGGGCGGTTTCGAGCATGCGGCGCATTCCGTCGTCGAAGCCGAGGAACTGGATCGCCTCGGCGAGCTGAGTCCGAGCATCGGCGAGGGGGCTGAGGGTCGAGGGCATGGAGCTACCTCCTGGACTCGGTCGGGTGGGAGGATCGTGATCTGAGGCCGGTGCGGCCTCGAGACGTGGGTGGAAGTGTGGGGGGATCAGGGGCTGGTCTCGGAGTGCCTGCTCAAGGATCTCCATGCCCTCGATGAACAGCTCGTCCGGCATGGTGACCGGCGGCAGCAGGCGGATGACGTTGCCGTAGGTGCCGCAGGTGAGCAGTATCAGACCGCGTGAGCGCGCGGCCTGCGCGACGGCGGCGGTCAGTGCGGCGTCGGGCTTCTGCGAGTCGGGGTCGACGAGCTCGAGAGCCATCATGGCGCCCTTGCCCCGGACCTCGCCGATGCGAGGGGTCCTTCGCCTTCCACTGCTCCATCAGGCGGATGCCGGTCTCGCCGATCGTGCGGGCCCGTCCCAGGAGATCGTGCTCCTCGATCATGTCCAGGGTCGCCAGGGCGGCGGCGCAGGCCAGGGGTTGCCGCAGTAGGTGCCGCCGAGGGCGCCCGGTTCGGCGGAGTCCATGATCTCGGCCGAACCGGTGACCGCTGACAGCGGCATGCCCCCGGCCAGGCCCTTGGCGGTCGTCACCAGGTCGGGAACGACTCCCTCGTGGTCGCAGGCGAACCATGCCCCGGTGCGGGCGATTCCCGACTGGATCTCGTCGGCGATGAAGACCGCGCCGTTGTCGTGGCACCAGCGCTGGAGCGCGGTGAGGAAGCCGGGGGCCGGAACGATGAACCCGCCTTCGCCCTGAATGGGCTCGATGATGACGGCGGCGACGGAGGACGCCCCCACCTGCTTCTCGATCTGACTGATCGTGCGCTCGGCGGCGGCCTCGCCGTCCAGTCCATCGCGGTACGGGTAGGAGCCGGGGACCCGGTAGAGCTCCGGGGCGAAGGGGCCGAAACCGCCCTTGTAGGGGGCGACCTTGGCCGTCAGTCCCATGGTCAGGGAGGTGCGTCCGTGGAAGGCGTGGTCGAAGCAGACCACGGCCTGGCGGCCGGTGTGCTTGCGGGCGAGCTTGATGGCGTTCTCGACGGCCTCCGCCCCGGAGTTGAACAGCGCGGTCTTCTTCTGGAAGCTGCCCGGGGTCAGGGCGTTCAGGCGTTCGGCGACCTCGATGTATCCGGCGTACCTCGTGACGGCGAAGGAGGTGTGCGTCAGGTTCTCGGCCTGCTCCTGGATCGCCGCGACGACGGGCGCCGCCGCGCCGCCCACGGTTGTCACCGCGATGCCTGATCCGAAGTCGATGAGACGATTGCCGTCCACGTCCTCCAGGACACCGCGGTCCGTGCGCCGTGCGAATGTCGGCATCGCGGCGGTCAGGGCGCGCGGGAGCGCGGTACCGGCGCGTTCGTCGAGGGTGCGGGCCTCGGGACCGGGCAGAGGAGTGGCGAGATGAATGGTCTGGGGCAGCGTTGCCATGTGGACCTCACAGTGTGTCGTGACGGGCGGAGATCTGCAGTGGAACAGAGCGCTCCGGGATGTCGTAGAAACGTGCTCGGCTATGAGTTCTGCTTCAGGCTATGCCCGCCCCTAGGGCTGAGCACCTAAGCGTGCTGCACAAGATTTCGCGAATCCTGTGCATGATGCATAGAACGGTGTTTGAATCCAGACATGGTGTTGGTGTCGGATCTCATGGATCGAGCGGACCTGGGGGTTCGCGCGGTGCTCCTGCCCGCACCGAGCGCCGCGGTCACCTGGGTCGTCGCGACCGAGCTCCTCCAACCGGCGTCCTACCTCGAGGGCGGTGAGCTCGTTCTCACCACGGGCCTCGTCATGGCCGACGCCGAGGCGGGCACATGGCGGGAGTACGTGGCATCACTGGTCGAGGCAGGAGTCGCCGCACTCGGACTGGGAACCGGCATCGCCTTCGACACCGTGCCCGAGGACCTGCGCGAGGCCTGCCGGATCGGGACGTCTCAATCTCCTCGAGGTCCCCCTCGAGGTCTCCTTCGCCTCCATCAGCCGTGACGTGGGGACCATGCTTCAGGCGGCCGGGCCGGAGATCGGCGCCGAGGGGGCGGGCGACGAGGAGACCCTGGTCCTGCAGCAGCTGACGCGCGCAGCCGCCAAGGACAACCAGAGCGCGATCATGCGCGCCCTGGCCTCGATCCTCCGGGGGGAGGTGTCCCTGCGGGACGCCACGGGACGCACGGTGGTCGGTCCCTTCGGTCCAGCGGCCCCGGGAATCGACGACGAGGTCGCCGAGTGCATCGACAGGATCCGTCCGGGAGGGATGCGAGGGGCCGGGGCGGTCGGTCTCGGTGAGACGCGGCTGGTCGTCCGTCCTGTCGGCATCACCGGGGAGCCCGAGAGCTACCTGGCGACCGTGCAGCGGGAGACGCTCACGCGCGCCCAGACCCTGGGGAGTCGATCTCGCCTGGTCGTTTCTGAATCTCATCGCCGAGTCCTCCAAGGCCTTCACCGGATGGCTCCTCCAGCTCGTGGGGGCGTCTGCCGAGCATCTCCTGGCGGGTGAGGTCGCGCAGGGGATGGCCCTGGCCGATCAGGCCCAGGATCTCGTCCTCAAACGCCTTCCGTCTCCGCCGCGGCGATCGATGGCCGGCGCCGGTGGCCGTCATCAGTGGCGTGTCATCTGCCTCGAGGGCGGCAGCGCCGCTGTTGCCGGGCTCTCCACGGCGCTGGCCCGGCTGCTCGTCGAGAGTCGGGGGGCCCCGGCGGGGAAGCGGCTTCTGTGGTGCACGGACCGGGGAGGCGCCCGCCTGACGATCCTCGGTGAGGCCGAGCGCGTTCCCGCGCTTCTCGAGGACGGTAGTGTCGCGCCATGGACGGGGCGGATGCGGATCGGGGTCAGCGGTCCTGTCGGCATCGCCGACCTGCCGCGGGCCGCACAGCAGGCGCTGTCCGTCTGCACCGGTGCTCGGCGGCTCGGGACAGCCGGTGCGCTGGGAGGCCTCGGGGCTGCCGTCGGTCACGGACCTCCTGGACGAGGATCGGGCCCGAGCCTTCGCCCGCACTCGCCTCGGGAGCGTCGTCGATCAGCCCGAGCTGCTCGAGCTGCTGGAGATCTACCTCAGCGAGGCCGGGGCGGTGCAGCGCATCGCCGAGCGTCTGGGGGTGCATCGCAACTCCGTCCCCGCACGCCTTGTACGCCTGAGGAGGGCGCTCGGCGTCGACATCGAGGACGCCGAGCAGCGGGCAAATTTGTGGTTTGCATTACATTTTTTGATGAAGTAACGATCCAATGTCTTGCGTGCTGGCGACTTTTCCGCATGTTGGTGCGGTTCTGTGAAGTAAAGAACGTGACGTTCGACATGCTCGACTGTGTGTGTTTACTATGATGCCGTCACCTAGGACCTTAGCCCGCATTGTGGTCGCATGACTTGTACCGCGTCGGGCGCCTGCGGCGATGTGGCCTGCACGGGTCCGGCGTGAGCTTGGGCAGCAGAGGCCTGAGCCGTCTCATTTTTTCGACTCTCGACACTTCTCACTCTCGACACCGACGTCCCGCCAAAGCCAAGAAGCAGAGTGATTCACATGAGCCTTCCTCTCCTCCAGAATTTTATCAACGGACGATTTATTCCGGCAGCCACCGATGCCACGTTCGACGTCGTGGATCCCCGAACGGAGCACGTCGTGGCGCAGTGCCCGGTCTCAGGGTCCGCCGATGTCGACGCCGCCTACGACGCGGCCCTCAAGGCCTTCGAGAGCTGGCGGCTGACAACGCCGGCGGAACGGCAGATGCTCCTGCTCCGGCTCGCCGACGCCCTGGAGGCCAACGCCGACCGTCTCGTCGAGGCTCAGCGTCGCAACACCGGTCAGCTCGCCGAGATGATCCGGGCGGAGGAAGTCATGACAGGGGCCTCTCAGCTGCGGTTCTTCGCCGGAGCCGCCCGACTCCAGTCGGGTGTCGCCTCGGGCGAGTACGCCGAGGGTCTGAACTCGCAGATTCGCCGCGAGCCCATCGGCGTCGTCGGGCAGATCGTCCCGTGGAACTACCCGTTCATGATGCTCATCTGGAAGGTCGGGACCCGCTCTGGCCGCAGGCAACACGGTGGTGCTCAAGCCGAGTGCCAACACGCCCGAGAGCGCCATCGTCTTCGCTGAGATCGCCAGTGAGATCCTCCCTCCCGGGGTCTTCAACCTGGTACTCGGCACCGGCGAGACCGGGCGCCTCATGAGCGCTCACCCGGTGCCCGGGCTGGTTGCGCTCACGGGATCTGTGCGCGCAGGCTCGGATCTCGCCGAGCAGGCGGCCGGCAACGTGACCCGCGTTCACCTCGAGCTCGGAGGCAAGGCCCCCGCCGTCGTCTTCGCCGATGCCGACATCGAGGCGGCTGCCGAGGGCATCGCCGCCGCAGGGATATTCAACTCCGGGCAGGACTGCACCGCCGCCACCCGCGTCCTGGTCGAGGCCTCGGTGGCCAAGGAGTTCACCGACGCGCTGGTGCGTCACGCCGAGTCCCTGCGGACCGGCCCGATTCCCGAGGAGGAGGCGTTCTACGGCCCCCTGAACAATGCCCGCCACTTCGCCTCCGTGCAGAAGATCGTCGAGGAGCGGCCCGCGCACTCCCACCTGCTGACCGGCGGCCACCGCGTCGGCGAGAGCGGGTACTACTACGCGCCCACCGTCATCTCGGGGCTCAAGCAGGACGACGCACTCGTGCAGCAGGAGGTCTTCGGGCCGGTCCTGACCGTTCAGGAGTTCTCCTCCGACGACGAGGCCCTGGCCCTGGCCAACGGTGTGGACTACGCCCTGTCCTCGTCCATCTGGACGACCGACCACCAGCGTGTCCTGCGATTCAGCAGGGACCTGGACTTCGGGCTGCGTCTGGGTGAACTGCCACATCCCCCTCGTCGCGGAGATGCCGCACGGCGGATTCAAACGCTCCGGCTACGGCAAGGACCTCTCCGTCTACGGCGTGGAGGACTACACGCGTATCAAGCACGTCATGAGTGCCCTGTGACGCCCCGGAAGCGAACAGGAGGTCACCCCCATGCGCATTCTGACGGCCTTCACCAATTCGCTCGGCGGTCGAGACTCCTATCACCTGGGGGTGTCTCTCGCTGAAGCGTTCTCGTGCCCACTCGATCTCGTCACCGTCGTCAAGGGCGGTGAGGGGCGCTATGTCCTTGACGTCACCGATCACGCCTTCCAGGACGTCGTTGCTACGCAGGTCGACGACTGGATGTCGGAGATCATGGAGGAGCATCGGCCCCGTGTGCCGGTGAGCAAGTACCTGCGGTACAGCCTCTCCTTCCCCGAGGGCATCATCGCCTCGGCCGAGGAGCTCAAGGCCGACCTGCTCGTAGCCGGCGGAGGCCGTCACGGGGTCCTGGGGCGGGTGTCCCTCGGCTCCGTGGGGCAGACACTGCTCAACTCCTCGACTGTTCCGGTCGCCCTGTCCCCGCGCGGCATGAGGCACGCCCCTATCGACGGGCTCTCACGCATCACGGTCATGCTGGGGGAGTCCGGCAGGTGGAGGGGGGTGCTCAGCAAGGCCAGGACCTTCGCCGACAGAGCCGGTGTCCCGTTGCGTCTCGTCACGGTGGCCACCGGTGACTCGCAGAACACCGCGGAGATCGGGGAGCGGACCGAGGCCCTGCTCGCCGAGGTGCGCCTGGATCTCAAGGGACTGGATGACCAGCGTGTCCAGATCGTCCACGCCCACAGCATGAGCGCCGCCGTGCTGGCCATGGAGTGGAGCAGGAATGAGCTGGCCTTCCTGGGGTCGGCGCGGCTGGCCCAGAGCGGGCGCCTGTTCCTGGGGCCGGACGCCAACAAGATCCTGCGTGTCCTGCCCGTGCCGCTCGTCGCCGTCCCAGCTGACGCGGCCGACGTCGGGGGTGGAACATGAGCGCGGCGACCACGGGCTCCGGAGGCGGGCTGTCGAAGAAGGGACTGGCCGAGGGTTCTGTCGGTCTGCTCGGCGCCATCATCATCGGCGTGTCCTGCATCGCGCCCCCGTACACCCTCACTGGCGCACTGGGGCCGACAGCCTCAGAGGTGGGCGAACAGGTGCCGGCGATCTTCCTCGTCGGGTTCGTCCCGATGCTCCTGGTCGCCTTCGGTTACCGAGAGCTCAATGCGGCGATGCCCGACTCGGGCACCTCCTTCACCTGGGGGACACGTGCCTTCGGTCCGTGGATCGGGTGGATGAACGGATGGGGGCTGATTGTGGCGACCGTCGTCGTCCTGTCGAACCTCGCGGCCATCGCCGTCGACTTCTTCTACCTGTTGCTCGCACAGGTGACTCGCAGAGCCGCCATTGCGGATCTCGCCGACAACGTATGGGTCAACACCCTCACCTGCCTGGTCTTCATCACGCTGGCGACCTGGATCGCGTACCGCGATATGCAGACCACCCAGAAGCTCCAGTACTGGTTGGTGGGGTTTCAGCTGACGGTGTTCCTCGGCTTCGGTGCGGTGGCCATTTACCGCTACTTCACCGGGAACCGCCGTCAATCCGACGCCCTTGAAGCTTGAGTGGTTCAATCCGTTCGCCGTCGACTCGCTAGGGACCTTTGTGGCGGGAGTCTCCCTGTCCCTGTTCATCTACTGGGGCTGGGACGTGTCGCTGACGGTCAACGAGGAGGCCGACGACGCCAGCTCCACCCCCGGGCGCGCTGCCGTGCTCACCGTCATGACCATTGTCTCGGTGTACATGTTCGTCACGGTCGGATCCATGATGTTCGCCGGCCTGGGGAAGGACGGGATAGGACTGGGCAATCCCGCGATCCAGGACAATGTCTTCTTCGCCTTGGCCAGACCGGTTCTGGGGCCGTTTGCGATCCTCATGTCGACGGCGGTGCTGATCTCGTCGGCGGCGTCCTTGCAGTCCACCTTCGTCTCTCCCGCCCGCACCCTGCTGTCGATGGGATATTACGGAGCAATGCCGGAGAAGCTCGGCGAGATCTCTCCGCGCTTCCTCACCCCCGGTCGCGCAACAGTCGTCTCGGCGATCGCCGCCTCGACCTTTTACACGCTGCTGCGCTTCGTGTCCACCTCCGTCCTGTGGGACACGGTTCAGACCCTGGGGGCGATGATCGCCTTCTACTACGGGCTCACCGCATTCGCCGCGGTGTGGTATTTCCGAGGGAAATGGTTCTGCTCAGTGAGGAGCTTCTTCTTCACACTGGTCTCGCCGGGGCTGGGAGGTCTTATCCTCTTCTCGCTGCTCGGTCTGACCCTGAAGGACTCCCTCGACCCGGAGTACGGATCGGGATCGCAGGTCTTCGGCGTCGGTCTCGTCTTCGTCCTCACCCTCGCCCTCATTCTCCTGGGCGTGGTGCTGATGCTTGTGCAGTACGTCCGAGCACCGGCCTTCTTCCGCGGGGAGGTGATCGCACGATCCGACGCCGTCACCGAGGAGATGAAGGTGGCAACTGCCTTTGAGGAGGGCGGCGGCGAAGCCTCCCCGCTCCGTGCTGCGTCGTGAGTGCCGGTGAACCGGAGCGACACGCACACACATGAAAACAGCTCCCTCCGCGCCAGGCCGGCGGAAGGAGCTGAGAGGAAACACATTGTCATCGCATCGACGGACACAGCCGATCGATGCACCGGTAATCAAACGCACGATATGTGGACGCCAGGCCGGGCCACGAAGGAGTGAGCAATGAGCATCAACATGGAGCGAGTCGCTGAGCTGACGGAGATCGAGTCCAAGCGCCTCAATGAACGGACCAAGGGATCCGGCGACATGTACAACCGCGCGAGAAACAGTCTTTCCGGCGGCGTCGCCTCCTCGTACCAGCTGCGCGAGCCCTGGCCCATCTACCTCGAACGCGGGCAGGGGCCGAAGGTCTGGGACGTCGACGGCAACGAGATGTGGGACTTCCACAACGGCTTCGGATCGATGCTTCAGGGGCATGCCCACCCGGTGATCGGTGAGGCCGTTCAGGAGCGGTACGGCAAGGGCACCCACTTCGCCGCCCCGACTGAGGACGCCCTGGCCGTGGCGGAGAACCTCTCGAGCAGGTGGGGGCTGCCGAAGTGGCGCTACACGAACTCGGGCTCGGAGTCCACGATGGACGCCATCCGCATCGCACGCGCCTACACCGGTCGCGACACGGTCATGAAGATCTTCGGCTCCTACCACGGGCACCACGACACCGTCATGGTCTCGATCGGCGTCGAGTACGACAAGATCGGTGACCGCGACAACCTGGCCTCCCTGCCCTACGGAGGCGGTATCCCCGACGCCACCGTCCAGATGACGGTGCCGGTGCCCTTCAACGATGCCGAGGCCATGGAGCGCCGCATCATCCGGCTGGCTGATGAGGGCCGCAAGCCCGCCTGCGTCATCATGGAGCCGGCCATGATGAACCTGGGCGTCGTGCTGCCGGAACCGGGCTATCTGGAGCAGGTTCGCGAGATCACCCGGCGACACGGCATCGTCCTGATCTTCGATGAGGTCAAGACCGGCCTGTGCATCGGTCCGGGAGGCGCCACCAAGCGCTTCGGAGTGACTCCCGACATGGTGACCATGGCCAAGGCCCTCGGCTGCCGGTCTGCCCTCGGGCGCCATCGGAGGCACCGAGGAGGTCATGTCCGTGGTGGAGGACCACACTGTCTTCCAGGTCGGCACCTACAACGGCAACCCCCTGGCGATGGCCGCCGTGCGGGCCAACCTCGAGAAGGTCCTCACCCCGGAGGCCTACGCCCACCTCGACCACCTCAACGATCGCATCCTCGCGGGCTGCACGGAGGTCATTGAGCGTTACAACCTTCCGGGCTACGCGGTGGGTGTTGGCGGCAAGGGGTGCGTCACCTTCTCCCCCAAGAAGGTCGTCGACTACGAGACCTTCAAGGAGCACCAGAACGCGGAGCTGTCCGAGCTCGCGTGGCTGTTCAACATGAACCGGGGGATCTTCATGACTCCGGGCCGCGAGGAGGAGTGGACGCTGTCGGTGACCCACACGGACGAAGCGATCGACGCCTACGTCAGCTGCTTCGAGGAGCTCGCCGAGGCGATCACCGCCAAGTGACGTGAGCACTCTCTGATCTCATGGGGGCCACCGAAGACACCGGTGGTCCCCATGAGTGCGTCCTGCTCGTGGCGGCACTCGGCGATGCCACGAGGCCGCCGAGCCGGTTCCACCTCATCGTCTGAGGCGAAGCTCTTGGGCGCCAGTGCTGACGTCGTGGACAGGCCCACCGGGGACAGGAAGAGCTCGGCGACGGTCTGGATGATGAAGACCACGGCCAGGAACCACCACGGGGACAGGTCCTGTCCGCCCGGCCAGATCTGGAGTTTCCGGCATGCTTCCGGCTCTCGTCAGGACGCCGGGGCCCCGGATAAGAGACCGCTGGGTCTCTTATCCGGGGCCACCGGGTGCCGCCGTGGAGGGTGATGCACAAGGACTCCTCCGACGGGCGGAGGGGATGGGGTCCGGCAGGGCCTGCGCGGACGGATCCGTCAGCGGGTGAGGGCGTCGGCCGCGGCCTTGACCTGCGGACGCACCGGGGTCAGGCGGGTCAGCTGGGTGACGTGGCGCGGCTCGAGCTCGCCCAGGCTGGAGACGCCCAGGAGCTTCATGGTGCGGATGACCTCGTCGGAGAGGATCTCGATCATGCGGTCCACGCCCTCGCGCCCGCCGGCCATGAGGCCGTAGAGGGTAGGCGCGGCCCACGAGTCCGAACTTGGCCCCCAGGGCGATGGCGGCCACGACGTCGGCGCCGTTCATGATGCCGGTGTCGACCATGATCGTGGCGTCCTTGCCGACCTCCCGGACCACCTCGGGCAGGAGGCGGAAGGGGACGGGGGCGCGGTCGAGCTGACGCCCGCCGTGGTTGGACAGCAGGACGCCGTCGACGCCCAGGTCGATGAGGCGCTTGGAGTCTGCCACCGTCTGCACGCCCTTGATGACGATCTTGCCCGACCACATGGAACGGATGACCTTGAGGTCCTCGTCGCTGATGGTGGGGTCCATGGCATTGTCGAGCAGCTCGCCCACGGTGCCGCCGGTGGACTTCAGGGAGGCGAACTCCAGCTTGGGCGTGGTCAGGAAGTCGTACCACCACCACGGGCGGGGGATCGCGTCGAGGACGGTCCCGGCCGTGATCTGGGGCGGGATGGAGAAGCCGTTGCGCTTGTCGCGCAGACGGGCCCCGGCCACGGGGGTGTCGACGGTGAACATGAGGGTGTCGAAGCCCGCGGCCGCGCGCGCTCGACCAGCCCGTAGGAGATCTCGCGCTGGCGCATGACGTAGAGCTGGAACCAGTTACGCCCGTGGGGGTTGGCGGCCTTGACGTCCTCGATGGAGGTGGTGCCCAGGGTGGACAGGGTGAAGGGGATCCCGGCGGCACCGGCGGCCTCGGCCCCGGCGACCTCACCCTCGGTCTGCATGAGGCGGGTGAAGCCGGTGGGCGCGATACCGAAGGGCATGGCGGAACGGCCGCCCAGGATCTCGCAGGAGGTGTCGACGTCGACGGCGGGGCGGAGGATGTCGGGGTGGAACTCGATGTCTCGGAAGGCCTGGCGGGCGCGACGCAGGGATACCTCCCCCTCGGCGGCGCCGTCGGTGTAGTCGAAGGCCGCTGCTGGGGTGCGGCGCTTGGCGATCTTGCGCAGGTCCCAGGTGGTCAGTGCGGCGTCGAGGCGTCGACGCCTCGGATTGAGCTCGGGCGTCTTGAAGTGGAGCAGCTCGAAGATCTCGCTCGGGTTGGGCAGCTGGCGCTTGACCATAGGAACCTCATCAGTAAGTCGGATTCTGGACGCTCCGCGCGACGCGGAGTGCTCGTGGGAGGCGACCGGCCCCCATGGCCAGTCCTGAGGTCCACGAACCACTTCATGCTATGGGACAAAGGTCACTGAAGCAAGGTTAGCCTAAGTAATCCTTGCGGTGGCGGGAAATGGTCGTTGTGGCTGGGAGGATGAGGTTGGCCCACCGAAGCGCTGGAGTCCGCTCGTTGGCGGGGACATTCTGCACGGTCGGGTGCGTGCGGCTCCGGACGGAGGGTCTTGCACCCCAACGGCGCCGAATGTCCCCATCCGGCCGACGGGCTGGCTGGATCTCGGTAGAGTCGGGTCGCGGACCGATCATGTCCGGGTGGTGTCCGGGGAAGTGGAGGAGGCGTTGCCATGCGTCGTCGTTTGTTCGTATCGGCCTCGGTGCTGGCGGCCGTTGGTGCTCCGGTGGTGGCCGCCTGCTCGCGCTCGTCGAAGAAGGCTGCGGGAACTGCGTCCTCCGGGTCACCAACAGGAACGCAGCCGGGCTTCAAGGCCTTGGACGGTCATGTGTCGGGTCATCGCCTGACGGTTGAGGTCTCGCCACTGGTTCGGATCGACGACTCCACGACCGCCCTGTCCATGGTGCTCTCGCGTGCTGCTGACGACGCGAACGGCAGTGACTTCTCCTTCGGAACGGTCATGGGGTACATCAACTTCGCCGGAGACTGGCGCTATGCTGTGACCAGCACCCGCCTGATCGATACGGTCAAGGGGCGCGCGTGGACCTCCGTCTCCACCATGAGCAAGGGAGCGGCTCGACATCAAACCCGGTCAGAGCGTCACCACCTATGTCGCCTTCGGTGCGGTCGACTCCGATTCCGTCACCGTCCTGGTTCCTCAGACCGGTTTCGTCACCGTTGATGTCATCAGTCGCGACGAGGTGTCCAGGACCGGTATCGACCTCAAGGCCATGGAGATGGCGGTCAAGGACGACAAGCCGGTCACCGAGCAGGCTGCGGCCTCACCCATCGAGATCAACTCCCGCACGGTCGATGGTTCGCTGGTGCCCGTACCGGGGAGCAAGGACGTCACCATCGTCATGGCTTCTGATGTCACGTTTGCCCCGGACTCGGCGGATCTGGCTGCGGCGGCCGAGGCTCAGCTGCAGACCGTGGCGGGTCAGATCGCCCAGTATCCCGATGGTGGGACGCTGACCATCGTGGGGCATACTGACGACGTCCAGGATGACGCCTACAACCAGGCCCTCTCTGAGAAGCGTGCCAACGCGGTCAAGACTCGTCTGGAGCAGCTCACCGGCCTGGATAAGTGGAACCCCTCCGTCGCTGGTAAGGGCGAGTCCGAGCCCCGTGTCTCCGGCACTACTGACGAGGCGCGGGCCGCCAACCGACGCGTGGAGATCACCCTTACCCCCACGGGCGGCACTGGTAGCAGCACGAAGCGCGGCGGATTAGGGAACGGCGCTGGCAGTGCGACGCCGTCGGCCCAGGCCTCGTCTGGTGGTGCCTCCCTGCCTGAGGCCAAAGGGCCTGTCGGCAAGGGGACGGAGGGTGTCACTGTCAAAAGATCTGATGGCAGTGGTCAGCTGACGATCAGCCTGGACCACGTCACCCGTGCCGGCGGCTACCTCCTGGGGGAGGTGAAGGTCGTGGCCGTTGATGGCGACACCTCGGCGTCGGACTGGTTCCACGACATCGACTCCGGGGGTATCTTCTCCAACTCCCGCAACGAGGACTCGGCCTCAGTCCAGTACACCCTCTCCAGTGCGTGTGACGGCCTCGCGGTGGTCTCAGGGGGCATGCAGATCCTTCCGGCGGACTACGTGCCCGGCGGGAAGGACACGCACTGGCCACTGGCCGACTTCAACCTCGCCGAGAAGCTTCAGGCCGGTACCGCCATGACCGTCGCCGTCGTCTGGCCAGATCCCGGTGGCGATACCATCACCGTTGACCACCAGAGCATCAAGAAGGGCAACGGCTCCTACGCCTACCGCCTCACCGACATCCCCGTCAAGGACAGCTGAACCGGAGCCAGCCCGTGGCCGGGGCTAAGCCACTCGGGTGTGGCCGGCCAGGGCCTGCAGACGTTCACGGGCACCGTCCCGGCGCAGAGCGTCCAGCTCCTCGACGAAGGTGCGTCGGAAGCGCTCATCTGTCGCCAGGTCCCCGAAGACGCCCTCATGGGAAATGAAGGCGGTCTCATGGCCGGCTTTCTGAGCCGCCGCCAGGGGCAGGAGCTCTTCGGCCAGCGGGTCGTCGATGACGATCTCCTCGCCGTTCTCGTCAACGCCCTCCTCACCCAGTGCCCAGGCGGCCACCATCGCAGCCCCCCAGCCGGATCGGCCCGCCGGCAGTCAGGTTGTCGCGCACCGTGCCCAGGACGAACTTCGGCATCCGGCTGGAGGCGTCCTGCGCCAGTCTGAAGAGCGTGTCCGCAATTGCCTCGTTGGTGAAGCGCCAGAAGAGCGTGTCCACATACTCGTCCAGGTCGATCCCCGGCACCGAGCGCAGGGTGGCCCGCGCCTCGCGCTCAAGATAGGCCCTCACCCAGGTGGCGATGTCCGCATCGGCCGCGGCCTCGTGCGCGTACTCCATCCCCAGCAGCCGCCCCCAGTGGGCCAGCCCCTGGTGGGAGGCGTTGAGCAGGCGCAGCTTCATGAGCTCGTAGGGGACGACGTCGTCGACCATCTGCACCCCGACCTCCTCCCACGGGGGCCGACCGGCGGGGAAGTCGTCCTCGATCACCCACTGGGTGAAGGGCTCGCAGACCACCGGCCAGGCGTCCTCGATGTCGAGTCCGCGTCGCAGCTCGTCGATGTCCGCCAGCGTGGTCTGCGGGGTGATCCGGTCGACCATGCAGCTGGGGAAGGCGACGCTCCCGTCGATCCAGTCGGCCAGCTCCGGGTCGCTCATCGCCGCCTGGGAGACCACCGCCGTGCGGGCCACCTTCCCGTTACCGGGCAGGTTGTCGCAGCTCATCACCGTGAACGGCGGGGTTCCGTCCGCCCGACGCCGCCGCAGCGCCTCGACGATGTATCCGAAGGCCGTCGTCGGTTCACCCGGGTGGGTGGCGTCGTGGATGGCCCCGGGGCTGAAGGTGCGGAACTCGCCGGTGACGTCATCGACGTTGTAGCCGCCCTCGGTGATCGTCAACGAGACGATTCGGGTGGTGGGCCTGCTCATGAGGGCCAGAACGGCCTCGGGGTCGTCGGGGGCGAGGCGGTAGTCGTGAATGGAGCCGATGACCACCGGGTCGCGCAGCCCACCGGGGTGCTTGCGGATGAGGGTGTAGAGGTGGCCCTGGCTCTCCAGCGCGTCGCGCATCCGTGCGTCCCCGGGCAGCAGGCCGACACCGCAGATCCCCCACTCCAGGCAGGATCCCCCCGGTTTGATGGGCTCAGCGCCGTCTCGGGGGCCGGCCCCGGCGCGCCTGCGCATGAGCCTGTCGAGGTAGACGGCCTCGTGGGCACGGTGAAAGCCACCCACGCCGATGTGGACGATCCCAGTGATCATGGCGGAGCGGTCATAGTCGGGGGCCAGGGGCGACTCAGTCAGTGAGGTGGTCAAGAAGAGGTCCTTTCCATGCTGCCACCAGTCACTTCCAGTCAACTCCGCCTTCATGGAAAACCGGTGTGCGCCGGCCCCAGGCGACCTCATCGGCCCGTCCCGGTGCCCGCCTCACTTCCGCAGGAATCCTTGTGGGAGAAGAGAAACCGCAGAAGGCTCCGCGTCGCCCGGGCGGTGTGCCATCGGGCGACGCGGAGTGCGAGTGGGCTGATGAACCTCAGTGGGCGATGACGACGCGCAGGTTGCGCGGGCCGTGCACGCCGTTGACGCGCACGAGCTCGATGTCGCTGGTGGCCGAGCCGCCGGCGATCCACGTCATCGGGCGCGTGGGGTGCTCGCCCAGGACGTCGACGGCCTGCGGCACCGTCGGCATGATCGACTCGCGCTCCAGAACCACGACGTGCTTGTCCGGCACCAGTGAGATGGCCCGGCGCCCCTGGTCCGGCTCTCCGTCGAGGACGATCGTCCCCGAGATCGAGATGCCCACACGCGAGCAGGTCAGCACGGCGTCGATCTCATTGAGGTCGAGGGTGGCGATGGCCTCCTGGCGGGAGTCCTCCACCACGGTGCGGCCGTTGCGGGCGGCCGCCTCCTTGTAGGCCTCGGGCAGTCCCGCGGGGACGACGACGGAGCGCGCCTCACCGAGCAGCTCGTCAATGGCATCCAGGATCGCGGCGTCCTTGGGGGCGACGATGACCTCGGCCGAGTAGTCCTCGAGCTTCTCGATCATCTCGTCGACCACGGGGCTTGGAGCCGGGGGATTCTCACCGGAGCGGATGTAGTTGCGCGGGATCGGCCCCACCGGTCGGGTCTGGGACCGCGAGATCGCGTCGCGGGCGCGGGCCAGGATCGCGGACTTCGCATCCATCACAGCTCCTCCTCGCTGGTCGAGCCGGCCGGGGCCTGGGTGGCGGATGCCTCCGGGGCGATCGGCTCAGGGTTGATGATGGCTGAGCGTGCGTCCAGCGCGGCCGGGGCGGGCTCGCCGTCGGCGCTCGCGCTGCCGGACACCGGCTCGCCGGGAGGCAGTGGCGGATCGGCCGGGAAGCCGTCCGGGTGGCCGCAGCCGACCCGGGTGCCGGGACCTGGCTCTGGGGGTCTCGCCCTCGGGGTGGGTGCGCCGCCACCACTGGCGGAAGGTCTCCGAGGGGGCCACCGGCAGGTCGCGCGCCCCGGTCCACAGTGAGGCCGGGAAGGGCAGAGCGCCGATCTTGCCCTCCTTGCCGCCCAGAAGCGCCGAGGCCTTGACCGTCTGCGAGGCGGCCTCCCACAGCGAGCTCTTCGACATCACCGGGGCTGAGACGTTCATGGCCACGTCCCACACGTCCGGCACCACGCGGCGCTTGACGTCCACGGAGCGGGCCCGCAGGTGGACGAGGATCGTGGGGATGTCGATCTTGACCGGGCACACCTCGCCGCAGGCCCCGCACAGGGAGGGAGGCGAAGGGCAGGGGTGTGGACCGGGTCGTCGTCGGCCAGCCCCTGCGTGAGCTGGGGGGTGATGATCGAGCCGATCGGGCCGGGGTAGACCGAGCCGTAGGCGTGCCCACCGGTGTGCTGGTAGACGGGGCAGATGTTCATGCACGATCCGCAGCGGATGCAGGCCAGGGCCTGGCGGCCCACCGGGTCGGCCAGGGTCTTGGTGCGCCCGTTGTCCATGAGCACCAGGTGGAACTCCTTGGGGCCGTCGCCCTCGGTGACACCTGTCCACATGGAGGTGTAGGGGTTCATGCGCTCACCGGTGGCCGAGCGCGGCAGGAGCTGGGAGAAGATCTCCACGTCCTGGAACCGGGGCACCAGCTTCTCGATCCCCATGAGGGTGATGAGCGTGTCCGGCAGGGTCAGGCACATGCGTCCGTTGCCCTCGGACTCGTAGATCGAGACCGTGCCGGTCTCGGCCACGCCCATGTTCGTGCCGGAGACGGCCACCGAGGCGTGCAGGAACTTGTTGCGCAGGTGTGAGCGGGCCGCGGCCGTGAGCTCCTGCGGGTCGTCGGAGAGATCCGCCGGGGCGTCATCCATGCGGTCCAGGAAGATGCCGCGCACCTCGGAGCGGTTGCGGTGGATGGCGGGCACCACGATGTGCGAGGGCATGTCGTCGGCGAGCTGGACGATCATCTCGGCCAGGTCCGTCTCGTGGGCGGTGATGCCCCGGTCGGCCAGGTACTCGTTGAGGTTCGTCTCCTGGGTGGCCATCGACTTGACCTTGACGACGTCGTCGACGCCCTTGGAGGCGATGATGTCGGTGATGATCCGGTTGGCCTCGGCGGCGTCACGCGCCCAGTGGACGATTCCGCCGCGGGCGGTCACGTTGGCCTCGAACTGCTCCAGCAGCTCGGGCATGCGCGAGGCGACCTCGAACTTGACGGCCTCCGCGGCGTTGCGCAGGTCCTCCCAGTCGGGCATCTCGGCCACGCGGTCGGCGCGCTTGGAGCGGATGGTGCGCGTGGCGTGGCCCAGGTTGCGGCGCATCTGGGTGTTGGCCAGCGTCTTGTGCGCGCCCTCGGGGAAGGTGGGTCCCCAGCGCAGCGTGTCCTCGGGCTGCTCGACCTCGGTGCGCCAGCCGCCCGTGTGGGGCATGCCCAGAAATACCTGTGTCATCGTGCCACCGCCTGTGCGTGCTGAGAGCTACCGGTGTGCTGGACGTGCTTGGGGGCGAAGGAGATGTTGCCCTCGAAGGGCGCGTCCTTGGTGGAGGCCAGGATCTCGGCCAGGTGCATGATGCGCACCCCGGAGTTGACGCGGGAGAGGCCACCGCCGATGTGCATGAGGCAGGAGTAGTCGCCGGCGCACAGGACCTCGGCGCGCGTGGACATCACGTTGCTCATCTTGTCGGCGAGCATCGCGGTGGAGGTCTCGGAGTTCTTCATGGAGAAGGTGCCACCGAATCCGCAGCAGACCTCGGCGTCGGGCAGGTCGATGAGGGTGAGGGCCTCGACGGCCTTGAGGAGGCGGTAGGGGCGGTCGGCGACCTTGGCGATGCGCAGCGAGTGGCAGGTGGGGTGGTAGGTGACTGTGTGGGGGAAGTAGGCGCCCACGTCCTCGGTGCCCAGCACATCGATGAGCAGCTCGCTGAGGTCGTAGGTGTGGGCGGCGATCTGCTCGACCCGCTTGGCCAGGGCCGTGTCGCCCACGTGCTCGGCCACGAGGCCCTGCTCGTGGCGGGCCGCGCCGGTGCACGAGCCCGAGGGGATGACGATGGCGTCCCACTCGCCGTCGAGGACGGGGGAGAAGGTGTCCACGTGGTTGCGCGTGATCTTGGCGGCCTGCTTGAAGTAGCCGGTGTTGGCGTGCATCTGGCCGCAGCAGACCTGTCCCTCCGGGAAGCAGACCTGGTGGCCGAGGCGCTCCAGGATGGTGACGGTTGCCTGCGCTGCCTGCGGGAACATGGTGTCCGCAAGACAGGTGGCGAAAAGGGCGATTCGCACGATATGCCTCCACGACGTCGTAGCTGGGACTGTCACGAGGACCGCCCGGACTGCCTGCCTGGAGCAGGGTGCGGCGCGGCCTCGGCTGTGTCTCAGGCTACGGGCCGGTGTCAGCACTCATCTGATGACGGCGTGCTCCTGGTCGGTTGGTTCTGCTCTCCAGGGGCGGGTTTCCGGCGAGATGGTGCAGATCTGTGCAGGGCAGTGTTGGTTCGGGAGAGGGCGTCCGCGGCGTGTGGGAGGTAAGTCCTAGGCCTGGATTGCGTCATGGGTCACTGCTGTTATCTGATCCGCGGGCTCAGGTGCGGTCCGAGCGGGTGCGCGGGCGCCGTCGGAGGATGAGGACGTACCTTCGCCGTGAGGACTGCGTGTCGTTGTAGATGGCCGGGTTCTGACTGCGGCGGTTCTCGTCAAAGCGCAGTCCTCGTGCGGAAAGTACGTCCTCGATCGGTCCGGCTAACCCAACAGGCCCAGGGCGCCTGCGCTGCGCCCGGCGAGGTGGAGACCGAGGATCGCTGCGACCCACAGGAGAGTGACCTTGGCCTCGTACTCCAGCCTGGGGGCGATTCTGGCCAGCTTGGGTAGAAAACGCTGCCCCAGCGTATCGGCCAGGACGAGCAGGACGAGGGCGGGTGCGATCATGACCAGGCAGTACAGGATCAAGGCTGACGATCCGTACCGGCCAAGCCTCTGGTGAGGAGGCGATGATCCCGGTCGCCGCGATGTAGGGAACCATGGTGGCGGCTTCGGCCAGTGATGCTCCCAGTCCCAGCACGACCATCGTCCCGGCTGAGGCGGGAGTGGGGCGGCTTCCCAGAGAATCCGCTCCGGGCTCGGGCTTGACCGGGTCGGGGCCGAGGATGCCGAAACCCGCCAGCACCACACCGATGACGAGGGTCGCCCACTGTGCCGTCGTCGGTCCGCGCCAGGCGTGCCGCGGTGGAGCCGATGAGGTCGAAGCCGGCCACCAGGGCGATCCCGAGGGCCGAGGTACACCAGGCACACGGTGGTCAGGTAGATGGTCATCGGCCCGCGGTCCACGCGACGGCTGCGCACGACGAGGCGATCGGGATGACCAGCGTGCCCAGGCTGGTGGAGTCCAGCAGGGCGAGTCCTGCGAGTGTCGCGGCATGTTCCATGGGGCACCTCTGCTCATAGACCGGATGTGGTCGTACGATCGTACGACCATTCTTATACGATCGTACGGGGAGCGGTCTGGTGAGGCAACTGCCGTAAAGTGCCAGGGAGGCCTGCGGTAGTGACGTCGGAGAGTGTCCGTGAAGGTACTGAGGTGAAGAGCGACGGAGGAGAGCGTTAATGGACCAGGAGACGAACCGGCAATCGGTCCTCGACACCCCGATGTCACCGGCCGCGAGCATGACCGCTGACGCCACCATCGCGATCATCGCCGAGGAGGGCTTCGACCGGGTCAGTGTTCGCAGCGTGGCCGCCCGGCTCGGCGTCGCCCCGGGCACCGTTCAGTACCGCTCGCCGAGCCGGCGAACTCTGCTGACCGACGCCCTCGTCCGCTCCGTCCAGCGCCAGGCCGGCCGTGTGGTCTCTCATGAGATCGACCCCGCGCAGCCGGAGACCCTGGTGAGGGCTCTTGCCGAGCTGCTGCCGACCGGGGCCGTGCAGCGCGAGGACGCGGCTGCCTGGGTCGCCTTCGGAGCCGCCGCATCCACCAGGCCCTGGCTGGCCGGTCCATACTGGGAAGCACTCGTCATTATGCGGACCTGGATCGAGGACGTCCTGGCCGATACCCAGCAGGCTGGTCTTGTGGGCACGGATCTCTCGCCCGCCGAGGGGGCCCGGCTGGTGACCGCCCTCGTTAACGGGCTGGCCCTTGATCTGCTCAACGCCCCGCCAACGGAGCCCGATGAGGTGATCGGCCAGCTGCGCTCGGGGCTGGGCCTGGTCCTGCGCGGCCTGTGAGACCCGCGGGGCGATGAGGGCAGTGAGCGTGAAGTCGTCGGCCACGGGTACCGTGAGAGGGACGTACCTTCGCCGTGAGGGCCGCGTGTCGTTGTAGATGGTCAGATTCTGATCGCGGCGGTCCTTGACAGGGCTCGGCCCTCAATTGAAAGTGCGTCTCGATCCGACGCCGGGGCTGGGTGCGCCCTCCATCCTGACGTGTGCTGTGCAGTTGCGACGCTGGATTCAGTTGCGGACCAGGTCTCGACCTCGAGCTGTCCGTGGCTGTTGCTGCCGGTGGCGACGACACCGCCGTCGGCACGGAGACCGACGGTGTGGGCCGTGCCCGCCGCAATGGCCACGATGTCGCGCCACTGGCTCACGTCGCACTGACCGGCCTCAGACCTGCCTGCTGCGACGACGGTGCCGTCAGCCTTGAGTCCGATGCTGTGGTAGCTGCCCGCCGCCACGGCGATGATGTCGGTCCAGTGCTCGACCCCGGCCCAGGACTCCGGACGTCCGACCGCGCGAACAGTGCCGTTTCCCAGCAGACCCAGGGTGTGGAGGTAGCCCGCGGACACCGCGCGCATCCGGCCCCAGTCGTGCACCTCGCACTGGCCGGCGGTGTTGTTGCCGGCCGAGCAGACGCTCCCGTCGGCCCGAACGGCCACCGTGTGCCAGTCGCCGCAGCTGATGTCCGTGATCTCGCGCCAGTGGTCGACCCTGCCTTTGCCCTCGGCACTGCGGCCAGTCGCCACCACTGTCCCGTTGATGCGCAGTCCTGCGCTGAATCTCCATCCGGCGGCGATGGCGACGACGTCTCGCCAGCTCTGGACGTCGCACTGCCCCTGCGCGTTCCAGCCGCAGGCCAGCACCGTTCCGTCGTCGCACAGGCCCAGCGTGTGGGACCGGCCGGTGTTGGCGGCCACATGGACGCTGCCCGCCGCCACGGCGATGACGCCTCGCCACTGCAAGACCCGGCACTCTCCGGCGTCATCCGCTCCGACGGCGACCACCTGACCGTTGGGGAGACAGCGAACGGTGTGCCTGCGTCCAGCAGCCAGGGGAGCATGAGTCATCGCGGGGCCCTCCTTCGCGCCCATCCCAGCAGAATCGCCTCGCTTTCGCCACTGAAGCCGGAGGGTGGGTGACGCACGGCACCCCCGGAACCGCGAAGAATCCGGGGGCGCCGTGCGTGGGAGTCGGTGGCCGACAGGCTCAGACGCCCAGTCCGAACTGGGAGGCCAGGAACACGAGAGTGCCCAGCAAGAGCAGCAGCCCGATGGAGTAGGGCGCCGCCTTCTTGAGGATCTCGGCGTCCGTACCGGGTGCGTCCACCGCGGTCGAGGCGATGGCCAGGTTCTGCGGGGAGACGATCTTGCCCAGCCCGCCACCGATGGTGTTGGCGGCCAGCAGGATCTTCGGGTCGAGCCCGGCCCCCTTGGCGGCGGTGGCCTGCAGGTTGGCGAACAGGGCGCCCGCGCTCGTTGCCGAGCCGGCCACGGCGGTCCCCACCCAGCCCAGGGCCGGGGAGAGGAAGGCGTAGGCGGCGCCCGTGGCGGCCAGGGCCGCGCCGATGGCGGAGGTCTGGCCGGAGAGTTCATGACGTAGGCCAGGGCCATGACGGCGGCGATCGTCAGGATCGCCATGCGCAGTGTGTAGCAGGTCTTGGCCAGCGTGGCGAAGCCCTTGCCCACACTCATCTCGAACTTCCCGGGTACCGAGCGCGCCGTGTAGATGAAGGTGACGATGATGGCGGTCAGGAAGATCCAGGTGCCCGGGTTGGACAGGGTCTGAAGGTTGTAGACGGCGCTCTTGGAGGCCTCGCCCTTGGCGTCCAGGAGCTGGCCGTACACGCCGGGCCACTCGATCTTCAGGTCGGTGGCCTTGAAGGCCTTGTCGAGATTGACACCCAGGGTCCACAGCTTGGTGGTGGCGATGATGACCACCACCAGGACGTAGGGCAGCAGGGCCAGGATGACGCGCTCGCGGTCGGGGGCATCGTCGGCGGCCACCTGGGAGCGGTACTCGTCAGGGGGTCGTGGGGGTCCACACCAGCAGGAAGACGTAGGGAGGCGGCCAGTCCCAGCAGGGAGGCCAGCACGGCGGTGAGCTCGTAGGAGATCGAGGGGGTGAAGAAGTGACCGACCCCGGTGGCCAGTCCCGCGACGATGGCCAGCGGCCACAGCTGCTGACGCCGCGCGCGCCGTCGAGGATGAACAGCAGCAGGAGCGGGATGAAGGCGCAGAACACCCAGGTCAGGTGCCCCATGGCGGTCGCGACCGTCACCGGGTCCTGGCCGCCGAGCTTGCCGGCCGTCGTGGTGGGGATGGCCATGGCGCCGAAGCCCACGTTGATGGCGTTACCGACCATGACGACGACGGCCGCCTTGAGCTTGGGCAGACCCAGGGTCGCCACCATGGCGGCGGCGATGGCCACCGGGGCGCCGAAACCGGCCAGCCCCTCGAGCAGGCCGCAGAAGGAGAAGGCCACGATGAGGGCCTGGGCGCGCATGTCGCCCTTGCCGATCACGTTGAACACGGCCTTGAGGTCCTTGGAGCGACCCGAGACGTCAGTGAGGTTGTAGAGCCACACGGCCGCGATGATGATGTAGATGATCGGGACGAATCCCAGGGCCATGCCCTGGGTGGCGCTCATGACCGTCATGCCCACCGGCATGTGGAACAGGGCGACCGCGGTGAAGGCCGCGATCACCAGGGAGATGAGGGCGCACCAGTGGGTGGCCACCTTGAACACGCCCATGAGGACGAAGAACACCACCAGCGGCAGCAGGCCCACGGCGGCGGTGAGGTAGACGTTGCCTCCCACGGCGGTGGTCGACGGCGTGAAGGTGTCGGACTGTGCCGCCAAGGCTGGGGCGAGTGGTGCCGTATGCATTGGCAGGACTGACAGGACGGCTGGCGTCATGGCTACTCCACTGTGAGTACTGATGGGGTCGTCCAGGTCGCGAACGGGGCTGGGCTGGCAGCCGCGTTGTTACGTCCTGGGTACTAAGGCCCTAACGATCATGCCACGGCGACGATGACTTGTGCACCACGTGGCGTGGCCGCGTGCCGTCTTCGCACAGCCTTCCAGGTGAAAGTGAGGAGGAGGGCGCGGTGTCCGAGGCTGCCGGGATCGTGATGGTGCTCGCGGCCGTTTCGTACCGGCTCCCGGTGCCATGGCTCGTACTGGTGGCCGGCCGACTCAGCGCCTGCGGGTGCGCCGGGGCACCAGTCGGGCCGAGTTGAGGATGAAGGCGGATTCGGAGACGACGTGCACGAGCGCCGCGGCCACCGGCCCCAGCAGTCCTAGCCCGGCGGCGATCATGCCGACGACGTCGACCACCACCGTGCCCACGAAGTTCACCATGATGATGCGCCGGGCACGCCGGGCCACCCGCACGGTCTCGACCAGGTCGGCCGGGGCGGATCCCACCAGCACCACGTCCCCGGCCTCGCGGGCCACGTCCGTGCCGGTTCCCATGGCGATGCCGACGTCGGCGGCGCCCAGGGCGGGGGCGTCGTTGACTCCGTCGCCCACCATGGCCACGCACTTGCCCGCCCGGCGCAGCGAGTCGACGACCTCCTCCTTGTCGGTGGGCAGCAGGTCGGCGCGCACCTGATCCTCGGTCAGGCCGAGCAGGCCGGCCACGTGGCGTGCGGAGGCGGCCGAGTCGCCGGTGAGCATGAGGACCTCCAGCCCCATGTCACTCAGGTCGCGCACGGCGGTGGCCGCCCCTTGACGCAGCCTGTCGGTCAGGGCAATGGTGCCCAGGAGCTGTCCGTCGGACCGCACCTCCACCACCGAGGTGGCCGACGGCGCCTCCGGGTCGGACCCGGCGCTCAGTGCGATGGCGTCATCGGAGCCGGTGGTGGCTCGGTCTGCCTGGTGCCCCTGCGCCTGGCGGCGCCCCACGGTGATCCGGCGCCCTTCGATGTGGGCGCTCACGCCGGCTCCGGGGGAGTAGGCGACGTCGCCCGGCACCGGCACCGTCAGGTCGCGCACGGCGGCCTCGGAGTAGATGGCCCGGCCGATCGGGTGCTCGGAGTTCCACTCCGCCGCAGCCGCAGGCGCAGTACCTCGTCCTCTCCTGCGGCGTCCTCGGTGGGATGCACGCTCGCGACCCAGGGCGCGCCCACGGTGAGGGTCCCGGTCTTGTCCATCACCACCGTGTCCACCGCGGAGAGCTGCTCCAGATGGGTGCCGTCCTTGACGAAGGCCCCGCAGCGGGCGGCGCGGGCGATGGCCGCCAGAACCGCCAGGGGAGTGCCCGCGGCCACCCCGCAGGCCCCGGCCACGATGATGACCGAGATCGTGGCGCGCGCGTCCCGGGTCACCAGGAAGGTGACGAGGGCCGCCGCCAGCGCCAGGTAGACGATGCGCGCCGCCAGACGGTCGGCCAGGCGCTGGACCGGAGCACGCGACGACTGGGCACGGCGCACCGCCGCCACGATCCGCCCGTACGAGGACTCCTCGCCGACCCGCTCCACCTCGAGCTCCAGGGCGCCGCGGGTGATGGATCCAGCGGGGACGCGGTCGCCCGGACCGACCTGCACGGGCAGTGCCTCCCCGGTGATCCGGGACTGGTCGACGTCGGCCCGGCCGGTGCGTACGACGCCGTCGACAGGTACCCGGCCCCCGGGGCTCAGGGCGATGACCTGCCCCGGGCGCACCTCATCCACGGGGACATCGGTGGTCTCGGAGGACTCGGCGGACTCAGCCGACTCCGGGGCGGTCACCACCCGCGCGGTCTGCGGCAGGAAGGACATGAGATCGGTCAGGGCGTCGCGCCCGCGATCCATCGACAGCTCCTCCAGGACCTCGGCGCACAGCGCGAAGACGGTCACGGCCAGGGCGGTCACCCACTCGCCGATGGCTGCGGCCGCCACGATGGCCAGCAGCATCGACAGCTCCATACTCATGCGCCGTTCGCGCAGGTCGCCGACCGCCTCGACGATGATCGGCCAGCAGCCCACCGCCAGCGTCACCGCCCCGACGGCGCCCACGGCCCAGCCGGGTGTGCCGGCCGCGCTCGCGATCCAGGCGCCCAGTGCCGCCAGTCCCACCAGGACGATGCGTACGACGTCGGTCCACTCGATCCGCTCGAGGATCCCCTCGCCCGTGCGGGCGTCGGAGGAACCGCCGGTGCCGGAGAGCTCGTCGGACTCGTCGACGGGCAGTGCCGGCGTCGATGCCGACGGCGCCGAGGCGGGCGGGGACACGTGGGCAGCGGATGGGTGAGCCGTCATACAGGGACTCCTCGCAAGGGGGACGGGAAGGACTCCGCGGAGCGGGCCGGAGAGCACCACCCAGGAATCTACCGACCATTCGAGCCGGTCAACAGTGTATGAGAGGACTAGTGGCGCGCAAGGGCGCCGCCGACGGCCCCGTGGGGAGACGGGACCCGTCGGCGGCGCCTGGGTACTGGGTGGTCAGGCGGTTGCCGACGCAGCCGCCTGAGTGCTGCCGGATGTCACTCCCTACTCGACCACGTCCTCGTCGACCCAGTCCAGGGTGCGCTGGACGGCCTTGTTCCAGTTGCGGAAGAGCCGCTCGCGCTCGGCCTCCTCCATGGTCGGCTCCCAGCGCTTGTCCTCGGCCCAGTTGTCGATGACGTCCTGGGTGCCCGACCAGAAGCCCACGGCGATACCGGAGGCGTAGGCGGCCCCCAGTGCCGTGGTCTCGGCGACCTTCGGGACGCACCACGGGCACGCCCACCTGGTCGGCCTGGAACTGCATGAGCAGCTCGTCGCGGGTCATGCCGCCGTCGACCTTCAGCTCGGTGAGGGCCTGCCCTGAATCGGCGTTCATGGCCTCGAGGACCTCGCGGGTCTGGTAGGCGGTGGACTCCTCCACGGCCCGGGCGATGTGCGCCTTGTTGACGTAGCGGGTCAGGCCCACCAGGGCGCCGCGGGCGTCGGGGCGCCAGTGCGGGGCGAACAGCCCGGAGAAGGCCGGCACGAAGTAGGCCCCGCCGTTGTCCTCGACGCTGGAGGCCAGGGCCTCGATGTCTTTGGAGTCGGCGATGATGCCCAGGTTGTCGCGCAGCCACTGCACCAGTGAGCCGGCCACGGCGATCGAGCCCTCCAGGGCGTGAGACGGCCGGCTCGTCCCCGATCTGGTAGCACACGGTGGTCAGCAGCCCGTTCTCACTGCGCACCGGGGTGGTGCCAGTGTTCATGAGCATGAAGCAGCCGGTGCCGTAGGTGTTCTTGGCCTGGCCCTTCTCGAAGCAGGCCTGCCCGAAGGTCGCAGCCTGCTGGTCGCCGAGGATGCCGCTGATGGGTGTGTCCACCAGCAGACCGTTCTTGCGGCCGTGGCCGAAGACGCCGGAGGAGGGCCGGATCTCGGGGAGCATGGAGACGGGGATGCCCATGTCCGCGCAGATCTCCGGGTTCCAGTCCAGGGTGTCGATGTTCATGAGCATCGTGCGCGAGGCGTTGGTGACGTCGGTGGCGTGCACGCCGCCGTTGACCCCGCCGGTGAGGTTCCACAGCGTCCAGGTGTCCATGGTGCCCATGAGGAGGTCGCCGGCCTCGGCGCGCTCGCGGGCGCCCTCGACGTTCTCCAGGACCCAGGCGACCTTGGGGCCGGCGAAGTAGGTGGCCAGACCCAGGCCGACGCGGTCCTTGTACTTGTCCGGGCCGTCCTCGCCGGCCAGGCGGTCGCAGATCCTCTGGGTGCGGGTGTCCTGCCAGACGATGACGTTGTAGACGGGCTCGCCGGTGTTCTTGTCCCACACGACGGCGCTCTCGCGCTGGTTGGTGATGCCCACCGAGGCGATCTCGTGGCGGTTGATCTGCGCCTTGACCAGCACCCGCCGACGACGGAGCGGATGTTGTCCCAGATCTCGTTCGCGTCGTGCTCGACCCAGCCGGCGCGCGGGAAGATCTGCTCGTGCTCCTTCTGGTCGACGGCGACGATCCCGCCGTCGTGGTTGAACAGGATGGCGCGTGAGGAGGTCGTACCCTGGTCGATGGCCAGGACGTACTTCTTCTCAGTGCTGTTGGGGCTCACAGGAATTTCCTTTCACTGCGGTGTGAGGGGGCGGTGGTGAGGGCTGCGCTCGGCAGCGATTGCGGATGCGGTACGGGGGGTCGTGCGGACTCAGAACAGCCCGGCGACGTGGGGGACGATGAGCCCGGCGGCGACGGCGCCGATGATCGGGCCGACGACCGGGACCCAGGAGTAGGCCCAGTCCGAGTCGCCCTTGCCGGGGATCGGCAGGAGGGTGTGGGTGATGCGCGGGCCCAGGTCGCGGGCCGGGTTGATGGCGTAGCCGGTGGGACCGCCCAGGCTCATACCGATGACGACGACGACCAGGGCCACGGCCAGCAGGGCCCAGGCCCGAGGGGGTCTTGCCCGAGGCGATGATCCAGGCCAGCAGGACGAAGGTGCCCACGGCCTCGGTCACGACGTTCCAGCCGTAGGAGCGCACCGCCGGGCCGGTGGCGAACACGGCGAGCTTGCTGGCGGCGTCGGCCTCCTGGTCGAACTGCTTCTTGTAGGACAGCCAGACGGTGGCGGCACCCGCCATGGCGCCCACCATCTGGGCGGCGATGTAGACGGGGATGGTGGTCGCCGTCGCTGGGATCCCGTCGGCCAGGTCTCGTCCGGCGACCGCCAGGCCGATGGTCACGGCCGGGTTGAGGTGCGCGCCGGTCTTGTAGCCGGCGTACACACCCACGAAGACCGCCAGTCCCCACGCCATGGTGATGACGATCCAGCCGCTGTCCTTGGCCTTGGAGGTGGGCAGCAGGACACCGGCGACGACGCCGCAGCCCAGAAGAATGAGGAGGAACGTCCCCAGGGCCTCCGAGGCGAAGATCTGGGTCAGGGTCGCAGACATGTGCGGCTCTCTTTCTGCACGACGGTGTGCGGGTCTATTCGGGACTGCGAGGTCCGGTGTGTTGGTGGTGGGTGGTCGCGGTGCCCGCCTCCGCCGGAATCTGCGGGCGCCACGGGGGATCCCGCGGGCCGAGCGGTACCGGGTGCGGTCCGCTCGGCCAGCAGGAGGCTAGATCGGCTCGGAGATGTGCGCCACTGCGGCGGCGTCAGTCAGCTCGGCCTCGGCCGCGGCGATCTGAGCCACGCGCTGGGCGTGGGCCTCCTTCTGGGCGGCGACGTCATCCTCCGACCAGCTCAGCAGCGGCGCCATGATCGCCAGGGATCTCGTCGGCGGCGGCCAGGCCCCGGTCGCGGCGTGAGAGGTCCAGTCGCACCCGGCGCAGCAGGACGTCGTCGAGGCTCTCGGCGCCCTTCGTGGGTGACGGCCCAGGCGACCTCGGCGCGCAGGTAGGTGGGGGCCTCCGCCAGCGGCTCGCCCAGGCGCGCCTCGGGGCCGGCGGCGTCGATGGCCTCCAGCAGGGCCGGGGTCTCGTCGCCGTAGCGGTCCAGCAGGTGGGTGACCCGCGCCAGGGTCCAGCCGCGCTCGCCGGCGATCCGTCCGGCCCGCTTGGCCAGGGCGTGGTAGCCGGCCGCACCCACCAGGGGCAGCTCCTGCGTGGCGCAGGGGTGGGCGTGGGCCAGGGCCTCGCCCAGGGCGTGGTCGACGGCGTCGGCGGCCATGACCCGGTAGGTGGTCAGCTTGCCCCCGGCGATGGCGGTCAGCCCCGGGGCGATCCGGGTGACCGTGTGCTCGCGGGAGACCTTCGTGGAGGCGGCCTCCGCGCCCGGCTGAGCTTGGGCTGGAGCAGGGGGCGCAGCCCCGCGTGAGACGCCGATGATGTCATCGTGGGTGATGGGGCCGCGACAGCACGGAGTTGGCGTGCTCGAGGATGTAGTCGACGTCGGCGGCGGTGGCCACGGGCTTGGAGACGTCCAGGTCCCAGGGGTGTCGGTGGTGCCGATGACCCAGTACTCAGGGCCAGGGGATGATGAACAGGACCGACTTCTCGGTGCGCAGGGAAGACGCCGGTCTCGGCGTCGATGGCCTCCTTGGGGACCACGATGTGGATGCCCTTGGAGGCCAGGACCTTCAGTCCGCCGGCGTCGGTGGCCAGGTCCTGGACGTCCTCGGTCCACACGCCGGCGGCGTTGATGGTGCGCTTGGCCCGGATCTCGTGGGCGGTGCCGGTGGTCAGGTCGGTGATGCGGGCGCCGTGGACGTGGCCGCGCTCGTCGGTGAGGAAGCCGGTGACCTTCGTGCGGTTGGCGGCCAGCGCCCCCAGGCCGACGGCGGTGCGCACCAGGTCGATGACCAGGCGGGCGTCGTCGACCCGGGCGTCGAAGAAGCGGATGGAGCCGGCCAGGCCGCTGGTGTCCAGGGAGGGGGCCAGGGCGGAGGTGCCCTTGCGGCCCAGGTGACGCTGGATCGGCACGGTCTTGCGGCCTCGGGCGCCGGCCAGGGCCAGGGCGTCGTACATGCCCACGCCGACGGCGGAGTAGGGAGCGCTCGTAGTGGTGCTTGAGCGGCCACAGGAAGGGCTGGGCCTTGACCAGGTGCGGCGCGGTGGTGCTCAGCAGGCGGCCGCGCTCGGTGAGGGCCTCGTGCACGAGGGGCGAAGTTGAGCTGGTAGAGGTAGCGCAGGCCGCCGTGGACGAGCTTGGAGGACCACGAGGAGGTGCCCGAGGCCCAGTCGCCCATCTCCACGATGCCGGTGCGCAGGCCGCGGGCCGCGGCGTCAGGGCGATGCCGGCGCCGGTGACGCCTCCGCCGACGACCAGCACGTCCAGGCCCTCGGCCGAGCACATCTCCTCAGGGCGTGCTCGCGCTGGGGGGCGTTGAGCGCGGTGTCGTGGGTGGGGGGCGGGGGTAGGGAGGGCGAGGCTGGGAGCGGTCGGGCCGGAGCTGCGGACGGAGGACTTCTTGGAGGAGGGCTTGCGGGTGGAGGTCATGGCTCCTGGGCTCCTACGTGTCGTGAGGTCGAACTGATGGGGCTCTACAGGGGCCGGTCGGCGTTGACCGGGGTGCCGGACCGGATGCAGACCGAGTCCCGGCTTCCGGTGCCGGGGCCCGCTGCGTTCCGTCGCGCTCGCACGGCCCTTCTGTGGTGGCGGGCACCACTGTCCGTGGCGTATGGGAGAATGCGCAAGATATGTGCACTAATGTGCAGATGGCTTTCGAGGTATCCACAAGAATGTCCGCTTATCTATGTGGGCAGTCCTCCTCGCCAGGACATCCGACGTCGTACGCGGGAGGATCGTGCCCTCCCGCTGTGTGGAACGGCCCCGTCGTCGACGGGAGGAGAAGGAGGATGGCGTGACTGGCAGAACCGCTTCTGATGCGGCCGGGCGCGCGGTGAGCACCGCCGACCCCGGTGGCCTCCTGCGTGCCTATGAGGCGGCCTCCATGTACTACGTCCAGGGCGAGACGATGGAGGTGATCGCCCACCACCTGGGGGTGTCGCGCTCGACCGTCTCCCGGCTCCTGGCGCGTGCCCGCCAGGAGGGCATCGTGCGGGTCAGCCTCGTCCAGCCCGGTGGCGCAGGCTCTCTGGAGGGGCGGATGGCGCAGGTCTTCGGGGTCCGCACGCACATCGTTCCGGTGCGCGAGGGCACCACGGAGATCCACCGTCTCCAGCAGGTCGCCTCAGTCGCCGCCGCGCTCATGGTCGACCTCATCGAGGCCCTGGCCGAGCAGGGCGGGAGCGGAGGGACTGATAAGCCGGGACCGGCTGGCTCCGACGACGAGACCCCCCGTGGGCCCTGCCGGGGCCGCCCAGGACGCTGGTGCAGGAGGCCTCGTCGTCGGCGTCGCCTGGGGCACCACCATGTCGGAGGTCAGCGCCGCCCTGCCCTCGCGCCCCGTGCCGGGACTGACCGTTGTCCAGCTCAACGGCGCCTCGGATCCCGTGCGCGAGGGGCCCAGCGCCGGTGAGGTCCTCTCCCGGATGCGCCTGTCGCTGGGGAGCTCGCACGATCTCCTTCCCGGTGCCGGCCTTCTTCGACCATGTGGCCACCCGCGAGGCCATGTGGTCGGAGCGCTCGGTCAAACGGGTCCTGTCGGTGGCGCGGCGCGCGAGCCTGGCCGTCTTCGGTGTCGGCGCCCTCGATGCCCTCAACGGGGCTCTGCCCTCCCAGGTCTATGAGGGCGGCCACCTCACCGCTCGGGACCAGGCCGTCCTGCGCCGCCAGAACGTGGTGGGGGACGTGTGCACCGTCCTGCTGCGCTCCGACGGCTCCTGGCGTGATGTCACCCTCAACGCCCGGGCCACGGGGCCGACTCCCGCCCAGCTCACCCGGATTCCGCGCCGCCTGTGCGTGGCCGCAGGGAACAGGGAAGGCCCGCGCCCTGCTGGCCGCGCTGCGCGCCCGGATCGCCACCGATCTCATCGTCGACGACGCCACCGCACGCGCCGTCCTCGATCTCGCCGAGGCCCGGGGGCAGGTGGGAGTCGGTTCTCGATGAGCCGTGAACATGGCAGGGATGTGGGCCCGGATCGCGCCGCGGTCTGCTCATGGCCCCGACGTCGCCGGTGGAGCACCGGATCGTGGGGCGTAAGACCAGAACTGAGCCCTACGGAATCTCTACGGAACACGGATGACGATGAGTAGCACGGCTGTCACCACAGACGAGCATCGACCCGCTGGTCGGCCGACGCACCGGGTCGAGCTCTACGGGGCCGACGGCGCGCGCCGCGTCCTGCGGCCGGCGCGCCCGGCGGACGTACGCGCCATCGCCGAGCTGGTGCGCCCCTACGCCGAGCGCCGCGTCCTCATCGCCAGGACCTCATCTCCTACTTCGAGGACATCCAGGAGTTCATCGTCGCCGAGGAGGTCCCGGGCGGCGTCGGCCACGACGGAGGAGATGGGGGAGGAGACGGAGGAGAACCGTTGGCCGCCCCCAGGGTCGTGGGTTGCGGGGCTCTGCACATCATGTGGGACGACATCGCCGAGGTGCGCACTCTGGCCGTCCACCCCGAGGCCCTGGGGACGGGGCTCGGCTCAGCCATCCTGCGCGAGCTCATCACGCAGGCCCGGGAGATGGGGACTCAAGCGCGTGTTCTGCCTGACCTTCGAGGCCGTTCTTCGGCGCCCACGGATTCGAGCCCATCGATGGTACGCCGGTGGGTGCGGACGTCTTCTCCGAGATGCTGCGCTCCCACGACGACGGCCTGGCCGAGTTCCTCGACCTGGCCCGGGTCAAGCCCAACACCCTGGGCAACGCCCGCATGCTCCTGCACCTGTGAGTCGATCAGGCTGAGTGGGCCGGGCGCGCGGGTGCAGGGCGGCGTGCCGTGGCTCTGCGCGGCTGCATGATCGGGCGCGATCCTTCCGGGCAAGCAACCGACAACTGTGTGACAGCCGTACGACCACCGTGGAGGAGCGCCCATGATCCGCAACGTTCACGAACGCGTCATCAACGCCCCCATCGAGCCCCTGGACGACGCCGTCGTCGAGGACCTCTTCGACAACGCCGAACGGGAGGCCACGGGCACGGTCATCCGTCCCGCGGCGTGGTCCTCGAGGGTGCGCGTGCTGCGCCGCCTCACCGCTGGTGGATAGCCGTGAGGGCGGCCAAGGGGCGATGGGGAGTTCCGCTCGGGGCAGGATCGGGACCATCGCTGTAGCCTGCGAAAGCGCCATCTCGATCCCTCCAAGAACCCTTAAGGAAAAATGCTCATGAGGCAGCCGCTGGCCAACGATCCCAATGGTCGACCCGTCCAGTGCAGTGATCCTGCCCAGCGGATTCCGAGGCGGCGTCATGAGGTGCCACCGATCTCACCTATCGCCGAGAAGCTGGTGCGCCGAACCGCACTCACCGGCTCCGGCTGGATCGTGTTCATTTTTTGTGGCATCCCAGGGCTGTACCTGCTGAACATAGCGCGACTCCTCGTGGGGGAATGGGGTGGTGCTTTCTTCACGGCGCTGATACTCGGGCTGTTGCTCCTTGTCCCTGTCGCGGTGGCGGCCTCGAGGAGGACGCAGTTCGATGCGGATGGGATCCATGTGCGGGGACTGTGGAGTGCGCACGACGCCCCTATGGCCCCGATCCCGAAGCGGGCTGGTCGTCCAGTGGCCCTGGCTAAGAACCCGGTCTTGGGATTCTTCATCATGGCCTTCGCCGGACTCTTCATCATGATTCTGATACTCGTGACCAATGGGGATCTGAGTCTGGATGAGTTCCCCGGCATGAATCTAGCCGCTCAGACCTACGTCCTTGATTCCGAGGGAGAGGCCGTCTGGCTTGCAGGAATGTCGCGCCGAGGATTGTCCAGGTCCGGCATGGAGCGCAGAAGCTCGGCGGAGCTGGACCGGATCTGGAACTGGGCCGTGGCTCGCGGCTACACCTGGGAGACGGACGCAGACGCGAGTCCCTGAGCGCCTCCGCGTTGAATGAGAAAAGGGACCGCGAGGACCATGCGGATCACTGCGGTCCGCCTCGTCTCCGGGGGCGATGGGGAGTTCCGCCCGGGGGCGGGATCAGGGGCCGTCGCTGTAGCCTGGCGGGGCCTTGCGCATTCCCACTATCCGAAGAAACCCTTGAGGAAACGTGCTCATGAGTCAGCCACCGGTCATGGCCCCTATGGCCAGTCCGACCTGCACGGGCCGTACGGTCAGCCCGGCCCGTGTGGTGACCCGAGCAGATCACGGTCAGGCCGGTGCCCTGGACCTCAGGTTCAGTACGGGCAGGAGGGCCAGGCCGTCCGCAGTACGGTCACCCGGTCCTCAGGCCCAGTACGGGCAGCAGGTCGGACAGCCCGAGTGAGCTCAGTCGGCTTCCTACGGCGTTCGCGGGCGCTGCGCAGTCCTCCTCGGCCCCGCAGTCCCGACTACCAGCCCTCCCAGCTCGGCCCCGATCCCCGTGTGAGCAGGACAGGCTGGTCCTCAGGGCCCACGGCGACGACCGCCAGCCGCATCCAGTTCCTCGTGGGCGGAGGCTTTCGCGCTGGTGTGCCTGTCTGGTGCGGTCTGGAACCTCATCCACCTCGGTGATGGGGGAACGATCACAGCCTTCGTCATCCTGCTGCTGCTCGGGATAGTCGTGTCGCTTGCCGTTCTGCTCCTCATGTCGGTGCGCACGGTTCTCGACGCCACCGGCATCCACATCGGGGCCGGCGGCAGAGGCCACGACATCCCCTGGCCCCGGTCGCGCACGGGTCTGTTCGTCAAGGTCTCCGGTGCGCCGGCGGCTCTGAACGCCGCCGCCGGCAGGATCCAGATCCGTCACGCCGAGGCTCACGTCGTCAACACCGACGGCAAGGCCGTCGCCCTGGCCGGTACTGACCTGGTCCGGTATCAGCGCCCGGGCGCTGGAGAGCAAGGGCTCCGCCGAGCTGGACCGCATCTGGGAGTGGGCCGTCGCGCGCGGGTACACCCAGGAGACGGGTGAGTACGTCGAGCTGAATGGTGTCCTGGGCATTCAACAGGGGACCCGGGAGCGTCAGGAGCGCCGTCAGGGCCTGGGGCGCTTCTGACGAAGGTGTTGTCTCATGACGTCTCAGGGCTACGGGCGCAGTGGTACCTGACAACGCCGGTGCGGTGCTGATATCCGCCGGGTGGACGCCTGCGACCTGCCCGTCCTCCCTCATCTGAGCCCCGTCCAAGCCGTTACCGCTACGGTGTCCCCTGTGCCTGCCCGTTCCGCCCCTCGACGACACGCTCACTGCGGCGACCCCGGACAAGCCGGCGCCGCCCGTGCACATCGTGCCCGCGGTCGCACCGGTGACGCCGCGCGTCGATCCGGTTGAGCCCCCGGCGCAGGACGTCATGGCCTGGTATGACGTCCACGCCCGCGATCTGCCGTGGCGCCGGCCCGGTACGACGCCGTGGGAGGTCCTCGTCTCGGAGGTCATGAGCCAGCAGACCCCGGTGGCCCGCGTCATCCCCGCCTGGCAGGAGTGGATGCGGCGCTGGCCCGGCCCCACCGAGCTCGCCCAGGCCCCCACCGCCGAGGTGCTGCGGGTCTGGGGGCGCCTGGGCTACCCGCGCCGTGCCCTGCGGCTCATCGAGTGCGCCCGCAGCGTCGTCGATCAGCACGGCGGCGTCCTGCCCGACGATCTCGATGCCCTCCTGGCCCTGCCCGGGGTGGGGGAGTACACGGCCGGCGCGGTCCTGGCCTTCGCTCACGGTCGGCGCGCCCTCGTGCTGGACACGAATGTCAGGCGGGTCCTGGCCCGCGCCGTCGGAGGCCAGGCCCTTCCCGCCCCCAGCCTCAACCGGGCCGAGCGCGAGCGGGCACTGAACCTGCTGCCCGACGACGACCCCGCCGCCGCCCACTGGTCGGTGGCCGTCATGGAGCTCGGCGCCCTGGTGTGCACCGCCCGGGAGCCGGACTGCGGCGCCTGCCCGTGGCGGGCGAGCTGCGCCTGGCTGGCCGCCGGCCGCCCCGCGGACATCCATGCGGGCCGACGTCGCACCCAGGCCTGGCACGGCACCGACCGCCAGGCCCGCGGACTGGTCATGGCCCGCCTGCGGGAGGCCGCCGACGGGCAGTCCGTCGACGCAGGTGAGCTCGTGGCCTGCGCCACCAGGGCGGGTGTGCGATCCTCCGGCGGTGCTCCCGATCCCGATCAGCCCGCACGCGCCCTGGCCACGCTCCTGGCCGACGGGCTCATCGCCACCGATGATGACGGCGCCACCTACCGGCTTCCCTAGCCGAGTACCGAGTCGGCGTATTGAATGCACCGATCTGCGCACCGCCGGGGCGGGGCGCTCACGGTCCTGGGGCCATGACGCCGGTAGAGTCGTGACCATGGCCAAAGGACGCGGACGCAACCATGGGGAAAGCGCAGGACGACGAGGCTCGGCCCGTCGCGGTGCGAGCTCCTCATCAGGGCGCTCGTCCTCGGGCTCCCAGTCCCGGCCTCTTCGCCCGGGTGGGGCCGGCGGCGGGCCGCGATCGGGCGCCGGACAGTCCTCCTCGGCCAGGTCCTCCCAGGCCAAGGGGCGCGGGGGGCGCGCCTCGGGAGCCAAGTCGACCGGACATCCCCTGCACTCGGGGCAGACGAGCAGGCCCGCCGGCGGGCACTCGGGCAAGTCCTCCCAGGCGGGTAAAGGAGCGCAGAGAGGACAGGTCGGCAAGAACCGTCGGCCCTCCCAGGGCGCTCAGGGGTCCTCGCCGGCACGCTCACGGCAGGCCGCTCCGGGAACCGCCCGCTCCGCCCGGACGAGCTCGACTCAGGCCGCCCGTTCTGATCGTCGTCGAAACAGCTGGGGCAAGGGCATCCAGTGGGCCCACATCGGCGGCGGGCGGCTCACCGGCGCCCCCGACTCGATCCCGCAAGGCCCGGACCAGCCCCGCAGCGGACGCCTGCGCAAGCCGATCCCGCCTCAGCCCCGTTACGGTCTGCGCCGTGCCCTGGTGCTGGGCGGAGTCCTCTTGCTCCTCCTCGTCCTCATCGTGACCGTTGTTGTCGGCTACCTCTGGGTTCGCAACACCATCCGCAGCCAGGATGAGGAGCGCGCCGCCGCTCAGGTGCACACCGTCTATCCGACGCCGGGAACCTGCGACGCATCAACCCTGTCGAACACGGTTCAGGGGACCCGAGTCCGTCGGTGTCGGCACCGGGGCGACCTTCTCCATCTCCCTGGTCAACAACGGCTCGACGCCCTGTCTGCTCGACGTCGGAAGCCAGGCCCTGGGAGTACGGGTCTCCTCGGGCTCTCAGCAGGTGTGGGACTCCGTCACGTGTCCCGTCGGACAGACTGAGCGGGACCTTCTCCTGCCTGTGGGGAAGGCCGCGGATGTCACCGTGACCTGGAACGGCAACGCGGCCACCTCCGACTGCGCGGTCTCCAATGCCGCGCCGGCCTCCCCGACCAGTGCGTCGGCCTCCTCCACGCCGAGCGCCCCCGGCGGCTCCTCTGCGAGTCCCTCGGCGGGCCAGGCGCAGACCGCCCCCGGCAGTGCCGCGGGCGCGGGAACCTACCGTTTCCGCTTCGTCATGGGGGGCAAGGACCTGACTGAGGACCGGGTCTTCGTCGTCGGCTGACGGCATGCTGCGGTCGGAAGGCCCCAGGGGCGGCCGGTGAAGGTCACCGCGGTACCGAGGGGGCTCAGGAGTAGCGCTCGACGACGGAGATCTCCGCCAGCCGTGACAGCCCGTCGCGCAGGGTTCGAGCCCGCTGTGCGCCAACGCCCTCGACGGCCTCAAGCTCCTCAATGGTGGCGCCGAGAACCCCCTGCAGGGACCCCCACTGCTCGACGACGGCGCGCGCCGTCACCACGGGCAGGCGCGGGATCTTGGACAGGATCCGCAGGCCGCGCGGGGAGACCTGAGCGTCCAGGTCCTGACCGTCGATGCCGCCAAGTCCCATGGAGCGCGCCACCATCGCCAGGTCCAGGAGGGCGGGGGAGCCCACCCACTTCAGGCGTGCGTCCACGGTGGCCGTGTCCAGGCCCTCGGGCAGGTAGTCCTCCAGGAGGAATCCGTGCTCGGCGAGCAGGCCCCGGGTCAGCTCCTCGACCTGGAGGGCCAGAAGGCGGCCGTCGGTACCGAGCTCGAGGACGTAGGGAGTCGATGTCGGCGGAGATGCGGCGAACCATCTCCATGAGCTGGAGTACCGAGGTGACGTCACGGACGGTGACGAGGTCCTCGATCTCAAGGAGTCCAGTCCGGCGGAGGTCTGGTCGAGGCGGGCCTTGTAGCGCTCAAGGGCGGACAGGGGCCTGGTTGGCGCTGGCCAGGATCGACTCGCTGGGCTCCAGGACGTGGCGCTTGCCGTCGACGTACAGGGAGATGATCCGCATCGACTGGCTCACGGAGATGACCGGGTATCCGGTCTGGCGGGCCACACGCTCGGCGGTGCGGTGACGCATACCCGTCTCCGAGGTCTGGATCGAGGCGTTGGGCAGCAGCTGGACGTTGGCGCGCCGGATCCGGGCGGTGTCCATGTCGACGACGACGCCGCCGTCCATCTTGGCCAGCTCGCGCAGACGGGCTGCGGAGAGCTCGACGTCCAGGTGAAAAGCCGCCTGAGGAGATGGCCTCCACGACCGGGTCGAAGCCCAGCACGATGATCGCCCCGGTACGTCCGCGCAGGATCCGCTCCAGGCCATCACGCAGGACGGTGCCGGGAGCGACGAGCGCAAGCGTCTCGCGCAGCTGGCCAGCGGCCTCGATCATCATCTCTCCTGATCTCGCGGTGTCCTGGGAAGGGAACGCACCGTGTGCCTGCCGGGGAGCGGACGGTGCTCTGGACCTTCGGGTTTCACGGCATCTGGTTGAGCGTGCGCACCCCGGTGCTCACGACCCCATGGTATCGGCAGGCGGGCCGACCTTCGGAGAGGGCCTTCCCACACTGGACCAGTCGGTCTGTTGGCGGCGTATGGCCGATCCGTCGACTGCTCATCCCCGCGGCCGGCCCCTCGCCTCTGTGCTGCTGTGCCGTCCTGTCAGCCGCGCGGGAGCGCCGCCCCCATGGCCTCACCCACGTGCGCGACCGGAAGGACCTGCATCCCGGCGACCTCGCGCAGCTCGGTCGAGCCCGCCAACGGCACGATCGCCCGGTCGAAGCCGAGACGGGAGGCCTCCGCCAGGCGCCGCTGGATGCCGACGGTGGCACGCACCTCACCGGTGAGCCCCACCTCGCCGAAGGCCACGAGGCCTGCGGGAGTGGGCAGGTTGCGCGCGGCCGAGACCACGGAGACGGCCACTGCCAGGGTCCGTGGCCGGCTCGACGGCGCGGGCCCCGCCCACGGTGGAGACGTAGACGTCCGCGCTGGAGGTGTCCACCCGCAGCCTGGCGCTGAGAACCGCCAGCGCCATGGCCGTGCGCGAGTGGTCCACCCCGGAGGTGGTGCGCCGCGGGGAGCCGGCATTGGTGGGGGCCACGAGCGCCTGGATCTCCACCGGCATGGGACGGCGACCCTCCAGGGTGACCGTGGCGCAGGTGCCCGGCACCTCGGAGCGGGCGGCGGACAGGAACAGGCCCGAGGGGTCCGCCAGCCCCACGATGCCCCGCTCGCCCAGGTCGAAGCAGCCGACCTCATCGGTGGGGCCGTAGCGGTTCTTGACGGCCCGCAGCAGCCGTAGACGAGCGTGGCGGTCACCCTCGAACTGAGCGACGACGTCGACCAGGTGCTCCAGGACCCGGGGCCCGGCGATCCCGCCGTCCTTGGTCACGTGCCCCACGAGCAGCACCGGGATACCGCGTTCCTTGGCCACCGCGATGAGTGTGCCGGCCACGGCCCGCACCTGGGTGACGCCCCCGGCACTGCCCCTCGACCTGGGCCGAGGCGATGGTCTGGACCGAGTCCACCACCAGCAGCGACGGCCCGGCCGCCTCCACGTGCCCCAGCAGGGCCCCGAGCTCGGTCTCCGCGGCCAGGAGCAGCCCGGGATCCAAGGCGTCGATACGCTCGGCCCGCAGCCGCACCTGCGAGGCCGACTCCTCCCCGGTGACGTAGAGGACCGGACCGTCCCCGCGCCCGCGTGCCACGGCGGCGGCCTTCGCGGCGACGTCGAGCAGCAGCGTGGACTTGCCGACGCCGGGCTCGCCGGCCAGCAGCACGACGGCGCCCGGCACGATCCCGCCGCCCAGGACCCGGTCCAGCTCACCCACCCCAGTGGGGCGGGCCCTGGCCTCCGTGGCGCTGACCTCCCCGATGGGGCGGGCGGCCACTGTCGGTCTCACGGCACCGGCGGTCAGAGCGCCGCCGGCACCCCCACCCGGGGCGCCGGCGGCCTGGGTCCCTTCCAGGGTTCCCCACTCGCGGCACTCCCGGCACTGGCCCATCCACTTGGGGCTGGACCAACCGCACTCGGTGCAGCAGTAGGAGACCTTGGGGGCCTTGGGACTCTTCGATGCGGGCATGACGGGAGACTAGCGGGCCCCACCGACATCTATTCAGGCGTCTGCCGGGCGCCTTCTGGGCCTCAGTAGCCGACCGAACCGGTCTGCCACGGCTGCCCGCTGCGACCGGAGGACTGCTGATTCCGAGGATCCCTGGCCGGTAGGGGCCTGCCCGTACTGCGGCTGCTGGGATCGGCCGTCCTGGCCCGATGTCGGCACCTGGGCCGGCTGCTGAGGCTGACCGTACGGGGCCTGCTGCGGAGCGCCGGGAGCCACCTGCTGACTGGGCGTGTGGCCGTAGCCGGTGCTCTGCGGTGCCATCGGCTGGGCAGCCGGTTGCCCGTACTGGGGCTGACCGCCGCTCTGCTGCGCAGGGGCCGTACCCGGGTGGGGCCGGTACTGCGGGGCCGCCTGTGCCTGCATCGGGTTCCCAGGCACCTGGAGGTATCCCTGCTGCTGGGTCGCCCCAGCGGCCTTCGCCGCCTCGGCGACCGCCAGCTGTCGGCGCAGTTCCTCGGGAACCAGATTCGGGAAGTGCTTGGCCAGGACATCATCGACGAAGGAGACGAGGAATACGAGGACTGCGATGGGGATGATGAAGATCCAGAACGGAGTCCTCGCTCTACCCGGCACATAGGTGTTGAGGAGGATGAGGATGAAAACGTCCAGAATGACGCCGACGATCACGGCGATCCCGAACAGCGGGTAGAACAGACGGGTACGGATTGTGATCTCATCCTCGGTGGACTCGTTGCCACCGAGTGCCTCCGGCGTTCGGGGGACGTGAGCTGTGCTCATGAAGCAAGTCCTCTCTGAATCTTGGAAGGTTGTTTCAACGTGAAGTCGGGTGCCCCCGGAACTGTCTGTTAAGGGCTAGCTCGTGTGACCGTTCTGTCCGTAGGTCTGCTGATTCTGGGGATCCTGGCCGTACTGGCCCGACGGCGGTACCTGGCCCGGCTGCTGCGGGGTGCTCGGAGCCGCCTGCTGATTGGGTACGTGTCCGTAGCCGGTGCTCTGCGGTGCCATTGGCTGGGCAGCCGGCTGTCCGTATTGGGGCTGTCCGTACTGGCCCTGCTGAGGGACCTGCCCTCCTGGAAGTGCGGTGCCACGTAGCCGGGCACCAGGTGGGGGACTTCCTGGCCAGGGCCGCGTCGGCGAGCCTCCCGATCGCCAGAGCACCGACAACGGGAAGAATGAAGACCAGGTAGGGGATACGTACCGAGCCCTCGGCGTTCGTAACGATTCCGATGAAGATCGCGATGTCGATGATGATGCCGATCACGACCATGGCGGTCATGATGAGCAGGTAGTAGCGCGTACGCAGGGGCTTGTCCTCGCCGGAGTCATTGGCGTGAGGGAGCTGGGGGTTGTTCTGAGCGGGTGGCTGTGTGCTCATGAGAAAGGGCCTCTTCTATGTCTGGAGTCGTTGTGACGGAGTGCGCCAGGTGCGCGTCCGGTTCCCCAGCGTGCCCAAAAATCGGCCGGCAGGTCACTCTCTCATGATGGGGAGGGGTACCCCGTGACATACATTTCCATCATTTTGAGCCGGGCGTTTTTGCGTGGCCCTACAGAAAGACCGTAGGGGCCACGCAAAAAAACGCCCGGCTCAGTGGTGGTGGGCGGAGTAGGCGTCAGCCGCGGGTGCGGGCCAGTGCCTGGCGAGCCCGCTCAGCGACGTTCTGCCCGGTGAAGCCGTACTCCTCGAACAGCGCGGAGCCGGCGGCGGAGGCGCCGTAGTGGTCCAGGGAGACGATCTCACCGGCGTCACCGACGATCTCGCGCCAACCCAGGGCGATGCCCGCCTCGACGGCGACCTTGGCGGTGCCGGCCGGCAGCACCTGGTCGCGGTAGGCGGCGTCCTGCTGGGCGAACCACTCCAGGCAGGGGGCGGAGACCACTCGGGTGGGGGTGCCCTGCTCCTGGAGGATGTCTCGGGCGGCCCACGGCAACCTCGACCTCGGAGCCGGTGGCGACCAGGACGACCTCGGGACTCGTCTGTCGGCCATCTGCTCCGGTGGCTTCGGCCAGGACGTAGGCACCGCGGCGCACGCCCTCGGCCGCAGCGGTGGCGGAGGCACTCACGGTGAGGTTCTGACGCGACAGGGCGATGCCGGCCGGCTCGTCGTGACGGCGGAGGATCTCGGCCCATGCCGCGGCGGTCTCGTTGGCGTCCCCGGGGCGCACCACGGCCAGGCCCGGGATCGCGCGCAGCGCCGCCAGGTGCTCGACGGGCTGGTGGGTGGGGCCGTCCTCGCCGACCCCGATGGAGTCGTGGGACCACACGAAGACCGGCCCGATCCCCATGAGTGCCGCCAGGCGCACGGCCGGGCGCATGTAGTCGGAGAACACCATGAAGGTGCCTCCGTAGGGGGCGGGTGAGCCCGTCCAGTGCGATCCCGTTGAGGATCGAGCCCATGGCGTGCTCGCGCACACCGAAGTGGATGGTGCGCCCGAAGGGTCCATCGCCCTCGGACTGCGCCAGGGAGGTGGGAAGGAAGGAGGGCTCGCCGGCCATGGACGTGTTGTTCGAGCCGGCCAGGTCCGCCGACCCGCCCCACAGCTCGGGCGCTACGCCGGCCAGGGCGGAGAGCACCTTGCCCGACGCCGCACGGGTGGCCAGTGACTCACCCACCTCCCAGGTCGGCAGGGGCCGCCTCCAGGTCCTCGGGCAGGCGGTGGGCCTCAAGGCGATCCAGCAGTGCGGCGCCGGCGGGATTGGCCCGCTGCCAGGCCGCGAAGCGCTCGTCCCAGCCCGCTCGTGCGGCCCGGGCGCTCTCGGCGGCCTGCTTGCGGGCGTGGGAGACGACGTCGTCGGGCAGGATGAAGCTCTGCTCGGGGTCCAGGCCCAGGGCCCGCTTGAGCCCGGTGATCTCCTCGGCCCCGAGCTTGGCGCCGTGAGGAGGCCTGGCCCTGCTTGGTCGGGGAGGGCCAGGCGATGATCGTGTGCAGACGGATCAGCGACGGGCGCGCGCTCTCGGCGCGAGCCGCCACGACGGCCTCGTGCAGCGCCTCGAGGTTCTCCGCGTAACCGTCGGGACCGGTGCGCCAGTCGACGTCGAGCACCTGCCAGCCGTAGGCCTCGAAACGGGCCGAGACGTCCTCGGTGAAGGCGATGTCCGTGTTGCCCTCGATGGAGATGTCGTTGTCGTCGTAGATGGCGATGAGGTTGCCCAGCTGCTGGGTGCCGGCCAGGGAGGCGGCCTCTGAGGTCACGCCCTCCCTGCATGCAGCCGTCGCCGAGGATCGTGTAGACGAAGTGGTCGAAGACCGACTCACCCAGTGGGGTGCTGGCATCCAGCAGCCCGTGCTCGCGGCGCGCCGCCATCGCCAGGCCGACTGCGTTGGCAAAACCCGCTCCCAGCGGGCCCGTGGTGGTCTCCACCCCGGCGACCTCGCCGAACTCGGGGTGACCCGGCAGACCGGCCGGGGATCGGAAGGCCGTGAAGCCCTCGAGGTCGATGTCGTATCCGGCCAGGAACAGCTGGATGTACTGGACTAGTGAGGCGTGCCCGATGGACAGGACGAACCGGTCCCGTCCCAGCCAGCCCGGGTCCGCCGGGTCGTGGACCATCTCACGCTGGTAGAGCAGCCACGCCACCCCCGCCAGGGAGATCGGCGTACCGGGGTGCCCCTGACCCGGCCTTCTCCACGGCATCGGCGGCCAGGGCCTTGGACACTGCGATGGTCTGACGGTCGAGGTCGGTGAGCAACTGCTCAGCGCTCATAACTGAGGACTCCTTGTGCATGAGGGTGCATAGTGCTCGCGGCCGTGGGCGCCGTGACGGTGGTGCATCGCGGTGCATCTGCGGCCGGGCATCAGGGGTGATCCTTCCCGCTTCCGTGGAGCCGGGCAAGTACACGGATGAACGCGTGTTCATTCCAACTCGCCCCCGCGCCCCGCCTCATACGCTCTCCAGGAGGGACCGGGCGGTGCCCTCGTCGGTGACGAGGGCGGACAGGTAGCTCCCACGCAGGGTTGCTCGCAGGGCCCCGACCTTGTCCCGGCCCGCTGCCACGCCGATGACCAGGGGGATCTCGCTGAGCCGGGAGGGGTCCAGGCACAGGGTGCGGTTGCACAGGGCCGTACGCACGTGGTTGCCCTCGGTGTCCAGGTGGTGTCCGCAGACGTGGGCGACGACGTTCTTGCGGCGGCACTCGCGCATGACGGCGGGTGTCATCCAGCGGCGCAGGAGCGGGCTGCTCGTCGTCTCCTCGACGGCGCCGACACCGGTGAGCGCCACGTCGCTGCGGGCTGCGAGCTCCAGCGTGGTGGCCACCCGCTCCTCGCTGCGCACCGCGCGGGCGTTCTTCAGGGAGTCGAAGACGAGGGGGACCGGCAGCGATCGGTAGTGGCCGCCCAGGCGCAGGGCCAGGTTACGGCAGATGTCCGGGCCGTCCTCGAGATGGAAGGACTCCCCGGCCGAGCCCAGCATCGCCACCGCCGTCGACTCGGGCCAGACGCGCTCGGGCAGGTGATGGACGACGGCTCCCACGGCCCGGCCGTTGGACACGGCGATGACGCTGCGTGGTCCGCAGTGCTCCAGGAGCAGATCGCCGCACACCCGGGCGACCTCGGTGCCCGGGCCGGTCACGCCGTCGGCGCGGTCCTCGGCGACTCGCGCCTCCTTGAGCCCGAAGGCCTGCGCCAGCTGCTCCTCCAGGGCCATGAGTCGCTCAATGGGGTGGGACACAGTGACGGTGACGACGCCGTGCCGACGGGCCTCGGAGAGCATGCGCGAGACCGTGGGGCGCGAGTACCCCATCCTGCTGGCGATCGTCGCCTGGTCAAGGTCCTCGTCCCAGTAGAGGTGGGCCACCTCCAGCAGCAGCGAGGCCCGCTCCCGAGTCAGCTGTGCACACATGCGTTCATGTTATCTAATCGTGATTATCAGATCTCGTGTTCTGGCAACGATTCCTTCGGGAACGGAAAGTCGGTTGCGTCGTCAATCTGAACATTCGTTCACGACTCGTCTTCGATGTCGGTCCTGCTCTTCGTAGCGTGACGGATACGGGTGGGCACGGGCCTGCGGCGTTGCGCCGCTGCCGAAAGCCCCGCCAGCACGTGACCGAAACCCGTTTGGAGGAGAAGAACTCATGGGAATCGTCCGCACTATCCACGGCGACGTCGACCCCGCAAGCCTCGGAGTCGTCAACGCCCACGACCACCCTCATCCGCGTCGGTGCGGGAGAGGTCTATATCGACCCCGACCACCTCCTCATCGATGAGGACAAGGCGGTCCAGGAGGCCACCTCCTTCGTCGATGCCTCCAAGCGCTTCGCAGCGGGCGCCACCATCGTCGACATGTGCCCGGCCTCGTCGGGACGCGGCGTACTCACGCTGCGCGACGTCGTCGACCGCGTCCCGGACCTGCAGGTCATCCAGGCCACTGGCTTCCACCAGCAGAAGGTCTACCTGGAGTGGCGCCAGTCCTGGGTCAACCAGTACACGGTCGCCGAGATCGCCGACCTGCTCATCGCCGACATCGTCGAAGGCGTCGACGCCAACGACTACATGGGGCCGCTCGTCAAGCGCACCGACATCCGGGCCGGCTGCATCAAGTGGGCCACCGCCTACGGCAGGATCACCGACTGGGAGGTCAAGACCGGCCAGGCCGTGGCCATCGCCTCCAAGGAGACCGGCGCACCCATCAACACCCACGTCACCGCCGGCACCTGCGGCCCCGAGCAGGCCCGCTTCCTCATCGAGCAGGGCGTCGCCCCGGAGAAGATCGCCATCGGCCACATTCAGCGCAACTGGGACCCGTGGGTCCACGAGCAGATCGTCGCCACTGGCGCCTACGTCGAGCTCGACGGCACCAACCGCATCAAGTACGTGCCCGACAATGCCCGGGTCGACCTCATCAAGACCCTGGGGGCCAAGGGCTACGGCAAGCAGATCCTCCTGGGCACCGACTCGGGCAAGGCCTCCTACCAGAAGGCCTACGGGTCGGTCTCCGGCATCGACTACGATCCGGCCGTCTTCTGCCCCCGCCTCATCAAGGACGAGGGTGTCGACCCCGCCTACGTCCAGGATCTCCTGGTGGGCAACGCCGCCACCTTCTTCGCCTTCGAGCCCCTGGCCGGCTGAGGGAGGAGCCATCACCATGACCCGGCAGCCGCCAACCCCCAGACTTCAGATCGCCCTGGACACGCTCGACCTACCCACTGCGCTCGGCCCCCTCCAGCAGGCCGCGCCCTATGTCGACGTCATCGAGTGCGGCACCATCCTCGTCCTGTGCGAGGGCTTTCACGCCGTGCGCGCCATCCGGGCCCTCTTCCCGGACAAGCAGATCCTCGCCGACGTGCGTATCGCCGAGGCCGGTTCCAAGATCGCCCGCCTGGCCTTCGAGGCCGGTGCGGACCTCGTCTCCTGTGTGGCCGGAGCCTCCATGTCCACCATCCGCCAGGTCTGCCAGGTGGCCGACGAGCTCGGCGGCGAGGTCCAGGTCGAGCTGGCCGACGAGTGGTTCGACGCCGAACGGGCCCGCGCCTGGCGCCAGGCCGGCGTCGAGCACGTCATCGTCAAGCGCTCCCGCGACCGGGAGGCCTCCGGAGACCTGTCCTGGAAGAGCGAGGACATGGACCGGGTCGACGAGCTGGCGGCCATGGGGTTCACCGTCACCATCACCGGCAGCCTGAGCCCCGTCGACCTGCCGGCCTTCGCCGGACGCGAGGTCGGCATCGTCATCGCCGGCCGGGCGATCGTCGCCGCTGAGGAGCCCGCCCACGCGGCCGCCGAGCTGCGCGCCACCCTGGAGGAGGTGTGGACATGAGCGCCGTGGCCGACCTCGAGGCCGGCATCAGTCTTGGCATCTACGAGAAGGCTCTGCGCAGCGGGCCGCTGGCGGTCTCCGGGAACCGGGTGGATGGCGAGGCCTGGCGGGTCTTCCTCGACCAGGTGCCCCGAGCCGGTTTCTCCTTCCTCGATCTGTCCATCGACGAGTCCCCCGAGCGGGAGGCCCGCCTGGACTGGGACGCCGGGCAGTGCCGTACCGTGCGCCGGGCCGCCGAGGCGGCCGGGACCGATATTGGCGGAGTCTGCCTGTCCGTGCACCGTCGGATCGGGCCCGGATCGGCCGACCCGGCCGTGCGCCGGCGCGCCCGCGAGGTGATGGCCCGGGGCCTGCAGGTCTGCCACGACCTGGGCGTCCCGGTCATCCAGCTGGCCGGTTACTACTGCTACTACGAGGACCCGAATCCCGATGCCGAGCGCTGGTACGCCCAGCTCCTGGCCGACGCCGTCCCGCTGGCCGCGCGCCTGGGCGTCGTCATGGGGATTGAGAACGTCGACGGCGACGACGTCACCTCCCTGACCAAGGCGATGGAGTTCGTCGACGCCGTCGACTCACCCTATCTCCAGCTCTACCCCGACCTGGGCAATATCGCCGAGCAGAGCCTCGACCCGGGAGCCGAGCTCGCCGCCGGAGAAGGCCACATGGTCGCGATGCACGCCAAGGACGTGCGCCCCGGCGAGCCGCGCCGCGTGGAGATGGGCACCGGTGTCGTCGACTGGGACCGCTCCTTCGAGCTCCTGGCCGCCCAGGGCTGGAGCAGCCGCCTCATGATCGAGATGTGGAACGACGACGTTCCGGACTCCTTGAGCCGCTGTGCCGCCGCCCGCGCCTTCATCGAGGAGCGGGCCGCCTCGGCGGGCATCGCCATCGTGGCGCCGTAGGGACACTCCCGCAACGAGCGGATCCCATCGTCTCCTGACCGCCTCTCCCTACCGGACCCGCACAACCGCACCCGAACCACCATCCGAACCACGAGCGGCACCGCAGCCGCTGCAGAGGAGAATCGACAATGAGGTACGACCTGACAACCATTGGCGAGGGACAGATCCGGCTGACCTGCGAGCGCGGGGACCGCCTGGCCACCGCCCGGTCCCTGCGCATGACCGCCGCCGGCTCCGAGGCCAACGTCGCCGGGCTCCTGTCCGAGCTCGGCCGCTCGACCGCCTGGACCACCAAGCTGCCCCGCGGTGAGCTGGCCGACCGCATCGCGCTGGAGTACTCCGCCGTCGGCGTGGACATGAGCCACGTCGTCATGACCGACGAGGGCCGCGTCGCCCTCTACTTCCTCGAGCCGGGCGAGTTCCCGCTGCCGGGCAAGGTCACCTACGACCGCGAGTACACGCCCTTCCGCAGCATCGTCCCCGAGGAGTTCGACTGGGACGCCCTGCTCGACACCCGCCTGGTCTTCCTCACCGGGATCACCGCGGCCCTGACCCCCGAGACCGCCCGGGTGGTGCGCTACGCCGCCGACGCCGCCCGGGACCGGGGCGTCGACGTCGCCCTCGACGTCAACTTCCGCTCCCTGCTGTGGGACGGCGAGCAGGCCCGGGCCGTCCTGGAGCCGATCGCCAGGGGAGCCTCGATCCTGTTCTGCTCGCGAACCGACGCCGGCATCGTCTTCGGTGTCCCGGGCCAGGGTGTGGACGTGTGCCGCAACCTGCGCGAGGAGATCGGCGCCCCCACGGTCGTGTCCACCGACGGGCGCGCCGGGACCTACCTGTCCACCGCCTCCGAGGGCGAGCGCGTCTACGAGATCAAGTCCGTCCCCGTCATCGACCGCCCCGGGGCGGGAGACTCCTTCGTGGCCGGCACCCTGCACGGCTGGCTCGACGGCGACGTGAGCCGCGGCATCGAGATCGGCACCAAGGTCGCATCTCTGGCCTTGACCCACCACGGAGACCTCACCCACGTGCGCCCCGCCGAGCTGCTCCAGGCGCAGGGCTCCGACATCGTCCGCTGACCGGCTGCGTGCCGGCTCCACCGTAGATTGGACCGCATATGAGTACCGCATCGGGACGCGCGGCACAGGGAGCTGCCGCCATGAGCGCCCTCGAACAGATCGACTCCCGGCCCCTGACGGGTCACCAGCGAAGCATCATCGGGCTGGCGATCGTCGCCAACGTCTCAGAGTTCTTCGACATGTTCCTCATCGGCTTCGCCGTCGTCCAGCTCCAGAAGGAGTGGAGCCTGGGCGGCTTCGAGACCGGCGTCATCCTGGCCTGCTCCGGGCTGGGGACCGTCCTCGGATCGGTCCTGTGGGGCCGGGCCGCCGACCAGATGGGACGTCGACGCACCTTCTTCTGGTGCGTCCTGCTCTTCACCATCTTCACCCTGGCCTCGGTGTTCACCCCCACCGGATGGTGGATGATGCTCGCCCTCCTGCGGGTGCTGGTCGGCGTGGGCGTCGGAGGCCTCAACATCGTCTCCATTCCTTACGTCCAGGAGTTCGTCCCCACCAGGCAGCGCGGCCTGCTGGCCGGGCTCGGCTCGGTGTTCATCCCGCTGGGGCTCTTCCTGGGGTCCCTGGGACAACGCGCCATGCATGACAACTGGCGCGGCCTCATCGCGCTGGGCGCGATCCCGATCCTCCTGCTGGCCTGGATCCGGATCGTCCCGGAGTCGCCCCGCTTCCTGCTCTCCCAGGGCCGCGAGCGCGAGGCTCGCGAGTCCATCGCCTGGGCCCTGGAGCTGAGCCCCGACGCGGTAGGTGCCCTGCCGCCGGTGGAGACCGAGCAGCGCATCGCCTACTCCGAGCTGTTCCGAAGGCACCTCAGGCCTCTGCTCATCGTCTCGATCGGCTCCTTCTGCTTCATCCTGGGATCCTTCACCGTGCAGTCCTGGGGTCAGACGCTCCTGGAGGTCGGCTTCGACGACATCAACGCCGACACCGTGGGCACGCTCTTCATGGGGGTCTCCCTGGTGGACCTCCTCGGGCGTTTGGCCTCGGCCTGGCTCGCCGACCGGATCGGGCGGCGCTGGACGATGTTCTCCTTCGGTCTCATCGGGGCGGCGGGCGCGGTCATCGTGGCCCTCTCCGCCCACTGGGAGACCTCCTGGATCATCTTCTTCACCGGCATCTGCATCACCATGGGCTTCGGCGACGGCGCCTTCGGGATCCTCAACGCCTTCGGTGGCGAGCAGTTCCCCAACGACGCCCGGGGCACGGGCCTGGGACTGGGCTACGGCATCGGGGCGATCGCCAAGATCATCGGCCCGCTGCTCATGGGGGCGATGATCGGCTCGGACAACCTCAAGGAGCTGGCGCACCCGCTGGCGGCCGTCTTCCCGGCCTTCCTCTTCTTCGCGGCCATGCTGGTCCTGGGCGGGTTCGTCTACCTGCTGGCCCGGGAGACCAAGGGCGAGGTCCTCGAGGACATCTGAGCCGTCCCGGCCTCCGGCGTCGTTCGGAGAGCTGCCCGCTCCCACTTCTGGGATCGAGCGGAACATGAACATATGTGCGGGGGCCGGAACCCATCTGGTTCCGGCCCCCGCACGCATGGGGCGCTTTGCACCGCCGGTCAGTGCTGGCCGTAGACGTGCTGGTATCGGTCGTTGAGGCGATCCACCATGTCGGCCGGAATCGGCTTCACGTCGCCGAGCTGCTCGGCGATGCTCATCGTGCGGGCGACCTCCTCGCACATGACGGCGGCCTTGACGGCGTCGTGCGCGTCCTTGCCAACGGTGAAGGGACCGTGATTGGCCATGAGGACCGCCGGCGACCTCGAGCCCTCCAGGGTCTCCACGATGCCGCGGCCGATCGAGTCGTCGCCGATGAGGGCGAAGGGACCGATCGGGATGTCGCCGCCGAACTCGTCGCCCATCATCGTCAGGGCGCAGGGGATCGGCTCGCGGCGCGCGGCCCAGGCGGTGGCGTAGGGGGAGTGGGTGTGGACGACGCCACCGACGTCATTGCGGCGCCGGTAGACGTAGGCGTGGGCGGCGGTGTCCGATGAGGGCGTCAGCGAGGCCGGCGTCCCGTCGTCGATCTTCTCGCCGTCGAGCGTGCAGACCACCATGGTGTCCGCGGTCAGCTCGTCGTAGGAGACGCCGGATGGCTTGATGACGAACAGGTCGGTCTTGATGGGGCCGTCGCCGCGGTCGACGATGACCCTCTCGGAGACGTTGCCGGCGGTCCATACCACCAGGCCCCACCGGGGGAGCTCGGCGTGCAGGGCGGCCACCCGCCGTCTGGTGTCCGCAACCGCCCCCTTCGTCTGCTCGTCAAGGTCGGCCAGCCTGATTCTCTCGCTCATGCGTGCGCTCCTTTGGTCGTCAGTGATATCCGGTTTCACCGACGATTCTTCGGAGCCGGCGGACCCTCGTCACCACACCTGACGCACGAATGTTCATAGCCGTTCCCAGGGGCTGTTGCGAAAGCAGGGTGGAGGACCTCACGCTCGCTCGTGCTGCATGAGTCCCTGCCCCCTCGTGGACGCGCACCGACCTGTTTGCTACTGGTCTCTCAATCGTCCGCGGACAGTGCGGATGACCATGAGGATGACGCCTCCCTGTGCGTCGGTCTCCTAGGTCTGCCAGGCGGTGGCCGGGTAGAAGCCGGCCTCGTTGCAGAATCCGTAGGGCGTCACCGTCGCCATCTCGTGCTGGCCACCGGTCGGGGACTCCAGGACCACCTTGCCGGTGTCCAGGTTGATGAGGCGCAGACGGCCGCCATTAAGGGCGAGGTAGAGGATGGAGCCGTAGATCGCCGCACTCTTGTAGAACTCCTTCTCGGTGGACTTCCGGGTGAGCAGCGCGGTCGCGGAGCCGTTCTTGCGGACCTGGATGTAGTCGGTCCTCCTGATGACGTATCCGTTGCTCGCGGTGAGGTTGGCGTGCTTGTCCTCCCCGTCCACCGGCAGGTCCGCCAGCTCGGTCCGCTCGCCAGTGGTGAGGTTGATGCAGAGCTCGGGGTAGGGCGGCACTTTCGTGCGGCTGTCGACGGCGTAGAGATATCCCTGGTGCACGAGCAGGGCACTCATGTTCTCGATGGGGTGAGCGACACCGTCGGCGAGCGTGACAATGGCCGTCTGGACCTTCTCGTCATCACTGAGCAGGGCCACCGCCTCACCGCCCTCCACCGCACAGAAGTTCTGGGACGTGGTGGAGGCCAGATCAAACTGTACGGACAGGTCCTTCGTTGACAGCCGCAGGGCTCGGTGCGGGACGCTGACGGTGACCAGGAGGTCGGCGCCGTCGGAGGTCAGCGTGATCGAGGAGCCGGCGCGGTACGTCGACTCCCTCGCCTTGAGGGCAAGATTCTCCCCGAGCACCGCGCTGGCGACGATGCGCCGGTCGGCCAGACGGATCTTGAGCAGACTGACTCGTCCTCGGTTCTTGGGGCGCTGGTCGACGACGTCCTCGCGACCGGTGATGAGGTAGGCGAACTCGTCGTCGCACGTACCGGCGCAGGTGAACTGCTCGGTGACGACTGTGCCGGGGCTGGGGGCGACACGGCTTCCTGAGGGAACGCCACCGACCTGGGGAACGGTCATCGGCTCGATGCGGTACCCGTGCTCGGAGTCGTCCGGCACGAGGGTGTAGGTCTTCGGCCCATTCAGGTCCACGATGATGGGGCGGTCGCCGGACAGGGCGGCGGTGTCGTCGTCGTCGCTGTTGACGTCATAGGCGATGAGAAAGGAGCCGTGGGCGGTCTCGATCATCGCATTGGTCGGCCACGGATGATTCTGATTCTCCTTGATGCGCAGGGGCCACACCGCCTCACTGCCGAAGCTGGTCGGGATGGCGGTCGCCTTCGGGGGCGTGGACAATGATGCGTGAAGGACCGTGGGGGGCTGGGGAGTCAGCGTGCGTGCGATGCGCTGCCTCATGCTCGCGCAGCCGCTCAAGGACAGCGCACCGGCGCTCGCGGTGGCGCCGAGTGCGGCGGTGAGGAAGACGCGACGACGCATGATGACCTGCCCGGTGACGACTCTGCTGGTCTGACGGGGATATGTTACGTGGCCGGGTGCGGTTGGGTGGAGAAATACCGCACTCGGCCACGTCGATGATCTTGTTTTGTTGCGGACCGGCCGGCTGTCAGTGCTCCGGGTGCTCGACGACGACGACCGGGGCTGCGCCGTCCTGGTTATCGCGGTCGGCGTGGTTAGCGGAGCCGGCGTGGTCGGCGGAGGCGTCCGAGCCCGGCAGGTGGCTGCCCACCATGTCGGTCAGTCCGGTGCCCACGAGGCTGCGCAGGATGAGGTCGAGCTGCTCGACGTTGTTGGCCACCGCCTTGGGCAGGGCGGAGGCGCCCTCGGTGGAGATGATCGACAGGTCGCGCACGCTGGCCAGCGGCTCGCTCAGGGCCCTGGCGATCTCGGGGGCCTTGTCCAGCAGCATCTGGCGGGTGGCAGCCTCGCCGTACTGGCCAGGGCGTCCGCCTTGTCACTCATGGCCTTGGCCTCGGCCTCACCGGCGGCGCGGATCGTGTCGGCCTCGGCCTGGCCTCGGGCCGCGATGGCCTCGGCCTCGGCGCGGGCCCGGGCGGCGGTCGCCTTGGCCTCGGCCTCGGCGCGGGCCACGGTGGCCTGGGCCTGGGCCTCGGCGTCCAGGCGGGTGCGCTCGGCGTCGGCCTGGGCCCGTAGCAGCGCCTCGGTCTTGGAGGCCTGAGCCTCCTGCTCGCGCTGGTAGCGGGCGGCGTCGGCGGGCTTGCGCACCGTGGAGTCCAGCTCGCGCTCGGTCAGGGCGGCCTTGGCCTCGGCCGCCTCCTGCCCGATGATGGCGATCTCGCGCTCCTTGGCGGCGCGGGCGATCGGGCCGGCGGAGTCGGCGTCGGCCTGGGCCTTGTCCGTCTCGGCCTTGAGCTGGGCCTGACGCAGGGACAGGTCGCGCTCGCGCTCGGCGATCTGCTGACGGGAGGTGACCTCGGCGTCGCGGGCCTCGCGCTCGGCGTTGGCCCGCGCGATGCGGGCGTCCTTCTCGACGCGCTGCTGCTCGGGCACACCCAGGGACTCGATGTAACCACCGGCGTCGGTGATCTCGGAGACCTGGAGCATGTCGATCTCCAGACCCATGTTGGCCATGATGCTCTTGGCGTCGTCGAAGACGTTGCGCTGCAGGGCGTCGCGGTCGGAGATGAGGTCGGTGACCGTCATGTGGCCGATGATCGAGCGCAGGGAGCCGATGAGCGCCTCCCGTGCGGAGTCGGCGATGGCCTGGTCCGTGTTGGGCTTGCCCAGGAAGCGCTTAGCGCGGCGCGCACCTGCTCGTCGGAGTCGCCCACCTTGACGGCGGCGACGGCGGCGACGTTGACGTTGATCTTGTTCTCGTCCTCGGCAGTGACCTTGAAGCCGATCGTGGTCTGGGTGAAGGGCAGGGTACTGGATGGTCTGGATGATCGGCAGGACGAAGTCGCGTCCACCGGGGTGGACGATCTTGACCGTGCCCCGGTTCGATCCGGAGATCAGGCCGGTGAGGTTGGAGGGGACGACGACGATGCGGCTGAACAGGTAGGCGACCGCCGCCAGCACGATGATGGCGACGACGGCGATCAGACCGATGACTGATACACCCATACGGGGTTCCTTTTCTGTGCGGAGAGACGGGATGAAGAAGGAGGAAGGAGGAGGACGGCGGGGGAAGGGACGGCGCGAGCGACGGGCGGGGTGCGGTCCGTCAGCGGCTCCCGGTGGGCTCAGCTGCTGATCTGCTCCCAGGAGACGATGGCCAGGGTGGAATCGACGGCGTCGAGCACCCAGGCGCTCTGCCCCGAGCGCAGCGGCTGCTCGGATCGCGCCGGCAAGGTGAGCTGGTGGCCGCGCGTGATGGCGCGAACCTCACCGCTGCCGTCCTTTCCACCACAGGACGGTGACCTTCTCGCCGACCAGCTCCGCGGCGGTGGGCGGAGCCGTGTCCAACGGCATGGAGCGGTGGAGCCGGTTCCACAGCCAGCGCATGAGCGCACCGGATCCGAGGGCCGCTGCGGTGGGAACACCCCACAGCACCGCCGCCGGCACCTGCGCGTCGGCCGAGCCCGTCGTCGCTGTCACCCCCATGCCGATGGCGCCGAACACGGCCACCGGCAGAGCGAGGATCGGCACGAGCCCATCGGGCAGGAGGGCGTCCAGCAGTCCGTCGAACAGGATGCCGGCCACCAGGAGGGTGCAGCCGATGATCGCGCACCAGGCGAAGATGCCCACACCAGTTCCCTTCCGCGCAGGCCCCTTGGCCTCCGACACCTGGATTCTGCCACGCAGGCCGGCATATGAAGCCGGGGTTGGGATGGGAAGAACAACCCGGTGGGACTCAGGCTCCGCGGGCGCGCGGCAGCCGACCGGAGTCATGCAGGGACTGTGCAGCCGAGGGCCAGGGCGTCGCCGCCGGGATGGCCGTCGCCGCAGAGGGGGCGGTGGTGACGGTCATGGTCTCCGCCGCCGGATCGACTGCGGGGCCGGGGCCGTCCGGGATGGCTGAGTGGACTGTCCTGGCCGTGCTGGCTGTGCTGGCTGTGCTGGCCACGACCGCTGCCGCACGGTGCGCTCCGACGGCGTCGGCGGGGACGGCGGGGACGGCGTCGGCGGCAGCCACTGCTGAGGACTGCTCGGCCTGCTGGGACGCGGAGAGGACGGGCAGGCCGGATGGTGCGGATACAGGATGGTTGATGCTCCCCGGCGCCTGAGCGGGCGCCTGGGCCGCGCCCTGAGACGGGAGGAATCCGTAGCCGGTCGCTCCTGCTGGGCCGACGGCCGAGGCGGGTCCCGCAGGCACGACCGCAATCGGGGACGGCTGAGGGCCTGTGGGCACCATGACGGTCTGCGCGGATACTGCCGCGGCCCTCGCGGCGAGCACGTCCTGCTGTGCGGGCGGTGGGCTCGCGTGGGTGCGGATGTGCTCGGAGTGCGGCTGTACCGGCTGGGGAATTGCCTGCGCAGCGGCGGCGGGAGCAGTCGGTGCGGCCAGTGATGCGGGCTCTTCGGGGGCGCCCGGTGCGCCTGAGACGTGCGAATCGGTGGCGTGGCGCCCGGTCGGTGTCCCGGGGAGAGCCGGGGCGAAGACGGGGAGGTCTCCTCGGTGTTGGCTGACGCCGTCGATGCTCCCGAGATCGGAGCCACCGAGGAGGCCAGGGGCGCTGCCGCCATCGTCCCTGAGGCCGTCACCGCATCAGGAACAGCGGCCGCCTGCATGGATGATGATCCGGTCAGGTCCGTCTGAGCGTGTCGACGGCGGGAGATGCGGCTGGGGGTCGGGTCCTCGAAGACGGGCCTGCGGGTCTCGGGCTCCCGGTGACTCGTCGGGCCCGCGGTGGACTGTTGGGACTGACCGCTGCGCGCTGAGCTCTCCATGGGTGGTGCCTGCTGGGCTCCGACGGCCTGTGACTGTGCGCCGGTGAGTGAGTCGGTGGGCGGTCCAGAGGACGCGTCGGGCTGCACTGCCTGGGGGAATACGGTGGCTGCCGTGGGTGACGGCTCCACGCCGCTGGGCCGGATACCCGGGGCTGAGGTCGAAGGAGACGGTTCGGCCGCCGATTCATGCCAGGGGGAGGTAGCCGTCGTCGTTGCCGTCGATGCCGGCCGAGTCGGCTCAGGAACAGTCGTGGAGCTCGACGGGGCCGCTGCGCGTCCGCCTCGACGGCCAGGAGTGAGTGGAGGCCACACGACATCGGAGTCGGGCAGCGCGGTGGTGGCCTGAGCGGACGCGTCGGGCAGCGCGGTGGTGGCCTGAGCGGCCGCCGCCGGGGCCTCCCGTGCCACCCGGCTCTGCGTCCGCCGCGAGCGCCGCCGGGGGCTCGGCGCCGGAGGTGCTCGCGCCGCCCGCAGCGGGCACGGCTCTTGTGGATCCGGTGGCGCCGGCGGAGGCGGCGGGAGTCGGGTAGTCGGCGAACTTGGCGATGTGGTCGAGGTCGTAGTGGGTCGGGTCCTGCCCGGCGTTGCGTAGCACGTCCTCCAGGGGGCTGAGCAGGGCCAGCCGGAAGGCGGGGTCGACGCAGCGGGCGTTGACGGCACCCCAGATCTGGTCGGCCGTCAGGGACTCCTCGGAGGAGCCCAGGTCGTTGCGGATCGCGGTGACCAGGTCCGCCTCCAGGCGCGCGTAGGCCATGGCGTAGGCGCTGGGCCACGGGGCCTCGGGCCGCTGGCTGCGCAGGAGGGCGAAGTTCCGCATGGCGCGCAGCACCTCGTCCGAGCCACCTACCAGCGCCCCCACCCGCAGACGGTCCAGCGCCTCGTTCTTCATCGTCCCGGTGCCCTCAGGGCCCAGCAGGTGCTTGGAGTCCTCGACGACCTCACGGAGGAAGACCCGGTAGGCGGCGACACTGTCGGGTGTTGTGCGCTCCTTGGTCATCGAGTGCAGCCGTTCGGCGGCGTGACGCGCCGCCATACGGGCCGAGCTGGCCTCGGACTGGACCTCGTTGATCCGTGAGATGCTCGCCCGGGAGATCCGTGAGGCCTCCTTGAGGGCCAGGTCCGCATGCGCCGTCGAGCGCCGTGCGGCGAAGACAGCGGCAACGGCGACCAGGATGGAGACACCGGCTGCGATAGTGGCCACGACGGCGACAACGGACAGATCCATACCCCTATCCTGCCCGTAACCGGCCCGGTGGTGCCGCGGAAAAAGCGCCTCTCCAGACAGTCCCCAGAATCTCTGCGGGTGACGCTCAGGCAGGTCGTGGCCGCGCTCACGCGAGAGGAGGGTGAGGGGGCGTGGTCGGTGGTGCGGTGCTTCAGGACGCGCCGACCCCTGGGTGCTCCGACTGGGTGCTCCGACGCGCATCTGCTCCTGCACGATCGCGATGACCTGCACCGATGTGCACAGGGTGAGACCCTCGGAGCCTGAGACGCCGCACGCGGGCTCGTGGCGCGGTAGCGTCGGCGCCATGAAGAAACTCATCAACGCCGTTGACAACGTGGTCACCGACGCCCTGCGGGGCATGGCCGCGGCCCACCCCCACGAGCTCGACGTCGACCTCGACCAGCACATCGTCTACCGCCGCCGACCCAAGGAGGAGGGCAAGGTCGCCATCATCTCCGGGGGAGGCAGCGGGCACGAGCCCCTCCACGGCGGCTTCGTGGGCGCCGGCATGCTCGACGCCGCCTGTGCCGGCGAGATCTTCACCTCCCCGGTCCCCGACCAGGTGGTGGCCGCCACCAGCGCCGTCGACCGCGGTGCCGGCGTGCTGCACATCGTCAAGAACTACACCGGCGACGTCATGAACTTCGAGATGGCCGCCGAGATCGTCGACGCCGAGTCGGGCATCCAGGTCGCCGGCGTCGTCACCAACGACGACGTCGCCGTCGAGGACTCCCTCTACACCGCCGGACGCCGCGGTGTGGGTGTGACCGTCATGGTGGAGAAGATCGCCGGCGCCGCCGCCGAGCAGGGGCGCCCGCTGGACGAGGTCGCCGGCATCGCGGCACGCGTCAACGCAGCCGGCAGGTCCATGGGCATGGCCCTGACCTCCTGCACCGTCCCGGCCAACGGCAAGCCCTCCTTCGACCTGCCCGACGACGAGATGGAGATCGGCATCGGCATCCACGGCGAGCCCGGACGCCACCGCGAGAAGGTCGCCCCCGCCGCCGAGATCGCCGAGCGCCTCGTCACCCCGATCCTGGCCGAGCTCACCGAGCTGGAGCTACCCGACGCCGCCGGCGCCGACGAGGGCGTCATCGCCATGGTCAACGGCATGGGCGCCACCCCGCTGCTCGAGCTCTACCTCATGTACGGCGAGATCGCCCGCCTCCTCCAGGGAGCCGGGATCACCGTGGCCCGCAACCTCGTGGGAAACTACATCACCAGCCTCGACATGGCCGGCTGCTCCCTGACCCTGGTGCGCGCCGACGCCGAGCTGCTGAGCCTGTGGGACGCCCCGGTCAACACGCCCGGCCTGCGCTGGGGCGTGTGAGGACCTGACACAATCGGGGTGCCCGGATCGCGTGCGGGCACCCTACGGAGACTGAAGGAGAAGCGACATGACCGCAGAGGTGGGGAGCCGCCCGCCACTCGCTGAGCGTGGCGGACCTGGCGGCCTGGGTGCGCCAGCGCCGCACTCGTCGCCGAGCACGCCGAGGAGCTCACCGACCTGGACGCCGCCATCGGCGACGCCGACCACGGCGCCAACATGAAGCGCGGCCTGGCTGCCGCCGCCGAGGCGGTGCAGACCGGCGGCTTCACCAGTGCCGACGCCCTGCTCAAGAAGGTTGGCACGACCCTGGTCTCCACCGTCGGGGGCGCCTCCGGGCCCTTGTACGGCACCTTCTTCCTGCGCGCCGGCGGCGCCGTGGCCGGCCTGGAGGCGCTCGACGCCCAGGCGCTCGCGGGTGCCCTGGAGGCCGGGGTCGGCGGTATCGCCGCGCGGGGGCGCGCCACCACGGGGAGAAGACCATGCTCGACGCCTGGAGCCCGGCCCTGGAGGCCCTGCGCGCCCAGCCCGACGACCTCGCCGCGGGCGTCTCCGCTGCGGCGCGGGCCGCGGCCGAGGGACGCGACGCCACCAAGCCCATGGTGGCCACCAAGGGGCGGGCCTCCTACCTGGGGGAGCGCTCGGTGGGGCACATCGACCCGGGCGCCGCCTCCACGGTCCTGCTGCTGACGGCCCTGGACGACGTCGTGACCGGAAGGGCGTCATGAGTCCGGTGAGTCCCGTAAGCCCCTCCGCCCCCGAGCCGGTCCCTGAGCTGACACGGTCGAGCGGTGCCGCAGTGAGTGTCGGCATCGTCCTGGTCTCCCACTCCCGCGCCCTGGCCGAGGCCGCCCTGGACCTGGCGCATCGGCTCATCGTGGCTGTTGACGTCCCCGTCGAGACGGCCGCAGGACTCGCTGGCGGCGAGCTGGGCACCGACCCCGGCGCCGTCGTCGAGGCCGTGGAGCGTCTCGCCGACCACTGCGAGGGCGTCCTGGTCCTGGCCGACCTGGGCAGCGGGATCATGAGCGCCGAGATGGCCCTGGAGATGCTCGAGCCGGCCCTCGCCGAGCGGACGCGCCTGTCAGCGGCGCCCTTCGTCGAAGGTCTGCTCGGTGCCTACGGCGCTGCCGGGATCGGCAAGGACCTTGAGGCAGTGGCCGCTGAGGCCGACGGCGCCGCCGAGGCCAAACGCTCCCAGGTGGCCGCCTTCTGATGTGTTTCTGACGCGCTGAGAGGCGCGTGTCAGGGCCGCCTGCCACTCACGCGCGGTTGGCGAAGCGCTCCAGGAGGGCGGCGTCCCCGCCGACGACGAGCACGTCCTCGGCTGAGACCAGGGTGTCGGGGTGGCGTACTCGAAGGGCTCGCCCGGGCTCATGAGACCGAAGACGGTCACCCCGTAACGCGAGCGCACCTTGGACTGGCCGATGGTGAAGCCATGCAGCTCCGTGGGCGGACGCATCTTGACGATGGTGAAGCCGCCCTTCTCCATCTCGATGTAGTCGAGCATGCGGCCCGAGACGAGGTGGGCGGCGCGCTGACCGGCGTCGAACTCGGGGTGAGACGACGTGCTGGGCGCCGATGCGGCGCAGGATGCGGCCGTGGGCGCGGGAGATGGCCTTGGCCCAGATCTGGGGGGTCTCCAGGTCCACGAGGTTGCCGGTGATGAGGACGGAGGCCTCCAGGGAGGTCGCCACCCCCACGACCGCGGTGCCGAACTCGGTGGCGCCCAGCTGCTCCAGGGCCTCCACGTCCGTGGCATCGGCCTCCACCAGGGGGATGCGGCCGGTCCACTGTCGCACGGTCGCGGGATTGGCCTCCACGGCCAGCACCTCGCGCCCCAGCCGGTCCAGGGTGGCGGCCACGGCCGAGCCGAAGCGTCCCAGCCCGATGACGAGCGTGGAGTCGGTGCGCGAGAGCGGGGCAGGCATGAGGTCTCCTGAGGTCGGCCATGAGGCAGTGGCCTCTACGCTACCGCCTGCGGTGCCGGCGGAGGCTCAGGCCGATCCCGCACACCACCAGGACCGCTACCGCTCCCGCCAGGATCCAGGCCATCATCGAGAAGCCGCCGGAGTAGGCCTCGATCTGCGCCCGGTCGATAAGCTGGGCCTTGAGGGACTCGATGATCTGCTTGCCTGCGGACGACTGTGGCAGGGCCTGGGCCCGCATCATCACCTCCATGGCTGTCGCCTTGACCTCTGCGGCATGGTTGGTCACGTAGTCCTCGGCGTGCTGGGTGGCGTAGGACGTCATGAGTGCTACCCCGAAGGAGCCACCGATCTGCTGGGATGCGCTGAGGATCGCCGAGGCCAGTCCGGTCCGCTTCGCATCCACCCCGCGAGTGCCGGAGTTGAAGGTGACCGGCATCGTCAGCCCCAGGCCCATCCCGAAGACGATGAGGCCGGGCAGTGCCACGTGCTCGTAAGTCGATTCCGTGGTCATGCGGGAGAAGATGAGGAAGGATCCCGCCATCACTGCCAGCCCCAGTGGCAGGGGTGCCGCGCGCCCCGAGCCTGGGCACGATGATGCGCCCGGCCGGGATCGCGGTGGCGATCAACGCAAGGACCATCGGGAGGAAGACGACCCCGCTCTTGAGGGGCGAGTAGCCGAAGTGGTTCTGCATGTAGTAGGTCAGGTAGATGATCGCCCCCATCTGGGCGGCGCCGACGACGAACTGCGTGGCGTAGGAGGCCGTCCGCACCGGCAGCGCCATCATCGACAGGGCAGCACCGGTCGATTCGCGAAACGCTCACGGACCACGAACAGCGCCGCGGCGATGCCGCCCAGGGCCAGCCAGCTGACGGTCGACGTGGAGGTCCAGGAGGTCTGCTGGGCCCGGTCGAGCCCGTAGACGGCGCTGAAGCAGGCTCCGCAGCCCAGGACCAGGCCGCTCAGGTCATCAGTGATGCGTGAGCCGTGGTCGCGCTGGTCGGCCGGCGGAAGGCTGCGCTGCCCGATGAGCAGGGCGGCGGCGGCCAGGAAGATGTTGATGTAGAGGGCCCAGCGCCAGCTGAACCAGTCGGTCAGTGCTCCGCCGACAAGCAGTCCGACAGCCGCTCCCAGGCCGCCAGTGGCGCCGAAGATCGCGAGACCCGCTCGCGCTCGGCACGCTCGGTGAAGGTGACATTGAGCAGTGACTGTGAGGTGAGGGGCCAGCAGGGCGCCGAAGCAGCCCTGGGCCACGCGGGCCGCCAGCAGGACGGAGAAGGAGGTCGCCATCCCGGCTGCGAGGCTGGCGATCCCGAACCGATCAGACCGACCTGGTAGGAGCGGCGGATACCGACCACGGCGCAGAGCCTCCCCCGAAGAGCACGAGGCCTCCGAAGGCCAGGCTGTAGCCGGTGACCGTCCACGGGCTCTGGGACACGGTCATCCCCAGGTCCTCCTGCATGTGCGGCAGGGCGATGGCGATGATCGTCAGGTCCAGGACGATCATCAGCTGGGTGAGGACGGCGCTGACCATGACCGCGCGTCGATTGGGGCCGCCGTGTCAGTCAGGGAGGGTCTCCTCCTGTGTCTCCTGTGCCGGCTCAGTCCGCGCTTCGAGGGGGATGTCGCTGAGGGTGTCATCGCGAACCTCCATATCAAAAACAATCGTTTTCGTTTGCGTTCGGAGTCTAGGGAGTGCTGGGATGACTCAGTCAACAACGATCGTTTCGATTTGAGTGTGCTCTGAGTCGCTTATCCTGAACTCATGCCACGAGTGACTGCCGCCCACCGCGAGCGTCAGACCGACCGGATCCTGCAGGCCGCCGAGGAGTGCTTCGCGCGCAGCGGCTTCCAGGCCGCCTCCATGGATGAGGTCATCGCAACGGCTGGAATGTCGTCGTCGACCGTTTACCGCTACTTCCCCGAGGGCAAGCGCTCCCTCATCCGGACGGTTCTGACCAGGCGCATGGGGCCGCTCGTCGAGTGGATCAAGCGGATCGCCGAGTCCGAGGAGCCTCTCGACTTCGAGCGGGACTTCATTGAGGCTCTCACCCTGCTCAACTACCGGCGGCGCGTTGCGGCAACTGGCTCAGGGGCAGACCGGCAGGATGACGCTTTCGAGGATCCTGACGACGTCGGGCTGAGCTCCTGGGCACCTCTGGCCTACCACGCCTGGGGGGAGCTGACCCGTGATCCCGAGATGAGCGTCCTGGTCCAGGAGAGCTACCGTGACATCCACAGCGGTCTCACCCGCCTGTGTCGCAACGGGCAGAGGGCAGGGACGATCTCCGACCGTCTGCGTCCCGAGCAGCTGGCGTCCCTCATCCAGAGCGTCTCCTTCGGTCTCATCGTCGAGCAGCTCATCACTGGTCGGGCTGATGTGGAGGGGGCGGCCAGTACCCTCAGGCAGCTGCTCGCCCCGGAGAGGACTCGGTCCTGACTGGCCTCTGCGGCGTCTGCTGGTTCTGGGAGCCGGCGGGCCCGCCCGATGCGGTAGGGCTGCCGCCCTGGTCAGCCGATCATTGGGCTGGCCTCGGGCATCCGGATGACGCGGCGCCGCTCGCGCAGCGCCAGGGCGCTGGCCGCCGTCATCGTGCCCACGCGGCCGACGAACATGAGCGCCACGATGACGTACTTGGCCCCGTCCGGCAGGGGAGGGGTGATGCCCGTGGACAGGCCCACGGTCGCGAAGGCGCTGATGACCTCGAAGAGGATCCGATCCAGGGGCAGGCTGGTCATCTGCAGGAGCAGAAGCGTGGCCAGTCCGATGACGCTGGAGCCGATGAAGGCCACCGCCACGCTCAGGCGCACGGTCGAGGGGGTGATGCGCCGCCCGAAGGCCTCGATGTCCTGGTCGCCGCGGGCCTCGGCGAGGATCGCCAGCAGCAGGACCGCGAAGGTCGTCACCTTGATGCCGCCGGCCGTCGAGGCCGAACCGCCCCCGACGAACATGAGGGCGTCCTGGAGGAACCAGGTCGCCTCGTGCATGTGCTCGGGCGGGATCGTGGACAGCCCCGAGGAGCGGGCGTTGACGCCGTTGACGAGCGCCGTCATGATCTTTCCGCTCGTGGGCAGGGATCCGTAGGTGAGCGGGTTGTTCCACTCGAAGGCGGCGATGGCGATGGTCGAGGCGACCGTGAGGGCCAGGTAGGTCGTCAGGGTGAGCTTCGTGTGCAGGCTCCACATCCGGGGGCGGTGTCGTCGGCCCATGATGTCCAGGATGACGGGGAATCCGACGGCGCCCATGAAGGTCCCCAGGATGATCGGCAGGCCGATCCACCAGTCGGTGGAGTAGGCCTCCAGTCCCTCGGGCATGATGACGAAACCGGCGTTGTTGAAGATCGACAGCGCCATGAAGACCGCGTACCACAGGGCGTGGCCCCACGTCGAGGCCGTGGCTGAGGAAGGGCGGCAGCAGCATGAGCGTCAGGAGGAGCTCGCAGCCGGTGGCCGTGTAGATGACGGCGCGCAGCAGCCGCCCCACCTCTCCCAGGCGCGACTGGTTCTCCGAGGCCGCCAGCATCCGCTGAGTCAGTCCCACGTGCCGGGACACCGCCAGGGACAGCAGCGAGGCCAGGGTCATGACGCCCAGGCCGCCCACGGCCGCGGCCAGGATGATGACGACGTGCCCGAAGGTGGACCAGTAGGTCGCCGTGTCCACCGTGCTCAGACCGGTGACGCACACGGCCGAGGTGGCGGTGAACAGGGCGTCGAGAAAGTCGGCGTGCTCCCCGCTGGTCGTGGAGATGGGAAGACTGAGAAGGGCGGTCACCACGACGATGATGGCGGCGAAGACGGCGACGGCCAGCCGGGCCGGGTAGAAGCGGGCCGCACGCGCGATCTGGGCCGAGTGGCTCGATGTGCCTGAGCAGACGGCGCACTCCGGTGGGCTCCGTGCCCGGCAGCGGGGAGGGTGACGGCTCCTCGAGGGGTCGGTTCTGCTGCCGGCCGCCGGGTGCTTCTTGTACCGCTTCCACGGACGGCCGACGACACCCACGAGCGGGGCATGCCAGTGGGCCTGGCGGCGGCTGCCGGCCTGCGGTGCCCGCGCCTCCCGGCTGGCGACTCGCCTCGGGGTCCGCGGTCGGGCTCCGGCTCCTGTGCGGTGTCTGTCTGGGGCACGGTCGCCATTGTGGTCCTGCTGGCACGACTTCGTCACGTTCCCCGGCGTCCTGGGGTGGGCGTGTTCTGCGGGGCGGTGATTGCGGCCCGACGCTCGCAGTGAGGGTGACCGGGGGCGTCAGATGGATTGCTGAGGTTGCGGCAGCGACAGTTGGTACCCGAGTGTGAAATGCGACGCCTGTGGTGAATGGTGTCCGGGAAATCCTGTGCGAAGGCTGATGCGGGGATATATTGGCTGTGTTCCTGCCCCGAAGGGGCCACCCGCGACGAACGGACCTCAAGCTCATGGCACCGGGCCTTCCCACATCCCCCAGCGCCTCTGGCGCCCCCTCGTTCCTCACCGTGGCTGAGGTGGCGGCGATGCTGCGCGTGTCCAAGATGACCGTCTACCGGATGGTGCACTCCGGCGACCTGCCCGCGATGCAGGTCGGGCGCTCCTTCCGTGTCCCCGAGCGTGCCGTTCACGACTACCTGGCCGCGGGACTGGGTGACTGGGGCCACGACGCGTCAGAGGCATCAGGGTCCTAGGAGCCGCTACACTCAGGCGGTCACCTGCGTGGTCGGCCGCTGAGCCTCACGCGCCGACCAACCGCCCCATGGCATAACCCTCGCCGGCCTGCCTCGGCCCGCAGGGAGGGTCTGCGGGCACTACGAAGCGAACTGCGAGGAGATCTCATGGGATCCGTCATCAAGAAGCGCCGTAAGCGCATGGCCAAGAAGAAGCACCGCAAGCTGCTTCGCAAGACGCGTCACCAGCGTCGCAACAAGAAGTGAGACGAGCGGCCCGTCCGCGTCTCGGGGCTCCGTGCACACTGCTGGTGTGAGCGGGGCCCTGCTTGTCTCACGAGGAACCGACCAGGAAGAGCGGAGATCTTCGTTGACCACCACCCCAGATGACCGCGCCCCCGCTGAGGTGTCGACTGCGCCGGCCGCGCCGTCGACTGAGCCGCAGCTGGTGGAAGGCGACTGCACCGTCCCGCTGAGCGTCGACGTCGACCCGTCCGCCTGGCCCGCACCCGTTCAGGCCCTGGCGCACTCGCCGGGCTCCGACGTCCGACCGACCACCCTGGCCGAGCTGACCACGCTTCGCGTGGGTGGCCCGGTGGGCACCTACGTCGAGGCCACCACCCAGAGTGAGCTCACCGAGGCGATCCGCGAGGCGGACGCCGCCGGAACGCCCGTCCTCGTCATCGGCGGCGGCTCCAACATCATGGCCTCCGATGCCGGCTTCGACGGACTCGTCATCCGGGATGCCCGTGCTGAGGTCTCACTCGTCTCGGACTCGGTGTGCGGCGGCGTCGAGGTCACCGCTACTGCCGGCACCACCTGGGACGACCTGGTGCGCGAGGCCATCGCCAGCCAGTGGGCCGGGTTCGCGCCCCTGTCCGGGATTCCCGGCACGGTGGGCGCAGCCCCTGTGCAGAACGTCGGGGCCTACGGCGCCGAGGTCGCCGAGCTCATCGCCAGCGTGCGAGCCTGGGACCGCCTGCGCAACCGGGTGGTCTGGCTGGCCCTGGGCGAGCTGGGACTGGCCTACCGGGACTCGCGTCTCAAGCAGTCCCTCACTGACACCGAGGCGGGTGGCGGACGCCTGTGGGGGCCGACCGGACGCTGGGTGGTTCTTGACGCCACCTTCGCCGTGCGACAGGGCTCCCTGTCCTCCCGGATCGCCTACTCCCAGCTGGCCGGGGCGCTCGGCGTCGAGCTGGGCGAGCGCGTGCCCTGAGCGCGAGCTGCGTGAGGCGGTTCTCGAGCTGCGCCGCTCCAAGGGGATGGTGCTGGACGGCGCCGACCACGACACCTGGTCGGCCGGCTCCTTCTTCACCAACCCGATCCTGACCACGGCCGAGGCCGAGCGCCTGCCCGAGGACGCGCCCCGCTTTCCGGTCACCGACCACTCGCAGGTGGTGCTCGGCACCAAGGCGGCCCCCGTCATCGAGGGGCTGGTCAAGACCAGCGCCGCCTGGCTCATCGACCACGCGGGGTTCACCAAGGGCTTCGCCGTGGAGGCCGGCGCGCCGGCCGGGCTGTCCACCAAGCACGTTCTGGCGCTGACCAACCGGGGCGGCGCGACCGGGACCGACCTGGCTCGTCTGCGTGACGCGGTCGTGACCGGAGTGCGCGAGCGCTACGGCGTCACCCTCGTGCCCGAGCCTGTCCAGGTCGGCTTCTAGGTCCTGTCACGAAAGCCGGGCTGGCTCCGGCGCGTGGCTTCCAGAGGGCTCTGTTGCCGACGCCTGGTCGGGCGATGCCAGCCAGGCGTCCACCTCGGCCAGCCATGCCTGCTTAGCCGTCGGTGAGGCCAGGCAGGCGCGGATCGATCCGCGGGCCAGCTCAGCCAGCTCTGCGTCGGTACAGCCCAGGGTCCGGGCGATCTCGTACTGGTTGACGAGCCGGGACTGGAAGAGCAGGGGGTCGTCGGCGCTCAGGGCGATCTGCGCCCCATGGCTCATGAGCGTGCGCAGCGGGACGTCGTCGGGGCTGTGATAGACGCCCAGGCTCACGTTGGAGGCCGGGCAGACCTCGAGGCTGATGCCTGAGGCGACAATCGCGTCCAGCAGGGCGGGGTCCTCGCCGGCGCGTACACCGTGGCCCAGGCGCGTGGGGCCGAGCGCGGAGACGACCTCACGCAGGTGGTCGGGTCCCAAGAGCTCCCCTCCGTGCGGCATGGAGGCCAGGCCGCCCCGGCGGGCGATGGCGAAGGCTCGCTCCCAGGAGGAGGTCCGCCCGGCGCGCTCGTCGTTGGACAGGCCGAAGCCGATCACCTCGCCCGGCTGGTCCCCGGCGTAGCGCACCGCCAGGCGTGCGAGTGCACGGGCGTCCAGCGGGTGACGCATCCGGGAGGCCGCCACGATGACCGCCACCTCCACTCCGCTCAGGGGCGTGGCCTGCTTGGCGGCGTCGAGGATGATCTCCAGGGCGGGGGTGATTCCGCCGACGAAGGGGGCATAGCTGGTCGGGTCGACCTGGATCTCCAGGCGGCGCGAGCCCTCGGCGGCGTCGTCCAGAGCGGCCTCCAGGACGATGCGGCGCATGACCTCCTCAGTGCGAACCAGGGCCCTGGCCGTGTCGTAGGCGCGCTGGAAGCGGAACCAACCGCGACGGTCGGCGGGGACGCGCAGAGGGTCGCCGTCCAGAAAGTTCGACGGCAGGCGCGTGCGCGCGGAGGAGGCCAGCTCGATGAGGGTGTCCAGGCGCATCGACCCCGTGAAGTGCAGGTGCAGGTGCGCCTTGGGAAGAGTGGCGAGGTCTCGCATGGGTGGATTCTTCCACGTGTTCGCACTCCACCGGCAGCCCACCTGCGCACGGCGAGAGGTGACCGCTGCTTCCGCTGTTGCCGAACACCAGGGGCCGTTTTTAGAAGCGAACCACCAGGTGGGTGGGGCAGACTAACTGTCATGAACCACTCGTCGGCGTCCCAGGAGCCCGAGGAGGTGGCCCTGCTGACGGGGCCGCGCGCCGCGTCCGTGCTCTCCGCCGCCCTCGCCCCGGCCGGCCAGCGTCTGGCCAGCTGGGAGGTCCACTCAGTCCACCACCGCCCCGGAGCGGGTGTGTCCGTGGGGTACACGGCTGTTGTCGTCGCACCCAACGGGCGTTCCACCACCGAGTACCTGTGCGCTACGACGGCTCGCCTGTCCAACCCGCACGCACCTGGACTGACCCGGGTCGCCCCCACTGGCGGGGACGGTCCCCGCGGTTCACGTGTGGCGTCACCCGGCCGACCCCGAGCTGCCCGGTCTGGTGGTGGCCTGCACGCCCTCGCTGCTCTCAGCCCGGATCGGTACTCAGGTCAAGGCCACGATGGTCGCCTACCGGCCCACGCGTCGAGCGGTCGTGCGTGCCACCTTCCCGGACGAGACCACCGCCTACGCCAAGGTCCTGCGTCCGAGCCAGGCTCCGTCCTTCGCTCAGCGGCACCGCCTGCTGACGGCCTCAGGCGTGCCCGCGCCCGAGGTCCTGCGGGAGGACCCCGATGGCCTCGTCCTGCTGTCCACCGGTCGGGGAGTCGCCCTGTCCGGCCTGCTGTCCCAGGGCATGAGCGTGTCGCGCAGCGAACGCGTCTTCAACGGCCTCATCTCGCTACTGGACGCCCTCCCGGCCAGCGCCATGCAGCTGCCGGCGCACGCCGCCTGGTCGGAGCGGGCCCGCCACTACGCGCACGCCGCCGCCACGGTTCTGCCCGAGCACGCCGCCCGTGCCCGGGCCGTGGCCGAAGGGGTCGAGCAGCTCATGGCCGCCTCCGACGCCGGCCGGCCGGTCCCGGTCCACGGCGACTTCTACGAGGCCAATGTCCTCATGGAGGGCGAGGCCGTCACCAGCCTGCTCGACGTGGACTCCCTGGGACCCGGTTACCGGGTTGATGACCTGGCCTGCCTGTTGGGGCACGTCAGCGTGCTGGACCATCTGGCGCCCGCCTCCTACCCGAAGCTGCGCCCCATCCTGGAGACCTGGACCCGTATGGCCGAGCGGCAGGTGGACCCGGTCTCCCTGCGTGCTCGCTGCGCCGGCGTGGTCCTGTCCCTGGTGGCCGGTGCCCGCCGCGAGGACGGTGGTCCGTGGCGGCCCGATGCCGAGGGTCGCCTCGCCCGGGCCGAGACCTGGCTGGCGCAGGGCCGCGAGATCCAGGCCCGCCGCGGCGCCCACTGAAGTCCGTCGATTTCACGCCGAGCCGGGCACGTGTCGCGGTGCCCTGCAGAAAATTCTGGCGGTCTGGGTGAAACACAAGCCCGGCTCGGGGTGCTCAGAACCTGACGTGCGACTCCCTGGAGATGGTGAATCCCCGGCCGGTGATCGTGTTCCAGCAGGTCATCCCCTTGGACTGCGAGGTGCAGGCGTAGTCGGAGAACATCGTGGTCTCCCCGTACTGGAGCGTGTGGAAGGTGTCCCCAGGCTGTCCCAGGTACTCCTCCCCGCAGCGGACCTCGGTGCGACCGGCGAGTGCCACGATAGAGAACTCTCGGTCGGGACAGTCCTGCATCCCGGAGGAGGTGTAACTCCTTTCCAGGATCGAGCACCCCAATCCCTCATCGTTAAGGATGCAGGAGATGTTTTTCGACGGGGTGTCCACGTACTGGTAGGAGTAGGTCTTGGCTGATGGGGCAAGAGACGGTCCACCGGAGGGAGGCGGTGCCGCTTCAGTCTCGGCGGCGTCTGCGGCCGGTTGGGCGGCCTGCTCCGCCGATGCTCCTGCGGTCTGGGCGGTGGCCGGTGCGGCGGAAGCGGTCGGAGCCGCTTTCGTCTCCGACTGCCGGTCCTGGTTCGCCAGCAGCATGCCGGCAAAGGTTCCGGCAGCGGCGACAGCCAGGATCAGCGTGATGACCAGAGCTGCTATCAGTCCGGTGCGGGACCCGTAGCGGGAGGCCGACTGGGGCTCGGACAGTCTCGACGGATGATGTCTGAGCAGGTGCCGGTGCGGTTGCCTGCGTCGGCATGACCGGTGAGGTCTTGAGGACCGCAGTATGAGGACCTGTGTACGCCGTCGCTCTTCCAGGAGCCCCGGTGTACGGGGAGGCGGCGTGTGGCGAGACGCTGTAGTCGGCGGTCGTGATCGAGGGCAGGGGCGCGGTCTCCGCAGTCCTGAGGTGAGCCGAGCCGGACGCGGTCGCCGCACTCACCGGGGACGCGGGTGAGACCTGAGACAAGTCGCCCACGCCCATCTGGAGAATCCGGTCTCGCAGCACCGCGGGCAGCGCCGGATTGGCGGCGACGACCGGCCGCAGGTCGGGAAATGCCTTGGCAAGGACTCCAGCACCTCAGGATCTGTCCTGGGGTCAGTGGCGCGACGTTCATCGTCGGGAGTGTGAGCTGGCACAAATCAGATGATAGGTCCCTCAAGGGCGCGGAGGACTCGTCCGCAACCATATTGGTATCAAACGCCGAGCCGGGCAGCTTTCGCGGCGTCCGACAGACATTCTGTCGGCTTGCGCGAAAACCTGCCCGGCTCGGGCAGAGGAGGCGGAGCCTCAGGCGCTACTCGACCTCGGCGAGCAGCTTCTGAACCCGGCCCACGCCCTCGACCAGGTCATCGTCACCCAGCGCGTAGGGACAGTCGCACGAAGCCCGAGGGGCCGAAGGCCTCACCGGGAACGATAGCGACCTCGGCGTGCTCGAGGATGAGCGCGGCCAGCGTGGCCGAGCTGTCGATCGCGGTGCCGCGCAATGTACGCCCGATGAGCCCCTCGATGCTGGGGTAGGCGTAGAAGGCGCCGCGGGGCACGGGCACGGTCAGTCCCTCGATCTGGGAGAGCATCTCCACCATGGCGCGCCGGCGCCGGTCGAAGGCGGTGCGCATCTGCTCGACGGCGGACAGGGTCGCCGCTGACGGCCGCCAGGGCCGCGCGCTGCGAGACGTTGGCGACGTTGGAGGTCAGGTGGGACTGGAAGTTCGTGGCCGCCTTGATGACGTCGTTGGGGGCGATCATCCAGCCCACGCGCCATCCGGTCATGGCGTAGGTCTTGGCCACGCCGTTGAGGACGATCGTCTGCTCAGCGAGCTCGGGAACCAGCTTGACGACGTGCGTGGTCTGGGCGCCGTCGTAGAGGAGGTGCTCGTAGATCTCGTCGGTGATGACCCAGACCCCGTGCTCCAGGGCCCACTGGCCGATGGCGGTCAGCTCCTCGGGCGTGTAGACCGAGCCGGTCGGGTTCGACGGCGAGCACAGCAGCAGCACCTTGGTACGCTCGGTGCGGGCGGCCTCGAGCTGGTCGACGCTGACCTTGTAGTCCTGGTCCGCCCCGGCGAAGACCTCGACCGTGGTGCCCCCGGCCAGGGCGACGGCCTCGGGGTAGGTGGTCCAGTAGGGTGCGGGCAGCAGGACCTCGTCACCGGGGTCGACGATCGCGGCGAAGGCCTGGAAGACGGCCTGCTTGCCGCCGTTGGTGACCAGGATGTCGTCGGGGAGACCTCATAGCCGGAGTCGCGCAGCGTCTTGGCGGCGATGGCCTCGCGCAGGACCGGCAGGCCCTTGGCCGGGGAGTACTTGTGGTTGGCCGGGTCCTTCGCGGCGGCGACGGCGGCCTCGACGATGTAGTCGGGGGTGGGGAAGTCGGGCTCTCCGGCGCCGAAGCCGATGACGGGGCGGCCGGCGGCCTTGAGGGCCTTGGCCTGGCGTCGACGGCAAGAGTGGCGGAGGGTGCGATGGCGGACAGGCGGGCGGAAACGCGGTGCGTGGGTGCAGGTGTCACCCGACTATGGTCCCACGACCTGCGAGGCTCGCACATCTAGAACACGTCCGATCTGCCAGTAGTGACACAGTGACGACACATTGACGACGCCCGGGGTGCCTTCCGGGACGTGGCGAGGCGGCTTCGCTCCGACCGGCCTCGGCGTGGCGCACCCCACGGCCAGTGGTTACCGCAGAGGCCTGCTTGTGTGGCAAACTAGAGCACCGCTGAAGGGCAGTGGCGCAATTGGTAGCGCACCGGTCTCCAAAACCGGCGGTTGTGGGTTCGAGTCCCGCCTGCCCTGCTGAGAACGGCGGATCTGTCGGGAGATCCCGTCGGTTTCGTCTTCTCCCCGCTGTGCGGGAACTGACCTGACCGTCGACCCTGAGGACCCAGATTCATGAGCGAGAGCGCACGCGCCGCGACAGGCAAGTCGGGCAGGAAGCGCGGCTTCTTCGGGCGCATCGCCCTGTTCATCCGCCAGGTCATTGACGAGCTGCGCAAGGTTGTCTGGCCCACCATGAATGAGCTGTGGACCTACTTCACAGTGGTGGTCGTCTTCATCATCGCCATCATGGCCTTCACCGGGGTGCTGGACTTCGCCTTCAACCGGGCTGTCATGTGGCTCTTCGCCTGACCTCCCGGCTTCTGCGGTCGCGCCCTCATCGGGGATGCTCGATCCTGCCCCTGACCATGTCTACTCCCGACGGCGCCGCGGCTCGCGCAGCCCGTCGCATCCGCTCGTCTCACGCCACTGGAAAGCAGGTACACCATGTCTGAGGATGTCTCCTCGCAGACCACCCCCGACGACGTCGAGGTCCTCGCCTCGCTCGCGGCCGACGACGCCGGTGACGCCGCCGAGTCGGTTGAGGTCGCCGAGGCCGATGCGACCGTCGAGGGTGGTCGAGGCGAAGCCCCGACGCCGCTGCTGAGCCGGGTGAGCCGGCCGAGGAGGCGCCCGTCGTCGACCCGCTGGCCGAGTTCCGCCGCCAGATGTCGGCTCTGCCGGGGCAGTGGTACGTGCTGCACACCTACTCCGGCTACGAGCGCCGAGTGGCCGCCGACATCATGGCCCGCGCCGAGAACTTCGAGGTCGAGGACTACATCTTCGACGCCACCGTCCCCATGGAGACGGTCATCGAGATCAAGAACGGCAACAAGAAGAAGGAAGTCTCCCGGGTGCGCATCCCCGGCTACGTCTTCGTGCGCATGGACCTGGATGACCCGGAGACCTCGGACAAGGTGTGGCGCACCATCAAGGACACCCCGGCCGTCACCGGCTTCGTGGGCGACCGCTACAACCCGGTGCCGCTGACCTTCGAGGAGGCCGTCGCCCAGCTCGGCCCCACGCCTGAGGAGATCGCCGCCAAGGAGGCCGCCGCGGCGGAGGCCACCGCCCCCGAGTCCGGCTCCGGTACCCAGATCGCCACCGGTGGTCAGGTCTTCGAGGTCGCCTTCGAGGTCGGCGAGTCCGTCATCGTCACCGACGGCCCCTTCGAGTCCCTTCCGGCCACGATCTCCGAGATCCACCCCGAGACTCAGAAGCTCCAGGTGCTCATCTCCCTGTTCGGCCGCGATACCCCGGCCGAGCTCTCCTTCACCCAGGTCGCCAAGATCTAAGACGGGCCTGAGGCCAGACCCCGTCAGCCGTTGTGGCCCGACGACGCAGAACACGCGCCGTCGGGCCACAACCGCCCGGGTCGCGCGAGCGGGCCACGGCGCGAGAGCCATGAATCACAGGGCAATGTCCTGTGATACCGCGCACCAGGCGCCCTGCTTGGCCCAGCAGCGGGCTACGATGAGCGCTTGTGCGTGCGCATGCACCCACGGCTGCACGGCAGGCGTGCAGCACATCCGGACAAGTAAGAAGGACCCATTCCTATGGCCCCCAAGAAGAAGGTCGCCGGGCTGATCAAGCTCCAGATCCAGGCCGGCCAGGCCAACCCCGCTCCGCCGATCGGCCCCGCCCTGGGTGCCCACGGCGTCAACATCATGGAGTTCTGCAAGGCGTACAACGCGGCGACCGAGTCGCAGCGCGGCAACGTCATCCCCGTGGAGATCACCGTCTACGAGGACCGCTCCTTCACCTTCATCACCAAGACCCCGCCGGCCGCCGAGCTCATCAAGAAGGCCGCGGGCGTCCCCAAGGGATCCGCCACCCCCCACACCGTGAAGGTGGCCTCCCTGACCCAGGCTCAGGTGCGTGAGATCGCCGAGTCCAAGATGCCCGACCTCAACGCCAACGACGTCGAGGCCGCCGCCAAGATCATCGCCGGCACCGCCCGTTCCATGGGCATCACCGTCGAGGCCTGAGGCACTCGCCGGCCTGCCGGCTCTCTCAACTCAATCCCCATACGAAACCGTGGAAGGGCCTCGCGCGGCCCGAACACCACGACTGCAAGGAGAAGCAGATGACCAAGCGCTCCAAGGCCTACCGCGCCGCGGCTGAGAAGATCCAGTCCGAGTCCTCTCACCCCGGCCGAGGCCATTCACCTGGCCAAGTCCACCTCCGTCACCAAGTTCGACGCCACCGTCGACGTCGTCTTCCGCCTGGGAGTCGACCCCCGTAAGGCGGACCAGATGGTCCGCGGCACCGTGTCCCTGCCGCACGGTACCGGTAAGACCGCCCGCGTCGTCGTCTTCGCCCAGGGAGAGCGTGCCGAGCAGGCCCTCGCCGCCGGCGCGGACGAGGTCGGTGGCGACGAGCTCATTGAGAAGGTCGCCAAGGGCTACACGGACTTCGACGCCGCTGTGGCCACCCCCGACCTCATGGGCAAGGTCGGCCGCCTGGGCCGCGTTCTGGGTCCCCGTGGCCTCATGCCCAACCCCCGCACCGGCACCGTGACGATGGACGTGGCCAAGGCCGTCTCCGACATCAAGGGCGGCCGTATCGAGTTCCGCGTGGACCGCGCCTCCAACCTCCACTTCATCATCGGCAAGGCATCCTTCTCCGAGGAGCAGCTGACGGAGAACTTCCAGGCCGCCCTGGAGGAGATCCTGCGCCTCAAGCCCTCGACCTCGAAGGGCCGCTACATCCTCAAGGCCACCATGACCACCACCATGGGCCCCGGCATCCCGATGGACGTCACCAAGGCCTGAGGCCCTTTTTCGATGCGACGGCGTCGGCCGCCTCTTCACATGGGAGGCGGCCGACGCCGTTCTGTCGTTGCTCCGCCTGAGGGCGTACGAGGATTCCCCAGGTCCTGCCCGGGGACTGCCCGAGCCCTCCACGGGGGCATCTGCCCATGGTCGGAGGGGTGTGGGCTGACTACGGTGAAGCCGTCGGCGGAGCACCGGATGGGGGAGGGGAATGGAGAAGCCGGTTGTCCCCGTCCTTGTCTCTCCCTCTCGCAAGGACGGGGACGACCTCTCTTCCTTGAGGTAGGGTCCGGATACGCCTCAGCTGTTCTTGACGGGGATGTCGGTGAGGCGGAAGGCGGGCCTTTGAGGGAGTACTTGCCTTCGGGGTGGTCGATGGTGAGTGTCCCGCCGTCGGGGTGCTGGCCCAGCTGGGTGGCCACGGTCTTCAGCTGGGCCTCGGCTCCGGGGGCAAGGTCGGCGGAGTCCGAGGCGAAGGCGACGTCTGATGCGAGGGTGACGGTGATGTCCCTGCCGCCGGCCTGGGTGCTGGTGGAGTCGTCCAGTGCCCGGGCGCAGCGCTCAATAGCAACTGGGGCCGTATTTTTCGTGATGGCGTTGGGCCACTTAGCAAGTTCCTTCTTTGCGGTGGTGAGGTTGATGCCTGCTTTCTTGGCGGCGTCCGCATCCAGGACCGAGACGGTGGTGAAGCCGGTCATGGGGGACCATGACGGTGACGGTGACGGTGTCGGTGTCGACCTTGCCGAAGGACAAGAAGGAGGTGACCTTCTCGCCGGGGGCCGTCTCGAGGAATAAGCCGCTGCCGTTGATGACGTTCCACACGCGCCCGGAGCTCAGGTCGAGGAGCTTGGTCCAACAGGCGCTGGTGCCGGGGCGGAAAATTGACGGGACTCCCAGGTAATTCGAGATGTTGAGCTTGTTGTCGTCGTTGCTGTCGGAGTTGGCGTCGACGGCATTGATGGAGGTCGTCCTTGGGTGCGGGTCAGCCTCAGGGCGATGATCGAGGTCCTGTCGTCCTGGCGGATGACGGGCGAGACCTCCACGCTCACCTCGTGGCCCATGATGGGCGTCGAGTTTCTGCCACTCGGTGCTACCGGCCTTGGCACCGCCGCCGGCTGGGGGCTGATCCTCCGGCCGTGGCTGAGGAGCCCGTTGGTGAAGCCGACCCTCCCTTGCCCTTCGACGTCCCCTGGCAGGTCACAACCTGCCAGCACAGACAGTCCCACCCCACCAGGGTCGAGAGAGCCACAAAAGACCGACGAGACGTCATCCGTGGAGCGGTGCTGAGTGAACGGGAGAATGCAGAGGGTACAGGAATTCCTTTAACGGCGCCGCCGGAATTCTCAACGACAGAACTTAATCGTACTGTTATCTCCCATAGCAATGGGGGCTCCCTGGGTACTCCCATCGATCCCCATGTACTCCCCAGTCGCTCCATGGGAGTACCCGGATTCCCTCGGGCTCCCCATGGGTGCCCCGGGTACTGCACGAATTGTCCCCGTGGGAGTCTCCCCATTTCTCGAATGAGGAATTCTGCATAGAGTTTCGGTATTCCTCAGGCCGCAGTGGCCTGATCGAGAGCATTGGAGGCCCTATCATGATGACTACTTCGAAGCGAGTCCTGGCTGCCGTGAGCGCCATTGGCCTGGCAGCGACCCTGGCGTCCTGCGAACTGGGGGGCGTCTCGGGCTCGAAGAGCTCAGAAACTTCAGCGCCAACGCAGGCGTCGGCATCGGCGTCGAAGTCGGCGCAGTCCGGGGGCGGTGGCAAAGGCGGTCAAGGTGCTGCCATTGAATCTCACTCCACCAGCATTGACAGTAAACCTGCAACTGTCTCCTTGAACTCAGTCTCTGCTACGGGGACGACGGTCACCGTCATGTTCTCCGTGACGAATGATGACAAGAGCAATGATATGTACGTCACCGATTACTTCTCGGATGGAGACGACTCGATTCCGCAGCCCAGTGGAAAGGCGACACCGGGGGGAAGTAAGAACAATGTCGATGGTCTCACCCTCATTGAGCCGTCATCCTCGAACATCTATCGAGTCTCCTACGACTCCCAGGGTGGCTGCCTGTGCTCCAGCGACCTCAACGAGTTCGTCAAGCCCGGTCAGACAATCGCATTCCAGGCGACCTTCACCGGCGTTCCGGCGGACACGAAGACCGTCAGCGTCACCATTCCCAATGGCGGAAACTTCACTAACGTGGCGGTGTCACGATGAAACGGCGGACTCTTCTTGCCTCCTGGACGATGGGTGCGGGGCTGCGACATCGCACGAGGCTCGTCGCCGCGATCGTCGGTGCGAGCGCATTGGCCTGGTCGACCGCGGCGGGGGCTGTCGCGTTGCCTGCTGAGCCCCATGCCGTCCCCCCGGTTGTGGCTCCGGCGAAGAACGCTACGCCGGATCCGACGCCAATGCTCAAGCCGCAGGAAAGCAGCGGTTCGGGTGAGTCCCGGCAGGTTCAGCCCCTGGATCGCCGTGTTGTCCCGGTGTCACGATCGAGCAGCTCGGACAGCGCCGTCACCTACTCCTCGGACGGGCAGACCACAGTGGCCTCGCTGTCCGGTGACGTCACCTTCGACGTCGACTCCTCCGCCCTGACCGACCGCGCCAAGCAGGTGCTCGATGACATCGTCAAGCGCTGGAACGGCAAGCCGCCGGCCACGGTCACCGTGGTGGGGCATGACGGACTCCGCAGCCGACGACGCTCACAACCAGACGCTCTCGAGCAGCGGGCGAAGGCGGTCGCGGACTACCTGACCTCCAAGGTCCCGTCCCTGAACGTCCAGTCCTCCGGCAAGGGGGAGAGCGAGCCCGTGGCCTCCGAGACCAATGCGGACGGCAGTGTCAATGAGGCCGGCAAGGCCGCCAACCGTCACGTCGACGTGCGCTGGGGGTAGGTGCCCGCAAGGCATTCTGAGCCGGGATACGGCCCAGGACGGCGGTAATCAGAACGGCCTCGTGCGTGCTGACAGAGGAATGAGTGTCAGTGGCGGGAAAGGAGAGCAGTGACGTGGAAGAAATGATGCAGATCAAGGAGGCGGCCGGGCGTCATTCCGAATCTGACGTGCGGTGGTGCTTCGATAGAAGGTCTGCGCTCGGGCTGGGGCTATTGGCCGCGCTGAGCGGATCACTGAGCGCGTGTTCAGGACGTTGGGAACGCGCCGCGACGGACGTCACCTCAGATCATTCAGCAACACCATCGGAGGTGAGGTCCCCGAAGGCGACCGCGTCGCCAACGGTTCCGGAGTGGCGACCGGCATCCGAGCTCTCAGTTACTCCCGACCTGCCATCGAGGGGAATCAAGCAGACCGCCCCCTCCGGTAGGAGTCTGTCGATGTATGGGATGACGTTGACCGTACCGGAGACGGCGGTGAGTAGGGAGCAGGTCAACGACCAAGGGCTTCCGGTGACCACGGTCCAGCTCGGCGGCACCCAAGACATGCTCCCCAACTTCGTGGTCACCTACCTCAAGGAGGCGGGGAAGACGCTCGACGACGAAACTCATCTTCAGGAGGCGTTTCTTCTGGGGCCGGGGCGCGAGGACACCTACGTGATGAGAACACCGGAAACATGGATGCTGGGCACGAAGGAGGTTCCCGCCTGCCTCATGACCTGGACTCATCGGGGGAAAGGCAGTGACGGCGGAACCGTTGAGCGTGATAACGCTGCTCTGTGGATCACCAATGACGCCGGAGGATACTGGAGAATCATCGCCCACGCCCCGATAGGGTGAGCTGACGGAGACCAGTCCGACGTGGCGGGCGATGCTCAGCGCCAAGGTGGAGCAGTCGTGATGCTGGACGCCGTGGGGAGACCCCTTTGGGGGGCGACTTCCCGGTCGGTGACCGAGTCGGGGCGTGACTCCCGTGGAGACTGTGCCGTTCGCATCGTCCCGCGGGGTCACGCCACTGCGAGCATCCATGCCAACCAGCCCCCAGTGACAGGGTAGGGGCCGAAGGCAATGAGTGTCTTGCGACTCGCCAGGCGACTGATCATCAGTGCGATGGCGACGAGCCCGCCGATGAAGAATCCAGGATGATGCCCATCGCGGTGTAGGTCCCGCCGAAGTATCCGAGCCACAGCCCAAGAACCGCACACAGCTTCGCATCACCCAGTCCCATTCCCGAACCGGGGAGCAGCGCCATGGCCCCGACAATGACGCCGGCACTCACTGCGCACAGAACGGATCGAAGCAGAGCCCAGCCCGCCTCGGACAAGGGCGTCCCCGTGACCACGTTGAGCAGGACGAGGGTCGCGGTTGCCGCACCGGTCCATAGAGCGGCTGGACCGAGAATGCGGTTGGGGAGGCGGTGACACACGGCGTCGACGCTGCATGCCGCGCCGAGCAGCGCCACGAGGGGAAGTGCAACGATCACCTCGCCCCATGCGTCTCCCACCATTCCCCGCATGAGCGTCACCCCACAAAGAATGGTGGTCAGAACGCCCTGCGAGGTGGGTGCCAGCAGCCACTGGGCACGGAACGTGCCCGGCTCGGTGGTGATGCCGCCGGGCGAAGAGCTCGCAGTTGGTGCCTCAGCCCGCTCCAGGTCGGACACGTACCGCCGGGCGAAGGTCGAGACCGGGCGGGCAACGACTGCGATGACTGCGCAGCCAACGACGGTGGCGACCAGGGTGCGGGGATACTCACCACCACACTCTCGCACGCTCGCCACCTTCAAGGTAGGGGAGTGGATATCTCACCTGTACCTCTCGTGTCCTCCAGAGAGCCTCCGGCGACGGATGTCGGGGCGCCCTCGCTCTTCCCTGCACCTCTGCCACGTGTCGAGTACCACGTCCTCGTCCCGGTATCCTCCCTGGCGCCCTCCTGTGGCGAACGGGTAGCCTGACCGGCGGTGCCCGCAGACGGGTCACCGCATCTCCATTCCGTTCCCAGCGATGTCGGCTTCGTCCAGGCTTCATACCTGCTCGGATCAGTGCGACATCGTGACGCGGGTCTGCCGCGGCGGGAACCGACGGGCCCCTGACTGCGGGGCTCCGGACGTCGCAATCGGGCGAGCCTCGATCCCGGCGGGCCGGCCCTCTCCGCGGTGGCGTGCGCCGTCGAGCCACCGATGGGGGAGCGGTCCGGCACGCAGGCAGCAGCCAGATACAGACTCACGTCCCCATGGAGAATCAGTAGTGCCTACCATTCAGCAGCTGGTCCGCAAGGGGCCGCTCGACGAAGCGCTCCGCGTCCAAGACGCCGGCGCTCAAGGCCAGTCCGCAGCGCCGTGGCGTGTGCACTCGCGTGTACACCACGACCCCCAAGAAGCCGAACTCCGCCCTCGTAAGGTCGCCCGTGTGCGCCTGTCCACCGGTATCGAGGTCACGGCCTACATCCCCGGTGAGGGCCACAACCTCCAGGAGCACTCCATCGTGCTCGTGCGCGGTGGTCGTGTGAAGGACCTTCCCGGTGTCCGCTACCACATCGTGCGCGGCGCCCTCGACACCCAGGGTGTCAAGGGCCGCCAGCAGGCACGTTCCAAGTACGGCGCCAAGAAGGAGAAGAAGTAATGCCTCGTAAGGGTCCCGCACCCAAGCGCCCGCTCGTCGTCGACCCCGTCTACGGCTCGCCGGTCGTCACCCAGCTCGTCAATCGCGTCCTGCTGGACGGCAAGAAGTCCACCGCCGAGCGCATCGTCTACGGTGCCTCTCGAGGGCGTCCGCTCCAAGACGGACCAGGACCCGGTCTCCGTCCTCAAGCGCGCGCTGGACAACATCCGCCCCGCGCTGGAGGTCCGCTCCCGCCGCGTCGGTGGTGCCACCTACCAGGTGCCCGTCGAGGTCCGCCCCGGCCGCGCCACCACCCTGGCGCTGCGCTGGCTCGTGGACTTCTCCCGCCAGCGCCGCGAGAACACCATGACCGAGCGTCTCATGAACGAGATCCTCGACGCCTCCAACGGCCTGGGCGCCGCGGTCAAGCGTCGCGAGGACATGCACCGCATGGCCGAGTCCAACAAGGCCTTCGCCCACTACCGCTGGTAACACCGGTAGCAGCTCCGTACCCCACACGAACGAAGGACACCACCAGTGGCACTTGACGTGCTGACAGACCTCACCAAGGTCCGCAACATCGGCATCATGGCGCACATCGATGCCGGTAAGACCACCGTGACAGAACGCATCCTGTTCTACACGGGCATCAACTACAAGATCGGCGAGACGCACGACGGCGCCTCGACGATGGACTGGATGGAGCAGGAGCAGGAGCGCGGTATCACCATCACCTCCGCGGCCACCACCTGCTTCTGGAAGAACAACCAGATCAACATCATCGACACCCCCGGCCACGTGGACTTCACGGTCGAGGTCGAGCGCTCCCTGCGCGTGCTCGACGGCGCCGTCGCGGTCTTCGATGGCAAGGAGGGCGTGGAGCCGCAGTCGGAGACGGTGTGGCGCCAGGCGGACAAGTACAACGTCCCGCGCATCTGCTACATCAACAAGATGGACAAGCTGGGCGCGGACTTCGACTTCTCCGTCCAGACCATCCGCGACCGCCTCCACGCCACCCCGATCGTCCTCAACTTCCCGATCGGCGCCGAGAACGAGTTCTCCGGCCTCGTCGACGTCCTGGAGATGCGGGCCATCCGCTTCCCGAGAAGGACGCCGACGGCAAGGACACCCGCGGCTCCATCGTCGAGTACGAGGAGATCCCCTCCGAGCTGGTCGCCAAGGCCGAGGAGCTGCGCGGCCAGCTGGTCGAGACGGTCGCCGAGGCCGACGACACCCTCATGGAGAAGTACTCGAGGGCGAGGAGCTCAGCGTCGCCGAGCTCAAGGCCGGTATCCGTCAAGCTCACCGTGGCCGGTGAGGCCTTCCCGGTCCTGGCCGGGTCCGCCTTCAAGAACAAGGGCATCCAGCCCGTTCTCGACGCCGTCCTGGACTACCTGCCCTCCCCGCTCGACGTCCCCGACGTCGAGGGCCACGTCGTCGGCAACGAGGAGGAGGTGCTCACCCGTCCGGCCGATGAGAAGGCTCCCTTCGCCGCCCTGGCCTCCAAGGTGGCCACCCACCCCTTCTACGGCAAGCTCGTCTACGTGCGCGTCTACTCCGGCAAGGTCTCCCAGGGCGACATGGTCCTCAACGCCACCAAGGGCAGAAGGAGCGCATCGGGAAAGCTCTTCCAGATGCACTCCAACAAGGAGAACCCGGTGGAGGAGGCCCACGCCGGCCACATCTACGCCCTCATCGGCCTCAAGGACGTCACCACCGGTGACACCCTGTGCGCCCAGGACTCCCCGATCATCCTGGAGTCCATGACCTTCCCTGCCCCGGTCATCCACGTGGCCATCGAGCCCAAGACCAAGGGCGACCAGGAGAAGCTGAGCGTGGCCATCCAGAAGCTCTCCGAGGAGGACCCCACCTTCACCGTCTCCCTCGACGAGGAGACCGGCCAGACCGTCATCGGCGGTATGGGCGAGCTCCACCTGGACGTGTTCGTGGACCGCATGCGCCGCGAGTTCAAGGTCGAGGCCAACGTGGGCGCCCCGCAGGTCGCCTACCGCGAGACCATCCGCAAGAAGGTGGACAAGGTCGAGTACACCCACAAGAAGCAGACGGGTGGCTCCGGCCAGTTCGCCAAGGTGCAGATGAGCTTCGAGCCCCTCGTCGCCGACGAGGCTCGCCGAGGCCGCCGACGGCGAGAAGGCGCACTACGAGTTCGCCAACGCCGTCACCGGTGGTCGCGTGCCCCGCGAGTACATCCCCAGCGTGGACGCCGGGGTCCAGGACGCCATGCTCACCGGTGTCCTGGCCGGCTACCCGATGGTGGACATCAAGGCCACCCTCGTCGACGGCGCCTACCACGAGGTCGACTCCTCCGAGATGGCCTTCAAGATCGCCGGCTCCATGGCGTTCAAGGAGGGTGCCAAGAAGGCCTCGCCGGTCCTCCTCGAGCCCGTCATGGCCGTCGAGGTCCGTACTCCCGAGGAGTACATGGGCGACGTCATCGGTGACCTCAACTCCCGTCGCGGCATGATCGCCTCGATGGAGGACGCCGTCGGCGTCAAGGTCATCCGCGCCAACGTCCCTCTGTCGGAGATGTTCGGCTACGTCGGCGACCTGCGCTCCAAGACGCAGGGACGTGCCGTGTACTCCATGACCTTCGACTCGTACGCCGAGGTTCCCAAGAACGTCGCCGACGAGATCATCGCCAAGGTCAAGGGCGCCTGACGCCCTCGCACCGGGGCCCGCGCGGCTGCACGCACCGTGGCGGACCCCGGCTCGACGGTGCCCACTCGGGCGCCGACCGGGACCCAGTTCAGTGAAAGATTTCCAACATCCACCAGTAGAGACTCTCGACGCCCGGGACGGCTACCATGTGTGCTAGTCGAATCCCGACGAAGAGAACTACCCGAGTCCCAGGAGGACACCAGTGGCCAAGGCCAAGTTCGAGCGGACCAAGCCGCACGTCAACATCGGAACGATCGGTCACGTCGACCACGGCAAGACGACGCTGACCGCTGCGATCTCCAAGGTCCTGCACGACGAGTACCCCCGAGCTGAACCCCTTCACCCCCTTCGACGAGATCGACAAGGCTCCCGAGGAGCGTCAGCGCGGCATCACCATCAACATCGCGCACGTCGAGTACGAGACCGACAAGCGCCACTACGCGCACGTCGACGCCCCCGGTCACGCCGACTACATCAAGAACATGATCACCGGTGCCGCCCAGATGGATGGCGCGATCCTCGTGGTCGCCGCCACCGACGGCCCGATGGCCCAGACCCGCGAGCACGTCCTGCTCGCCCGCCAGGTGGGCGTCCCCGCCCTCCTCGTGGCCCTCAACAAGTCCGACATGGTGGACGACGAGGAGCTCCTCGACCTGGTTGAGATGGAGGTGCGCGAGCTGCTGTCCTCCCAGGACTACGACGGCGACGAGGCTCCCGTCATCCGCGTCTCCGCTCTCAAGGCCCTCGAGGGCGACGCCGAGTGGGCCGGCAAGATCAAGGAGCTCATGGACGCGGTGGATGACTTCATCCCCACCCCCGAGCGTGACATGGACAAGCCCTTCCTCATGCCCATCGAGGACGTCTTCACCATCACCGGTCGCGGCACCGTCGTCACCGGTCGTGTGGAGCGCGGCAAGCTCCCGATCAACTCCGAGGTCGAGATCCTCGGTATCCGCGAGGCCCAGAAGACCACGGTCACCGGTATCGAGATGTTCCACAAGCAGATGGACGAGGCCTGGGCCGGCGAGAACTGCGGTCTGCTCCTGCGCGGCACCCGTCGCGAGGACGTCGAGCGCGGTCAGGTCATCTGCAAGCCCGGCTCCATCACCCCGCACACCGAGTTCGAGGGCCACGTCTACATCCTCACCAAGGACGAGGGCGGCCGCCACAACCCCTTCTACTCGAACTACCGTCCGCAGTTCTACTTCCGGACCACGGACGTCACCGGTGTCATCACCCTGCCCGAGGGCACCGAGATGGTCATGCCCGGTGACACCACCGAGATGAGCGTCCAGCTCATCCAGCCCATCGCCATGGAGGAGGGCCTCGGCTTCGCCATCCGTGAGGGTGGCCGCACCGTCGGCTCCGGCCGCGTCACCAAGGTCATCAAGTGACCCACTGAAGCTCCGCGCCTCCGCGTAGCACCAGACCTCCCCGGTCAGAGCAGTTGCTCTGACCGGGGAGGTCTTTTGTGTCCTTGAACCGAGGGGTGACGCCCTACCGACGGCACGAATAGTAGTAATAGTGACATCAATATTGCGTGGGTGTGATGGTGCCGTAATAAAAGGCATCGCAATGCAGTAACGGACGATTTCAGATCTATTACCGGCACGGTTTCTCTCGGTTTCTTGGGCTAGTTTATCGACGGTGCCCAGGTGTGGGTGTCAACGCTTTGTGAACGGGCGGTTGCAACGTTATTCCGTTAACGCCGTCGGACGAGACGAGGACGTTCGCTGGAGAACACGCTCCCGATTTAGCCCTGCCATGCGTCTGCCCTCCCCGGCGGCGCACAGTGAAAGGAAATCCCAACCCATGAAGTACAACGCCAGCACGCTGGGGCGTCGGGCTGCAGCCGCAGCCGGTGTCCTCACCCTGGCCGTGCTTGGTCTGGCCCCCATGGCTCAGGCCGAGAACGCCAACCACGGAGACATCAACACCGAGGCGTTAGGCTCCCTCACCATCCACAAGCACCTCACCGGAGACGGCAACCCCATCGGTGCTCCTGACGGCACCGCTTCCAACGACGATGGCAAAGGTGCACCGGTCTCCGGAGTGCAGTTCACGGCCTACGAGATCAATGGGATCGACCTGAAGACCTCAGAGGGATGGGCCAAGGTCAACGCCCTGACCAACACCGGAGCGATTCCCGACAACGCCTGCGCCAACCCTGAGCAGCCGACGCTTCCCCAACTACACCTTCGGCTCGAGCAGGGTCTCGGGCGACACTGATCGCGACGGACAGGCCAAGATCGAGAGCCTGCCGGTCAAGGCCTATCTCGTGTGCGAGACCAAGACTCCTGGCAACATCGTCCAGAAGGCCAAGCCCTTCGTGGTTACGATTCCTCACCCGAACACTGCCGCGAAGGCGGATGGAACGTGGCTCTACGACGTCCACGTCTACCCCAAGAACGAGAAGATCGAGGTCGCCAAGACCATCGAGGACCAGAGGAACAACGGCTACGTCGTCGGGATCCAAAGGTCCGCTTCCCGGTCTCCTCGACGCTGCCGAAGCTGGATGACAATTCCTACTACAAGTACTACCAGTTCAAGGACACCCTGGACAATCGTCTGAAGCAGGTAACGGCGACAGACGTCACCCTCGGCGAGACGCGGCTGAATGAGGGCACCGACTACGGCCTGGGCACCGCCGGGCAGACCGTGACCGTGACCTTCACCCAGAATGGTCTGAACAAGCTCAAGGGCAATCCGGGTCAGAAGCTTCAGGCGGTCTTCGAGGGAGTCGTCTCCGAAAGCCGGCGACGGCAGCATCAACAACACCGCCCAGCTCATCTCCGACACGACCTACGCCGAGCAGCCCCGGCACCTGAGACGCCTCCCGCCGACCCCGACAACCCTCCGACGACCGAACAGGTGACCTCGAAGTGGGGCGACCTGACGATCAAGAAGGTCGACGGCAACGACCGGTCCGGTGACAAGGACGGCCTCAAGGGTGCTGAGTTCCAGATCTACAAGGCCAAGGACGCCTACGCGACACATGCTCCCCGGAGGCCGATGGGCAGCCCCTCACCATCAACGGTGAGACACCTTCACCACCGGTGAGGGCGGCACGATCAACTTCAAGGCCCTGTTCGTCTCCGACTCCGTCCAGGACACCGGTCGTGACAACCAGGTGGACGCGCCCCACCGTTGCTACGTGCTGGTGGAGACCAAGGCTCCTGCCGGCTACGTGCTTCCGCAGACGCCAGTCGGGCCATCACCGTGGAGCCTCAGGGCCGGTGCGACGCAGCAGGTCGTGATCGACAACGTCAAGCAGTCGGTTCCGGGCCTGCCCCTGACCGGTGCCAACGGCATGCTCATCCTGACCGCCTCCGGCGCGGCTCTGCTGATGATCGCCGTCGGCTCCGTCCTCGTGGCCCGCTACCGCGAGCGCAAGCGGAACGCGGACCTCGCCGCCTGATGACGAATCGCTGCCTGCTGAGGCTGACGGGCCTCAGCAGGCAGCCGACCGCTCAAGTCTCCCCTCAACCACGTCTTGACCGTGTTCGGAACCTGTCTCGATTGTCAGGGTTGTGGCCTGAGCGGAAACGGTGCAGGCACTCGACGGGCCCTCGATCCGTCGAGCGCCTGCACTTCATGTGCAACCCTGCACTATCTCCACCCCGGATACCCGACCCTGGAAGCGCACGAGGCCCCATGATCTCCCGCAACCCACGCAAACCCCGCACCGCCCGGACTCCGCGCACCCGCGCTTCGATCACCCAGAAGCACCGCCGTCCCCGTGCCTGGCGCCTGTCGATCTCAGCCCTGGTCACCTCCATCATGGCGGTCGTGGGCATGGGTCTGCTGACCTATCCGACGGCGGCCTCCTGGGTGGCCCAGTACAACCAGTCGAAGGTGACCGCCGACTACTCGGCTCAGGTCGACAGCGCCCGACCCGATGCCAAGACCCAGATCGCCCAGGCCCACGCGTACAACGAGGCGCTCTCGGCCGGCGCGGTCCTTGAGGCCAACAACCACGTACCCACCGGCGCCGGCTCCAGCAAGGACAGCTCCCTGAACTACAGCTCGATTCTCAAGGCCAATAACGAGGGCCTCATGGCCCGTCTCAAGATCCCCTCCATCTCCCTGGATCTGCCCGTCTACCACGGCACGGCCGACGACACTCTGCTCAAGGGCCTGGGGCACCTGGAGGGCACCTCCTTGCCGGTCGGGGGAGAGGGGACCCGGTCGGTCATCACCGGGCACCGCGGCCTGGCTGAGGCCACCATGTTCACCCACCTGGACAAGGTGAAGAACGGTGACAGTCTCATCGTCGAGGTCTTCGGAGAGGTCCTCACCTATCGGGTCACCAGCACCAAGGTCGTGGAGCCTGAGGAGACCGAGGCGCTGCGCGTCGAGGAGGGCAAGGACCTTCTCACCCTGGTGACCTGCACACCGTTGGGCATCAACACCCACCGCATCCTGCTGACCGGTGAGCGCATCTACCCGACCCCGGCCAAGGACGTCGCGGCGGCGGGTAAGCGCCCCTGACATCCCGCACTTCCCTGGTGGGATCATCGCGCTGGCGGGCGGCCTCATCGCCGTCGGGCTGTACCTGTGGCGCTCGGGCTACGCGGCCGCCCGGGCCAAGGAGCGCAGGAACGAGCCCTGGTCCGCAAACGGGACGAGCAGCAGGAGCCCTCGCCCCCAGACCTGGGAGGAGCAGATGCGGATCTGGATGGACGACGATGCCGGCGTGGAGCCCCGGCGCTGGTTCACCGACCTGCCGGTTCCCGCAGGAGCTCTCCGAGGAGGAGAACCTGGCGCTTCTGGAGGAGATCGCGTCGCTGTCGGAGCCGTCTGGCCGATCAGATGATCAGGAGCTCATCGACACGACGGAGATCCCGGTGGTGGGCGCGACACGCCCGAGCGCGGGTGCCAGTGGGCGGACTCACAGCTTCTAGGGTCCTGTCTCGGGTTCCGCTGCCCGTGCGAGCCCTGATAACGTAATCCGGCCGGCCAGAGGGCACGCTCACGCATGCTCACGGCTGTGCCGCCCCGGGGTCACCCGGGATCCATTTCTGACGGACCCGTTCCTCCCGAACGGGTTTCCGTGTGTCCAGACCGGTTCACCGCCTTCCATCATGGGAGCGGCGTGCGCCTTTAAACGACACGCCCGAGCGCGTGGACCGGCCAGAAGCAAGTACAAGAGAGGTTAGGCGCCATGGCGGGACAGAAGATCCGCATCCGGCTCAAGTCCTACGACCACGAGGTCATCGATTCCTCGGCGCGCAAGATCGTCGACGTCGTGACCCGCGCTGGCGCGACGGTCGTGGGCCCGGTGCCGCTGCCGACCGAGAAGAACGTGTTCTGCGTGATCCGGTCGCCGCACAAGTACAAGGACAGCCGCGAGCACTTCGAGATGCGCACGCACAAGCGGCTGATCGACATCGTCGACCCGACGCCCAAGGCCGTCGACTCGCTCATGCGTCTCGACCTGCCCGCTGACGTCAACATCGAGATCAAGCTCTGAGGACTGCCATGACAACGCTTAACACGCCGGCTGCCGCCGCGCCTGCCAAGGCGCTGCTCGGCACCAAGCTCGGCATGACGCAGATCTGGGACGAGAACGGGGTCCTGCGCCCCGTGACCGTCGTCCGGGTCGACACCAACGTCGTGACCCAGGTCCGCACCATCGAGACCGATGGCTACGAGGTTGTTCAGCTCGCCTTCGGCGACATCGACACCCGTAAGGTCACCAAAGCCGCTCGCCGGCCACTTCGCCAGGCCGGGGTCGAGCCCCGCCGCCACGTGGCCGAGGTGCGCACCTCCCTGGCCTCGGAGTTCACCCCCGGCCAGGAGCTGGCCGCCGACACCTTCGAGGTCGGCCAGCTGGTCGACGTCACCGGAACCTCCAAGGGCAAGGGGTTCGCCGGTGTCATGAAGCGCCACGGCTTCGCCGGTGTGGGCGCCTCCCACGGTGCCCACCGCAACCACCGCAAGCCCGGCTCCATCGGTGCCTGCGCCACCCCCGGCCGCATCTTCAAGGGCCTGCGCATGGCCGGCCGCATGGGGCACGCGCGCCGCACCGTCCAGAACCTCAAGATCCGCGGCGTCGACGTTGACAAGGGCGTTCTGCTCGTCAACGGCGCGATCCCCGGCCCCAGGGCTCGGTCGTCGTCGTCCGCACCGCCGTGAAGGGAGCCTGAGACCATGACTGAGGCACTCACCGTCGACGTTGTCGACTCCGCGGGCAAGAAGACCGGCAGCGTCGAGCTGCCCGCCGAGGTCTTCGACGCCCCCTCAACATTCCGCTCATGCACCAGGTGGTCGTCGGCCAGCTGGCCGCGGCCCGCCAGGGCACCCACGCCACCAAGACCCGCGGCGACGTCCGCGGCGGTGGCCGCAAGCCCCTACCGTCAGAAGGGCACCGGCCGTGCCCGCCAGGGCTCGACCCGCGCTCCGCAGTTCGTCGGCGGTGGCACCGTGCACGGCCCTCAGCCGCGCGACTACACCCAGCGGACCCCCAAGAAGATGAAGGCCGCCGCCCTGCGCAGCCCTGTCCGACCGCGCCCGCAACGGCCGCGTCCACGTCATCACCGAGTTCGTCACCACCGCGGTGCCCTCCACCAAGAACGCCCTGGTCGCGCTGCGTAACCTCACCGACCGCAAGGCCCTGGTGATCGTGGACCGTCAGGACGACCTGTCCAGGCTCAGCCTGCGCAACGCTCCCCGAGGCGCACGTCCTGTGGGCCGACCAGCTCAACACCTACGACGTCCTCAAGTCCGACGACGTCGTCTTCACGGCCTCTGGCCTGGACGCGTTCCTGGGCAGGGTGAGGAGGAGTCCAAGTGAGCCTCGAGAAGTCCAAGAACCCCGCGACGTCATCATCGCGCCGGTGGTCTCCGAGAAGTCCTACGCATGCATGGACCGTGGCCAGTACACGTTCATCGTGGCGCCGGGATCCAACAAGACCGAGATCAAAGCAGGCCGTCGAGGCCATCTTCGACGTCAAGGTCTCCTCGGTGAACACCATCAACCGCAAGGGCAAGACGCACCGCACCCGTACCGGGATCGGCAAGTCCAGGACACCCGCCGTGCGATCGTCACCCTGCGCGAGGGGACCATCGACATCTTCGGTGATGTGGCCTAGTGCGCCACGAAGGTAAAGGACCGATATGGGAATCCGTGTACAAGCCCACGACCCCGGGTCGTCGCGGCTCCTCCGTGGCCGACTTCGTGGAGATCACGCGCAGCACGCCCGAGAAGTCGCTGGTGCGCCCGCTGAGCAAGTCCGGTGGACGCAACTCCTCCGGCCGTATCACCACCCGCCACAGGGTGGTGGCCACAAGCGCGCCTACCGTCTCATCGACTTCCGTCGCCACGACAAGGACGGCGTGCCCGCCAAGGTCGCTCACATCGAGTACGACCCCAACCGCACCGCGCGCATCGCCCCTGCTGCACTACGTCGACGGCGAGAAGCGCTACATCATCGCCCCCGAACAAGCTCCGTCAGGGCGACGTCGTCGAGGCCGGTCCGAGCGCGACATCAAGCCCGGCAACAACCTGCAGCTGCGTCACATCCCCACCGGTACGGTCGTCCACGCGGTCGAGCTGCGTCCCGGTGGCGGAGCCAAGATCGCCCGCAGCGCCGGCACCTCCGTCCAGCTGGTCGGCCAGGGAGGGCAAGTACGCGCAGCTGCGCATGCCCTCCGGGAGATCCGCAACGTGGAGGCCGCCTGCCGCGCCACCATCGGCGAGGTCGGCAATGCCGAGCAGTCCAACATCAACTGGGGCAAGGCCGGCCGTATGCGCTGGAAGGGCGTGCGCCCGACCGTCCGCGGTGTCGTCATGAACCCGGTGGACCACCCGCACGGTGGTGGTGAGGGCAAGACCTCCGGTGGTCGTCACCCGTCTCGCCGTGGGGCAAGCCTGAGGGCCGCACCCGCCGTCCCAACAAGTCCAGCGACCGCCTCATCGTGCGTCGTCGTCGGACCGGCAAGAAGCGCTGATAGGAGCCTGAATCATGCCGCGTAGTCTCGAAGAAGGGTCCTTCGTCGACGACCACCTCCTCAAGAAGGTGGACGCTCAGAACGAGAAGGGCACCAAGAACGTCATTAAGACCTGGTCCCGCCGTTCGGTCATCACGCCGGACTTCCTGGGGCACACCTTCGCCGTCCACGACGGTCGCAAGCACGTGCCGGTCTTCGTTACCGAGTCCATGGTGGGCCACAAGCTCGGTGAGTTCGCTCCGACCCGCACCTTCCGCGGGCACGTCAAGGACGACCGCAAGTCGCGTCGCTGACGGACGTCGGAAAGTTTGAGAGGCAGAGAACATGGAAGCCAAGGCGCAGGCGAGTACGTGCGCTGCACGCCGATGAAGGCGCGCTGGGTCGTGGACGTCGTCCGCGGCAAGCGCGCTGTCGAGGCCGTCAACGTGCTCCGATTCGCCCCGCAGGCCGCTGCGGTGCCGGTGCGCAAGGTCCTCGAGTCCGCAATTGCCAACGCCCGGTTCAAGGCTGAGCGTGACGGTGAGCGTTTCGACGAGAACGACCTGTTCATCATCGAGGCGTTTGCCGACGAGGGTCCCACCCTGAAGCGGTTCCGTCCCCGTGCGCAGGGCCGGGCCAGCAGGATCCTCAAGCGGACCAGCCACATCACCGTCATCGTCGGAGACAAGTCCGACGCCGCAACGAAGGAAGGAGCCCGGTAATGGGGCAGAAGGTCAACCCGACCGGGTTCCGCCTGGGCATCACCACGGACCACCGCTCGCGCTGGTTCGCCGACTCCACCAAGCCCGGTCAGCGTTACCGTGACTTCGTGGAGGAGGATGTCAAGATCCGCCGCCTCATGGAGGACGGCATGGAGCGGGCCGGTATCTCCGCTGTCGACATCGAGCGCACCCGTGACCGCGTGCGCGTCGACCCTGCACACCGCCCGTCCCGGCATCGTCATCGGTCGCCGCGGCGCCGAGGCCGAGCGCCTGCGTGGTCAGCTCGAGAAGCTGACCGGAAAGCAGGTCCAGCTCAACATCCTCGAGGTCAAGAGCCCTGACCTGGACGCCCAGCTGGTGGCTCAGGGCATCGCCGAGCAGCTCGCCTCCCGTGTGTCCTTCCGCCGCGCGATGCGCAAGGGCATGCAGTCCGCGATGCGCGCCGGTGCCAGGGCATCCGGGTGCAGTGCTCCGGCCGCCTGGGCGGCGCCGAGATGAGCCGCAGCGAGTTCTACCGTGAGGGGCGCGTGCCGCTGCACACCCTGCGTGCGAACATCGACTACGGCTTCTACGAGGCCAAGACCACCTTCGGCCGCCTCGGCGTCAAGGTGTGGATCTACAAGGGTGACATCACCGAGCGCGAGTTCGCCCGCCAGCAGGCCGAGTCCGGCTCCCGGGGCCGGGGCAGGGGCGAGCGCCGCGGCGGCCGTCGTGGCGACCGCGGTGAGCGCGGTTCGCGTCAGAACACCGAGCAGCAGCAGGCCGTCGAGCAGACGCCGGCCGCCGAGACCGCTGCCGCAGACCAGGGAACGGAGGCCTGAGCCGTGCTCATCCCCGCCGGACCAAGTTCCGCAAGCAGCACCGCCCGCACCGCACGGGCCTTTCCAAGGGCGGCAACCAGATCGCCTTCGGTGAGTACGGCATCCAGGCTCTCGAGCCCGCCTATCACCAACCGCCAGATCGAGGCGGCCCGTATCGCCATGACCCGCCACATCAAGCGTGGCGGCAAGGTGTGGATCAACATCTTCCCGGACCGCCCCCTGACCAGAAGCCCGCCGAGACCCGTATGGGTTCCGGTAAGGGTGCACCCGAGTGGTGGATCGCCAACGTCAAGCCCGGACGCATCCTGTTCGAGCTCGGCGGTGTCGACGAGGCCCTCGCCCGCGAGGCCATGCGCCGCGCACAGCACAAGCTTCCGATGAAGACCCGTTTCGTGACTCGTGAGGGTGGTGACGTCTGATGGCAATCGGTTCCAAGGGCCTGACCCCCACCGACCTCGACGGCATGGACAACGAGCGCCTCGCCGAGGAGCTCTCCAAGGCCAAGGCAGAGCTGTTCAACCTCCGGTTCGCCTCGGCGACCGGCCAGCTCGAGGACCACGGACGTCTCAAGGCTGTGCGTCGCGACATCGCCCGTATCTACACGATCGTGCGCGAGCGTGAGCTCGGTATTCGCACCGCCCCGAGCACGGAGGAGTCCAAGTGAGCGAGCAGACCAGCACCGAGAACGTCGAGCAGTCCACCGAGCGCCCCCAGCGCAAGGTGCGTCGCGGCTACGTCGTCTCCGACAAGATGGACAAGACGGTTGTCGTCCTCGTCGAGGAGCGCTGCAAGCACTCCTGTACGGCAAGGTCCTCCGTCGCTCCAAGAAGGTCAAGGTCCACGACGAGCACAACGAGGCCGGCATCGGCGATCTCGTCTCCATCAGTGGAGACCCGCCCGCTGAGCGCCACCAAGCACTTCCGCCTCCTGAGATCCTCGAGCGCGCCAAGTGACCTCGGTTGACCGCCGCCCTCGACGACGTCGAGTATCCGACGCCGCAGCATTCCCACCCGGGAGGCTGCGGCGTCGGCGTTGTCGACCACGGGGCCTCATGGCAGACGGGGACGGACGTGAGCCCTGTGCGGTACTGCACGGGGCTCGGGGGCTACTGGGAGTGCGTGTACTTTCTCAGGTGCGGGGGTTCGTGCAGTATGCGGCCGGCCAGTGCGCCCCACCCTGTAGTGGGCTGTCAGGGGGCAGCACTCGCGATGGGCGGTCGCCTCTGCCGCTGACCCAGTCGGTGACGAGCTGCCGGCCGTCACCGCAGGGAACCGAACTGAGCATGCCCGCCCTGTCCGGTCCCGCTGCGGCGCAAGGCTGTCAGTCAGGCGGATCGAGAACTGCGTCCTCCAGCCAGAACCTGCTTCTCCCTCAAACGATGGTGGTCGTACCCCAGTCGTCTGCAGGAAAGCGCAGTCCCCGCTGGATGGGGAAGTCACCGGCAGGACCGCCCCGGGCGTCAGTGCCGGAAAGCCGGAAAAGCCGGTGAGCAAAGGCACAGGGCGGGGTGGTCGTCTCAGGTACCGCTTGATGCGGCGGCTGGACTAGGCTACGGAGTTGCGCGCCCTCGGTGCGCCCGGCAGAGACCTCGTGCAGCCTGCACCTGTGTCTGTCGGGGAGAGCGTACCGCGGGACATCCCCATCCCTGGTCGGCCTCGTGTGGCCTGCGGCCGGGGGAGACGTGTGCAAGACCAGAAGAACGTTCGGCCAGGCTCAGGAGCTTCCTGAGAACCGGCTCGACGACAGGAGAACACTCAATGATCCAGCAGGAGTCGCGATCGAAGTGTCGCCGACAACACCGGTGCCAAGGAGATCCTTTGCATCCGTGTTCTCGGTGGATCGGGTCGGCGCTATGCGGGTATCGGCGACACGATCGTCGCCACCGTCAAGGACGCCATTCCCGGCGGCAACGTGAAGAAGGGCGAGGTCGTCAAGGCCGTCGTGCGTGCTCGCAAGGAGCGTCGTCGTCCCGACGGCTCATACATCCGCTTCGACGAGAACGCCGCCGTCATCCTCAAGAACGATGGGGAGCCGCGCGGTACGCGCATCTTCGGCCCCGTCGGCCGTGAGCTTCGCGATAAGAAGTTCATGCGCATCGTCTCGCTCGCCCCGGAGGTGATCTGAACATGGCACGCATCAAGAAGGGGCGACCAGGTCATCGTCATCGCCGGTAAGGACAAGGGCAAGACCGGCCGCGTTCTGAGGTCCTCAAGGGCACCGACCGTGTCATCGTCGAGGGCGTCCAGCGCGTTACCGTAACACACCAAGGTGGGGCAGTCCCAGCAGGGCGCCCGCACCGGCGGCATCGAGACCGTGGAGGCGCCCATCCACGCCTCCAACGTCATGCCTCGTCGACCCCAAGACCAAGAAGCGCACCCGCGTGGGCTTCCGCGTCGAGGAGGGCGTGCGTCCCGACGGCCGCAAGCGCACCGTCCGCGTGCGTTACGCCAAGAAGAGCGGGGAGGACCTGTGACCATGGCTGAGAAGACCACCCCCCGTCTCAAGACGAAGTACACCGAGGAGGTGCGCCCCGCTCTGCTCAAGGAGTTCCAGCACAGCAACGTGATGGAGGTCGGGCGCGTCGTCAAGGTCGTCGTCAACATGGGTGTGGGCGAGGCCGCCCACGACCCAAGATGATCGAGGGCGCCGTGCGCGACCTCGCCATCACGGGTCAGAAGCCCCAGGTCACCCGGGCCCGCAAGTCCATCGCGCAGTTCAGCTGCGTGAGGGCATGCGCGATCGGCGCGCACTCCAGCTGCGCGGCGACCGCATGTGGGAGTTCCTGGACCGTCTGGTCTCGATCTCGCTGCCCCGTATCCGCGACTTCCGCGGTCTGAGCCCCAAGCAGTTCGACGGGAACGGCAACTACACCTTCGGTCTGACCGAGCAGGCCGTCTTCCACGAGATCGACCAGGACCAGATCGACCGCGTCCGCGGCATGGACATCACCGTGGTGACCACGGCCAAGACCGACGAGGAGGCCCGCTCGCTGCTCAAGCAGCTCGGCTTCCCTTCAAGGAGAAGTGACATGGCGAAGACCGCTCTGATTGAGAAGGCGAACCGCAAGCCCAAGTTCGGTGTCCGTGCCTACACGCGCTGCCAGCGCTGCGGCCGCCCGCACTCGGTCTACCGCAAGTTCGGCCTGTGCCGTATCTGCCTGCGTGAGATGGCCCTTCGCGGCGAGCTCCCGGGCGTGAGCAAGTCCAGCTGGTAAGAACTTACGTCGCAGGTCCGCTGAGGAAACCACGACGAGGAAGGGCCAAAGGCCCACGCATGACAATGACAGACCCCATCGCAGTACATGCTGACCCGTCTGCGCAACGCAAACAGCGCCTACCACGACACCGTGTCGATGCTGTCGAGCAAGCTCAGGTGAACATCGCTGAGATGCTCAAGTCCGAGGGCTACATCGCCGGCTACGAGGTCACGGACGCCGAGGTCGGCAAGACGCTCACGCTGAGCCCTCAAGTACGGAGCCAACCGTCAGCGGGCCATCCAGGGCCTGCGCCGGATCTCAAGCCTGGCCTGCGCGTCTACGCCAAGTCCACCAACCTGCCCAAGGTCCTCGGCGGCCTGGGAGTGGCGATCCTGTCCACCTCCTCCGGCCTCCTGACCGACAAGCAGGCCGAGTCGCGCGGCGTGGGCGGCGAAGTCCTCGCCCACGTCTGGTAAGAGAAGGAACGGAGGAAAACCATGTCTCGTATTGGACGGCTCCCCGTTCCGGTTCCCGCCGGAGTGGACGTCACCATCGACGGCCAGGACGTGACGGTCAAGGGGCCCCAAGGGCACCCCTGTCCCGCACGATCAGCGAGCCCCTGAGCGTCACCCGCCAGGAGGACGGCTCCATCCTGGTCACGCGTCCCGACGACGAGCGCCGCTCGCGCTCGCTGCACGGACCGTCGCGCACCTCATCAACAACATGGTGATCGGCGTCACCGAGGGCTACTCCAAGCAGCTCGAGATCGTCGGCACCGGTTACCGCGTCGCCGCCAAGGGCCAGGGCATCGAGCTCTCCCTCGGCTTCTCCCACACCGTGACCGTCGAGCCCCCTGAGGGCATCACCTTCACGGTCGACGGCAACCTGAAGATCACCGTCTCCGGTATCTCCAAGGAGCAGGTCGGCGAGGTCGCGGCGAACATCCGCAAGATCCGCCCGCCGGAGCCCTGACTAGGGCAAAGGTGTGCGCTACGCCGGCGAGAACGTGCGCCGCAAGGTCGGAAAGGCTGGTAAGTGACCATGGCTTACTCGATCAAGAGGGGCAAGAGCAACTCCTCGCGCCATCGCCCGCAAGATCCGCCACCAGCGCGTGCGCAAGCACATCTCTCGGTACGCCCGAGCGCCCCCGCCTGGTGGTCACTCGGTCCAACCGCCACATGGTGGCTCAGGTCGTGGACGACACTATCGGTCACACCCTGCGCCGCCTCCACCCTGGAGGAGGCCGCCATAGGCGTCGAGGGCCACGCGTGGGCGCCGCTCGACGGTCGGCGAGCTGATCGCCGAGCGCGCCAGCGCGCTGGGCATTGAGGCAGTCGTGTTCGACCGCGGCGGCAACAGGGGCCACACACGGCGTCGCGGCCGTCGCCGAGGGCGCCGCGAGGGCAGCCTGAGCTGTGAGCACTAAGACGACGAGAAAGCAGAGGAACATCTGATGGCTGCACCGCAGCGAGACAGGTCCGCGTCGTCCGACGGCTCGGCCCAGCGCGAGAACGACGAGCGCTGGGCGAGGCGCCGCGCGCCGCGACCGCAACATCGACCGCCGCGACCGTGGTCGCGGCAACGACGACAAGTACATCGAGCGCGTCGTCACCATCAACCGCGTGTCCAAGGTCGTCAAGGGCGGCCGCCGCTTCACCTTCACGGCTCTCGTGGTCGTCGGTGACGGTGAGGGGCACCGTCGGCGCTGGGCTACGGCAAGGCGGAAGGGAAGTTCCGCCGCCATCGCCAAGGCCGTCGAGATCGCGAAGAAGAACTTCTTCCATGTCCCGATGATCCGCCGCACCATCCCGCACCTGGTCCAGGGCGAGGACTCCGCCGGAGTCGTCCTCCTGCGCCCGGCGTCCCCGGTACCGGTGTTATCGCCGGTGGTCCCGGTGCGCGCCGTGCTGGACTGCGCCGGTGTCCACGACATCCTGTCCAAGTCGCTGGCTCCTCCAACGCGATCAATATCGTGCACGCCACGGTGGACGCCCCTCAAGCAGCTTGAGGCAGCCCGAGGCCGTCGCGGCCCGCCGCGGCCTGCCCCTGAGGACGTCGCCCCGCAGTCCATGCTGCGGGCCCGCGCCGAGGGCGAGGCCGACAAGCGCGCCCAGGCCGAGGCAGGAGGCCGAGAAGGCCGCTGAAGGAGTGGGTGCGTGATGGCTGAGTCCGCATCGAAGCAGATGACCAAGCAGCTCAAGGTCACTCAGGTCCGCTCTGGCATCGGGGGCACCCACCGCCAGCGCGAGTCCCTCAAGCACCCTGGGTCTGCGCAAGATCCGCCAGTCCGTCGTGCGCGAGGACACCCCCAGCGTGCGCGGCTCGATTGCCACGGTGCACCACCTGGTCACCGTTGAGGAGGTCTGAGATGGCTGACACCGAGAACACGCAGGAGGAGAAGGTGCGTCGTCAAGCTGCACCACCTGCGTCCCGCCCCCGGCGCCTATAGAAGGCCAAGACCCGTGGGTCGTGGTGAGGCGTCCAAGGGTAAGACCGCCGGTCGCGGTACCAAGGGCACCAAGGCTCGTTACCAGGTCCGTCCCGGTTTCGAGGGTGGCCAGATGCCGCTGCACATGCGTCTTCCCAAGCTGCGCGGCTTCCGCAACCCCA